>Ga0265295_1001483_pt1 | contig 41057 bp, 29 predicted proteins | sample Munlansysbiofilm_FD_192503 | JGI IMG/M metagenome (GOLD analysis project Ga0265295, IMG submission 192503) | Leachate microbial communities from a municipal landfill in Southern Ontario, Canada - Methane capture system biofilm | ecosystem: Engineered > Solid waste > Landfill > Unclassified ... | reverse complement strand
AAGGGGGGGAGGGGGGAGTGGGGAGTGGGGAGGGGGGAGGGGGGAGTGGGGAGTGAAAAGTGGGGAGTGGGGAGTGGGGAGTGGGGAGTGAAAAGTGAAAAGTGGGGAGTTGGAAAAATGTAAGTGTTGTAATATACGCTTGCCTACGCTACCCCTGGCTCCGAAAGGGGAAATCCAACGCTAATGCTGTATACAACAAGTGTGTAAGCCTCTCTTTAGGGAGCAAAAGAGTGCGGGAAAGGGAAGAGGGAATAGCTGGGAGTTAAAAGTGAGGTGACTGAGGAAAGCTGAGGAACGAAGCTTGTCTCGAAGCCACCGAGTGCGGAGTGATTACAGGATTACAAAAAAAGAACGGGGTCAAAAAAACTTTGCCCCGCCCTATAACCAATAAAAACCAAAAAACTAATTATTCATAATTTCGTATAGTACATCAAGTTTGGGAGTCAGAATTATCTCTGTCCGTCTATTTTTTGCTCTTGCTTGCGTTGTTTTTCCAGAATCAATTGGCAAATACGAGCTACGACCAGAGGCAGTTAATCGTATAGGATTAATATTGGAATTGCCAAGTAAAATTTTAACTATCGAAGTTGCCCTTTTTACACTCAGATCCCAATTATCCTGTATATTTCCACTACCTCCATACGCAAGTTCGTCAGTATGTCCTTCTATCATAATATTTATATCGGAATTACTTTCCAAAACATCGGCAAGATTTTTCAAAGCCTGTACTCCTTTAGGATCGACATCCCATTTGCCAGATTTAAAAAGTAATTGTTCCTCGAGCGAAACATAAACTTTACCATCTTTCATTGTAACAGTAAGACCATCTCCTTCAAAATTAACTAAAGCAGCTGCTACTTTTTGTCTCAAAGCATTCATAACAGAATCTTTAGAGTCGAGAATTGCTTGCAGCTCAGTAACTTTAGCATTTTTACCTAATAATTCTTTTTCTTTAAGTTCAAGTTGTATTTTCATTGCGTCAAGATTTGCCCTTTCTTGGTTTAGCCTAGCTTCGAGCGACCTTAACTCATCTTCTTTTCGCTGCAACTCTTCTCTTGTTTGTTGCAACATTACCATCGCTTTTTGGGCATCAGCATCGGCTCCAGCACGCAATTTTTCCTGATTTTCGATTAATTGTTTATAAAGCTCATTAATTTTATCATACTGAACAGTTAGAGTTCTATAAGCATTACCTTTTATAGCTGTATCAGTAAGTAATGAGTTTTTATCTAACATCATTTTATCTACTTTAGCTTGCAACTCATTATTTGCCGTTGATAATGTTTCGTTATCTTTTTTCAGAGTGTTGCGTTCTGTTTCGCAGATTTCCTTAGCTTCTTTTACATCCTCAAACTGTCTAGCTGGAACACACGAAAAAATCATTCCTGCAATCGCTACACCTAAAACTATTTTAAACAAATTGTTGTACCTCATGGTTATAATTTTATTATTTTTACAAAAGTACTCAAGAATTTTTAAATAACAGTATTTTTAAACAATTTTTATTTACATTAAGCTGTTAATCTTTTTATGGTAAGTAAACATAAAAAATTGTATTTTTGCTGCCGAACTATGATGGACATAAAAAAATATAAATTTCTTTGCGAAATTAATTCGCCGGATGACCTAAAACAGTTTGATTTAAAAGATCTTACGAATATATGTGAGGAGTTGCGCTGTTTTATAATCGAAGCTGCCTCAAAAAACCCTGGTCACTTTGGTGCGAGTCTTGGTGTTGTAGAATTGACAGTAGCTCTTCATTATGCTTATAATATGCCCAAAGACCAGATAGTTTGGGATGTTGGACATCAAGCTTATGGGCATAAGATACTAACTGGTCGCAGAGACATTTTTCACACAAATAGAACATATAAAGGTATTAGCGGCTTTCCAAGTCCTAAAGAAAGTATTTACGATAGTTTTGGCGTAGGGCACTCATCAACAAGTATTTCGGCAGCTCTTGGAATGGCAGTAGCCGCCAAATTAAAAGACGAAAAACACCAAACAATTGCTGTTATCGGAGATGGAGCATTATCAGGAGGCATGGCTTTTGAAGGACTCAATAATGCTGCCGCAACAAAAAGTAATGTGCTGATAATTCTTAATGATAATAAAATTGCTATTGACGAAAATACTGGAGCTCTCAAAGAATATCTGACCGACATAGCAACATCCAAAACATATAACAGAGTAAAAGATGATGTCTGGAATTTTTTAGGTAGGATAAACCGCCTTGGAGCCGATGTCCAAGGATTTACTCAAAAGATTGATAATGCAGTTAAATCGATAATAATGCGTAACAGCAATCTTTTTGAGTCGCTAAACATAAGATATTTTGGTCCTGTTGACGGACATGATGTTGTATTACTAACTAAGTTACTTGAAGACATAAAGGACATTCCAGGGTCAAAGCTTTTACATATTATTACCAAAAAAGGCAAAGGCTTTAAAGTCGCCGAAACCAATCAAACCCAATGGCACGCTGCTCCTGGAAAATTTAATATTCAAACTGGCGAATTGCTCGACAAAAACATAGATAATACATGTCCTCAAAAATATCAAGATGTTTTTGGTGATGCTATTGTTGAACTTGCAAAAAGTAATGAAAAAATAGTGGCGATAAGTCCTGCTATGATTTCGGGTAGCTCTTTAATAAAAATGCAAAAAGAATTTCCTGATAGATGCTTTGACGTTGGAATTGCCGAGCAACATGCTGTTACCTTTGCCTGTGGCTTAGCAATTAGCGGCTTAAAACCATTTTGCAACATCTATAGCAGCTTTTCGCAAAGAGCTTACGACCAAATAATTCATGATCTTGCAATTCAAAAACTACCAGTAATAATGTGTCTCGACCGGGCTGGACTTGTCGGAAACGATGGAGCAACACATCATGGAGCCTTTGACATTTCTTTTCTTAGGTGTATCCCAAATCTAACAATTGCTTCTCCACGCAATGAATTTCAGCTACGCAATTTAATGTTTACCGCACAACTTGAGAAAAGTAATTTCCCTTTTGTAATTAGATACCCAAGAGGACATTCAACAGAAAAACCTAGTAAACCTGAGTTCTCCGAACTAACAATAGGGAAAGGAGAATGTCTTATCAAAGGCGAAAACACTGCTATTATTAGTATTGGAACATTGGGAAATACTGCCTTAGAAGTAGCCAAAGAGCTTAAAAAGGAAAATATAAACATTTCTGTGTATGATATGATTTTTATTAAACCTATTGATAAAGAATTATTAACAGAAATTTTAAGTAAGCACCAACAGATTATTACAATAGAAGATAATATCCTTTCGGGGGGCTTTGGAAGCCTTATCGCCGAACATATTGCGGACAAAAACTTTAATGTACATCTAACACGATTGGGAATACCTGATAGGTTTATCGAACATGGATCACAAGCAGAATTAATTAAAGAGTGTGGTCTTGATTATAGTTATTTACTATCAACTGTGAAAAAAATATATAAAATGACACTAAAGTGTTAATAAAAAACTATATATTTACGCCTGTTAAAAACCAAAATAGTACTAAATGAAAAGGATTTTACTAATAATTATTGGATTAATAATTACACAATTGGTTTTCTCACAGGATATTAAACCAGATCGTACTTTTGTTAATTATTTTTACGATTCAGAAGCATATATGTATGAGGAAAACTACGATGTGGCTCTTGATATTCTCCTTAAATTAGAAGAACTAGACCCTGACAATCCAAACATAATATATAAAATAGGCTATTGTTATCTAAATACCAGATTATATAAATCTAAAGCTCAATCTTACCTCGAAAGAGCAGTCGAACACAGTAACCCTAATTACAAAGCTGATAATCATCGAGAAAGAACGACACCCCTAGAATCATATTTGTATTTAGGTATAGCTTATCGAATGAATTACAAATTTGAGCTTAGTCTCCAAACTTTTGCTGATTTAAGAGACAAACTTAACGCCACAAATCCCGAAGATAAAGCACTTCTTGACCTAATCAGTAGAGAAGAGGATATCACAAACAATGCAATTTATTATTATGAAAATCCTGTCGATGCACTATTGAAAAATATGGGGTCAGTAATAAATTCAGAATATGCCGACCACTCACCTATAATTGATCTCAATGAAAGCATGCTCATATTTACCTCTAAACGTCCTCGTGAGGGAGGGGCTCTCGAAAATCAGGATGAAGATATTTTTATATCCAAAAGCAATAATTATATTTGGGGCAAACCAACCAGACTTGTTAAACCTGTAAATACTGATATTCATAACGAAGCCGCTATTGGGCTTTCAATAAATGGGAAACAAATGTTCTTTTTCCGTTCGGGAATGAACAATAAAGGAAACATATATGTTACCGAATCAGAAGATGGCTATAATTGGACAGACCCAAAATTTTTACGCGAAGATGTAAACTCAAAATATCGCGAAACCCATGCTACTATTACTCCTGATGGCAATTCAATATTCTTTACCAGCGATCGTAAAGGAGGATATGGCGGTTCCGACATATATGTGATGCGTAAACTCCCAAATGATAAGTGGAGCGACCCACAACTATTACCTGCTGAGGTAAACTCACCGTACGACGAAGAATCACCATTTGTCCATCCCGATGGAGTAACATTATTTTTTAGTTCAAAAGGGCATTCAACCATGGGAGGATATGATGTTTTTTATACGCTAATGAATAAAAATGGCACATTTTCAGAACCCACTAACTTAGGATATCCGATTAATACGCCTGATGATGATGTTTCGTACGTTATGAATATGGATGGTAGAAGAGGCTACATTGCAACAGTTAAAAACGAAGGCTACGGAGATCTTGACCTATATGAAGTAATTCAATCTGGTATTTATGACAATAATCTAATCGTTTATGATGGCATAGTTTCGGATATAAACAACAATATTCCTGACGATCTTATTATTTCAGTAAGAGATATGAAAACCGAAGAGTATGTTGGAATATACAGACCTAACAAATCTGACGGTAGGTATCTTCTTGTTCTTCTTCCCGATATAACTTATGAAATATCTTATGAAGCCAAAGGCCATTTAATTCACGCTATTGAACACACGCCAAGCAAAGAAGACATTAAGATTTTTACATCCGAATTTCTACCTATAGAGTTAGACCCCGTATTGCTACAGGCTTACTTAATGCACAACATCGTTTACTTTGACGAAAATGACACAAAATTAGACGATGAGGCAGTTGGTATCTTAAATAAAGTAAAAACAAAAGCCGAAGAGTGGAGTCTTACTAAAGGACACATGATAATAAACCTAAACCTTCCAATTATTGGTGCAGATCCTATTATTGATGCAAAAAGAGCAGAAGCAATTATTAATTATCTTACGAAATCTGGTATTACAAAAGATGACATCTTCTTAAATGGCTCATATCCCGAAGGTTATCAGGACGTTTACGGTTTAGACATGAGAGAGCGCTCAGAACTGCTTGCTGATAGTAAATTGCCAACGACTGATACTCAAAAAGTCCCTGAAGGAAAGGTAATTGTTGAAAATCTTTTATTCGACTTCGACCGATATAATATTAAATCCGAATATACTAATAATCTAAACAAACTTGCGGATTACATGAACGATAATCCAAACGCCGAAATTGAAATTGCTGGACATACAGACTGGTTTGGAACAAATGAATACAACTATTTATTATCATATCGTCGTTCAAAATCTGTAAAAGATTATCTTGTTAAGCAAGGGAATAATCCAGAAAACATCATCACCACAAAATATGGAGAAGATGACCCTATTGCAAGTAACGTAAATCCTGATGGTACAGACAATCCCATAGGAAGACAATACAACCGTAGAGCCGTTTTTACGGTTCTTACACAAGGCTCTGTTAACCTATTAGAAATTAAACCGTTTGACATTGACTTGATAGCACAAAATAATACCAGAAAATTTAATAATAATGGTGAGCCGATTGACGTAAACAGTTTTGTTAGCACAAAAGGTAAAAAATATACAGTACAAATTTTTGCCTTAAAAAATGAAAAGTCCGTTAATTACTTCGCCGACCTTGTTGGTGTCAAAATGAACGTTTCAGATGGTTGGTACAGATACTACGTAGGTGAGTTTGAAACATACGAAGATGCAAAAGTTGCTGTTGAGAATCTCAAAACAATGGGTTATAATCCATTTATTAGAAAAATAAGTTTCTTTGAAAAATAATTAAAAATCAGGGTATTACCCTGATTTTTAATTATAACTCCTCATTGAAACTCCGAGAGTTAGCACGAATCACTACGGGAATTAAAGATCAAAACAATTGACTATTGAGATACTTATGACTTTTGAAAAACATTACATTATAATAAAAGTTTTATTATATTTGACAATAAATTAGCCATGTAGAAGTGAACATTAAAAAAATCAAAACAACTGCCGTTATTCCAGCTTTTAATGAAGCTAGTAGAATAAAAGTTGTTATCAACAAAACAAAAAAATTTGTTGATGAAATTATTGTTGTAAATGACTGTTCAACTGATAAAACTTCAGAAGTTGCAAAATCCACAGGAGTTACAGTAATTGATTTACCATACAATAGAGGTGCAGGATTTGCAACTCGTACTGGTTGCGACAAAGCCATAGAAAACAATACAGATTTAATAGTTACATTAGATGCTGATGGACAACATTGTGCTGAAGATATCCCAAATCTTGTGAACAAAATAATTGTTGGAAAACACGACATTATTTTCGGCTATAGAATAAGAACGAAATCAATGCCCTTTATAAAAAAAGTTGGAAATCGTTTACTTATATTTATATCATACATTCTTTTTGGAATCAAACTAAAAGATGCATTGACTGGGTTCCACCTTTTTACAAGCGAAGCTTATCCAAAAATTCGTTGGAAATCAGAAAAATATGAGTTTATACTCGAATACGTTTATAATGTTTATAAAAACAAATTAAATTATACAGAAGTAAAAATTAAAACAATATATGTTAATAAAACTCATGGAATGGAAATAAAAGATGGACTAAAAGCAATCCGTTTATTATTTCAATGGAGGTTTAACATAGAAAAAAAACATTAGCTTTTTTAATCTCGGGAGATATTATTATGTGTGGAATATTAGGATTTTATAATTTTTCGGATACAAGTCTAAACTCAAATATTGACATTGTTAATATTTTGATGAAAGAATCTTATTCGAGAGGCAAAGAAGAATCAGGATTGGCTATTGCTGACCACCACAACAATTTACACATTATTAAATCTAATTTAGATAGCAAAAAACTGTTTAAAACTCCAGAATTTAAAAAAATGATTAGCTTTCTTGGAGAAAAGAATGTGCAATCTGCTATTGGTTATTCGAATATCGCAAATCATGATTTGCAACTAAATCAAAGTAACAAGCAAGCTGTAATAATAGTGGATAACAGAATGATGCTTGTACATAATGGAATTATTACTAATGCAGCGAAATTATGGAAAACTTGCAATAAAAAATCAGAACTTCCGAAATTAGACACAATAATTCTTTCCGAATATTTTAAATTTTTGTTGAATTCATACGACAAAACTGAAGCTCTGGCAAAAACATTTCGCAATATTGAAGGAACAGCAAGTTTGGCTATTTATGATACTCTTGACAATAGTTTTATTCTTACCACAAATACTGGTTCTCTTTATTATGTTTATGATAAAAAAAGTAAAAAATTATTTTTTGCTTCAGAAAAAATATTTTTTAACGATGTTATTAAAAAATTATCATGCGTCCCAAAAGATGTGAAACAGGTTAAGCCATTAACCGCGGTAATAATTAAAAATCTAGAACTAACAAGTGTTGAACTCGATATAACAATTGATAATCAACCAGATAATAATAATAATAATACAGAAGCTACAATACCATTAAAAGCGAATATTATTGATTACAGTACAAATGATTTAAATCCTTCAGCATCAAAACTTTACACATTTCAAAACGACATCAACAAGTTGCGAAATCACGATTTTGATTATGAAAAGATCTACAAAATCCAACGCTGTACAAAATGCATTTTGCCTGCCACTACTCCTTTTATAAAATTTGACGATAAAGGCGTTTGCAACTATTGTAACGAACATAAACCTATTAAGCAAAAAGGATTTGATGCCCTTCTAGAAATTGCAGATAAATATCGCAAAAATAACGGCGATCCCGATTGTTTAGCAGCTTTTAGTGGTGGAAAAGACAGTGCTTATGGACTAAACTTTTTGAAGAAAGAACTAAATTTACATCCTTTAGCATATTCTTATGACTGGGGAATGACAACTGATAATGGTCGTCGAAATCAGGCACGTATATTAGGAAATCTGGGAGTAGAACATATTGTAGTGGCAGCAAACATTACAATGAAAAGGATGCATATCCGCCAAAATATTTTGGCTTGGCTAAAAGATCCCCATCCAGGTATTGTCACATTGTTTATGCAAGGAGATAAACAATGCGAACTTCATGCTGACAGATTAAAGAAAAAATACAATCTCGATTTAATGTTTTTTTTCCGAGGAAACGAATTGGAAATTGACGAGTTTAAAGCTGGACATTGTGGTGTGAAAGATGCTGACCCAGGAGGAGTAATTCATCACCTTGAACCCTTAAAAAAAGCAAAATTGTTAGCCTTCTTTGCTGGCAGATACATGCAAAATTGGTCATTATTTAATTCTTCTTTTGCCGAAACATCTAAGGCATTTTTCTCGACATATATACAAGCTCACAATTACGTTTACCTTTGGCATTATATCCCATGGGAAGAGAAAAAAATATTAGACACACTGATAAACGAATTCAATTTTGAATTGCCACACGAAACAATTCAAACGTGGAGAACAGACGACGGATCATCAGCATTTTATAACTATATATATTATACAGTTCAAGGCTCTACTGAAAATGACTCTTTTAGATCTCGACAAATTCGCGAAGGCTTAATGGATAGACAAACAGCTCTAAATCTTGTAAATAAGGAAAATAAACCTCGATACGAAGCTCTAAAATGGTATTTCGATATATTAGGTTTGGATGGAGATTATGTTTTAAGTGTGATTGATGAAAAAGTTAAAAGACAGTATTAAAACAATGAATTATCTAGTAAAGTTCAAAAAGACTTTTTTAATTTTGTTAGGACTTACAACTGCAACTATTTGCCTATTCGTTGTTTTTTATATTAGCAAAATCAATATATACGATGACTTTTCAATTAGAATTTACCAAAATGGAGAAAACATATCTGATAAGGCAGAAATAAATGGAGTTTCATTTTTTAACAGAAAATCTACCCTTATAAACAAAGCCGATGAGTGGCAAAATAAAACATGGTATTTTACGGCATTAACTGTTAAATTCAATCCACATTTGCAAAATGGAGAACTTGTAAATTATATTATCACAGATTTAGAGGGAAATGTTTATGAGCAATCTTCAAAAGTACAAAACAATATTATATACATATATACTAATCATGAAAACTCATCATGGATTAATAAATTAAAAATTCTAATTCCATTTAATTGGCTGAACGCCTTAAACCTATACATTTCCCTAATCTGCTTTGTTATAACATTAATATTCTTTTTTCGAAAAGCAATATTCATTTCAACAGAGTATAAAAAATTCTCTGTTGATATTAAAAATTTAAGATTCTTAATATTCACATTACTTTTAATTGCTGGCACAATTCTAAGATTTAACAATCCAACCGACACAATTCTCGCTTATGATTATTACGGACACTTATCTCCAACAGTAAAATTCTTAAATTTCGGCGGATTTGATCACCATGAATGGGCTTACCCTTATCCAATTTTTGTTATCTCAACATTATCATTGTTTAAGAATATTAATGCCATTTGTTTTATCCAGCATATATTATCACTAATCTCATTAACAGGTTTAATAATTTACCTTGAATATTATTATAAACATTTAAAAACTAACACATCGTTCCAAATTGTCTATACCATAAGTACGGCATTTGTTTTCGGAATACTATTTCTTAACGGGAACTTTATCTTTTTTGAAAAAATGATGCATCACGAAGGACTTATAATACCATCAACCGTTTTTATTGTCATCTTATTAATGTTTTATTTCAACTCTTTCAAGAAATCGCATAGAACACAAGCTTTTACATTCGCAGTTTTTGGACTATTTTTTACTAGTCTGCTACAATACAGATTTACTGTAGGCTTTTTTACTGTTGCTGTTTTATTGTTGATAATAGAAATTGTGCATCAAAGAAAAATAAACATTAAAAAAACCATCCTAAGTGTAATAATATTTTTTATTCTATACTTGAGTTTATTTTTACCTGAGTATTATCTTATCAATAAATATGAAAAAAATGCTCCATCTTTTGCATATACGGAATTTGTATTTTCAAATGCAAAAATTGTAAAAAAAATAATAGATGAAGGAAAATATGTGGATTCAGACTTTGACACGACAGTCTTTGAACCCGCAATATCTATAGCTCTTGAAAATCCAAATAAAAACACATTTCCTACACTCGGCTACAATTTTGATTATTTAAAATATAAACTTGTTAAACCCGCATTAGAGAAATACATCGTACAAATATATTCTGAATCCCCTAATCCAATTTATAAAAAACCAACGCTCGCAAACGACCAAAATATCACCAAAATTTATAACGACTACTTTAAAAATTGGACTTTCTTAATCTTGAAAGAATATCCACAAGATGTATTACTCAAAACAATAAATCAATTAATACATGCAACAATAAAGCAAAATATAAATTACATCAGATACAATTCAAGCGTCCAAATAACAAATCCAGATACTACAATTAGCACAAAAGTTGGGATTAAGTTTTTGACTGAAAATTACAATTTTAAAGAAGGGCACACCTATAATATTTGTATTCCCAAAAAAAACAATTTTGTTTTCAATTTAACAGGCTTAATGGTAAAGATTATGCTAATATTATCGTTTGGATATACCGTTTTTAGTATAATACGGAAAAGATATCCTTTATTAAGTATTTGCATTTCAATAATAATAGGCTGCACACTAATTACAATAGCGATTTTACATAGTTTTGATATTGCCAGATATTTGCAAACTATTTTGCCATTTATACTAATATTAAGCTTGGTTTCTGTATTAGAATTTGTTCAACAAAACCATAAAAAGCAAATAAAATTAAAGGATTACAACTTACCAACACCAATCTTATAAAAGTTAAAAATAATTTGTTAGTTTTGTATAAATAACATAATTATTTTGAGCAAAAGGATAATAGTTACAGGAGGGGCAGGTTTTATTGGAAGTAATTTATGTGATTATCTTCTGAAAAACAAACACGAAGTTGTCTGTATAGACAGTTTTGATGATTATTATGAGCCGTCAATAAAGTGCAATAATCTTACCAAAGCTCTGACGTCCAGCAATTTCTCACTTATAGAATCAGATATTAAAGAAATCGGCTTTATTTCAGATCACCTACATGGTAATTTTGATGCAATAATACATTTAGCAGCAAAAGCTGGTGTTAGATATTCGCTTAAACACCCTGTGGGATACCAAGAAAGCAATGTGGTTGGAACAAAAAACATCCTCGACTTAGCGGTAAAGAAAAACATAAAACAGTTTGTATTTGCATCTTCATCAAGCATTTATGGCAATACACCTGCTCCATTTAACGAAGATTATAAAGATTTACAACCAATTAGCCCTTATGCACAAACAAAACTATTTTCAGAAAAGACAGGTAAAGAATTTTCGGAAAAATATGATTTGAATTTTATTTCTCTCCGTTTCTTTTCGGTTTACGGACCGAGATTACGTCCCGATTTGGTAATGAATAAAATTGCTGCAAGCATTTACAAAAATGAGAGATTGAAAATATTTGGAGATGGTAGCACATCCCGTGATTATACTTATGTTGATGATATTATCTCTGGCATAATGAAAGCTATTGATTATAAAGAATCAAAATTTGAAACATTTAATCTCGGCAACGGAAATCCAATAAAACTCACCGAAATTCTTTCGATATTTGAAGAAGAAACCAAGGGGAAAATTAATATCGAATTTGTGGATTCTATAAAAGGCGAATCTGACATAACTTGGGCAGATAACAATAAAGCAAAAACAATATTAGGGTTGAATCCCAAGACAGATATTCGTAACGGAATAAAAAACTATCTTGAATGGTATAAAAACAAACTTAAATAAATTATGGAACACAAACTGATAAGCCCGAAAAACAAAATGAGTCTCCACTCCTATCTGAAGCTCATTTGGGATTATCGTTACTTTTCACATTCACTCGCTATTGGCGAAATAAAGAATAAATATGCCCGTACTTTCACCGGATTATTTCTAAGCGTCATTCAAACTCTTATTGGGCTCGCTGTTTATTGGCTTATATTCGGGATTGCAATTAAAATTGACACTGGCGATATACCGTATCCTGTTTTTGCATTACCTGGCATTATCGTTTGGCAATATTTCTCATACCTTGTTGGAAACAGTAGCGGAGCTTTAACAAATTCGGAGCATCTTATAAATAAACTTTATTTCCCTCGCATTAATCTTACACTTGCCAAAGTTCTGCCTGGATTAATAGATTTTGGAAGCGGATTTTTGGTATTCATAGTAATATTTCTATCTTTTGGAGTTAGCTTTTCAATTTCATGGTTAGCAATACCATTAGTTGTTATTGTGCTAATTATTTGCGGTCTGGCTCTTGGCTTATGGACAAGCATTTTATCACTATATATCAGGGATTTAAGTCAGATAATAATTCAAGTTACTAATTTTTTGATTTTTGTTACTCCAGTTTTTTATCCTGGCACTATAGTTCCCGACAATTTTAGATTTATTTTATATTTAAATCCAGTTGCTGGTATTATAGAATATTTCAGAGCTATTTTATTTGGCAATGCTTTGCCCGACAATGGATATTTAATTGGATTTGCAATAATTACTGTCTTATTTGTGTCTGCCATATTTGTTTACAAACGAATTGAAAAACAAATTACCGATTTATTATGACAAATACCAAAGCCATAATAATCAAAGACTTATGCAAAGAATATTACAAAAAAGATTCTTCGCAAAAAAGTTTTTGGTCCAAACTTAAAGGAAATAAGGGAGGACAACCTTTCTATGCTCTAAAAGATATAAATCTTGAAATAAATAGAGGAGAAGTTATTGGAATTATTGGTCCTAATGGTGCAGGAAAAAGCACTCTATTGAAAATCCTAGCTGAAGTAACGCCACCAACTGCAGGAAGTGTGGAGATTTTTGGTAAAGTTGCGTCTATACTTCAGGTTGGCATTGGCTTTCAACAAGAATTAACAGGATATGAAAACATTTTTTTATCGGGCAATATTTATGGATTAAAAAGGAATATAATTGAAAGTAAATTTGACTCTATTGTCGATATGTTCGGATTTCCTGACTTTTTGCATACTCCAGTAAAATACTATTCTTCGGGTATGTATATGAGACTTGCTTTTGCTGTGATTGCAAATATTGATGCCGATATATATTTGTTAGATGAAGTTCTAAGTGTAGGAGACCTAAATTTTAGAGACAAAGTGCTTAATATGATTAGTAAAATGTCGGGAAAAGGAAAAACAATTTTAATAGTTACTCATGCTCCAGATACTATTTATGCATATTGCGATAAAATAGCAATTCTAAATAAAGCTCAAATATTGAAATTTGGGAAACCGCAAAATTGTATTGCAAAATATAATTTACTTGCATACGAGAACGCAGAAAAACAAAACCTAACAATCAACAGAAATATAGAAAACAACAAAACAATTATTGATAATAATCTTTCTAAACATTTTCAAACACATAGTGCCGAGGTTATAAATACAGATACTTATTTCCAAGGAAATGAATTAGAATTAGAAGTTAAATTTACTAAGAGTAGTAACATCAAATTCCGAATTTCATATATTATTAAGGACGAGTTAAATAAGCCCATTGCTGAAATAAAATCAAATATTACAATCAAAGACTCTGGTAATTATAAATACAAAGCTTTTGTTCCCACCAGACTATTAAACAACTTCAATTATTTGGTAGATATTTTTGTTTATGCTGAAACAAAACTTTGTGTAATTTATCCTAAAGCCCTTAGTTTTAAACTTACTAATAAGAATAAAGATAGCAGCTTTTGTATGCTAGAATTTAACGACTTTAAGTGTGAACTTTTGAAAGAATCTAACAATTAAACCTTATGATATCACTCCTAAAAAAATACTGGCAAGCCTTCCGACTTAACGAAGTTATTCTTATGTCAGGCTTTTTTATTATAGGTGGTTTTTTTGCTATTACGGAATTTAATAAAGAAGTTGCGTACAAACTAATTGGGCTAATAATTTTGAGTATTACAATTGTTTTGTCTGTTTACAGTTTTAATGCTGCAGCAGGTAAATCACAAGATGCTAACAACCTCAGACTTAAAAATTTATGGAATCTATCTAAGTCAACATTTCTAATTTTTGCAGCATTATTTTTTGCATTTAGCATTATAATTAGCATCTACCTAAATATAATATCTTCTATTCTAACAGTTATAATTATTTTTCTTTGGATTTTATATTCGCATCCAGTAATAGGACTGAAACAAAAAGCAATTTATGGTACATTAATTCATTTTATTGGTCAGATTTTACACTTTTTAATGGCCTGGCTAATATTTCAAAATTTTAATTGGGATGCTGTGCTTATCGCAATATATTTTTCAATTGCATTTAGTTCTGGTCATCTACTGCATGAAATTATAGACTATGATGCAGATAAAAATTCTGGGTTTAGAACATCGCCTGTAGTGTTTGGCATAAAAAGAACTTCAATTGTTTTACTGATTATTTTAATAATTAATGTTTTTCTAATAAGCTATTTATACGCTATCGAAACAATCTCTCTTATAGCATGGATATGTTTTTTTTCTGCATCTTTTTTACATTTACTTCTGTTATTATTAAACATTCGAAATGTTAAAACTAAAGCATTATTAATACGAAACATTTATAGGTGCTTGTATTTTGCTTCAGGCATAATTTATCTTGCATTAAAATTACTTTAATTGTCTTTTTGCGATAAGTTCAGAGCCTTCTAATTTTTAATCTTTTGCGTAGAACTCAATTATTTTATCTACCACATACCTAATTTGTTGGCGACTTATATCTGGATAGATAGGTAGTGATAATATCATTTTCTGATTTTTAAATGCTTCGGGATAGTCTTTTTCTTTAGCTCCAAGATGTGAATAAACAGAGAGAAAAGGCAAAGCAATCGGGTAATGAATTCCAGTTCCGATTTCGTTTTCGGCTAAAAAATCTTTCAACTTGTCTCTTTTCAAAGCTTTGATTACAAATAAATGAAAAGTGTGTGTATTTTGGGGCATAATCTTTGGCAAAATGATACTCTTACAATCCTTTAATAATTCGATGTAATACTCGGCAGCAACACGCCTCTTTTCATTCCAAATATCAATATATTGCAGTTTAATTTTAAGAATTGCTGCTTGAATTCCATCCAATCGGCAATTAAAACCTATCAATTGATGTTTTGATTTTTGATACTCACCATGATTACGAAACAATCTAAGTTTATGTGCTAATTCATCGTCATTTGTTACAACGCAACCAGCATCACCAAAAGCACCCAAATTTTTACCTGGATAAAAAGAGAATATCGCAGCTTTTCCTAATGTGCCAAGGATCTTTTTATTATAAAAACTAAAATGAGATTGAGAGCAATCTTCAATTAGCAACAAATTATAAGTTGTGCAAAGATTTTGTAATGCAGACAAATTGGCTGATTGCCCATATAAATGTACCGCAAGAATTGCTTTAGTTTTTGTGATGATTTTTTGTTCAATTTTATTTACATTGATATTAAAATATTCGTCATTGTCCACAAAAATTGGAGTAGCTCCACATAAACTAATTGCTTCGGCACATGCAAAAAAAGTGTTTGCTGGTAAAATTATCTCATCATTAAAAGTAAATCCAAGCATTTTAAAGCTTGCAAACAATGCTGCAGTACCACTGCTAACACCAATGCAATGTTTAACTCCTAATTTCTTAGCAAAACAAGATTCGAATTCCCCCACATGTTTACCTCCAACAAAAGCACTATTTTCAATTATACTTTCAAAAGTATGTTGAAACTCATTTTTTAATTCAGAGTGCAATTTGGACAAATCGTTAAATGGAACTTTCATTATTATAATGATTAATTATAGTACAATATTAGTAAAGTTTTTAAATATTCACATAAAAGGCTTACTCAACTGCAATTTTTTTTTAACAAAGCGACTTCTCATCAAAGTGTTTTCACAGAAAACAGTTGTTTTGCTAAATTTATAGCTAACTATTCTAAAAAATATTATATTTGTTTCGACTAAACTACATGAAAAATGCAAGTAAGTATTATAGGATATGGTTACTGGGGACCAAATATAGTTAGAAATGTAATTAATAACTTGAATTTTAGTTTAAAATTTGTTTGTGATAAAAACATTTCAAAACTTGACATTTTAAAATCGCAATATTCTAACATAAAAATTAGTTCAGACGTTGATAAAGTAATATCGGACGAGCAAACTGATTGCATTATTATTGCAACAAATCCTGGAAATCATTTCGAATTAGGAATGAAAGCTTTGCAAAACAATAAACACGTTTTAATGGAAAAGCCTTTAGCAATAAATTATGATCAAGCTAAACTACTTAAACAAACTGCTGAAGATAAAGGACTGGTTTTAATGACAGATTTAACCTTTTTATATAATGGGGCTGTTCAAAAAATTAAAGAAATTATTGACAAAGAGGAATTAGGAAAAATACTTTATATCGACTCAACTAGGATAAATTTAGGAATTTTTCAGAATGATATAAATGTTTTAACCGATTTAGCAACACACGACTTATCTATAATCAATTATTTAATTAAAGAAAGACCTATTGCTGTTTCGGCAACTGGAAAATGCCATTATAAAAGTGGAATCGAAAATATTTCTTACTTAAATCTGTTTTATGATTCTGAGCTTATTTCGCACATACATTGTAGTTGGTCATCTCCTGTAAAAATCCGTCAGATGCTAATTGGTGGCGACAAAAAAATGCTTATTTATAATGATATCGAGCCATCGGAGAAGATTAAACTTTACGATTCTGGTTATAACTTTACCGAAGAGCAAAAGGGTAGTGTATTAATAGATTACAGAATTGGAGATGTTTTTGTTCCGAAATACGATACTCGCGAAGCATTATCATATATGATTGAAGATTTTTACAATGCGGTTAAAAACAAAACAAAACCATTAGCCAATGCTGACTTCTCAATAGAAATTATCAAAATTCTTGATTCGGCACAAAAATCAATGTGTCAAAACGGCAAAACTATCGAACTTTAATGGATAAGCAATTACAAACATGGTCAATAATCATCTTTGCTTTTAACGAAGATAACTCAATTGGTAAAGTAATTAAACAAAGCCTTGAAGCTCTAAAAGAGTTAAATCCGGATCATTCGGAATTAATTATTGTAAATGATGGAAGTACAGATAAAACAGAAGAAGAAATCAGGACTTATCTCCCCAATGATAAAATTCTAGTAATAAATCATCCCACAAACCAAGGTATCGGTCAAGCATTGCTCAGTGGATATCGAAAAGCAAGATTCGAGAATATTTGTGCAATTCCGGCCGATGGTCAATTTAACACTCAAGAATTACTCCCTTTTTCTGTTATTCCCCCTCAAACAATTATATCATTTTACCGAACTCAAAAAATAAGATATACCTTATTCCGAAAATCACTAAGCTATTTCAATAAGTTTTTAAATAGATATTTGCTAGGAATAAAACTTAGAGATGTAAACTGGATAAAAATTTATAAAAAAGAATTTTTTGACCATATTTCACCCGTATTGACAAGCTCCTTAGTGGAAAGTGAAATCTGTGCAAAAATGTTGAAAAACAAATATAAGGTTGTTGAAGTCCCTTCTACTTATCACCCACGAGATGGCGGTGTTTCAAAAGGGGCATCAATAAAAATAATATTTCTTGCTTTTATAGAATTAATAAAGCTCTATTTTAATTTGAAATTTACGAACAGAAATAAAAAAGAAAATGATACTTTGTAATTGAATGCCATAAATAGGAAAATTTGAAAAACAAAAAACTCATATTATTCATAATGAAGAATAGCAAAGTTTTGCTAACATTTTCAGTTTTATTTTGCATAATTTTAATTGGAATTTATATATCAAGAACAAATATTTATTACCCTATTTATTTACAAATTAATCAAACAAAGTTCGAATCCTTAAATAAACCACAAGTCCTTGTTAGCACAACTTTAGGTCAAAAACTAATAGTTATCCCAGACTCCTCAAGTAAAAATCATTTCAAACTTGATTATGGATATTTTTATAATATTATTGTTATTCCCACTACAACCGAAAAAAACAATTCAGAAGAGTATATTAAAATATACAATTCCAAAACAAAACGAGAATTAAAATATAAATATACACTCGAAAATGAAAAGATAATAATCAGTTCTGTTGGAGAAAAATCGATTTTCAAAAGAGTTCTGAGAATATTTGAGATTAACCTAAAAAAGCTAATCTTACTGTTACTGATTGTGTCGGCAATATATTTTGCCTATTTTTCGTGGAGGCAGCCCAAAAATAAATTTGCAAAACCAATCTTAAAGATAAATTCAATCCTATTATACTCTACATTATTTGTTGGATTTTTTCTGCTATTTTTAGCTGCATTTCATTCTTTTCCAAATGCCGAAGATATTGCACTTACAAGCCCTGATGGAACTTTTAAACCAATATCCAATGCAGTTAAAATACTATTAGTTTATGATGCTCGTTATACTGCAAATGTGTTGTATGGCTTGGATATTTTCACTGTTGGTGGGGTCAAATTTCACAAGATAAATTCAATTTTTATTATCCTGATAACTTCCGCATCGGCACTATTCCTTTTTAAACAGATTTTTAAGCAAATACTTAAAACAAAGGATATTATTGTATTTGGTTTTTGTTTTGTTCTACTCCATTTTGCTTTAAGTCCAAGTATTGCTTACGATATATTCTATATTGGGTCAAGTTATGTTTATCTTGTATCGTGGATTTTCATTTTTACTTGGGTCGGATTTTTCTTTTTAATCTGTAAAGCAAATAGCACATTAAAAAAACTTTTCTTTTCGCTCATTACATTTCTAACGCTATTCTTAAGTTTTGGAACAATTGAACTTAACATCTTCATAAATTTTTATATAATTTTAATAATTGGTTATTACACCCTTAAATATCGTCGAGATTTAAAACATGAATTTTTTGCTCTATCAACAATATTTATTTTAAGTTCATTATTTATAGCTGTAATACCTGGCAACTCTTTAAGAGTTTTTGGCTCTCCAATAGAATATAATCCACAATACTTTTTACAAACATTCAAAACAACATTTATTCCTTATTTCTATACTGTTTTCAAATGGACTTTTCTAAATCCAGTGTGCATTCCAATAATTATTTGCATATCAGTTTTCTTTCATAAATCAAAAATTGCTGACAGAGTAATATTTTCAAGCAAAGAACTTATTTTTACAATTATTGGAGGTTTTAGTGTTATGTATTTCTGCTATTATATTTTTGTTTTTACTAACAAGAATATGATTAACGATGGCTATCCAATAAGACTAATAAATTATATAAATTGGGCTTATGGAATAATTATTTTTATCTTAACTCCCATTCTTCTAGGAAAAGTTTTACCTAAATTTCTAGATAAACTCCTACCTCAATTAAATGTAATTATTACTTATACTATATTGCTAAGTTTTGTTTTTATTGCGTTTCAACCGAATGAGTTTAAGAATATTTTTTTAGAATTTAACTCGGGAAAATATCGCAAATACAAAATGGAAATGAATAATAGATTTGAAAAAATTTCGGAAGGAATAAATAATCCGGCAATTAAAACAATTATAATAGAAGAAATAAAAACAAAGCCCTCCACATTATTTATCTTCGAAAAAGATCTTATAAACAATGACGCAGAATTAGAGCTTTGGATAGAAAAATTTAATAGACATTTCAACACAGACAAGATTACTTTTAAAAACGATTCTGCTATTATCAAAATAAAGAATTATGATGAATAAGAAAATTTATAATAGCCTTATTTATTCGTTTGTTACAGTAATGACAATCTGCGTGGTACTTTCTTTATTGTATTTGCACAACAAATCAAACAATTTACTTTTTAGGTCAGCTATGACAATTATTGAAGCCCCTTCTGGGCAAATGCAACAATATTTCCCAACCGACAGCACCGAGTTTTTTGAACATTTACTCTCCGAAATTGAATTATCCCAATACAACGAAGAAATAAGATCAAAGTATTTTACTACCGATAATTACAATCACAATATGAGTATTTTTATAAGTGATGTTTTTAAAACTATGTACGAAAGCAGAGCCGACTTTGTACTATCCTCACTTGATGTTACCGACCCTTTTAATTACACAAATCTAAAATTAAAAAAAGATGGGACAGATGATTGTTCTTTCAATTTAGTTTTTATAAAAGAGAATGGAAAAGGAAAGCTATTCAGAATTAAAAACTTGCATCAATTCTTAAATTATTATGCCGAGAAACTAAATCAAAAATAGTTATTCTTTTCTTTTGTAAACAAATAACCAAAGCTTCCACAAATTATCTTGAAAACTTGTCTTGGATTCAACAATGACTTTTTTAACAAATAAAATATTCTTTTTGGTGATGACAGATAAAATGACACCATAAACCAAAGTTCAACGCTTTTTATATTTTTATAATATTTTTCGTTAAATTGCGATTTATATTCATTTTCAAAATAAAAATCTATTTCGTTTCTATTTTTTTTAAACAGTTCTGTTCCTGGATATGGATTCACAAAAGACAACCCAGCGTTATTAATTGGAAGCTTAGAAAGGAATTTCAGAGTTTTCTTTAAATCAAGTTTTGTTTCAGTTAATGGATTAAACAATATAAACACTGTTATTTCTACTCCCTTTTTCTTTAGCAAAGAAAATTTATCATTGATATTAGCGAAATCTAAGTCTAACTTCTTATTATATTCAATTTGAGTTTTCTCATTTATCGTTTCAATTCCTATTAACAGATTTTTAAATTTAAGCTTCCCGAACAAGTCCAAAGATTCTTCATCTAATAGATCTAATCTGGTTAAGCCAAAATAATTAAACTCAACCCCCTGCTTATTTTGATAATCTAAAATTTTGCAAAGTAAATCTTTGTTTAAATTACAGTTATCGTCCAACAACCGAATATTCTTATATCCTTTTTTTCCATATTCCTCAATCTCATTCAAAATATTTTCGGTACTGCGATAATAATGTTTATTGAGACCATAAGTTCGAATACAATAAGTGCATTTATACGGACATCCGAATGAAAAATACGTAAATGCTGTTTTACCTTTTGCGAAAAGCTCAGAGTATAAATTATTATCAACAAATGACAAATCAACTTTTTGAATAATATCAGGGTCAAAATTATAATCTTTATCCTTATTTGCTTTTAGACTTGTAACGAAAGCTTCAACAGATATTTTATCAGGAACACATGCTTCATTAATAAGAGATTCAAAATTGTTTCCCAACACCACGTCAGCAAACGAAAACTTATGTGGGAACATTGAAGCTATATATCCTATCACAACTAATTTAGCATCAATCAAAGTTTTGAGGCTTTTTAAATAATTCCTTTCTTCTCCGATAAAGTCAATCGATGTTAAAGTAATTATAATGTCTGGTTTAAGCATCAAAATCTCAGCATTGCATTTTTTGTATGATAGATTAAGTGCTATCGCATCAATATAACTAAGTTTGCAATTAGGACTCTTTTCTTTAATAATACTTGCAACACGCACTAATTCTAATGGCGGATACAAAAATCCATTTGCATGATAAGAACAAGAATACTTTCTTATTATCTTCCGTTTGTACGGTAAATTTAATATTAGAATTTCCATTTCAAAATTAAAAAGTTGCCAATAAGCAATGCATCAAGTCCACTACGGTAGAATGTTGCGAGTGCATCAATTGGAGCCATAACAATTGGCTCATTATTAGTGTTGAAGCTTGTGTTTACAACCACAGGGTGTCCTGTAAGATTTTTAACCTCCATCAACAAGTCATAAAATAATGGCTGCATTTTTTTATTTACTGTCTGAATTCTCGAAGTGCCATCTTCGTGAACAATTCCTGAAAGATTATCAATAGCAGTCTGAGTTACATCAAAGGTAATATTCATAAAAGGAGATTTTTGTGCTTTACCTTTAAAATACTTATGTGCTTCATCTTCAATCACAGATGGGCAAAATGGTCTGTATGCCTCTCTAAATTTGATTTTTTGATTTATTACATTCTTAACATTTGGCATTGCAGGATTTGCCAAAATGCTTCGTGAACCTAATGCTCTTGGACCAAACTCCATCCTAGTTTGAAACCATCCAATTACTTTATTTTGAGAAATCAATTTTGCAGCAATTTTGGCAATATCATCAACTCGCTTATAATTAATCCCAGTATCAACTAGTGCCTGTTCTATTTCTATATTCGAATACTCAGATCCTAACAAGGCTGTTTCAATAGGTAAAGGCCTAATCCCATTTTGGGCAGAAGCAAACATTGCAGCTCCAAGTGATATTCCCGAATCGCCTGATGCTGGTTGCACGTATATTTCATCAATACATTCTAAATTCATCAGCTTTTGATTTACCAAACAATTTAACGCAACCCCACCAGCTAGACACAATTTCCTTAATCCTGTTTTGTTTTGAAAATCGACAACAATCTCTACTATTACTTTCTCAAATTGTTTTTGTGCAGATGCTGCAATGTCTTTATAGTGCTGGGTAATGGGCTCGGTTTTTAATCTGCGTTTTCCAAGCATTTCGATAAGCTTGTCACTATAAGCCATTTCTTGCCTTGTAGGCTGCGACTCGCCAGATTTTATTGGCTTTAGAAAAGATTCATCAAAAAACAATTCTCCTCCATCAAAATTAAGCATTTGGCTAAAATCAAATTTATTTGAATCTCCGTACGCAGACAATCCCATTAGTTTATATTCATCGCTGTCTCTTCTAAAGCCACATAATTGAGTGATTATTGAATAAAAAATCCCTAAACTATTTGGTCTTGAATATCGTTTAAACAAGTCTATTTTATTTCCTTTGCCGATAGATAATTGAGTAGAGACACCATCTCCAGAGGCATCCATACTTAATATCATAGCTTGTTCGAAACCTGAGCCATAAAATGCACTAGCCGAATGAGCATCGTGATGATGAACAAAACTTAATGGTGGGCAGTAACCAAAAGTATCTGAAAAATAGGCTTTAAGAATGTTCTCGTAAGCGATTCCCCACGTAGATCCGTGACTTGCAACGAGATCTATATCCTTCATCTCAATTCCAGCATATTCGAGACATTTAAAAATCGATAATTCTGGCAATTGTCCTGGAGAAAATTTAATCCTATTAAGGCGTTCTTCTTCAATTGCAAAAATAGTTTTTCCATCTTTTATTAAACTCGCCGAAATATCCTGATAACCTAATCTTACTCCTCCATTAATTCCAAGTATATACATATTCTCAATTATTATTTTCCAATGTTAAAATATTTATCGTAGGTAATCCTGGGTATGAAATGCATTAAAGACATTAAATAAATCGGGACTTTAAAGATGTGTATCATATTATAAATTGTTTTGTAATCTCTAAAAGTTTTAGCAGGCAAATTCATATATTGGTCAAATTCTTCTCTTGTAATATCTAAACGCTTGATACATAAATCAATAATTTTTGGGTCTTCGATTGAATATACACCATGAGCTCGTTTTAGAGCATCTTCTCTTTTCATTTGACCAGAACGAACCATAGCAGAATCACTATTCATATTCATGTCAATATTAAACTTTACTCTATGTACGTATTTTATTAAACTATGGTATAAATCGTCGAAATAATGAGCACCCGGATACACCCAATCAAGCTTTTCTTTAATAATTTTGTCGGCATCGTTCCTAATATAATCGTAGTAGTACATTGGAGTGAAAGTTTTAATGCCTTTAACAACAGAATAATACAACAGCTCTTTTACTCCAAAATTAAAACCTGGGTCATCACTTTTCCATTTCTTCAAATTCAAGTTTCCAAACTTATTGTGCACACTTTTTAGATATTTTCCATCAAAAAAAGACCAAGAAATTGGCTTTACTCCTTCCGTTCTAAACGACTGACCAATTAAAATATACTTTATATTCTCTTTGCATGCAACTCCATATAAAGATGATGCAATGCCAATATCGGTCCCCATATTCAGGTCGGGAGTTGATGCCTTTAAAAAATCTATTTTAAGCTCCTTAGCTTCTTGCCAATTACTGGTAATTGTCCGTAAATCAACTTCAAGTTTTTTTACTGCCTTATTCATATTCTCAACAGCCACTGGATTATCAAATCCATCATCAAAATGAACTGCGAGAGGGCGTAAATTCCACTTCTTTACTGCAAGATAAAGAAGATATGAACTATCCCGACCTCCACTAACTCCAATAACACAATCGTATTTTTTCCCTTTCCCTCGTGTTTTTATTTTGTCATTAATAGCACCAATTATTCTTTGTCCTTCTTCTCCATTTGGAAATATTGTTTCCATTTTATCGTGCATTTTACAAAAGTTGCATACTCCATTTTCATCAACCTTTATTCCTGGAACGGTACTATCCTGCACACATCTATTACACTGACAATATTCTAAATTTGTTAAATGTCCATTTACTATTACTTCTTTATTCATCTATATATTTAATTGTTTGAAAAGCAACTAGCCTCAAGCCTTTAAGTATTATCGTTTATTCCAATCCCTTTAAACTTATTTTTAGAATCTCAGCATCTATCGTTAATAATTCTCCAGCAAATTCGTTAAACTGAGTTTTGCGAGAATTTCGTTTTTACCTCCCCAAAATAAACAATCAAACATTTTTCAATATACTCAACTTAAAATCCAAAACATCTATAAACAAAATAAACAATTCATTTCTTATTATTAATTTATCTAGCATCGATAAAAACGCAATTTACAAATAAATTTGCAATTATTAATAAAAACCTAATATTTAAGCATCTTACTACAGATGCCACATTTACACCAATATAACCACAAGACACTGGATATGAATTAATTAACTTCAATTCGACTGACACTATTCGACAGCCCATTTTCTAATGCAAAAACTTTTTCTAACAAAACTGTTAATCGTTTTTGTAACTCTCTTATGTTATCTCAAATATATAAACAGTATTTGTATTTTTAAGTTCAAAAAATTATTAATCCAATAATAAATGCTAAAATGTTTTTATTACTAATAATTAGTTAATAACTTAGCACTTAAATAATCACACTAAGTTTTTGTAACTCTAAGCATTGGGGCAAAAAATGTATAAAAAAAGAATTATATTGTCTGGTTTAATAATTATTATTCAAATTTCATTTTTATGGACTGGCTATTATTTTGCAAGTAAAAACCTTATTTTTTCAGGTAATACTTACATAATATACTCTTCTCAAGAAGAAAACTTACCAGCTACAATAACAATCAAAGGGATTAATAATAAATCTGAAGAAATAATAGTAAAATCTAATGATACTTTAAATCTTAAAAATCATTGGATCAAAGAACTTAAAATTCAATCAAACTGTGTTCACTCTAAAATAAAAATAAAAACAATAAATCATTCTCAAATAATTGAAAAATCTATTGTTTCGGGAATCACAATTTTAAATAACAAAAACACACAATACCACGGGTGTTTCCTTCAATTATTAATATCCAGTTTTTCATGGAATGGAGTAAACGGCATTATCATGAAAGCTTTTTGGTTTTTTCAGCTACTTTTTATTATTGGAGTTGTTTATTATAATTGCATATCAAACAATAGAGAAGTTTTTAATAAAAGATTAAAAGTATCTAATTTAATTTTTACATCTGCAATAATTACTATGGGTTTTTTTATACTCATTAAAGCAGCATGTTACACATACCCAAACGCCGAAGACTTATCAAATGCAATTACGTCATACAATACCGAAAATGTTTTTTCTACCGCTTTATTGTATTTGTCGCTGGATTCAAGATTTACGACAAATTTATTATATAGTTTTAGTCCAATATTATTTGGAGGCGTAGAATATTATAAATTATCGGCAATTCTCTACTTAATTCTAATTACTTTTTCTATATTTTTCCTGTTTAAGCAAATATTCGGATTTAATTTTAAAGCATATAAACTTATCATTGCCGCCTCTGCTTTTAGCTTAATCCATTTTATAGTAATTCCTGATATTACCTCCGATCTTTTTTTTATGGCAGCGTCTTCAGTTTATTTGGTCTCATGGATTGCAGTTTTCTTTTGGATAGCACTTTTTATTAAATGGACAAATGTAAAAACATATTATTCTAAAACCATTTCTGGAGCTTTAACTCTCATCGTGTTTTTAATGAGTTTCGGACTAAATGAAATGAACATCGTAATAAACATATTCATCCTAGTTCTTTTATTCTATTATGTTTTTAAATATAAAAAGCAATTCAAACATGAATTGTTAATTTTAACTATAATGTTTATTGCTACTTGTTTATTTATCTATATGCTTCCTGGAACACATTCACGCATTGAAGTTACTGGGGTCAGTACAGATATTGAAAGCATACTTGAGTCATTAAGAATTTCCGGCATAGTTATTACAAAAACTTTATTCAAATGGACTTTTACAAATGCTATTTATATTCCTTGTATTATCCTTTCAACACTTATCTTGTACAAATACTCTCATAAAAAAGAACTAATACCGTTTACAACAAAAGAGATTTTGGTATTCTTTTTCATGTTCATTTGCATCATATATATTAGTTATGCTTATTTTCTATTTTTAACAACCTATTACAGAACAAATAACATAGGCTTGCGTGCATTAAATTATTTGAATTGGGCATATCAAATTATTGTTTTACTTATTTTGCCAATATTAATAAACAGAATAATACCTAGTGTAGTGGCCAAACTATATCCGTATATTCAAAAAATTGCATTTGTATCCATTATTGTAATCTCAATCTTTGTTATTACAGGAAAAAATAATTTAAACAAAATTTTTATTGATGATTATTCAGGAGACTATTCATATTTTAAAGCACAAATGAAAAAAAGATATGCCGTAATTTATGAAACAAAAAAAAAAGAGAATTGGAAACTTGCTGTAGTTGATGAATTAAAAAATATTCCTCGAACCCTATATGCTGTTCCTGACTTAGGTTACAAAAAGATTAAGAAGGTTCAGAATATGGACTATTCATTATATTACAACAGATTTTTCGGGATTGATGAAATCCGTCTAGTTAATGATTCTGTTACAATTACTGATAAACTATTAAATTATGAATAAATTAAAATATATCATAAGCCTCTATACTATTTTTGTTATAATTATTGCATGTTTAATATTTATAACATGTTTAGTTAGAATTGGTAATCAAGAAAAAGCCTTATTCACTTCACTATTTTCATTTAATCAAAATGATAAACTAAATTATAGCGAAATAATTACATCTGACACAAATTTAATTTATAAAAACATAGAACTTCAACTATCCAAAATTCAAAATGATTCTCTTAAAATAATAAAACATCTGACTAATAATGATAATAGAGCTTACTATTACTCAGATTTAATTAAGTTTTCATTAAATTCTTTTTTACTGATGAGAATTTCTGTTGAGGGAAGCGAATGTCCTAATGACTCTACTATTGAAGTTCAGTTGACAATAAAAAACTTCAACAATCTTCAGATTAAACTGGTTTTTTGCAAAGAACATTCAAACTACAAACTAACCAACATTTCTAATATCAATCCATATCTCCAGCACATTGACAAACTTTACCGTGATAATAAAATCAATTAAACTTAAAAAAACAGATAATAAATCACTTATTGTTTTAAGTTTTACAAATATTTGCGTTATTTTGAATTCGTTTTTAATTATTTTGCCTAAGTTATGCAGAAAAAAGTACTTATAGTCTTAGCTATTACGATAGTTTGCTTGATAGGAGTAGAACTTGGGAGCACACTTATTTTAAAATACAATTCAAAACTACAATTTTCATTTCCGTATTTTAATCGCGAAATTTCGGGTTTTTACATTTTTAAAAATGTTAGTGGTTACAGGCACAAAACTATAAAAACAAATTCTGAAGAAAAAGATATATTAATAGATGAATATGATTTTATTACAAAAAATAAAATTAATAAAACTAAATCCCAAAACACAATTAGAATTTTTATCACAGGCGGCTCTGCAGCCTTCGGAAGCGGACAAGCAAAACCTTATGACCAAATAAAAAAATATCCAAGTGGGATATATTCTTATCTGTCAAGTATAGCAGGCAAAATTCTATTAGAACTTGATAATAAATATCCAAATAATAAATTCGAAATAATAAACGCATGTGCATCTGGCAGAAAACTCAACCAAACAATAGCACTATATTTAGAAAAGATTAAAGATTTCGACCCAGATATTATTATCTCAATAGACGGAAATAATGATATAGAAACTATTGCTGGAATTAGCCCTTATCAAATTGATCAAGAAATAGTACTTAAAAAATATATTGAAATATTGAATATCTCAGAATCTTTTAAAAATGAAAGCTTTCTAAACACAATAAATCTTTTTAAACAAATAAAGTTCTATCTTTTTAAACAAAAAATGGAGGATGCCCTCAATAAAAATTCGGATAAGCTATTTGACTACAATCCTGAAGAATACACAAAAGAGAGGTACTCTAATTTGAAGAATGATTTTAAACAAAATTGCGAAACATTTACTGACCTAATACTCTATTATAAAGCCATTTGCAACGTTAATCACACTGAATTAATATTCTGTCTTCAACCAATGTTATATCGCGAAATAAACAAAACTTTAACCCCAAGTGAAATCAAAATGAGAAATAGTATCAACCCTATTAACATCTCGATTTCAAATCCAGACATGGAAATAGAAAAACTGAAACTTTATGAAAACAATGGTAATATTTTGATAAAATACTTCTTTGATGATTATTTATCACAAAATATAGATAGTATTGCAAGTATCAATAAAATAAATTTTGTTGATTTAAATAAAAGCATTGCGAATCAATATGAAGACACAGAATTTTATGTTGACTATTGCCACCTCACAGCAGATGCTAATTTAATTATTGCTAAAATTTTGTCAGAAAAAATTTCCGAAATTTTAGAAGAAAAGAAGCTTATTGAAACTGAATAAGATTTTTATTAACTTTACCGCAAAAGAAATCTTAATGTATAAAATTGATTGTCTATTAATTGTACCACACTATACTTCTGGTAAAGGTAGCATTTTAAAATCATTTGATTACACTATGCCGCCAGTTGGTTTGCTTTCGATTGCTGGATGGCTGAAGCATAACGGAATAAATGTAAATATTTTAGATCTTACAATTGAAAATTTAAAAAATAAAAGCCTAGAGGAGATTATCAAAAATAAAATTACAGAAACTGGAGTCCCTCAATGGTTTGGCATAAGTGTTTGTACTCCAGTTGCATATAATGCCTACGATATTTCCGACATCATTAAAAATCTTTTTCCAGATTCTAAAATAGTACTTGGAGGGCCTCACATAACAGTATTAAAAGAAAGAATCTTTAACGAATGTAATTCTGCAGACTATCTTATTACTGGCGAAGGAGAATATTCACTCTGCAATCTAATTAAAAACGATGATTTAAGTCCAGATAATATTATTGAAAGATTTCCAGACCAAAGCATTACTAAGACAAAAGCCGCAGAAGTTAGACCCGAAGATTTACCCATGTCAGCATACGAGCTCTTAGATTTCGATAAATATGTTCCACCTCCAGCTTCATTGCACAGCAAAAAACCTGGCATTGGGATTATTACATCACGAGGTTGTCCTTTTAAGTGTACTTTTTGTGCAAGAATTACAGGCAATAAACTACGATTTAAAACAATAGACCAGGTTATTGAGGAAATAAAATATCTACAAGAAACTTTTAAAATAAAACAATTCCATTTTTACGACGATACAATAACATGCAAAAAATCGTACATAACAGAACTTTGTCAAAGATTTATTGACGAGAATTTAAATCTTCATTGGTCATGTTTTGCCAGAGTTGATACGGTTGATGAAGAAATTCTGGCTTTAATGAAAAAATCGGGATGTTTTGTAATAATGTATGGAGTAGAAAGCTTAGATGAAACAATTCTTAATGATGTTAAAAAGGGCATTAGTGTTGAACAGATAAACAAAGCTTTAATTTTAACTCGAAAAGCAAAAATCGAATCACGTATTTCGCTAATTATAGGTACGCCAACCGAAACACGCGAGACTTTGGCAAAAACAAAAAAAGATTTATTGAAACTAGATACTGATTTTTTTCAAGCTTTTATCGCAGTACCAATGCCCGGTTCTCAATTCTATGTTGATGCCAAAGCCGAAGGTAGAATTATTAACGAAAACTGGGCAGATTACAATCTATCTAAAGTCTTATATCGGCATCCTGTGTTTACAGAAAAAGAACTTTTCGATGAGCAGCGAAATATGTATCTCAGATTTTATTTACGCCCTCGTATAATCTTTAATTTACTTAAAAGCATCAACTCGATAAATGCGATAAAGAATATTTTTAGAGGTTTTTCAGGTTTTGTGAAAATCATTTTTTCAAAATAAATTGATTCATGACTGAAAAAAAACAATACGATATAATTTTAATTACTCCATACTATGGTGCAAAAGATGGTTTTATTTGGAAGGCAATCGAATATAGATTTCAGTCTCCAGGAATACTCTCAATTGCAAGTTACCTAAACAGTTGTGGGTTTAAAGCATCGATTTTCGACTGCAATCTGGAGCAGATAACAGAATCGCAATTTGCAGAAAAATTTGAAAAGCGTTATGGCAATTCGGGTTTTAGATACCTTGGATTTTCAGCTGCTACGCAAACAATTAATTCTGCTTATCGAATGGCAAATTCCTTAAAGCAAAAATACAAAAACATTCCAATTATTTTTGGAGGTGCACACCCTACTGCATTACCAAAAGATGTGCTAGAAAATGGATTTGCTGACATTGTTGTTATTGGAGAAGGCGAAATTACCACAAAGAATATTTTAGAATCAGATAATCTCGAAGCGATAAATGGCATTGCATACAAAAAAAATGGTAAAGTAATTATAAACAAAGAAAATTGCAGAATTACGAATCTCGACGATTTGCCAATAAACGATTATAGTTTAGTGCCGATGGAATTGTGCAAGCCTTTAATTGGCTCATACGAAAAGTTGCCAGCCACAATAATGATTACTGCCCGCGGATGCCCTGGAAGATGCACATTCTGCAGTAGAGTTGTTGGAAATCAACTTAGTGTACAATCGCCACAGCGTATTTTCGACGAGATAAAAACGCTATATTATGATTTCAAAATCAGACAAATAATATTTTACGACGATACATTTATTTCTGATAGAAAAAGAATTGAAGAATTTTGCGAATTACTAATCAACTCTGATATTAAAATCAGTTGGACTTGCTCCTCCAGAGTGGATAAAGTTTTTCCAGATTTGCTAAGCAAGATGAAAAAAGCTGGTTGTCATCAAATAATGTACGGGATTGAAAGTTTTAATGAACAAGTATTAAAAAACATAAATAAAAAGACAAGACCTTCTGATATTTACTTCGCAATCTCCGAGACTAAAAAAGCAAAAATTGAAATTAGAGCCGCAATTATGTTAGGTAATTTGGGAGATACAATCGAAATACTAGAAGACAATATCAAACAGTTAAAAAAAACTAAACCTGATCTTATTCAAGTTGCAATAACAACTCCTCTGCCTGGATCACAATTGTTTACAAACGGGCTTTCGAATGGAAGTATTAAAACTTTCGATTGGGACAAATACGAAGGAAGCGATGAAATAATAAGGCATGAAACTATTCCTTTTGCTACACTTCAGAAATATTACAAAAAAACATACATGAAGTTTTACTTGCGTCCATATTTTATTTGTAAAACTATATTTAGCATAAATTCCTTCCTTAAAATAAAGCTGATTTTTTCTGGGATAATTTCAATTGTGCCTATTGTATTCAGGTCATCTCAAAAAAAAACAAATTAGCATGAAAGAAAAATTAAAATGCATATTATTTAGCCCTAATTTTACTTACGTCAAGGGAAGTATTTACCACGAAGTAAGTAATTTAGATCCGCCATTGGGTCTAATTTCTCTTTCTGCTTTTTTGATTGAAAAAGGGTACAATTCAATGGTTTATGATTTGAATGTAGAAATCAAGTCGAATGAAGAAATTCCAAAACTACTTGAGAAGATTGAATCTGAATATGAAATTAGCGAGTCTGTTTTCGGAATATCTTTTCTTACTCCTTATGTTTACAGTTCTTATGAAATAGCCAAACAATTAAAACTACGATACCCAAATTCTACAATTATTGCTGGCGGAGCTCATGCAACATTTATGGCAAACGAAGTTCTGGAGAGTGATATTGACATTGTTGTTAGAGGTGAAGGCGAACTAAGTTTACTCGAAATAGTTGAAGGAAAACCATTATCTGAAATTTTGGGAATTAGTTTTAAAGAGTACTCGAATAATGAAATAATAATCCATCATAATTCTGATAGAGAAAGAATAAAAGACATAAATGAATTGCCATTCCCAGCATATCACCAGTTGAAAATGAAAAGATATGAACCTATTCTTGGTTCGTATAGAAAATTGCCTGCTGCAAATATTATAACTACTAGAGGCTGTCCGGGGAAATGCAATTTTTGCTGTAAAACTTTTGGTCAAAAAGTTAGTTTTAAAACACCAGAAAAAATTATTGAAGAAATTAAATTGCTAATTGAAAAATATAAAGTTAAGCATATCAACATTTATGACGATACTTTTACTTTAAACAAAACCAGAGTTATAAACTTTTGCAATTTACTTATTTCCGAGAAACTTGAAATTGAATGGACATGTTTTGCAAGAATAGACACAATGGATAAAGAGATTTTGCAAATAATGAAGAAAGCTGGATGTTATCAAGTTATGTACGGAGTCGAAAATTTTGATCAAAACATTTTAGACAGTCTTGCAAAAGGCATTAGTGTAGAAAAAATTGAAGAAATAATTAAGCTAACTAGAAAAGTAGGTATAATAACAAGAGTGTCGGTGATGGTTGGGAATATTAATGACACTTGGGATACTTACAAAGCAAATATTAAAGCATTAAAAAAACTAAAGCCCGACATTTTAGTCTCAAGTATTTTTACTCCAATTCCAGGATCTCAACTTTATACTTGGGCCGAAGAAAACGATAGAATTTTAACAAAAGACTGGAGCAAATTTGCAGGAAATAACTCAGTAATGAAACTTAATTATTTAAGTCAACCGGAAGTCATTAAGCAGTATCAAAAAATATACTCAGATTATTATTACAATATCCCATATTTTTTCAGAAGAATACGAAGAATAAATTCATTTTCCGAATTCAGAATGACTGTCAGAGCTTTTTTCGTGGTTTTGAAGTTTATAATTCGTTGATACCCTACACAACTTAATTCCTAATTCGAACATCCACAAAAAACTTTATAAGCCTTGTTCCCAAATCAAAAAACTTTGTAGGGCGCAAATAATATTTTATAAAAGCTTTTGTTTTAAGTCTTTTGAGCTTCGTAAGCTCCAAACCTTCTGGCACATAATAAGGCAAGCCGCTCTCTCCTTTCATGTATTTTGTCCAGATATTCTCGCCAAATACTTTTTCATCTATACCATATTTAAAAATCGGAGATTGAGGTAAAGCCGTCATATTATAATATTGTGCATAGTTTGCGTTTAGCTTATTGGAAAAGCTAATTGTTTCCTCAATTTGAGAATATGATTCGTTAGGATTACCAAGAACATACGAACAAAGTACACGTACTTTATTTGCTCGCAGTATATTAATAATTCTTACATATTCGGCACTCGAAATATTTTTATTTATTCCTTGTCTAATTTCTTCGTTTCCAGCCTCAACGCCAATTATTGCATAATGAAAACCAGCACTACTCATTTTTTTAATTAGTTCTTCGTCAAGCGTATCAGCTCTTGTACAACAAGTCCATTTAAACTTTAGATCTTCTGCAATTATCCAATCACATAATTCAATAACTCTATCTCTGTTATATGTAAACGTATCATCAACAAAACTAATCCACGACAAGCTCTTCTCTCTCACTAAAAATAAAAGTTGTTGTTTAATTGTCTCGATTGGATACTCTTTATATCTATTTTTCCCAGGATCTTTACAGAATTTACAATTATATGCACAACCACGTGTTGTAATCATTGTAAACCATTTTCTCCCATAAAAAATATTTTGATATTTATCAAGATTATATAAACTATAGTCTGGAATGAGATCAGTTTGAGACACATCAAACAAAACTGGTTCGTCATATCTGTTTTGAGCAGGAATAATCATCCCTTTAATGGTGCTAAAATCGAAATCTCCATTTTTAATTTTACTCATAAAAGCAGGAAAACTTTCTTCGCTATGCCCAGAAAAGCCATAATCTATTCCCATTTCTTTTATAATGCCAGGATCACTGGTAACATGCGGCCCACCAGCAACAATAATAATTTTTGGAAAATTTTCTTTAATTGCCGTAGTAATTTTATAGAAAAATGGAAGCGAAATGGACATAATTGAGTAAGCAATTACTAAAGGCTCGTTTTTCTCAATATCTTTTAATAGTTTACCAATTCGAGATTTATTAATATCAGCATCATACAATCTGCTGCTAATATTATCCGCTTTTAGTAGATTAGCAAGATATCCAACTCCTAAATAAGGATAGACCGAGAATTGGATAGCCCTTGCTTTCGAAGAAGTTATAAACAAACAATCTGTCATAATAATTTCATATTATTTAAAAAATCCTGAAATAGATTTCAATAAATCTTTAATCCTTACTCCTTTTTTACTAAAAACACTCAAAAACATTAATCCAAATTTAAACGAAATATCTGTTAAAAGTAGAATAAATGAAGGAGTTTTTTTAAGTACTTCCAAACTTGAACTCCCATAGCTAAAAATTGCATCACCCCAAGTTCGTTGAGTGAATATTTTAAGTATAATTTTCCACCTGAAATAATATCTAAAATAAGCAAACAAAATTTCTTGTTTCATACCATAAGCAGTTGAATCTTCGGGCAAGTACGGAAAGTTCGCTTTCTTCCAAATCGGTCTCACCAGAACCTCTTGAGAATTAAAATTAATATAGTCGGGTAAAATAAGCAATTTATTTTCGGCTAAAATTTGGTCATACATTACAGTACCTGGATATGGAACGACATTATTAAACTTAGCCAAATCGAGTTTGTTTTTTATTGTAAAATCAACACATTGATTGCGAACATCTTTTGTTTCGGAGGGTAAACAAAAAAGAAAATTAGCCATTACCTTATAGCCAATCTTTTGAGCAAGTTTTATTGCATTTTCAATTTCTAAAATCGACTCATCTTTCCCGATATCCCTAAGAAGCTTTTCGGAAACAGTTTCGATACCAAAAAAAACTGCTTTAAACCCAGTATCAAACATTTCGACAAGCAAATTTTCATTCATATCTCTTGTCCTTGCCTGAAACGAGTATGTTATTCCTTTTAAAATACTTGACTTTCTTATTTCCGCACATAAATCATAAATTCTATTATTATTGGCGAGAAAATTGTCATCAAAAAAAGCAATCTCTTTTTGTCCGAATTCTGTTACCAATAATTCCAATTCTTTTACGGTAGTCTCGGCACTTTTGTAACGATACAAACGCCTTCCAACTGCCTTAACACAACAGAAAGTGCAATTATAAGGACAGCCACGAGAACTAATAATATGACCATGATTATACCTTTTATAACTTGCAAACAAATCATAAGGAAATGGAGGTAAAAAATTAATATCCTTTACCATTTTAGAAGTTTCGTTTGTGATAATTTCATCTCCAACACGGTAAACAACGCCTTTAACATCCGACAAGTCTTGTCCAGATTTTAATTTTAAATAAATATTTGCTATTTCTGTTTCACCTTCTCCTGCAAAAACATAATCACATGATTTAACAGATTTCAAAACTTCTACAGGCATACTTGTAGGGTGTAATCCTCCCATTATTACAATTGATTGAGGATACAAAGCTTTAAGTTCATCAGAAATCTTTCTTGCAGATGAAAAAGATTCAGTTAATGTACTAATTGCGAAGACAGTTGGCGAACTATTTTCTTCAACTAACTTTTTAACTTCGTTAATAACATTTTTACAAACCTGTTGATCAACAAAAGAAAAACTCAAATTCTCCTTCCTTAACATCGCCATTAGGTAACCAATACCATACGGAATCGTTATTGGAAAGAAAGGTTTGAATAAACCCGTTGTATCGCCAGCTGTATTAATAAAAATCATTAGAGTTTTTTCTGTTTTTAGCAATTAATATAATCAACAGAATTGTTATTGCTGAAAATAATCTTTTACTTCAGCAAATTTACTATTTTTGTTTTAAATAACCACTTAATGACCAAAAAGAAGAAAATAATACTGTTTTTATTTGCAATTATTATTGTTTTTGGCATTGGAATAAATCTTTTTTATTTAAATAAGGCTATATACTTTGGTTCTGTATATATTAATGTTCAAGATTCAAATGTTTCTATTTCTGCTACCAGTCCTTTGGGCAAAAAATTGGAATTTAATAAAACGATTGATAATTATGGGAATTTTTCTATCAACTATTCTCACAAAAGATTTTATAAAGATTTTATTATTAAAACTGACAGTCAAATAAATGAAACCGACTTATCAAAAATGATTTCTTCCAGTAATATAGAGTTTGAAAAGTTTGAGCTTATAAAAAATAATAACAACAATTCCACTTATCAAATAGTATATAATAAAAGGTATTCATTTCTAAGTAAACAAATTGACTTTATAAAATTCGCATTTCACAAAACTTACAAATATCTTATAATACTTTTTGTTTTAATTCTTGTAATTTCACTTTTTTACTACAGAAAAAAAATATTGCATTTCTTTTCAAGTAAATTATCGAGAATAAAACGAACAATTAATATCGAATTTTTTCGGACAAAAGCATTATTAAGTTTATTGTCTTTAGCCTTATCAATTATAATTTGCTTTTTCTATTACTCAATAGAGGATAAAGAAACTTTTAACTTAGTTAATAATGAAGTATTGATAAGCCAAGCTTTTGACCAATATGATTATCATACTAATGCAATAAACTTTTCTACGGGACAAGGAATCTTGATAAATGGGGAAGTAATTCCTGATTTTGATTATAAAATTAATTTCGGAGAAAAAAATGATGGGAAATATAATATTGAACTATTTACAGGTATTCGTAATTACAACAGGTTTCCAGCATATTCAATTGTTATTAGCGGTATTTACAAACTCTTTAATTTTAATCCAATTGCTGTTAAAATCTGGCAAATCATTCTATTGTGTGTATTAATCTTCATGTTTCCCCTTTTGGGTTATAAAATTTGGCAGAACAAAGGTTTTTGGGCTGGCTTACTCGCTTCGCCATTTTTGCTTATTTACATTTTCCCATATTCACTTTTAATTTTACCAGATACCTTGACTGTTTTCGTTAACTTTCTAATTTTATGGTTTTACATTGACCTAAGAAAGAACTTCTCATATAAAAACATATTTATCTCTAGTAGTTTATTAGGATTGAGTTTCTTAATAAAAGCTAGTCTTGTTGTATTAATCCCGTTTATTATTCTTGATATTATAATCTTAACTAAAAAGAATGGACTTAAAAAGAATTTATTAAAGCCCATTATTTATTTGGGTATATTTTTCTTGTTATGGATTCCATACAATATTTGGAGCTATAAATCTTTTATAAAAGATGCTAATAAATGTAGTGAGTTATTAAAGCTAACAAATATTCAACCCTCAAAAATTGATTGTAAATCATTTAACAATTTTACTTTCCATGGTAACTCAAAAAAACTATTTACCAATATAACTTTAGATGAAATTGAGATTTTTAAAACAGACATAGAGCCATTTATTGAAAAGACCAATTACTTGCCTTATAACTTCGCTGGCGATAATTACAGTAGTAATATAATAAACTTATCGTATTGCAAATTAATAACACTTAATAGAAGTCCATATTTTATGATTTTACTAATCTCAAATTATGGAGCATTGGAGTGTCATAACGAATATACGGATGTTGGAGGAATTACGAATAAATGGTTAAATGACCCAAATAGTTTTTACAACAACGACAATCTATCGGGCAAAAGCAATGGAATTAGAATATTGAACTTTTATAAACACAATCCTAAATTATTTTTTAATATTGCACATACAAAATTAAAAAACACTCAAAATCACACTGCAATTATATCTATTTTTAGTCTAATTTTTCTTATTTCGACAATAGTGTTTTCATTAAAGTATATTAATCATAAAACTCTAAAATATCTTATTGTAATGTCTTGTCTTTTTGTTTTGACACTTATATTTATAGAACCGGTTTTGAGTATTTACGTTTATTTGCTTGCATTATGTTTAATTATATTTTACAAAAAATATGATCTAAGAAAGTCGATTCCAATTGTTTTGCTTTGTTTGTCTGGAATCGTTTACATCCTAATATCTTTTAGTTCTCACAGATATCTTACCTATTATACTTTTCCTTTGTATCTTTTGACTGGATACCTTGCTATTGCTACCATTGAAGTGTTATTTAAAAGCGTCAGGACAATCAAAACTAAATAATTTATTGAACATATCCATTGACTAATTTCAATTTGCAGTAATTTATGAAGAAAAAAAACTAAATTTGACTTTTAAATCTTAAACATTGAATAACACACAAATAAATATTATTATTCCGGCATATAACGAGGAAACCTTTGTATTTGATATAATCAAAGAGATTGTAGAAGTTAAACAAAAGCTAAATTTACAATTGAAGATAATACTTGTTGATGACTGTTCTACTGACAATACCAGTTCTGAAATTGGCCGTGCAATAGATTTTTTCAAGGGAGTAGAAATTATTAGCATAAAAAACGACATTAATTCAGGTAAAGGTTTTAGTCTTAAAACTGGTTTCAAATTAGCTGAATCTGGAATAATTATTATTCAAGACGCTGATTTGGAATACAGTCCTGCCGAATACGACAAACTGATTAATCCTATAGTTACAAACAAAACAGATGTTGTTTATGGTTCGAGATTTCAAGGATCGGAACCTAAAAGAGTTTTATATTACACCCATTATATTGCAAATCGTTGTCTTACAACTTTATCAAACATATTTACTGGTTTAAATTTGTCGGATATGGAAACTTGTTACAAAGCTTTTAGAGTAGAACTACTTAAAGACATAAAACTTAAAGAAAACCGATTTGGATTTGAGCCAGAAATAACTGCAAAATTAAGTAGAGTAAAAAATGTACGTTTTGTCGAAGTTGGGATTTCATATTTTGGCAGAACATACAATGAAGGCAAGAAAATAAGGTTTAAAGATGCTGTTAGAGCAATTTGGTGTATTTTTAAATATAATATTTGGGCAAGAAAATGAAAAAAATACCATTTAACATATTCAATTCATTTTATCTTAACAATAAGGATAAAATAAAAACAATTTCAGAGAAAATTCTTTCTTCTGGAAAATATATTCGTGATGAAAACACAGAAATATTAGAAAAAAACCTATCGGTAATTTGCCAAAGAAAACATGCAGTAACAACAGCCTCATGCACCGATGCCTTGTTCTTTGCAATGAAAGCTGCTGGTATTCAAAGAGGAGATGAAGTTATTATTCCGACATTTTCGTACATTGCCAGTCTTACTCCTATATTAATGTGTGATGCAATTCCTGTTTTTGCAGATATTGATGTAAATAGTTTAATGTTAGATATAAGCAAGGTTAAAAATTTGATTAATAAAAAAACTAAAGCAATTGTTTTTGTTCAATTGTTTGGTTCATGTCGCAATCTCGATCAATTAAAAAGTTTAGCCAAAGAAAATGATTTAATCCTTATCGAAGATGCTGCTCAAGCCTTAGGATCTACAAATAATGGCAAACCTAGTGCTAGCTTTGGCGATTTAAGTTGTATAAGCTTTGACCCAACAAAAATAGTTTCGGCATTTGGAACTGGCGGAGCAGTATTAACAGATAATGAGACATATTATCAAACACTACTTAAACTAATCCATCACGGGAAAAACAACACTACTAATGATTTCGAGATATTAGGATACAACAGCAAAATCCCAGAATTTAACGCAGCATTAATAAATTTACAACTTGATATATTAGAAAACACTGTAAAGCAAATAACCCAAAAAGCAAATAGATATTATGAAAATTTAAAAGACATCAACAAAGTCAAATGCTTTTTTCCCGAAAAAAACTCCACCTCTACTTATCATAAATTTGTAATAATTGCCGAAGATCGTGATGAATTAAGAAAAAGCCTTTCACTAAAAGGAATTGAAACCAGAATACATTATGATCATCTTCTTCATGAGCAAAAACTATTAAAGGATTTTCAATTTATAAAACATGATTTGTCGGTTGCAAAATCAATAAAATCAAAAGTTATGAGTTTGCCAATATATCCAGAATTAGGAATTAATGAAATTGATTATATTTGTGATTGTATTATTTGTTTTTATAAGTAACTCAAGTTTCGCACTTGATTCTAAGTGACAAATTTACTGATATTTACTGAATTTGAATCATTTCGGATAAAACTTAATGAATCGCTGTAAAGTATTAAGTTTTCAAT
>Ga0265295_1001482_pt1 | contig 41075 bp, 27 predicted proteins | sample Munlansysbiofilm_FD_192503 | JGI IMG/M metagenome (GOLD analysis project Ga0265295, IMG submission 192503) | Leachate microbial communities from a municipal landfill in Southern Ontario, Canada - Methane capture system biofilm | ecosystem: Engineered > Solid waste > Landfill > Unclassified ... | reverse complement strand
CCCAATGCGCATTGACGCTTCGCCCCCTTCCCGCCCTTCGCTACAACGGAGGATTAAGCAAGGTTCAAGCCGGGATCATGCTGTAAGTAAGGGATCATGTCCCCCTAAAGTATGCCTAATTGTGAGATAAAGAAACATGTAAAAACGGTGTGTAAGACATTTGAATAATTGGGGCATGGAGTCCCGTACTACAAAAGTACCGGGTGGGTAGAGGTGCGATTAATAAAAGCCCACCAAACCGGTACTTCGTGCATAGAAATCTGCTATATATCAATGTGCAACGGTCTCTTTCCCATTGTATTCAAAGCAACTAATCGACATATTTAATGCCAATATTGTGGAATAGAAAAAATAAAACGCCAGATACATCAGAATCCAGCGTTTAATGAATGTGATAAATAAGTGATTAATTTACTTTAAAGGTTTTATCGCCTTTTTCGAAGAATGCAATAATTTGCCTTGCCGCCGCAATTCCGGCATTGGTATTCGCTTCTGCGGTTTGAGCTCCCATCTTCTTAGGTGTGCAGTAAATACGATCAGCATATTGTTCACTGATAGTATTCAAATTATCTGGAGCCACATCGCTAACATATCGAAAACCTTTTTTCTCGGTAAAAGCTTTCAATAAAGCCTGTTCATCCAGCACTTCCTTACGCGCAGTATTAACCAATATAGCGTTATCGGGCAAAAGCGAAAGCAAGTTCCAATTAATTGAGCCCTTAGTTTCGGCATTTGCTGGAATGTGAAGAGAAACATAGTCTCCGGTTTTAAAAATATCTTCGACCTTAGTTAGAGGTTTAACTTCTTCTTTTTGCATCACTTCATTGGCAATATATGGATCGTACGAATATACTTCCATCCCAATCCCACGAGCCATTCTTGCTACCAAGCGCGCTATGTAACCAAACCCGAAAAGTACTAGTTTCTTTCCGGCAAGCTCAGTTCCGCTTTTGCCATTAAATTTCCCACGAGCCATATAAATCATTAAACCTATGGCAAGTTCTGCTACGGCATTGGAATTCTGTCCGGGAGTGTTCATAACCACCACATCATGAGCTGTGGCTGCTTTAAGGTCTACATTGTCGTAACCTGCACCTGCACGAACTACGATCTTGAGATTCTGGGCGGCATTTAAAACAGCTTCATTCACTTTGTCACTGCGAATAATCAGGGCATCTACATCCTTAACTGCAGCTTGAAACTCACTAGCATCCAGATAAGATTCCAAAAATTTGTAATCGTACTTGGCATTTTCCAATTCTGCCTTAATCTTTGCAGCAGCTTGGGCTGCAAACGGTTTTTCTGTGGCAATAAGGACTTTTGGCATTATTAGCCTCCATGTTTATTTTTGTTCTTTTTAATATAATAAGCTTGCAAAAAGTAAAAGCAAACAAAGCACTCAATCTCCCATCGAGATTCCCAAGCCTCGAGCTGTTTTAACCAGATTTCCCTTGGGATTTACTAAGTTGTATTCTTTAATAGCGTCCTTTATGGGTACTGCAATAATATTTGGATGCCGATAAGCTACCATATGCCCCCACTTCTTTGCCAATACCAGTTCAAATGCTTTAACCCCAAATTGTGATGCCAATATCCTATCAAAAGCATTGGGTGTTCCCCCTCGTTGCAGATGCCCCAATATGGTCTCTCTAATCTCAATAGGACAACCTGCGTGTCGTAGCTCTTCTGCTAATTGCATACCTGCTCCTCCTAAACGAATTTTCATGGCACCCGGAGAATTGTTTTGAGTATAAGTCATCTCTCCACCAACAACTGTAGCACCTTCTGCAATTACGATATTAGCAAAGCCTCTTCCATTATCAAACCTCTGCATAATGGCATCCATTACCTTTTCTATCTTATAGGGAATCTCAGGAATCAAACATACTTCTGCCCCGCCGGCAATTGCCGCATGCAAAGCTATCCAACCCGCATATCGCCCCATAACCTCCAAAATAAGAACTCTATGGTGACTGGCTGCTGTAGTCACCAATTTGTCAACTGCATCTGTAGCTACATCTACAGCAGTCTGAAAACCAAAAGTGAAATCTGTATCGCTAAGATCGTTATCTATAGTTTTTGGAACCCCTATGATAGGGCAGCCAAGCTCATACAGGCCTTGAGAGATTTTTTGTGATCCATCTCCACCTATGTTTATAATGGCTTCGATATTCTGATAACGAATTCGTTCCACAAAATCCTTACTTCTATCCACTTCAGCCCAATTTCCCTTATTGTCTTTTACTGGCCAGTTGAAGGGACCCCCTTTGTTTGTAGTACCAATGATAGTACCACCTCGCACATGGATCCCAGCTACTTTGTCAGAAGTGAGTTCCACTAAATGCATGGGATCTTGTAATACTCCATTAAAGGCATCTATTGAGCCCAAAACTTCCCATGTATGTTCTTGCGCAGCGCGTTTCACAATGGCACGTATTACTGCATTCAAACCGGGACAATCTCCACCGCCTGTGGCTATCAATAGTCTTTTCTTCATATAATCTCCAAGCTCTCAATTATGTCATTTTATCTTTTACGCATTTTTCAGTCAACCGCTTTTTATTGTTCTACTAATCAGATAAGTAATTGTTAAACATTATGAGCTAAGCTTATTTCAATATATTGATTTTGGAATATTTCAATTTGCGATAATCTCTAAAACTCATTATCGAAGCCAACGCAAGAAAGCCTGCAGCAACAATGAATACAGATTCAATTCCTATAAGCCGGAGTAGGGTGAAACCCAGTACTGGAGCGACTAAACCACGAACTCCAGTAAGTGTAACATGAACACTCTGATACATAGCTGCATCTTCATTACCGGCAAAAAAGATAGAACTCATATTCCACGCCATATTTACCCCAGTCATTGCCAAACCGAATATTGTATAAGCAACAAAAACAATTATTACGGCAACTACAGATTCTCCTGCCCAATAAGATGATAACACAAATAATAGAGGAAACAACATTAATAATGCAAAGCTAAATCCTATATACTTAAATGGATGCATCCTATCGTGTAAGCTACCAAAAAGGGGCGCTAAGAATAACATACCCAATTGAGATAACACTCCTTTGGCTAAGAAGTTGTTGGTATAGCTTAGCTGAAGTCTATCTACCATATAGATTGGGATAATGGGTTGCATCATAATATACCCCATCCCATAAATCGAAAAGCTCCGTTCGAAAGCTGAGAAAGCTTTATTTTGTTTCATGAGAGCTAAACTCCGTTGAATTGGATCTAAAAATGCCGCTTTCAACGTAACCTTTTCATGTATCTGTGAAGGTTCTATCATGGGCTCCTGTATATTTATACGAGAATGAAGAAGGGTACTTATAAAACCTGCAATTCCGGTAAGAGCGAGAATCCATCTAAAGCTAGATTCTTGGATATCTAATGCTCTACCGACAATGAAAGTAAGCACTATCGATATCGCCATACCAATACTCAGTGTATAACCATATACTGCTGCCCTGCGCTGAGGTCGAATATTCCTTTGGTATATGCTATTCTGGGCTGGGAGCAGCATTGAATTAGCCGAATACAACAAAGCCATTATTACCAGGTACTCATTCATTGTGCTAAGCCATATAGCATATAACAGAGTAAGCCTGCCTACCACACCTCCAGCAATGAAATAGTAAGATTTATGTCGAGACTTCTCAAAAAGTCTGCCCCACCAAATGGAAAGAAAGTTTGAAACCGGCCATATCATAGTCATTAACATCAGTTGCCAATCTCGAGCATGTAGTGCCTTGCGGGCAATAATATCCTGTGTTTGCGCTAAAGATTGCACAGCTCCGTTGAAAACGGCGGCAAGCATTAGTAAATATACCGTTTGGCGTACAAAGGGATTTAGTTCTTTAAGTTTCATAATAAGACTTAGAGCTTAATTCTAAGAGCCGCTTTCTTGTCAAGTTTGTTAAATATTGGTATAAAGATACTATTCAAACAATTAGTTGTGTTTCCTAATCCATTTAATTCCTTTATAACAGATCCAAACAAAAAGCCTCCTCTCAAGGGAGGAGGCAATTGGCTTTTTATCTAATCGGGTTGTTAATACATTCCACCCATTCCCGGATTCGGCATCGGAGCCGGTGCTTCCGGTTCGGGGATATCTGTTACTATGCACTCAGTAGTTAGGAATAGAGCCGCTATTGAAGCAGCGTTTTGCACTGCACTACGAACAACCTTAGCAGGGTCAATAATTCCAGCTTCAAAGAGATTTTCATATTTACCTGTGGCTGCATTAAAGCCCATATGAATGTCTTTGAATCCCTTAACTTTTTCCACTACCACGGCTCCTTCTTCACCGGCGTTTGCGGCGATTTGGTAAACAGGTTTTTCCATAGCTTTTGCCAGAATTTCCACTGCCATTTTTTCTTCATGTGAAAGCCCTTTCATTTGTTTCAAAGCTTTTGCGGCCTGAATAAGAGTTACTCCTCCACCCGGCACTATTCCTTCTTCCACTGCGGCACGGGTTGCGTGTAACGCATCATCAACGCGAGCTTTCTTTTCTTTCATTTCGGTTTCTGTAGCAGCCCCAATACGTAACACAGCTACACCGCTGGAAAGCTTTGCCAAGCGTTCTTGCAGCTTCTCTTTGTCATAATCTGAACTTGTTTCTTCTATTTGAGCCTTAATTTGTTTTATTCTACCGTCGATTGCTTCCTGAGGACCGGCACCTTCACGAATAGTAGTGTTCTCTTTCTCTACTAGTACCTTCTTGGCGCGCCCCAAATCTGTCATCGTTGTGCTGTCAAGTTTGCGCCCCATATCTTCAGATATTAGGGTAGCTCCGGTAAGAATTGCAATATCTTCCATCATAGCTTTACGACGATCTCCAAAACCGGGAGCTTTAACCGCTACTATGTTTAAAATCCCACGTAATTTGTTTACAACCAAAGTTGCTAAAGCTTCGCCCTCAATATCCTCGGCAATAATCAACAAAGGCTTGCCTGTTTGAGCTACTTCTTGAAGAATTGGTAACAAGTCTTTCATTACGCTGATTTTTTTATCGTAAAGCAAAATGAAAGGCTCTTCCATCTCGGCAATCATTTTATCCGGATTTGTCACAAAATACGGAGAAATATATCCGCGATCAAATTGCATGCCTTCCACTTTCTCCAATCCAGTATCGATAGATTTTGCTTCTTCGATATTGATGATGCCTTCTTTCCCAACACTTTCCATAGCTTCAGCTATCAACTTGCCAATTTCAGGATCGTTGTTTGCACTAATACTGGCAATCTGAGCTATCTCACCATTACTCTTAATCGTTTTAGAATATTCATGAATATTATCTACAATTATCTTTGTGGCTTTTTCTAAACCACGTTTGAGGTACATGGGATTTACTCCCGCTGTAACATGCTTTAAACCTTCTTCAATGATGGCTTGAGCCAATAACGTAGCGGTTGTAGTGCCATCGCCAGCATTGTCATGAGTCTTTTCAGCTACTTCTTTACAGAGCTGGGCACCCATGTTTTCAAAGACATCTTCCAGTTCAATCTCTTTGGCTATCGTTACACCATCATTGGTAATAAGCGGAGAACCAAATTTTTTATCCAATACTACATTTCTGCCCTTGGGTCCAAGGGTAACCTTAACGGCATCTGCCAGTTTGTCCACACCGTTCTTCAAAGAAGTACGGGCTTCGTGTGCATACTGCAATTGTTTTGCCATCTTTGTTTTCCTCCATATTTTTGAAATTTACTAATTCATATTTAGCAGTCTGTTCTTATGAGTGCTAATCTTATAATATCCCGTTTCCTGTCAAGTGCAAATTTTTTTTATTATTTTTTTTGCGTATCTGAACTGCACTATCAAAATAAGCTACTATTCGCGAACGCTGATACTATAATATATGGAGACGAATACGATCTCTCCCTTATACCAGTACTCAGACCTGTGTTATGCGCTCAGCCTTGTGAGCCCAGAAAAACAAGCCAACATGTTTGTACCTGATATAAGCACATCTCTTATATATAAGTGATGGTTTGTTGACGCAGCATCCCTAACAAGTGGGCTTTAACAACGATTAGAAGATTTGTGAATGTACATCAATACAAATAGTGTTATTCACCCTGATAACACGTTGAATAAAAGCATAAATAAGCAACACTTGAAAGCTTTTTTTAAAAATTGCTGAATTACATAAGCAAACATTCTACATCATAACAAATGGTATGTTTATGGAAATAGCTGACTGCTGGTTCATTAACATTTTCTGATACAGTAACATAGAAGACCTGTTGCACATTTGCTGTTTAGCCCTAAACTGTCCTTTGCCACTCCTAATGCCTTAGCGGATAATTAGCCCAAGTTTAAGCGGATATTCTGCTATATCAGTAAGAGCAAGACAGGGGGAACTATAGTTTATACATACTGGAAGCGGTTGGGTTCCAGTGTTTGTTTTTAAGAACAAATCAAGGAAAAAATGCGAGGAAAATTATCCCAATTTCTGGGCAAGTTCCGCCCCCAGATGACCATCCCCGAGTATAAATCTTACTTGATGCCTGTTTGGGGATTATTAAGAGCCGATCGGTGATCTGCCTGCAAATGGCAAGGAGCTTGAACGAGAAAGTGACGGTCAAGAAGATCTGAGAACGTTTCACTCGTCATCTGAACAAGCAGGAACTGGGAGTATATATCTTTATATTGGGGTTATGATTCAAGATATCTGGAAAAGAAAGTCTTGACGATTTTAAGTTTGCAAACAAGTTTACATCATAGACTATTTGGCTGGCCATAATAGCTGAGAGTCTGCAATACTACGCCTACGAAGAGGTTATAATGGATAAGTTATCGTTTAAAAACACCGAGAAGAGCATTTTGTGGGATATCCGTTATGGCGACGGTTTGCTATGGCTTTATAAAGGAATAGCTTTTGTTGCTTTGTTTCTGGCATTAAAAGTTTCATTATTGATGTGGCTGGCTCTGATTCTGCTTTTCCCTATACAGCATCTGATTCGGAAAAGATGGGTAATACCACGCAGAGGGATAGTTAAACAAAGATATTATAGCAATCGCCCAAAATATACTACCATGATCATCATCGTTGGCTATCTCTATCTTATGCTTATCACTTTACACTTATTTAGCACCAGAATATCGGAAACTATGGTGAAAGTAATGATTTTCTCATTGTATTTTCTGCTGTTTGTCAATTGGCTAGTTATATCTTACCTAGAGTGGGATAAGAAAAGCTTGTATCCAATTTTAGATCGAATAGTCATTCTATTTTTGCTCATCGCTCTGTGGTACATAAAATTCGAATTTTCTGCTTTTCTGCTACTAATCTGCATCTATGGTATTTTTAATATCATTGCGGGAACATGGCAGTTCATCAGTTTCATCAAAAACAATCCGGTACAAGCTCATGAAGGATAACATCACTTTAGAGATTGAAGAAATAGACCGTATGATTCATGAACCTGCTAGGCTCAGGATCATGATATATTTGTCTCTGATTCAAGAAGCTGATTTTACAAATCTACTTTACAACACAAAACTCAGTCGTGGAAACCTTTCTGTCCAGTTACAGAAACTTGAAGCTGTAGGCTATATCGATATCAATAAAAAGTTCATTAAACGCATTCCCCGTACTCTGGTATCGATTACCGATGCCGGAGTCAAAGCCCTACGGAAATACAAAGAGAATCTCAATCGGATACTTTCTTCGGACAATCAGGAATCCAGTGAATAGTTTTGGCGGCTATTTACATTCAATTTTATTTTGGGAGAGGATGATAATTTCATGATCTATGCACATATAACCCTATGCTCAGTATATCTATTGAGTCAGTAAAATCTGCAATTCTTCTCCGATATCTGTAAACATAGATAACGTATTTGTGCAAGTCTTTTTCAGAATCTACATTTAGCAACTGATGTCTTAAATCGGCAGAGAATAAACATAGCAGATTGTGATTTAGAATCTGCATTAAAACTATTGACAAGATACTCTTGTCTCCGAGCGTGGAAAAAAACAAATCTATCACATTCAGGAGGTAATATGACCTACCGCGTTCTCGCGATTAATCCCGGTTCAACTTCTACAAAAATCGCTGTTTATGATGACGTAAAACCAGTTTTTGAAAAAACTCTCCGCCACGACCCTACCGAATTGGAAAAATTTGGTGGCATCATCGAACAATACGATTTTCGGAAAGATTTGGTAATGGAAGCCATGCGTGAAAATAATGTGGATTCTACAAGCCTGCATGCCGTAGTTGGTAGAGGGGGGTTAGTTCGCCCTGTTAGCGGAGGAACCATGAAGATTGGGCAGTCCATGCTCCGGGACCTGCAAGATCCAGCACTTTGGGGTAGGATACATGCTTCAAATTTGGGAGCATTTATAGCCGATGCTATTAGTAAAGAACTGAATATTCCGGGCTTCATTGTAGATCCGGTTGTTGTGGATGAATTCGACGATATTGCCAGAATCTCTGGAATTCCCGAGATTGAACGTAAAAGCCTGTTGCACGCCCTTAATATTCGTTATATAGCCCGCTTGATGGCAAAGAAATTGGGCAAGGATAGTAGCGAAGTGAATCTCATTGGAGTACACATGGGCGGCGGCATCTCTGTGGCTGCCATAAAAAGCGGTAGAGTGGTAGACGTGAATAACGCTCTCTTGGGTATGGGACCTTTCTCACCTCAACGGGCTGGCGCTCTTCCTATTGGAGATCTTATAGAAATGGCTTATAGCGGCAAATATACTAAAAAAGAGTTAAATAGCTATCTCACTAAAACTGCCGGCTTAATGGCATATCTGGGAACAGACAGTGGAATTGAAGTAAACCAGCGCATTAAGGCAGGAGACGAAAAAGCAAAACTGATCTTGGATGCCATGTGCTATCAGGTTTCCAAAGAGATTGGTGCTTGTGCTGCAGTTCTTGCCGGTAAGGTGGATGCCATATTCCTTTCTGGGGGCTTAGTTTATAACGATATTATCGTTCACTCCATTGAAGCCCGCTGCAAATTTATTGCCGAGCTACATCTATATCCCGGCGAAAAAGAAATGGAAGCCCTTTGTCAAGGTGGAATAAGGGTGCTTAAGGGTATTGAACCGGCACTGGACTACCCCTATTGAAGAATTTAGTTTCTCTTTTGAGGGAAATCCGTTTGTAAATTTCGGGTTTCCCTTATCTGCAATTCTCACATAATGCTAAAGAAAAAACTATCTCTGATTGCTTTCTTCCTCTCAATCGTTGCACTGTTGGCGGCTGGAGATTGGACCGTTCTAATCTACATGGGCGCAGATAATGATCTTGCACAGCAAGCTCTTGACGATATCGAACAGATGGAAACAGCCCTACAACCACAAGATCTAAACTTAATTGTGCAGATAGATCTTCCCGATATAGGTGCCAAACGCTATCGCATTGAGCATCATCCCCAATCTGGAATTGGTTCTCCTGTGCTAAAAAACCTAGGTATTGTCGATAGCGGCGAACCGGATACATTAAATGATTTCATTAGATGGGGCTTTGCCAGATACCCTTCTCGATATAAGATGTTGGTGCTGTGGTCTCATGGAGATAGTTGGTATAAGCAAAACAAATATATTTCTCCAGACACTGATACCGGACACGATATTGGAATAGCCAATCAAGAATTAAGCATGGCATTATCTGGAACACCAAAATTGGATATCTTGCTCTTTGATGCCTGTAGTATGCAAAGCATCGAAATAGCCTACGCATTGAAAGATAATGCAAACTACATTATCGGATCGGCAGATTTGGTACCCACTAAAGGATTCCCTTATCCACAAATTATTACTTTGTTCAACCAGTCTCCGCACTCAATAGCCGTTCAAATTCCAGATCTTTACACCAATTTCTACCTTCCCGGCAGCCCGAACAATCCTTCAATGTATTACCTCAATACAACTTGTTCTACTATTGATACAGCATATTTATCCTCATTTGATAATCAATTTCAGCCTTACCTTCGTACTCTTTTCGGCTATACGGAGCAATTAAGAGCCATTCGCCAAGATTTACACGAAATGAACACCGGTTATGCAGATGCTGACCTCAAGCAATTGTTTGTTCATGTTCTCAACAACAATATTTTACCAACTCAAACCCAGCAGTTGCTAGATCATTTCGAACAAATGGTGCCTGCTTATTCATTTACTTCCTCCTATGGGGTTGAAGATCTGAGTAGTGTAGCAATTTGGTTTCCTGATAATCGGTACTTCTTCAACAATACTTGGCGCCATTACTTTCGTCTTAGCTTTGCCAAAATTGGCTGGCTAAGCCTTGTTAATGCAGTTATTGGAAACGATAACGAGGCTCCCGATTCTCCACAACTTATTAATCACTCCCAACGACATGGAAAATTGATTGTATCCTTTACCCCTCCTACAGATCCCGATTCTCTTTATTATCATGTACAAAGCGATCATGCCGATTTCTACTATGAAACTACTGCCTACTCATCAACTGTTACAATCACCTTTCCCATCAATGGTTCCGGAGAATATAACATTTATGCCATAGACCGTAGCGGGAATCGATCTGTGCCTCTAAATAATAACTATACCTACAAAACTCCAATTCAAAGCATATATTCTCGCCCCAATCCTATACGCTCCAAAAGCCTAGCTTATCTGGATTGGTATATTGATGATTGGCAAGAAGATACGCTTACATTGAGCATTTACTCCATTAGGGGACAACGTGTTCTGAGGCATGTTTTTGCTAATACGTTAAAATATGCTGGCAGCCTTGTACTGAGCGATATTCCTGGCTTTGCATCTCTAAATGCTGGTGTTTACATAATTGAATTGAAGTCAAATGGAAAAAGCATGAAATGCAAGCTAACTATACTTTAGATAGATGCTAGATTAAGGCTAGTGGATAACATGTGCATAAGTTCCAAAGCTATATTTACTCAATATCCTATATCTATGATAAACAGATACTTATGCCTTGACACTTATCCACGATACCATGTGCATAAGTCTGTAGATTACTGATAAGTAAGGAGCTATACCATGCCCCAAATTGAAAGAATTTCAAAGGCAAAAATTGCGGAACTAGCAAAGCTTAAGCACAAAAAATATCGGACTGAATATAAACGGGTGGTCGTGGAAGGGTTCCGTTTAATAAAACAACTAAACGAATTTGGGATAAAACCACTGGAGCTATATTCAACGTCTTTAGAGTCTCACCCAGATTTATGCTCTAAACAAAGTCTTTGCCGCCCTCAGGATTTAAAGCGTATATGTAATAGTGATCATCCTGCTGATCTTGCCGCTCTATATCCAACTCCTGCCACAAGTTCCAAACCCTTCAAACGTGCCTTGTACCTAGATTGTGTTTCCGATCCAGGAAATCTAGGCACAATATTTCGTGCAGTTTCTACATTTGGCATAAATGCTGTTCTGTTATCAAAAGATAGCTGCGAAACAGCCAATCCCAAGGTAATACGCGCTTCCATGGGGGCAGTATATACTACTAACTGGCAATATCTCGATTATGCAGAACTACTAAATTTTCAGTGTCGGAAAGTAGTTTTAGATATGCAAGGCAAAACAGCCTTACCCCAATATTGCCCTACACCAGAACCAGAAATATACATCTTCGGTAGCGAAGCACATGGAATTAGTGACCTATTAAAGGCAAATGCCGACGAATCCATCTTCATACCCATGCAGGGCAAAATGGAATCTTTAAACCTTGCCATGAGTGTTGCAATACTATGCTATCATCTTTTTACAAAAAGACTTTAGGCTTTTAACTTGGCTATTGTGTCATCGCAAAGCTCGTTACTAAGTGCTTGAGATTCGCTTTCCACATATACTCTAATAATGGGTTCTGTGCCAGATTTGCGGATGTGAATCCAATGCTTGTCCTTCACGCCTTTTATGCCATCCTGGTCGTCAATCTCGTATCCGGCAAGTATCTGTGGAACTCTTGCCATAGCAGCATCCATCATTGCAGCCGAGAGTTCGATTTTATTCTTGGCAAAGTAGTATTTGGGTAAATCGGCAACGAGTTCGGAAACTTTTTTCCCACTTTCACATAATAGCCCCAAAACAAGTGCCATCCCTGCCGGAGCATCACGAGTATAATGAACTTCAGGACAAATGATCCCCCCGTTCCCCTCTCCTCCAATGGCTGCACCTATTTCTTGCATCTTTTTACCTACATTTATCTCCCCTACTTTAGTGCGGTATACTCTCACATTATACTTAGCCGCCATATCATCACTCAACATTGAGGTAGAAAGATTAACTACAATATCTCCGTGTTTTTTGGGCAGAACAAAGCTCTGCGCTAAAACAACGCTCAATTCTTCCCCTATGCAATTCCCATTTTCATCAACGATAGAGAGCCTATCTACATCGGGATCGGTAGCAAAGCCAAGGTCAGCATTGTGTATTTTTACCGCTTCTTCTAGCTGATGTAGGTTATGATTTAAAGGTTCGGCAGGATGAGCAAACAGACCTGTGGGTTCGCTGTTTATTCCTATCACAGTACAACCCAAAGCTTCAAGCAACAAAGGAGATATTAAGCCACCAGCTCCATTCACTGAATCGAGAACTACTTTTAACTTGCGCTCGCGAATGAGTTCTAAATTTAAATATGGTATCTTAAGGATTTTTTCTATATGTCTTGTGGTGGCATTCTTATCCACACTCAGCGAACCTACAGCTCTCCAATCCACCCAAATAGGCTTCTCTTCCACCGAATCTAAGAAAGCCGCTGCTTTCGGAGGAGCTAAAAACATGCCATCTTTGTCTATAAACTTCATAGCGTTCCACTCTGGAGGATTATGTGAGGCAGTAATTGCAATACCACCAATGGCATCGCTTTCTTCAACAGCCAAAAGTACGGTAGGGGTGGATACAATACCCAAATCTGTTACATCTAAACCCATGCTGATAATAGTGGCAATGATATTATGCAGCATCGCCTTACCTGTTGTTCTACTATCGCGCCCAACTATTATTCTTCCCTTATGGTAGGCTTGTTTTTGGATCTTTACAAAACTTGCAATGTATTTTTGCACGATGGGAGGAGTAAGTGTTTCGCCATAAATTCCCCTAACACCACTAACGCTAGTCATTAGTTTGCTCATATTATCTCCTTTGTTAAGAAAAGGATGCGAAAACCCAAAAGTTCCCGCATCCATTATTTTGGCTTAGCGCCAGATTATATTCTATTATAAGCCATATTCAGCTCTGCGATCTTCGATCTTGGCTGCTTCACGAGTCTGTTGATACCAGCGTGAAAAAGCCATGTTTTCTAGTTTTTCACGTAATTCATCTTGTTTCTCTGTATCTTTTTCAAAAGCTTCCATATCCGGTTTAGTACGGCTTGTTGCCAAAATTATGTAACTGCCCTTGGGATCATGGATAACGGGAGTCATCTCACCTTCTTCCAGTTTTAGCGCTTCATCGGCAAAGATCTGCGAAACACCTATACCAGGTGCGCTATTACCCCGCTTGAATTTATTGAGATCAAATACTTTCCAGCCTTCTTCTTCAGCTTTGTCAAAATACTGGTCTGGGCTATATTTTGCAGCGAATTCATCTGCTTTTACTTTTGCTTGAGCTATCTTTTCGGTTTTTTCCAATTCGTATCTGATGCGTGCCCGAACTTTTTCAAAATCCTCGTAGTAACTTTTTACGTTTTCGGTAATCTTCCCCACTATCAAGCGTCCTTGTTGATCTTTTAGTAGCTCACTTACCTTACCGGTTTTGGCTTTACTCATCCAGGCAATCAACTGAGGATGTTGACCTATTCCAGCAATGTATTGTGCATCATGAGCAACCCAATCGCTATCCATAGCTTCTATTTCCATGGCTTTAGCTACTTCTTCGGGATTCTTTTTCTTAAGCATTTCCTGAGCTTCCATGGCTCTGTTTTCTATATTAGCTTTAGTCTCTTCGCTTGCTTCTATGCTGATCAGAATATGACTCGCTTCAATTTGAGGGTTGTCGGCAGAGGTACTTACAATACGATCGAGCCGGATAATGTGCCAGCCAAAATCTGATTTCACGGGATTGGATATCTCCCCTTCTTTCAAGGCGAAAGCAGCTTCTTCAAATTCGGGAACCATTTGTCCCTTGCCAAAAACGCCTAAGGAGCCTCCATTTTGCCCGGAACCTGGATCTGTGGAGTAATCCATGGCTAATTGGGCAAAATCTTCACCGGCTTTTGCTCTTGCCGCTATTTGATTGGCCGTTTTTTGAGCTTCTTCGATATCCGCTTTTGAAGGGCTGTCATCAAATATAAAGTATTTCATGCGCGAAGCAGGTCCCTTTTTATATTCTTCTTCTTTTTTCTCGTCATAATACTTTTTGATCTCTTCATCCGATGCTTTTACGTCGGTTATCGTATTGTAATCGAAGAAGATCATGCGCCCGTCTACAATATCATTATCTTTCATGTAATCTGCTTTCAAACTATCTATAGTGATTCCGGCTTCCGCTTTTATTTTATCTTGTAAACGTTTACGGGGCAGATAACTTTTGTAATAATCTTCCAAAACCAAAAAGAAATTGGGGTCGTTCTTCAGAGCTCCCAAATACTTTGTATTATCAAATCTACCATTGGTTTGCAGAGATGGGTTTTGCATCAACTCCTGAGGTGGATTATTCTGCATCTCGGTAAGTATTTCTTCTTCTTTTATCTTGATTTTATGCTTCTTGATCTGTTGGTCCCAGATTATCTCGTCCACCAATTCTTGCCAAGCTTGGTTTTCAAGGTTACGCCGGGTGTTATCATCTACTGCTTGGTTGGGATTGCTTTCCGTATGTCGGGCATAAACTTCCTGAATTTTAGCCTGATACATCTCAAAGCTGATTTTTGTCCCAGCTACTTTACCCACATAAGGCTTCGGCGTAAAAATCTCTACCACACCTATGGCTCCCATCCCTAGGATGAAGATAATAGCCACAAAGTAGATTATGACCTTCTGTTTCTTTCTCAAGTTTTCGAGCATTCTATCCTCCACAATGGATCGTAATTTTCTTTAGAGAGCCAATTTTCTAGAATTCACTTTTTATACAAGGTTTTTTTTGCTCTGATCTCTTTTTAAGGGGATAAAGCTATACATATTGTACGCATATCTTTATGATACATAATAAGATGCACCGATCACAGAAAAGTGTTCTACAATTAATGCTTGACAATTAGTGGCTTCTTCAAAATTTTGGGCGAACATAATCGCTCAGTTTTGGGGCATTAGCTCAGCTGGGAGAGCGCATGACTGGCAGTCATGAGGTCAGCGGTTCGATCCCGCTATGCTCCACCAAATACATAAGCGACCTGGTTCTTCAATCGGGTCGTTTTTTTATTGAAGTGAACTAACAGGATAATGGCTAAGATTTTTTCCTTGACCTGTGTGGCATTTTTATAGTCTGACCCTTATGTGTTTTTATTTAAAGACTTAAGTATATAAATCAATGAGGTAATACAGTGAGTAAAACAGATTTGATCAACAAAATTAGCAAACAAGCAAAAGTGGCGAGACAGGCGATTTTATATATGACTACTCTAGCCGGTAGCGGTCATCCTGGCGGTTCTATGTCCAGCATAGATATTATGCTTTGTATTTACAATACAATGCGCCACAATCCAGATTTCCCCGCTTGGGAAGAACGGGATAAGATGGTCGTTTCTATCGGACACATCTCCCCTGCCGTGTACAGTTGTTTGGGCATAATGGGATACTTCCCTTTGGAGAATGCTATCGCGAATTTCCGTCAGTTTGGCAGCATCTTTGAAGGTCATATAGAACGCGATGTTCCAGGAGTTGAATGGAGTTCGGGAAATCTGGGGCAAGGACTCTCTGCCGCTACAGGTTTTGCTATTGCCTCCAAAATAAAAAAACTGGGAAGCAGTGTTTTTGTTATGATGGGCGATGGAGAACAGCAAAAAGGGCAGCTTAGTGAAGCGCGTCGTTTTGCAGCTAAATATAAGCTAAATAACCTTACGGCAGTTGTAGATTACAATCAATTGCAAATTTCGGGATCTATCCACGATGTTATGCCCCAGAATATTAGGAAGAATTGGGAATCGGACGGATGGCAAGTTATGGAAGTAAATGGGCACGATATTTCCTTGATATTGCAAACTTTAGAAGACGCCCGCAATATCGATAAACCGGTAATGATTCTTGCCCATACCGTGATGGGTAAGGGTGTTAGCTTTATGGAAAATAAAGCAAAGTATCACGGCTCAACCTTATCCATAGAACAGTGCGCAGAAGCTCTTGCCGAACTTGGCGTAGCTAACGAATTAGACAAATATCAAAGCATACGTAACTCATTTAAGATAGTTGAACACCAGCCCAAACTTGATTTTCACCCAAATCTGGAACTTAAGCCGGGAAAGCCGATTCTTTACAGCTCCGAGAGTGATTGCCGCAGTGCTTGGGGTAAGGCTATTGCCGATTTGGGTAAGCTCAACGAAACAAGTGAAAACCCAATTGTGATTGTTGATTGCGACCTTGCCAGTAGCGTTAAAACAGCAGACTTTCGAGATGCTATACCCCAACGTTTCCTGCAATCTGGAATAATGGAACACCACGCCGCCGTAATGAGTGGCGCTATCTCTACTATGGGTATCCAGTGTTTTTGGTCCGATTTCGGTGTGTTTGGCATTGATGAAACCTACAATATGCAGCGCCTGAACGACATCAATCATGCAAATCTTAAAACTGTGGTTACTCATGTAGGCATAGATGTGGGTGAAGATGGCAAAACCCATCAATGCATTGACTATATCGCCCAGGCTCGAAATCTGTTCGATACAAAAATAATATGCCCTGCCGATGCTAATCAGACCGATCGTATTATTCGGTGGCTAATAGATAAACCCGGAAACTACATGGTGGCAATGGGACGCTCGAAGCTGCCTATATTAAAAGATCAGGATGGGGAAATATTTTATGATACAGATTACTGTTTCGAATATGGTAAAGCAGATATCCTGCGTATCGGAGATCAGGGAACCGTTTTCGTGTGTGGTACTCCCACGGCCAGAGCAACTAAGGCAGTTGACGCTCTGCGAGAAGAGGGAATATTTGTGGAGCTGGTTGCTGTATCTTGCCCCCTTGAAGTATCTCAAGAACTTATCATCGAAGCAGCTCGTAGAGGAGCAATTTTCAGCGTGGAAGACCATAGCATTAATGGCGGTTTGGGAACAACTATTGCCGAAGCTATTGTTACAACCGGAGTAAGTGCTAAGCTGATCCGTTGTGGTGTAGATAGCTATCCCATATCAGGCGAAGCTGAAGACCTTTTCAAAGCCTATAAGATGGATTTTGCATCTCTTAAAAAGAGATTTAGAGAACAACTTCAATAATCTTTCCGCAAGTATGATCTCCGAATGCACGGTGTATTTTCAGTTATTAACCCTATAAACCATGCGCTATGAGTAATTGTTCTTAACTAATTACTTTAAACAGGTGTTATCGAAGGTTCAAGCAGAGATCATCCTGCAGGTAAGGCAATAATGCGGGCTGAAACTACCCTAATCATAGCTTTATACAGTGAGATAAGCAGGCGTAAATGATCTGCCTATACTCAACATTCTGCTGGTTAGATTGCGTTGAATTCCCGATAAATATCTGTTGACAGTAGTTAGTTGCTCTAAAAATAAGCAATAGGAAGCTGCAAGATTGTTCTAAGGCTACCCCTAGCAAATATATACTAATAAGTCTATGATAAGAATTTTGTAAGGATGTCCAGAATATAAAATGAACCGTGATTTCTTTCGCCCTGCCCTTTTAGTTTTGCTGGCAGTTATTTTTACAGGCGTACTAGCTTGGCTATTACCCGCTTGGAGCAATGATTTTTTCAACATTCGGAAGATGAAATGGTTCACTGCCTTGAAAGCACCTGTGGTTGAGACAGATTCACTGCTCCAATCCGCTGAGCCAATTGAACATACTCAAAAAGAACTCAGGCCATTTATCAAAGAAATTGCCTCAATGGAAATGTTGCCAGGGGCTACTCCGCTTTTCGATCGCACCACATTTAGTAAACATCGAAAGCAAGTGCGAATTGCCTATTATAGTGATTCTATTATAGAAGGCGATCTGCTCACTGCCCCCCTAAGATATTCTATGCAAAACGTTTATGGTGGCAGCGGAGTAGGCATGATGCCCATAACCTCCATTGTATCTGGTTTCAGACAAACTATCAGGCATGACTTTTCTAAAAATTGGGAAACAATCTCTTTTATGAGTCACGGTAAAAACGATGTTTCCTTGGGCATTACCGGTTATACATTTATTCCAAGACCATACTATCTGGCTCAACAAAGCATCGAGGTGAATCCTGCCGACACCTTATTTGTGGCGGATAGCCTTGCAAGCAGTAAAATCAAAGAAGCCAAGACTGAGACTGCCCGGTTTTACGTAGATTACAATCCTTGGGTAGAATACAAAGCGGTTGATATTGCGGGAGGCGCAGAAAGCTTTGACCAAATACGCTTGTTTTACAGTCATGCTTCCGATAGCTCTTATATTCGGGTGAGCTACGATTCTGGTTCATATCAAACGATTTGCTTAAGGGAAGGCACGGAATTACAAGAACTGGATTTAAGCCCTACTAGTCCGGTAAAGGCAATTAAAATCGAATTTGCCGCAAACGACCCGATAAGAGTATATGGAGTTTCATTTGATAGCAATAAGGGGATATTTGTAGATAATTATCCCATCCGAGGTTATTCCGGTATGTATTTTCAGCGAATTCACTCCAACGTGCTTAGTGAATTCCAGAAATATCTAGATTATAGATTGGTAGTTCTTCAATATGGGGGAAACATATCAAACCCCAAAGTAACAGATTATAGCAATTATAAAACCGCTATGATACGTACAATACGCCATCTACAAGAATCTTTAGATAATGTACCTATCCTCATAGTAAGCGTTCAAGATCGCAGCATCAAAGATAGTGCTGGGTATAAAACTTCACCGGATATTCCACTATTGGTAAAAGCACAAAGTGAAGTGGCAGCGGAAACCGGTTGCGCATTTTGGAACCTCTATGAAGCAATGGGAGGTTACAATTCCATGCCGGGTTATGTAAACCAAAATCCACCCTGGGCAGGAAAGGATTATACCCACTTTACGCGCCGTGGTGCAGATCATCTAGCCGAACTCTTACTTGATTTTCTTAAGGGTGAAGAATGAGATTTCGTGAGTTAACCCTCATTGCCTTAATGCTTTTTGGCTCGCTATTTTTGCTTGTTTTCGCAAAATCCGGCTACGATGTACAAACAGACCTCTTTAGCGAAGATGAGTATCCTGATGATTTGGATACCTTGGAAGAGTTTATTCAAAGTTATTACCTGCTTTTAGATAGCGATACGTATCTGAAAGATTATAGCTATGTAAATCCAGAAGTGAATGCGCTACAAAATGATCAGGAATCTCTTAACACTTTCTACATGAAATTGCTACAATTAAGAAACGGCATCAGAGATCAGGTAATCATCTATCAAATTGGAGATTCTCATATTCAAAGCGGATATTTTAGTGGCACAGCGCGGAGTGCATTACAAAAATACTTTGGCAATGCCGGTCGAGGACTTATCTTCCCTTATAGGCTTGCAAAAACCAATCAACCGGATGATTATCAGATAACTTCCCCTAGCAGATTAAAACGTAAAGATAAACCCTGTAGCTTAAGCGGCTATACGTTAAGCGTAGATTCTGAAGCAGAATTGAAGATTAAAACCAACGCATTCTTCAAGATAGATTGTACTTTCGATCAAGCGCTATTATACGCAAATAACGAGGCAAACCTGATTTTGGAGGAACAAGATGGCGCTAGTGAGCTAACCCGTAAAGAACTAGAAGATTACTCTATCCACCATATCCGATATCAAAGCGCAATAAATACGGCAAACATTAAGCTCCCTTCTACTTTGGACGAATTGTACGGAATTAGCATTGAACGTAGCGAAGCAGGTTTATTATACCATTCAATGGGTGTTAATGGTGCAGGATTCTACACATTGGCTAAACAAGATATGTTGTTTGAGCAAATCTCTTTGTTAAATCCAGATTTGATTGTGGTATCTTTGGGTACTAACGATGCGCAGGGTAAGTATCGCCGTAGTGCGGTAGAAAAGAACATCGAAGACTTTATGCGCAGATTGGAAAACAGTAATCAAAACACTCCAATACTCTTTACTTTGGCTCCAGATTCCCGTAAAAATGGCAAGATCAACGCTGACATCAGCAATGTAAATAAGCTTATTCAAGAGTATGCAAAAGACAATAATCATGCTGTGTGGAACCTTTTTGAGATAATGGGAGGTGCTGGGAGTATCACTAATTGGCGCAACAATGCCATGGCCGCAAAGGATCTTCTTCATTTTACGCCCAAGGGTTATATGTTGCAGGGACATTTATTCTACCAGGCTATCATTAAGGGTTATAAAGAGTTTAGCGAAAAAAGAGATAAATGATGAAATACATTTTGCAAAGTATCATGCAATCTCTAAACTACGATGCTGCCAATCCATTATTATTCAACAGTAGCTTCTTCCTGTTTTTCTTCATCGTTATTATGCTATTTTACCCGTTTCTGGCGGATCGCAGTAAAACCCGAACCTGGTATTTGTTGTTAGTATCTTTGTATTTCTATTTCAAGACCAGTGGCATTTTTGTTGTGCTGCTATTGATTACTGCAGCTATAAATTTTGTTTTGGGCAAAGCAATTTATCGCAGTAAAAGTAGGCAAACTAAAAGAACTTGGCTTCTTCTGAGTTTGTTGTGGAATCTGGGTTCTTTAGGGTATTTCAAATACACCAATTTTATCGTCGAGACTATCAATCAACTCTTTGGTGGTTCTCTGCCGGCAATGGATATATTTTTACCCGTAGGCATAAGCTTTTTTACCTTTCAAACATGGAGTTATACATTAGACATTTATTATGGCAGACTGGATGCCATCCCCAGTTTTAAAGATTTTGCCTTTTTTGTATCTTTCTTTCCTCAGCTTGTAGCTGGACCAATCGTCCGTGCCAGCTATTTCATTCCCCAAATCCATAAGAAGTTATCACTCGATAGAGATACTATCTCACGGGCTTTAGTACTCATCTTTGCCGGTTTACTAAAAAAAGGCGTAATCGCAGATTATCTTTCTGTAAATTTTGTCGATAGAGTGTTCGATAATCCTGCCCTATTTTCGGGGTTGGAGAACTTGATTGGAGTGTATGCCTATGCATTGCAGATATATTGCGACTTTAGCGGATACTCTGATATCGCAATTGGTTTGGCTGCACTAATGGGGTTTAATTTACCCATAAACTTCAATAGCCCCTATAAAGCGTACAGTATTACAGATTTCTGGCGAAGGTGGCATATCTCTCTATCTACATGGTTGAGAGATTACCTCTATATACCGCTGGGAGGAAATCGCAAGGGAAAAGCCCGGCAACATGCAAACCTTATGATTACCATGTTATTAGGAGGCTTATGGCACGGTGCAAGTTGGAACTTTGTGTTTTGGGGAGCCTTGCACGGTGTAGCTTTGATGATTGATAAAATATGGATTAATACTAAACTTGCCCAGAGTGCTATATTCCGCTTTTTTAGTACTATTCTTACTTTTCATTTTGTGTGTTTTAGCTGGATCTTTTTCCGCAGCCGTAGTTTCGCAGGCGCACAAGAGATGATTGTGCGCATATTAGGATCTTTTAATTTATCTCTGTTTTCTTTATGGATCTCAGAATACCGCATTGTAGCAGCACTTATTCTGATCGGTTTTTTAAGCCATTGGCAGCCTGAAAGCTGGGAGAAACAATATCAAAAGTATCTTTGCAAGCTTCCCCTCATCATGCAATCGCTAGTTATGGCATTGATAATCTGGATTCTATATCAAGCCCGAAGTGCTGACATTCAGCCCTTTATATACTTTCAATTTTAGGAGTAATGATGAACTATATTGATCCCGTCTTACATAATTACGCTTGGGGTTCTCACACATTTATACAGCAATTCTTGAATATTGAGCATCCCGAACCTTTAGCGGAGGCATGGTATTCTGCGCATCCCCAAGCCCCTTCTATGGTTGGCAAATCTCCTCTTGATGTTTTAATTAAGCAGAATCCGGAGTATTGGTTGGGTTCCATCAATTCCAAGCTTCCCTTTTTGCTAAAGGTTTTAGCGGCAGATCAAGCTCTTTCCCTCCAGGTTCATCCTTCGAAAAAGCAAGCCGAGGAAGGCTTTATACGCGAAAACGACAAGCAAATTCCAATTGATGCGCCTCAACGAAATTATCGGGATGATAATCATAAACCCGAAATGATAATGGCGCTAACCGATTTTTATGCCATGTGTGGGTTTCGGAACTATAACGATATTATCATGCTTTTTAAGCATTTCAAACTCGGCACTCTATTTAGTACTTATCAGTATTTTGCCAAAGATCCTTCTCCAGATTCTTTTCAAGCTTTTTATCAAGAAATACTTGAAAGAAAGCCCATGCCTCAACTCGCAGAACATATCCTAAAGCTACATAATTCTGATAGGTGGCAAAACGAATTAAAATGGACGAAGTATCTTCTTTCTTTATATCCAGAAGACTGCACCGCGATATCTCCCTTGCTTTTGAACCTTATTCACTTGAAACCTTTTCAGGCAATCTTTTTGGAATCAAGAATAGTGCATGCCTACCTACAGGGAGCAGGAATAGAAATAATGGCCGCAAGTGATAACGTTCTCCGTGCTGGGCTTAGCCCCAAACACATTGATGTGGAAGAGCTTTTAAAAGTAATGCGATATTCACCATATCAACCAACTATATATCCAGCTCAAAACGCCAAGCAGCACCTAATAGAATATTCCAATCCCACATCTGATTTCTTGCTTTCCCGAGTTTTAATAGATTCTAAATACTCTTTACCCAATAAATCTGGAGTGCGTATTTTGCTGAACCTAGATGGTGACTGCACTTTACTACATAAAAGCGAAGAAATACATCTAAAAAAGGGGAGTGCAGTAATCCTTCCTTCTGCCAAACAAGATATTAGTATTATTGGTAATGCTCATATTATAATGGCTAGTGACGGTACAAAATAAGCTCTTTTTTTACTTCTGGATAGCATGAGTCTTGAAGCCTCTATCCTTTCTACGCAACAAGTATCATATCCTCAAATATGGCGATAAATGGGAGGAGGATCAGCAGTTGATGATTCCAGAGACCATTTCACATCCATATATAGCAGATTATTAGGCAACCGTCTCTTTATGCTTTAACGCAGAATTATCGATGCTTTAGGGAGTTATTAACCTACACATACAAGAGCATCTCTGCTTAAACCTACGCTAATATCAGCTTGAAGCATTAAGAGAAAGGCATTATACGAAAAAGAACTTGACGAATAATTGGCTACATACTCTCTTGAAAAGAAAAGTAAATAGTTATGGAGCAAATAAATGAGTCCTACTCCGCGCGGTGAAAGATTGATAATAGCGTTATTGGGAAGAAGAAATGCAGGTAAATCGAGCTTGATAAATGCCATTATTGGGCAGGAAATCGCAATAGTATCCGAGACTCCGGGAACAACTACCGATCCGGTGGATAAACACTACGAATTGTTGCCACTTGGGGCGGTAACATTCTACGATACGGCAGGTGTTGACGATGAGGGCGAACTTGGTGCAAAACGAGTGGCAGCTACCAGAAAGATATTGTATCGAGCAGATATAGTAGTTTTTGTAAATGATGGCAATGCTTTAGATATGCATGAATTGGATATGCTTGAGCGCGTCCGGGAAATGGACATACCACTTTTAATGGTGTTCAATAAAGCGGATATAAAACTGGCTGATGCTCAGAATATCGAGTATTGCAGCCTACGCAATATCCCATATATAAACCTTTCCGCCAAGAATAAAACTGGTATTTTGGAAGCCAAAAACGAAATTATCCGCCTTGCTCCCAAACACTTAAGCGAGAATAGGATTTTACTAGGCGATATTATTAAACCCAAGGCCAAAGTGATATTGGTTTGCCCCATAGATAGCGCTGCTCCCAAGGGACGCCTCATTTTACCTCAAGTGCAGGCTATTCGCGATATTCTTGATTCTAACGCCATAAGCATAGTGGTAAAAGAAACGGAGTTGAAAGATGCTTTGGCTATGATGGAACAAGCTCCCGATTTGGTAGTTACGGATTCTCAAGCTATCGAACAAGTAAATAGAGAAACACCGAATAACGTGGAGCTTACAACCTTTTCCATTCTTTATGCTCGTTATAAAGGAGAACTGGATATTTTACTTACCGGCATACGCCAAATAGACAAACTAAGAGATAATGACAAGGTATTGATCGCTGAAGCCTGTTCGCACCATGTGCAAGAAGATGACATAGGCAGAGTAAAACTGCCAAAATGGATTAGCGAATACACAAAAAAGAAACTGACATTCGAAACTTATGCCGGACACGATTTCCCTGAAAATCTTGAAGAATACGCTTTGTGTGTGCACTGCGGAGGCTGCATGATAAATGTATCGGAGATGAATCATCGCATCTTGGAATGCCATCGACGAGGAGTTCCTATCACAAACTATGGTCTTACCATCTGTAAAGTTCACGGAAGTTTTGAACGAGCCATAAAACCTTTGTTGCGAGTAAAAAAGTGAAGTATATAGTATCTGTTTTGCAGTATAAGCCCCAGTTCTTGAAACCTGATGAAAACTTCGCAAGGTTGAAAGATATGATTATTCAGCTAGACAGTGACTTGGTAGTTTTGCCAGAATTAGCTCTTTCCGGATATGTGTTTACAGATAAAGAAGAGCTAAATCAAGTGGCAGAAAGCATTCCCGGGGGATCCATATTTGGAGCTATGCGAGAGCTTTCTGCCAAACAAAACTTATCTATATGCTATGGATTCCCAGAGAAGGATGGCGATACATATTATAATAGCAGTGCCTTAGTAAATCCTGATGGAACATACTTTGTTTACCGTAAGCTTCATCTCTTCTTTAGAGAAAAAATCTTCTTCTCTTCTGGCGAAGATCCATTCTTTGTGTGTCCGGCAAAAAACGGGATAAAGATCGGTATGATGATCTGTTTCGATTGGCAGTTTCCAGAATCTGCGCGCAGCCTTGCATTGAAAGGAGCTCAGATCATCTGTCATCCATCAAATCTGGTTTTACCATGGTGTCAAGACGCCATGAAAATACGCTCTTTAGAAAATAGAGTATATAGTATCACGTCAAACCGTACCGGAACCGAAATCAATGGCGAGCAGAGTGAATATTTTACCGGAGGAAGCCAGATTTTGGGAACTAAGGGTGAAATCCTAATTCGTATGAATGACACTGAAGAAGGGATTTATAGTGTAGAAATCGATCCAGCTTTGGCAGACAATAAACAAGTAACCGATTTTAACAATGCATTCGGCGATCGTCGCCCATCGATGTATTTTTTGCCATGAATAAAACAACTGCCCAGAAAAGGATTTATGAGCTTAGCACCCAGATAGAAAAGCATAATCAGCTTTACTATAGAGATGCAAATCCCGAGATTAGCGATTTTGAATATGATCTTTTGGTGCAAGAACTAAAAGAGATGTGTCGGCAATATCCTGATTTGTGCCCCAAAGTATTATCACAAGTTGGTAACGACCTCTCTGAAATGGGTAAAACAATAGCCCACAAACAGCGTATGATAAGCTTGGATAACGCCTTTTCTCTGGAAGAACTTATAGCTTGGTGGGATAGAATCGCTCTTGAAGAAGGAAACTTGGTGCCTGTATGTGCAGAGTTGAAAATAGACGGATTTGGCATCAATTTGTTTTACAAAAATGGCAGTTTGCAATATGCCAGTACACGTGGTGACGGCTTAAAAGGCGAAGATGTTACCCAAAACTTCCTAACTCTTCCCAATATCCCCAATCGAATCTCTTTTGCTGGAGAAATTGAAATAAGAGGAGAGATATACTTTCCGGTTCAAGAATTCTTGGCTCTGAATGATGAACGCAGAGAACAGGGAGAGAAACTATTTGCGAACCCCCGCAATGCTGCGGCTGGCTCGATAAAACTGAAGAAAAAAGAAGAAGTCTCCAAAAGACCTTTACGGGCTCTTTTTTACACAATCGGATTAGCTTTGCCCACAGTGCCTTGCTCTACGCAAGAGGAGCTATTGACTTGGTTGCAAGATAATGGTTTTCCTGTGGCGAAACAGCATTCTTTGTGTAGCACACATCAAGATTTGATTGCTTTTTGCACTTCCATAGAAAGCCACAGAGCAGATTTGGAATATGATATAGACGGAATTGTAGTAAAGATAAATGACTTTAATCTACAAAGAAAACTTGGCTTCACTGCCAAGAGCCCAAAGTGGGCAATAGCCTATAAGTTTAAGCCCGAAGAAAAAGAAACAAAACTACTAAAAGTAGAATTTCAAGTAGGGAGAACTGGCGCCGTAACTCCGGTTGCCATTTTGGAACCGGTATACATATCTGGTTCAACAGTTTCTAGAAGCACGCTGCATAACTTTGATGAGATCCGTAGATTGGATCTACATGAGGGTGATACTATTAAGCTTATCAAAAGCGGTGAGATTATTCCCAAAATCATTGCGGTAAATACTGATAAGCGGATTGATGATGCTTCTAGAATAAGTTTGCCTCACAACTGCCCGGTTTGCAATAGCCCACTATCCCGAGAAGCTGATGCGGCAATTGATTATTGCACTTCGGCAGATTGCCCCGCTCAATTAGCACGGAGTATTGAGCATTTTGTGTCTCGCGAAGCGATGGATATATCGGGTTTGGGTGCTTCCCTAATTTCTAGATTTTTAGATGAAGGTATCATAAGCAGTATTGAGGATCTGTATGATTTGGAGTATGAGCGCATAGCAAATCTTGAGCGCTTGGGAGAACGTTCTGCCCGCAATCTTTTAAAGGCAATCGAGAACTCGAAACAACAAAACTTCGATCGCGTATTATTCGCTTTAGGAATAAGATTTGTAGGTGCAGTCACTGCTCGCAACCTCGCTATTCATTTTGGCAGTATCAAGGCTTTACAAAACGCCAGTTTGGAAGAATTGGCATCCGTACCAGAAGTAGGAGATAAAATTGCCCTGGCAATTCGAGAATTCTTCGAAAATTACAAGAATAAAGTACTTATCCAAAAACTTGAAGCTGCTGGCTTACAAATGGTTTACAGATCTGAAACTCAATCTGAGGCATTATCAGGGAAGAGCTTTTTACTAACTGGATCTATGGTAAGATATAGCCGTAAAGACTTGGAAAACCTCATTAGAAGCCATAATGGAAAGATCTTAAGCAGCGTCTCAAAAGCCCTGGATTATCTCGTTGTGGGAGAAAAACCTGGTTCTAAGCTTACCAAAGCTGAAAAAATTCCCAGCATCAAGATTATCAGTGAAGAAGATTTGTTATACATGATGGAGCCTAATAGATGATATTGAAACGCTACATTTTGCGCGAACACATCTCCCCCTTCTTGATATCTCTTTTAGTGGTAACATTCGTGCTTCTGATAGATAAAATTATCGATTTGCTAAATCTTATTATCGAAAAACAACTCCCTATCGGAATTGTAATTGAAGTTTTTGGTTTATCTTTGCCATATATGTTAGCTCTATCCATACCTATGGCTGTTTTAGTGGCAACGATTCTTGCGTTTGGGCGCATGAGTGTAGATCGTGAAATCATCGCTGTAAAATCCAGCGGGGTGAATATATATAACATGCTCGGACCTTTATTTATTGCCGCCCTAATGCTTACCGCACTGATGGTGTATTTTAATCATTGGTTTTTACCAGATACAAATCACCGACTTAAGAACCTGATGTTAAAAGTAGCATATTATAAGCCAATGACCATTATTGAACCCGGAGAATACAATCACTTGCTGGATTACACGGTATGGTGTGGAGATAACAACGAAGAAGAATTAAGAGATGTGTTAATTTACGATCGTAGTGAAAGTAGGGCTCCCAGAACAATTTATGCTGAAAGCGGAAAAGTAATACAGATGAACAATGGGAATGCCCTGCGCATAGTTTTGAATAATGGTGAAATGCAGCAACGAAACGAGCGAGAACAAGGTAAGTTTCAAACTACTAGCTTTATAAGATACGTTATTAATGTGAGAGATCTAGGAAATCGGGCTGATGTTTTTGAAACTGGATACCGTAGCGACAGAGAAATGACTTATGGACAACTCACGCATGCGATCGATGAACACCAAAAAGAGCTGACGGCAAAAAAAGAAGAGGTTCAAAGGCTACAAGCTCGCATTAGTGCCGGGACTCTTAATCCAGATCCTTATGTGAGCCAAAATGAGCAACGCAAATTATATTCCATGCAACAAGTCGCCCAAAACAGAATCGATGAACTGGAGGCAAACATTCAATCCATGTTGGTTGAATATCATAAGAAATTTGCTCTCTCCTTTGCTATTATTATTTTTGTGATGATTGGGGTTCCTCTGGGCTTAATGACTCGCACAAGTGGCATCGGAATGGCTTTTAGCGTATCTAGCATTATCTTTCTTGTGTATTATGTTGCCCTAAATATGGGCGAACAGTTAGCCGATAAGGGACAGTTTAATCCCTTCCTATCAATGTGGTTTTCGAATATTATATTTTTCATTTTGGCATGCTTTCTGATTGCGGGCTCAATTAGAGATAAACGCCTCTTCGATATGCAGGTTTTGATATGGAGAATAAAGCATTTGCGCAGCGGCAAAACTCCTCCTCCAGATGAGATTGTACACTAATGAGAAAGCTGGATCGCTACATACTGCGTGAGTTCTTGCGCACTTATCTGATAATTTTCTTTAGTTTCGCTGTTGTATTTATTGTAATTGATGTAGTAGATAACTTACCCAGATTACTGAGAGCGGGGGCTTCTGTAGATTTGGCTATTACATATTACTTGCTCCGTTTACCATATCTTATTGTACTAACATCTCCGGTAACTGTACTGTTAACAGGGTTGTTTATGATGAACGCTTTAGCAAAACATAATGAATCAGTAGCAATACGAGCTGCGGGAGTAAGCATCAAGCGAGCCATGCTTCCGTTGTTTGGAGTTGGACTAGTAATCTCTATTGCCGTAGCTACTTTAGGAGAATATGTTTTGCCCTATGCAGAATCTCAAAGAGACGTTGTGTATAATGTTAAAATCAAGGGTGAACAACCTGATGACCAAATGCTTAAGGCACGCATCCATTATCGAGGAGAAGAAAACGATTTCTATTATTTTGGATTTTTCGATGGATATAAAAATACTCTGCGGATAATTGACCTTACCAGAATTGATTTTGAAAGCTCGCAAGTAATAGAAAAAATCAGCGCTGCCAGTGCCACATGGACTGGCGATGAATGGGAGCTTTTTGATTGTGATATCCGCCGCTTTAGCAATGGGCGTCAAATCTATTCGACTCATTTTCCCAGTACCCGAATGCCATTGTTGGATGTTGAACCAAAAGACTTTGTGCGTATAACCAAAAAGACTCTTTCGTTGAATTTTCTTGAGTTATGGGATTACATTGGAAGATTACAAAAAATGGGAGAAGATGCCAGCAGAGAAATAGTGGATCTGCATATGAAAGTTTCTTTCCCACTTACAAATCTGATCGTAATTTTCTTCTTTATTCCGATAGCCACATCAAATACTCGTAGCAAGGGACGAGGCTGGGTATTCATGCTGGGACTTGCTGTTTGTTTTGCATATCTAATTATTGTGCAGATTAGTCAAAGTTTAGGATACAACGGCATTATCCCGCCGGTTTGGGCGGCATGGGCACCAAATCTTTTCTTTAGCTTGCTGGGTTTTCTATTCTTATATAAAGCTGAGGTATGAACACAGTTTATCATAATTTAAACATCATAAAGTCCTTTGCAAAGCATAGACGTATGTTCCATGCGGCTGGTGCCTGGATAGATTATCAGCGATCTCTTAAGACCAAACAGGTTCATTTAAACCACTATCCTCCAGCTTTAATGATTGAACCGACAAATATTTGCAATCTTAAGTGTCCACTCTGCCCGAGTGGGAATGGCAGCCTTAAACGACAGCGAGGAATGATGTCTCTAGCTCAATTCTGTAATGTTGTCGATTTGATTTATAAGAATATCGGAATGCTAATTTTGTGGAATCAGGGAGAGCCATATCTCAACAAGGATTTCAATGATATGGTACATTATGCCTCATCAAAAAGTCTTTATACCATGACTTCCACCAACGCAAGTTTGGATCTCGATGCAGAAGCAATAGTGCACAGCGGTTTGAACAAACTGATAATCTCGATGGATGGCCTCTCGGAAAAGACTTACAATCAATACCGTGTTAACGGAGATTATCAAATCGTCCTAAAGAATATGGAAGCCCTTGTATCTGCTAAAACAAAGCTGAAAAGCAAATCACCATATTTGGTATGGCAATTCATAATTATGCGCCAGAATGAACATGAAATCCCCAGAGTAAAAAGCATGGCTCGCCAAATTGGCATCGATAAACTTGAATTCAAATCAGTGCAAATATATAAAGAAGAAGATCTTATCTTTTTGCCAGTAAATCACGAATTCAGTAGATACCATATTCAAGGTAATAAATTCGAGCTAAAAACGGAATTACTGAATCGCTGCCGAAGGTTGTGGACTCAACCGGTTATTAACTGGGATCTAGAATTAAGTATCTGCTGTTACGATAAAGATTTACAATACCGGATCGGCAATATACTTGAGCATGGATTTTACCAGCTTTGGACAAGTTCTGTGATGAACAGGTTCCGAACCGAGATTCTTAATAATCGCTCCCAATTTGAAATATGCCGAAACTGCGGAGAAGGCATTGTACAAAAAGTAAAGCTATAGGCATTCATAAGCTTTTTAGCCAACAGTTTCATGAATGCTTTCGAAGCATCTTACTCAAGAAAGTAAATTGCCTTAATGGGATCGATATGAGCGGCTTTAAGTGCTGGATACAAACCGGAAGCGAATCCTATCAGAACCGAGAATAAAAGCCCTACCAGCACTCCCGGAACTGGCAAATAAAGAGGAAAATTTATCATATTTCCTACAATGCTTATTAAAATCCATGCTATGCCTATTCCAGCCAATGCTCCAATAAGAGCTAAAGCTAATGCCTCAAATATGAAGTAAAAGAAGATATCCTGTTCGGTAGCACCAATGCTTTTACGAATCCCAATTTCGGTCATACGTTCTTGAATAGATATTAGTAAAGTGGAGAATAGCCCAATCCCACCAACAATCAATGATATTGAAGCAATTGCCGAAAGAGTTATATTCCATTTTTTCATCTGGCGATCTATTTCGGAACTGATGTTGAGCATCATTGCTCCGATATCCATAAAGTTAAAGCTGGGATACATATTATGGCGTGCAAGAAGTATTTGTCTGGCTTTGGATTTCATTTTATTGAATGAGGCATTATCATGCGCCTGAAGATAAATCATCGGTACCTGCTTGCCTACTCCAAATCGTAATGAACCATATTTTAAGGGTATATACACGGCTTGCATTTCGAAGTTGCGCTCCCAGGTATTAAAGTGCATACCATTACCATCGTTTAAAACATCAGAACCTAAAACACCAATCACTCTATATCGATGATCTCCTAAAACCAATTGTTCACCCAATACATCTTTATTAGGAAAGTACTTTTCTGCATATCTGTAGCCAAGAATAGCAACTGGAAGCCCTTGCTCCTGCTCAACCGGACTAAACAGACGCCCTTTAGAGATATCATAACTCTTGCTTTCAAAGAAATAGTTTTCGGTAGCCTTTACACTAATGTAGTTATCCTGATTACCCAGACGCTGCAGACTGCTGGTTTCTGCCATTGCATAAATACCTTTATAATCCAGTTCGTTTTTGATTGCGTTGTAATCGTCAAGATCTAAGCTTCGGGGGTTACGCCGCGCTCTACGCACAGTTTTTACTGCCGAACGTTGATCATCATCGACAATACTACCCCCACTGCTGGTAATAACTACCGAATAATTCCAACCCATCCCTTCCATGTTTTTATTAATCAGGTTTTTTAGGGCATACACACTGGAAAACATAGTTACTACAGCCATAACACCAATTACAATGCCTATTGTGGTAAGGAAACTGCGCATTTTATGGGTAGCAATGCTTACAACTGCACTTCGGATTCCATCACCAATATGCATCGTTTACTCCACTATATATTTACATTTAGGACATTGAAGATAGTGCCCTTTGGCTTTGCTGTATTTTTCCACTAAATAGTCGTTTCCACAATGACTGCATTTTTGTGCTACAGGTTTATCGTTAGATATCCACTTACATTCCGGATAACGTGAACAGGCATAAAAAGGACTGCCTTTCTTGCTCCTGCGTGCCACCACTTCGCCGATTTTACATTCCGGACACGCTATTCCGGTTGTTTTTGGACGAGCATACTTACACTTAGGGTAATTGCTACAGGCTATAAAAGCCCCAAATTTGCCTGTTCTTTCCATCAACGGACTTCCGCATTTAGGACACTTTTCATCTAAGGTTACAGGCTCTGTAATCTGGATATTTCCTTTTTCGTCCCGAGTAAAATTCTTGCTATTTTTACACTTGGGAAACTGATCACAGGCAAGGAACTCTCCGCTTCTGGAGCGCTTAACTACCATTTTGCCTACCTTGCATAAATCGCAGATAATTCCCGTATCTTGAATTAAAGCCTGTTTTTCCTTTTTTATATCTACTTTGCTTATTAGAGTTTGCATCTCATCGTAATAGCTCTTTACTAGCCTGTGCCATATTATTTTACCATATTCTACTTCATCCAGTTTGTCTTCCATTTTAGCTGTAAATTTGACGTTAAACAACTGATCGAATTTATCGGTTAAAAAGCTGTTTACATCCAGCCCTAGAGGAGTTGGCACGAAAGATTTCTTTTCGATATTCACATACTTACGATTACGAATAGTGCCAATTATTGATGCGTATGTAGATGGGCGTCCAATCCCTTTGGCTTCTAGCTCTTTGATCAGTGAAGCTTCGGTAAACCGGGAAGGGGGCGAGGTAAAATGCTGAGATTGCCGCAAAGAGCTGTGCTCCAAAGCATCATTTTGCATATAGTCTTTACAAATCTTCTCGCCTAGAGGGATGTTAACATGTTCATAACACTTCAAAAATCCTTCCTCGCTAATCTGGTTTCCTGCAGCAGCAAATGTAGCGGCTCCTACTTTAACTGAGGCAGTTGTAACCAACAATTTGGCACTCTTCATCTGGGTAGCAACAAACCTTTTCCAGATAAGGGTATAAAGCTTCAATTGGTCTTTTGAAAGATAACTAGCCAAGCTTTCAGGAGTGCGAAATGGATCGGTGGGACGAATAGCTTCATGGGCATCTTGTGCACTTTGTTTGTTCTTATACGTTCTGGTATCAGAATGCAGCATATCTACGCCAAATCGCTCCTCTATTAGCTTTTTACATGCTATTATGGCATCTTCAGCAATACGTGTACTATCGGTACGCATATAGGTAATCAAGCCAGTTGTATCGCCGCCCAAGTCTATTCCTTCATATAGCTGTTGCGCTATGCTCATAGTCCGCTGAGATTGGAATGAAAGCAATTTGGATGCTTCTTGTTGTAAGGTGCTGGTTATAAAAGATGGAGGTGGTTCAACCCTGCGTGTAGTTCGTTTAATGGTTTCCAATACGGCATCGTTATTCTTAAGAGTTGTTCTAAGCTTCTCAGCTTCTTCAAGATTTGAAATTTCAACTTTCTTGCCCTCTATCTTTTCTAATGTAGCTTTAAATTTGGGCAATTGATCGCGCCAAAAATCTGCTTCAATCCGCCAAAACTCTTTGGGTACAAAAGCTTTAATTTCTGCTTCTCGTTCACAAATCAACCGCAATGCTACAGATTGCACTCTTCCGGCTGAAAGATCTTTGGCTATAACTTTCCACAATAGCGGAGATATACTGTAGCCAACAATCCGGTCCAATACTCTTCGGGCTTGTTGGGCATCAACTTTGGCGGTATCTATAGTGCCGGGATTATCGATGGCACCACTAATTGCTTTAGCTGTTATTTCGTTAAACACGATTCTATAAAGAGACTTGCCTTTACTTTCTTTCTCCAGAAGCTTGCTTAAATGCCAAGCAATAGCTTCACCTTCGCGATCATGATCGCTTGCCAAATAGATGGCATCGGCACTTGCTGCAGCTTCTTTTAACTCGCTGATAATCTTGCTTTTCTTTTTATCGGTAACATAGGTAGGATTAAAGTCTTTTTTTACATCCACACCCAAATCGTGTGCTGGCAAATCTCGAATATGCCCCATTGAAGCTTTGACCATATATTTGTTTTTTAAAAACTTACTTATTGTATGCGCCTTAGCGGGAGATTCTACGATAATCAGATTTTTTCCCATTTAGTTTTCCTCATTTTCATGGATGCCGCAGCATTTCTTATATTTCTTTCCGCTGCCACAGGGACAGGGATCGTTTCTGCCCACCTTTGGTGCAACATGCACTGGTTTGGCTTTTATCTCACTTATACCAAAATCTGGAGGAGGTGTTGCAGAACTTTGATACTCGTTATTGCTATTCAAAAAACTGTTAACTGCCTCATGCGTCATATTTGCGCCCTTCAACATATCCTGCATATCCTGCATCTGCTCTCTGGTGAGAATATATGTAGTATATACGCGTTTAGTAACGTTGTCCTGTATCCGAGATATCAATCCTTCAAATAATGCAAAGCTTTCTTTTTTATACTCAACCAGGGGATCTTTATTGGCATAAGATCTTAGGTATACGCCTTCTTTTAACAAATCCATTTCATGCAGATGGTCTCGCCACTCATTGTCTACTACTTCCAAAAGCGATCTGCGCTCAATATCGCGCATAACTTCTTCGCCTAATTGCAGCTCTCTATTGTTATAAGCTTCTTTAGCCAATTCACTTAAAGTGTTCACCAAAAGCTCTTGATTTAGATGATCACTCTGAATATCTTCCTCACTAATAACAATGTTTAAGCCTTTAAAATAGCTACATAGTTTTGCCAATTCCCACTCTTCAGGATAATTGGAAATAGAGCAAACTTCATCTACTTCTCTTTGGATGCTTTCCAAAATCATTTCCCAAATCTCGGGTTTGAGATTGTAACCCTTAAGCACACTACGGCGATAGCTATAGATAACCTCACGTTGTTGATTCATCACTTCATCATATTTAATAAGGTTTTTACGAATCTCAAAGTTATGCTCTTCTACACGGGTTTGAGCTTTCTCTACAGCTTTTGTCATCATCGGATGTCGAATGGCTTCACCCTGCTTAAGCCCGATTTTTTGCATTAACGGAGCCATGCGGTCACTGCCGAAGAGACGCATCAGATCATCTTCTAAAGATAGATAAAATCTGGAAGTTCCCGGATCCCCTTGACGCCCTGCCCTACCCCGTAATTGACGGTCAATGCGTCTGCTTTCGTGTCTCTCGCTGCCTATTACGTGCAATCCATCCAAAGGCAAGCCGTAGGGGAACTCCTGATTTCTCACTTTGTTCAAATTCCTATAGCTCTCCACAGATTGAGTTACTACTCCTTCTCCCAGCTTTATATCCGTTCCACGTCCTGCCATATTGGTAGCTATTGTAACTGCTCCTGGAGAACCGGCTAATGCCACAATTTCTGCTTCCCGCTGATGCTGGCGTGCATTTAACACATTGTGAGCTATCTGGTGTCTTCTCAATAACCTAGAAAGTATTTCCGATACTTCAACGCTTACTGTGCCCACCAAAACAGGCTTTCTTTGCTTATGCCAATAGATAATCTCATCAATAATCGCTTGGTACTTTTCATTTTTGCTCAAATATATTTCATCATCATGATCAATACGAGTTACGGGTACGTTGGTAGGAATTGCAACTACTGGAAGCTTGTAGATTTCCATAAACTCTGCCTCTTCGGTAACGGCAGTCCCCGTCATGCCCGCTAGTTTCTCAAACATGCGAAAATAATTCTGAAGAGTTATTGTTGCAAATGTTTGCGTTCCCGCTTCAATCGCTACGTTTTCTTTGGCTTCCAAAGCTTGATGCAACCCATCCGAGAACCTGCGACCAGGCATTTGGCGACCGGTAAATTCATCTACGATAATTACCTTATTATCGATAACTACATACTCCTGGTTGTTTTCAAAAAGAGTAAAGGCTTTCAACAACTGGCTGATATTGTGGAGTTTCTCGCTCTTATCCATAAACTTTCCAGTTGCAATCTCTTTTGCCTTTGCTTTCGCTTCATCTGAAATATCCTGAGCGTCTATTTCTGCCCAAATCTCATCTAAAGTACGCACGACAAACAGATCCGGCTCTTTCTTGCTTAGCATATCGCGCCCTTTTTCGCAGAGATCTACGCTATTATGGCGCTCTTCAACTACAAAGAACAGCATGTCATCCAATTCATACATCTTTTTGTCGCGCAAGTAGATGCCTTCGATATCCTGCACCAAGCGTTTAAGCGATGGCTCTTGCATCAATTTATTCAATGCCTTGTTTTTTGGCGCTCCACGTTTTACTAATAGTAGATTCTTAGCCAAACGGCTATCTGATGCACTGGGATTATCCTCTTTAAGATCGTCTCTTATTTCGGAAAGAAACCGTGATATCAAACTGTTTTGAGCCTGAACCAACGAAGCTATGGATGGTCGTAGTTCCGGATAGAAGTTTTTATCCTGGGCAATGGGACCGCTAATGATAAGAGGAGTTCTGGCTTCATCGACGAGAATACTATCTACTTCGTCCACAATCGAAAAATAGAACTCTCTTTGCACCAACTGCTTAGGGCTTATTGCCATATTGTCGCGCAGATAATCAAACCCAAACTCACTATTCATACCATAGGTAACATCAGCATTATATGCTTCTCGCCGTGAATCATGATCCATTCCGGTAGTGATGCACCCCACAGTAAGGCCGTGAAAGTTGAAAATAGGACTCATCCATTCTGCATCGCGGCTGGCAAGATAATCGTTCACAGTTACCAAATGCGCACCCTTACCTAAAAGCGCATTTAAAAACAGCGGTAAAGTTGCTACCAGAGTTTTCCCCTCACCAGTTGCCATCTCTGCGATTTTGCCATCGTGTAATACCATGCCACCGATTAGCTGCACATCGAAAGGCACCATATTCCATGCTACTGGATGCCCTTTCACCATATATTCCCTGCCCACCATACGACGACACGTATCCTTAACAATAGCAAATACTTCCGGTAAATAACTATCCAACGTTTCCTTATTTAGTTCTCGCAATTTCTTCTTTTGAAGGTCTATTTGATTATCTATTCTATTGCGCTCCGAATCTTCAACAGATTCACGAAAGGTTTGTTGTAATTCTTCCAATTCTTTACGTGCTGGTTCAAGCGTTTCCGCTATCTCTTGTTTAATCTGACTTATGCGTTCCACTAATTGTTGATCGTCATATTCTGCAAGACCATTATAAATTGTGTTTATCTCTGTCACAAGCGGTTCATAGCGCTTGAGATCCTGTGTTGATTTATCGCCGAATATCTTCCTAAGAATCTTCTCGAGCATTATTCTTCCTTCATTGTGTCCATAAAACACTTAGGGTTAAGTAAATGGACAGTGATATTTCCCTATTTGTCACAAAATCCTACTGGCAATTTGTGTCAATGCTTTTAGTGATTTTTAAGCATCCAATCTTGTCCATAGAACATTTATAAATACATTCTCTAAGCTTGACAATTTTCCGTTGCTTTGTTTTTTTGCTTTTTAGCCGAGTATTCATTGCTAAACCCCATTCAGGCATGCGTGAATACCGATAGGGTATGGCGGGAAACAGCCATGCCTCCCACTGGAAAGGCTGATGGAATCATTCCATCTGCCTCCAAATATTATATGGAGGTTAATACCTTGAAAAAGTACTTAGTTATGCTCCTTAGCATCGTTCTGCTGCTCGGTATAAGCGCTTGTAGCGAAGACGACAACCCTACAGAATCTCAAATCTTAGGCTATCTGCTGGATCAATTCATTGACTCCGTCCAGGTACAGGAAGTAACTGACCCTACAGAAGATGATCCTTCAGATTTTAGAAATCTGTACAATTTCGAAATTGTGGCTTCAGATGGTTACAGTCCCAGAACTAAAGTAGAAACCGCAGGTTATGACCTGGATTGGAACGTTTTTAAAACCGGCTATATAGTACCAAAAAATCAAAATAGAACTATGTTCTTCGACGATATTACTCCCGGTGCTTTCGAAGTGAAAGACGCTTCCTCGATTCGTCTATACCGTCGCATAATAATCGCTGATAATTCTGAAAATACACATTACAAGGAATTGCAAGCACTTACTATCCATGAAGTTACAAACTGGGATGATGAACTGGAAGCAGCCATCAAGCTAAGTGATTTAATCGGCGATCATCAGAATTTTACTACCATTACTCTAATAGGTTACGACGGATACGAAATGCAGTACACTCCAGAAGAAATTGCCGACGGATATTATTTATTGGAAAGTGAAAGAACAACATTTCCTTCCTACAATGACGACTGGGGTGGCGCTAAGAAGAAATTTAAGTATATCGATAGAGTAAAACTCGATATTGATTTCTCCGAAAGTATACCGCAGTATTTGAATGCTGATGTAGAAGACGCTGATATCAGTTTTACTTTCCCCTCTCAGTACGACGGATTTGACGGACAAGTAGTGGATCTTGGAGATAATTGAAAAAACTATTCTTGATCGGCATGGGGATCTTTCCCATGCTGATCTTTTCAATTCAAAGCCGGCCTGATTCGCTCAAGCAATACCATCTTCATCCGGTACGAGTAATTGCTGATGGTCCGCAAGCCAGCATTGGCTCTGTGAGTACTATTCTCAAACCACCTAATACCGCAAGTATTTCCGAAGCCATAAAACTGAGCCCCGGACTCAATATCAGTTACGGCTCCCGTGATGAAAGCAACCTAAAAATTCGAGGCTTTCGCAAGAACGAAAGTCTGATATTGATGGATGGGCGCCCCTTGAACAGCGGCTACTTTGGCAATGTGGATCTTTCTAAGATTCTTGCTGACGATATCGCCGAGATCCGCATCATCAAAGGTCCGGCATCTGCTCTTTACGGAACCTCTACGATGGGCGGAGTAGTAAATATTATCAGCAAAAATGAAGATCACATCCTCAGCTTGGAAAATAAACTCTCGCGCAACCTGGTAAATTCTCAGCGTATTTCCTCAGCTCAGAGCTGGGGTGATTTCCGGTACAAAATTAGCCTTATCCGGGATGAGCGCCTCCCCTACCCTCTTTCAGATAATTTTATACCCACTCACTTTGAAAATGGTAAACTGCGGGATCATAGTTATCAAGAATCATGGCATGCAGATATAGGCACTCAATGGTTATTAAATGATCTACATGAATTGGGCTTAAATACAGGGTTTTCCCTTATTCCCTACAAGGAAATCCCTTCATCTATATACGCTTGGGATTATGGTGTCTATAAAGATTGGTTTCGGAGTAATGCCGCAATAGCGTTTGATTATTTTGCCTCAATGAATACCAATCTACGCGGTCAGATCTATTTTGATGCTGCTGGAGATACTTTTGAGCGTTATCGGGATGCAGCCCATCAAAATCTTGAGCTCTCTTCCCGTATGGAATCTGTAAATATCGGCATCTCCCCAGTTCTGGAACTACGTGGCGCAGGCACACTAAATACCGGCACCAGAATCGAATTTCGCCGGGTAAACCGTAAAGACAATAACAATTACACGGAGTGGACACCCAACCACGCCATTGTGGGTAATGTATTCTCCCAGTATGAAAGTTCTTTAGGTAATAATTTTTCTTTTACTGCAAGTCTTGGTGCCGCATTTTATGGACACAGTAAAACCGATAAGATATTCTTGTATCCGGAACCATCTGCTGCCCTTACTTGGCACCACAACGAGCATAATTCTACCATCTTATCTGCTGGAATAAACAGCTCAGTTCCTACTATGAGACAACTCTTTTCTGCAGAAAACGGCAATCCGGATTTGCTGGCTTCCTCTGCCAATAAAATTGAATTGAATCATAAACGAAGCTTTAGCATAAATACTATCTTAGATTTTAGCATATTTTTTAATGATGTTCGAAATCTCATAGATAGATGGAACAATCGTTATGAGAATATCTACAAGGTGCAAAGCTTTGGCGGAGAACTCGCCCTCAACTCATGCATCACTAAAATGTGGGATACTACAGCACAATACTCCCTGCTACAAACCGAAGGTGATTACAAATCAAGCGATAGTGCTCCCCACAGCATTGAATTCATCAACCACTTTAAGCTTCCTTGGAAAATCACTTTACATGCTATAACGACATGGAAAAGTGAGCGAGATTCCCAAGATAGCATCGCAAATTTCCATAAACTCCCAGCATATTTTTACCATGAAATCGGCATCAGCAAAAACTGGGACAAGCTTGAACTGAGCCTTCTTTTGCACAACATCACAGATGAAGATTTTCAAACTGAGTATGGCTACCCCGCACCGGGTAGAGATTATACCTTTCGGATAAAATACTATCTTAAGTAATGCTTCACCTTCTCCCGCTTCTTTTTCCCATCTGCTTTAAGTAACTAATAACTTAGTTTCAAGCTAAGATCTTCGGTAAATACGGGAGAATCTCTTTTTGATCCTATGCTAAAAGTAACATATAGCATCATGGATAACATTACCTACGCTCCCTTGCTGCGCTTGGGGGAGCTACGGTGGCTATGCTTAACTGATTTCTCATTTCACACATTTCTAAGGTAAAAAGGTAAGAAACCTAAAATTTAAGGAACTGCCCTGCAGAGCCGGAAACCGAAATCGCCGTCGCTGAAGCTCGGGTAGAAGTTGTCCCGACGCGCAACCCGGCAGTAGTAGGCACTATTGCCCCAGAAACCACCCCGTAGCACACGGTACGAACCGCTCGCAGGACCGGTCGGATTATTGCTGGGACTGCTGCTGTAAATGCTATACCAATCCCAACACCATTCATATAAGTTACCACTCATGTCATAAAGCCCCAAACCATTGGGTGCTTTGGTGCCGACAGG
>Ga0265295_1001481_pt1 | contig 41095 bp, 34 predicted proteins | sample Munlansysbiofilm_FD_192503 | JGI IMG/M metagenome (GOLD analysis project Ga0265295, IMG submission 192503) | Leachate microbial communities from a municipal landfill in Southern Ontario, Canada - Methane capture system biofilm | ecosystem: Engineered > Solid waste > Landfill > Unclassified ... | reverse complement strand
TTCTTCACATCGTTCCCGTGGAACAGAAACGTACCAAGCAGCGTTCGCGCCTGCTCCTGCGTCCATCCCGGCGCGGCGCCCATCAGCTCATCGAGCACTGTGTTGTCCAGCCCGAGCGCCTCGAGCTGGTGCTGCGCAAAGTACGACACGGAGACATGCGTGCCGAGGCGACGGGTGCCACTGTCAGGCTCAAGCTCACCGGCAAGCATCCTCAGAAGCGTGGACTTACCTGCTCCGTTGGGTCCCACGAGCGCGACCTTGTCGCCCCGAAAGAGCTTGAGCGATAGTTCGTCGTAGACGATGTTGTCTCCGTAAGACTTGGACACACCATCGAGTGAGATGACCTCGTCACCGGTGCGCTCGGGCTGCGGAAACGCGAACCGCACTTTCTTGCGCTCTGCAGGGATCTCGATGCGCTCTATCTTCTCAAGCGCCCGAACACGGCTCTGCACGGCTTTGGCCTTGGAGCTCTTGTATCGGAACCGCTCGATAAACTGTTCTTGCTGCTCGATCTCGCGGTCCTGTTGCTTCTTGGCTGCCACAAGACGCTCGTGATCCGCAGCCTTCTGCTCCTGGTACGAGCTGTACCCGCCCTGATACGTCGTGATAGAGCGTAACTCGAGTTCAGCGATGCGGTCGACGATGCCGTCCATGAACGAACGGTCGTGGCTCACGATCAACAGCGCGCCTTCGTAGCTTTTAAGGAAGCCCTCGAGCCACGCGACGCTCTCGAGATCGAGGTGGTTGGTAGGTTCGTCGAGCAGAAGCACATCGGGCTCCATCAGCAGGATCTTTGCAAGCGCCACGCGCATCTGCCACCCGCCGGAGAACTCGGCGATATCCCGCGTAAGATCGTGCTCACTGAAGCCCAGGCCGCTCAGTACCGCGCGCGCCTCTGCCTCCACGGTATAGCCGCCCATGTGCTCGAAACGCTCGCGCAGGCGGCCATACTCCGCAAGTAGTGCCTCGGTCTCCTCCGGTGTCGCTGCCGCGAGTTCCTCCTCGAGCAGGTGGATACGATGCTCAAGACCACGTACACCCGAGGCGACCGAGAGGACCTCCTCCAGAACGTTGACGCCGTGCATCTCGATGGCTTCCTGCTTGAGATAGCCGATCGTCGCGTCCTTCGCCTTGATGATCCTACCCGAGTCCAGATCCTGTTCACCCGAGATGATCCCGAGCAGCGTGGTCTTACCGGCTCCGTTAGGGCCGACCAGGGCGATACGATCGCGCGCACCGACGCGTAAGAACGCGTCTTTGAACAAGACGCGCTCTCCGATGGACTTGGTCACATGGTCTACGGTGATGATCACGGGGGACAGTCTACCAGCCCTGCCGGTCAGTGCGACATATTGACTGATGATCGCTAGTTCGGCACAGAGTCCATCGTGTCTTGCCCGTGCGGAGGCAGATCCTCCACGAACGCGATCTGGCGCATCATCGTAGTGTGGCATTCCAAGATGGACTCAGGAACCCCTCCCCACTCGAGCGAGCGCTCGGAGAGCAGATTCACCACCCTGGTGAGCGTCTCACGCGACGGCCGTTCGAAGCTGCCGCCCACCTGTTGGAATGCGAGTCGCACCATAGCCTCGACAGCGGTGTCACCGCTGCAGCCACCCGTCCGCAACCCGAGCTCGCGCTCCTGAGCCGCAAAACGTTCACCGTGCTGCTGCGCGAAGCAGCGAAGCAGCACCTCTCTCACCTCATACGGGCTAATCCGGTCCATGGCCATCGCCAAGCACACCTCCAGGACCGCCGATCTTGTGGCACCTGCATCCGTGTTTGAATCGGCTCCTGTGTTCGTTCATCGGCAAACGACACAGGCGACTTTGTGACATCGTTCACACTTTGCAGATAATCTTCGCATATTTACATACTACCGCGTCGCGCGGTCACGTCTGGGGCGTCCCGGGCTCGGAACCGGTCTTCGCGCTACAACCTCAGGCCGGCAGGCACTCGATCACCGGGCCAAAGCTTGGACAGATCGACGATATACCGATGGCGTCGCCCACAGAAATCATCCCCTGAGAGTGCCACGCTACGGCCCGACTACTCGTACACCGTACCTTCGTGCTGGAGCCAGCCATCCTCGTGATGACCCTGCGGGTCGTGATGCGTCCAGTGGATCACGCCACCCTGGTCGCTATACTCGTACACACCGTAGAACTCGACGGTATCCCCTTCACGCACCGTCGGGATCCTTGGAGCGACGTCGATGTTGTGGGCGATCAACAGAGTACGGCCGGAGTCGAGCTCGAGGATGAACCGCTGGTGTCGGCTACCGTCGTTATCGTCTGCGAGCGTGCGAACGACCGTCCCCGACCCGGCGACCTGCACATCGTGGCTGTGCTGCTCGTATGCCCTCTCGATGAGATCGGCACTACCGTTGGCCCGATCGTTCACCGGAGTCTGAACCTCGACGAGGGTCTCGGGCACGCACGCAGAGCTCACCAGTAGAAGCATGGTCATGGCCAGTACGGCCATCCAGCGGATCAAGGGGTCTCCGATCGGTTCTCCCAAGCGAGCATCAGCCATGATGATCGAGCTCGGTACCTGGATCTACTTTGGAATCACGATACTGTCGTACACCTCCACAGGTATCTCGACTTCGAGTGCACCAGTGCCCAGGAAGACCAGAGTCCACTGCCCGCCGTCTTGATACGCGTAGACATCGGCGTTGTCGGTGTTCTCTGATCCATCAGGTACCATGATCGCCGATACCCACCATCGCCCTTCTTCGTCGACGGCCATCCGGATGTCTTCTATCGAATCGATGATGACAGGCGACGTCTCCGCCACTAGGTGCCTTAGAGACTCATCTACTTCCGGGATGGAAGGGCCACCATCGTCTGTCTCCACAGGTTCTACAGCCTGGCTCTCCGACGCGGACTCGATAGGCGCTGCACTCTCTTGGGATGGCGGTTCGGTACTCTCGTCCACTGCGGCACTGCAGCCACTGATCGCGACCGCGGCGCCGACGCCGAGTACCGTGATAAGCAGACCGATCCTTCGTACCATCATGACTCACCCCATCTCTCTACGGCCCTACCCGATGCGGTGTCCCGCTGCCGACAGCGCGGCGACAGCCTCAGGGAGCGCAGCCTCCTTCACCAACACGTAATCGGTGTCATAGGTGGAGAGCGCAAAGATCGAGACTCCTGCATCTGCAAGCGGCTGCGCGAGCGATAGCAGGATCCCGGTGAGACTGAAGTCCAGCGGCCCGACGACTTTGATCGCACGCCAGCCGGACTCGACCACGACATCTGACGGGACCACTGAAGCGTCGCAAACGACCGAGGTCTCATCTGCGGTTCGCGTGATCGATACCACGCCGTCCCCGATAAGCCACGCGGGCAGCGAGCCCCCCGCACAAAGGCGGCACACAGCCAACGCTCCGGGAAGCACCTCCAGGTCCGACAAGTGGCACACCCCTCCCGACTCCGCAGACAACCCTTGATTACGTCCAACGCATTTGCGCATCAGCTTTGCGCCGATGCCGCCCAGCTAAGTCCAGCGCTTGCGGCGTCCGCTAGATGCCCGGCTCAGATGCCCCGCAGCCGGGCGATCACGTACGCTATACCCGCGACAAGAGCGCCGAAAACGCAGATCCAGCCAAGCGGGACCAGGGCAAACGGCTCATGCAAGAAGCCCTCGGTGTCCACATTGCTGCCGATCACCGCATACGCGCTCCAGGAGGCGATAGCTCCTACGAATAGCGCCACACTAGTCAACCGGAAGAACCGCCTCACACCAACCTCCCTCATCAGCCCGCTTGGACTCAGAATACATCTAACGTGCATGCGCATGAGCTGCGCGCCGAAGGCATCGACCAGCCACAGGAGCCCATCTGTGATCAAGCCCCAGAGGACCCGGGCTAAAACGACCGCCATCCAGAAGCACCCCTGATCACCCGTCACATCGTCAACGAACATGGCTGGAGACTGCAGGAACATACGCGATGATGTGCGGTCTGCACTACAGAGACAGGTACCCGACAAGCCACGATCTCTGTCTCACCTCGCGTTTTGCTCAACGACTCCCCGCCACCGCCCTTCCCCTAAGAACCTCACGAGAAGCAGTGGGGTTAGGCAGGAGCATCGTGAATCGGTCGATCGCACCCCGTGCCTGCAGGCTGATATGGGCTTGCCGGGGCAGCGACGCTGCGCGAGTAGGCATGGATCGATACACCGGTACTCGATTGAAGACGACCCGACAGATACTGCGGTCGTGACGGCTGTTCGAAGGACCGACCACATGAAAGAAGGCCCCGGCATTTCTGCCGAGGCCTCGAGAAGCTGGTGGGCGATACTGGGTTTGAACCAGTGACTTCCACCGTGTGAAGGTGGCACTCTCCCGCTGAGTTAATCGCCCGAACGTCGCTATAGCGACGGCGACCATTGTAATCGAGCACCGACGACGCGGCTAGTCCTCACGTCCATCTTTGTGGGCTGAGGACTAGGACTCCGCGCTGATCGCAGCTACGGAAACACCCTCGTATCCGTGTGGATGCGTGGAGTGCCAAGCCCATGCATCGCGCACCATCTCCTGCAAGTCGCGCTTTGGACGCCATCCCAGGATCTTCCCGGCCCGATGGTTGGCGGCGACCAGCACAGGCGCATCTCCCTCGCGCCGGGGTCCTACCTCCACAGCGATCTCGCGACCGATGATATCCGAGCACCACCGTGCGACCTCGCGGTTGGAGTAGCCCTGCCCACTGCCGAGATTCAAGACGATCGACTCACCGCCGGCAGCGAGGTACTCCACGGCGCACCGATGTGCCTCGGCCAGATCGAGCACGTGGACGTAGTCTCGTACACAGCTGCCATCGGGGGTCGGATAGTCATCGCCATGTAGCGTGAAGGCCCGATCGAATCCTGCAGCTGTACGGAGCAGCCGTGGCACGATGTGCGACTCAGGTTCGTGCGCTTCGCCGAGCGAACCATCCGGCCAGGCGCCAGCCACGTTGAAGTACCGAAGCCGCACCGCATCGAGTACGCCGGTGGCCGTCGTGACCTCGACCAACCGCTCGAACGCAAGCTTGGAAGCGCCGTATACACTCACGGGACGACATGGTGCATCCTCGTTGATGGGCAGCTGTTCGGGTATCCCATACACATCGGCCGTGGACGAGAACACCAGCTTACGGACACCGTGGACGACCATCCGGTCGAGCATGCGGGACGGGTCGGCAAGGTTCTTCCGATAGCAGACATCAGGCTCCACCTGCGATACAGCGTCTTTATCGTATCCTGCACAGTGCACGACCACATCCACATCGGGCAGGATGTCGTCGAGCAACGCCAGGTCTCCCACCGAACCGACTATGAGCCAGGCCCTCGGGTCCACCGACGCTGCATGTCCGCGCTCGAGCGAGTCGAGCACGACGACAGCGTGTCCACAGTCAAGTAGGTGGCGAACCGTGATACTCCCGATGTACCCGGCGCCCCCCGTCACTAGAACGCGCATGCAACTTCCCCTTAGTTGCTGAAACATCGCCGCATAGCATAACACGGTGCTATGACAAACCATCGCCGTTCGAACCCAGATGCAGCAGGAACACGGCGGTCACTACAGGGTCGAACTGTATTCCTGCTTCCGAAGCGATGTAGTCGATCGCCTCTTGCGGGGTCCACGCTGCGCGATACGGCCGATCTGAGGTGAGCGCATCGTAGACGTCGATGACCGAGAATATGCGCGCCGGAAGCGGGATATCCTCCCCGGCCAGCCCTTGCGGATAGCCACTCCCTTCCCAGCGCTCATGATGGCAGTACGGGATATCCAACGCCGAGGATAGGAAGCCGATCCCCCGAAGCAGCTCGTAGGCGAATTCAGGGTGCTTATGCATCACCAACCATTCGCTCTCGTCCAGCGGGCCGGGCTTGTTCAGAATGCTGTCCGGTACCCCCATCTTCCCGATATCATGCAGCAACGCTCCTCGGCGGACATCATCAAGGTCGCACTCGGGAACGCCGAGGATACGGGCGAGCTTCACCGCAAGTGCCGCAGAGCGTTCGGTATGATCACCCGTGTTCTCATCGCGCATCTCGAGTGCACGCGACCAGCCAGCAAGCGTCGCATCGTATGCCTCATGCAACTCGGAGGCGACCGACTCCATCGACATATACATCCGTGAGTTGGCGACCGCATATGCGATCTCGGCGGACAGCATCTCGCAAAGTGCAAGCTGCTCGTCCGAAAAACCCGTCTGCACCGCCGAACTGCCGATGATCAGCACTGCCTCTGTCCTGGCACGCGCTATGACAGGCACGTACAGCACCGAGGTGATGTCACGTCCCTCGATAGCCGCACGCTCACCATCGGTGAGCTCCACGGCACCGAGATCCGGTACGAACACCGGCTGCCGCGTGTCGACAGCGCGGGCGACGCGCGGATGCTCCGAGCGCGGCACAGGGGCGATGAGGTGTGCGTGTCCGGGTGGCAGAGGCGGCACGGTAGCACCGAGTACGAGGCCATCGCCCTCGACCAGGTAGATCACGCCACTCGTCTGACCGAGAACGCGCACCGCACCTTCAACAGCTGCCTGGAGCACGGTTTGAAGATCGAGAGACTCGGCGAGCTTAAGGCTTACATCGTGCAGCAAAGAAAGATGGTGGCACGAATCCGACTGTTCGACCCTGTGATCCCCCATGTAGCCTCCGGCAGACGCTGGATTCAGCAACCAGGCTGTGGCACGCCGATCGGTACAGCAGCCATTATGTCACTATCTACCCCAAGCATGCATTAGCACAGTGTTACGCCGGTTCGCTGGCGCTGAAACCAGGGTGGTGCACGAACGCGGCGGTCACCTCAGGGTCGAACTGCATGCCCGCCTCAGAGGCGATGTAGCCGACCGCAGCCTCGGGAGTCCAGGCCACGCGATAGGGCCGGTCAGAGATCAGCGCGTCGTAGACATCGATGACCGAGAACACCCGCGCCGAAAGCGGGATATCCTCCCCTTGTTGTCCGCGTGGATAGCCGCTGCCGTCCCAGTGCTCATGGTGGCAGTACGGGATATCCAGTGCCGAGGACAGGAAGGGGATCCTCCCCAGCAACTCGTGGGCGAACTCGGGGTGCTTACGCATCACCAACCACTCGGCCTCATCGAGAGGACCGGGCTTGCGCAGGATGCTATCGGGTATCGCCATCTTGCCGATGTCGTGCAGTAACGCACCACGCCGGATATCATCGAGCGACTCCCGCGCGATGCCGAGGCGTTCCGCCAACTCCACCGCAAGGGCCGCGGTACGCTCCGTGTGATCGTTCGTGGTCGCATCTCGCATCTCGAGGGCACGGGACCACCCGACGAGCGTGGCATCGTAGGCCTCACTCAGCTCTCTGGCCGCCGACTCCACTGCACGATAGAGACGCGAGTTAGCGACGGCGTAACCGATCTCGACAGAAAGCATCTGGCACAGAGCGAGCTGCTGCTCACCGAAGCCTGCATGTCTCACGGCACTGCAGAGGATGAGGACCGCCTCTGCCCTGCCGCTCGCGACGATCGGCACGTACAGCACCGAAGTCACGTCACGCCCCTCGACGGACGCGCGTTCGTCGCCGGTGAGCGCTTCGACACCCAGGTCCGGCACGAACAGCGACTGCCGTGCATCGATGGCCCTCGCGACATGCGGATGCCCCGAGCGCGGCAGCGGGGTGCTCAGATGCGCGTGTCCGGGCGGCCGCGGTGGCACGGTTGCGCCAAGAAGGAGGCTGTCGCCATCGAGCAGATAGATCGATCCGCTCGTCTGACCGAGGATGTGCACGGCACCTTCGACGGCAGTCTGAAGCACCGTAGAGAGGTCGAGCGACTCGGCAAGTTGAAGACCCACCTCGAGGAGCAGCGAGAGTTCATTTTGCGAATCCGGCTGGTCGATCATCTGATCGCTCACGTACCCTCCGGTCCACGTCACGACACACGTAGCAGTCCAGTCGCACACGTGAGTGCAGCAACGATACCGCCACGTGTCGCTACTCCTGAATGTAACCCCCGCCTACCCGACCCAAACGCAAGCGCCGCCCCCGGTGATCCGGAGACGGCGCACGCAGCTCGTATGGTAAGCGTTCTTACGCAGGCAGCGTGTACCCGTAGTCGGCAAGCACGCTCTTGGGGAACTCGAAGCGCACGGTGACTAGCGGATCCACGACCTGGCAGAACTTGAGATATCCCACAAGACTCATGAGCATCGCAGCGTCGTTCACCGGAATCCCGGCGATCTTCGTGAGGAACTCGTGCATCATATCGATGGCAAGCTTGTAGGCAGCATCGGTAGACTCGGCCGAAGCGATAACCGCGACGATCTCGTCGTTCTCGAGGAACGGTGTCGGCAGGCCGGGGATATCAACGACCTCAGGTGTCAGTGTGACCTCACCCGGCGTCTCGCCGCCACAGACGACGACCTCACCGTCTCCCATAGCAGAGTGCATGTCGCCACACCCGAAGAGCGCACCTTCCACCGCGACCGTGAGATACAGACGTGAGCCACCGGTGATGATCGTGCAGTCCATGTTGCCGCCGTGCGGACCCGGCGTGGAGTTGGGTACCAGTCCCTCCGCCGGAGCCACACCGATCACGCCAAGCATCGGCTTCTGCTTCACGACGACCTTATCCTTGAAGACCACCGTATCGCCACGGTGCTCCAGGATGGCCGTCTCCTCTTCTGTGATGAGATGACCGAGAGCACCGGTATCGGGCACGGCGATCATGACCGAGGGACCGTGCGCCTTGACCTCATGGAGATCGACGCGCAGGACATCGCCCGGCTTCGCACCCTCGATGTAAATCGGACCGGTGGCCGGGTTAGTGATCGACCAGTCGAGAGTCTCGAGCGTATCGGCCGTGGTCTTGAGCTGACCGCTGAAGCAGTCGTGTGTCGTCAGATGCAGCTTCTCGCCCTGCTTCGCACGCATCACGGGCTCGTTCTCGGGAGAGAAACCAAAAAACGCAGTATCCCGGGTGAGTTCAGACGCCATGATCGTACCTCCTTGTATCGTGAGGGAACAGGTGGTCGCTAGCTCGCAGCACCGTTCGCCTCGGCCGGTCCCTTCTTCTTGCCGAGGCGTGGCAGCCGGAGTTCCTGCCCGCCGATGATGCCTGCGGGACGCCAGACGAGCACCACTACCATCAGCACCGCCATCACGAGCTCGGTGAGGCCGAACACCTCGAAGGAGAGTACATGCGCGTTGTTGATGATCGACTCGAGCTGCCGCAGTAGCTCGCGGGACAGGGTAACCATCACTGCACCGATGGTGGCACCGGACACGCCGCCCGATCCGCCGATGACGAGCATCGAAAGAAGGACGAACATCTCGCCCATGTAAAACGCCTTGGGTGAGAACGACGTGATGTACAACGACCAGACGCCACCCACCAGACCCGCCATCATGGCAGAGAGGACGAAGCCGAGATAGCGGGTGAAGACCATATCGATGCCGATCGCAGCAGCCGCATGCCGGTCGTCACGCGTGGCGCGAAGCCGCAGGCCAAGGCCCGACTCCCGGAACCAGTACGCAAGCCCCAGCATCGCTAAAGCCGTAGTGAGCGCTATCCCCCATGTGGTCCACTGGGGCAACCCGAAGAAGGTCCGAGGACCGTTGGTGACGTTATCCCACTGGGTCATGATGGTGTGCATCACGACGAGCATCGCAAAGAGCGTGATGACACTCGCAAAGTCGTTGAGACGCATGAGCGGATAGCCGATGATGACCGCTACCAGGCCTGTCACGAGGGCGGCGATCACAATCGCCGGCAGTATCGGCACACTCAGATCCACGAGCGCCGGATACATGTTGGGCACGCCCATCTCCTTGACGCCCGGCGGAGTCACGAGAATACCCGTGGCGTATGCACCGATACCCATGAACCCGACCTGTGTCCAGGCGAGGATGCCTGAGTTACCCATGAACACCTGAAGACTGTAGACCAATGCGAGGCTCACGCAGAAGTACGTGTAGATATCCACCAACAGACGAGAACCGAACGCATTGATCACGATGCCAGCGACGATCAACGGCACTGCAAGCAACACGACTGTCTGATGACGGTTGAAAAATCCGATCAGCCGATTCACGAGGCTCATCCAACACGCTCCTCGGTATAGCCGCCCTTGATGATACCGGCGGGTCTGAACAGCAGGAACAAGACCACGAGCCCAAACATGAACGCATCGCGATAACTGACCATCGACGCAGGTAGGGTGAGGCTCAGCACGTTGAAGACGAGGCCGTAGACGTACCCGCCGACGACCGCGCCGATGGTGCTATGCATGCCACCCATGACGACGCAGATGAACGCGATCAAAAGCGGGCCGGTGCCCGTGAGCGGATCGACCGATGCCGAGCGGCTGACCCAGAAGATCGCCGCTACACCAGCGAGCAGGCCACTGAGCACGAAAGCAGTCGAGATGACGACGTTGGCAGGCACACCCATCAGCCGTGTGGTTGTGAACTTATCGGCAGCCGCGCGCATCGCCATGCCCACGACCGTCTTCTTCATCAGCAGTGACAGTGCTATCAGCAGAACCGCGGTCACGACGATGACGAGCAGGTTCCGCACCGGCACCGTACCGCCCGCGACCTCCACTGTCTCGGAGAAGAATGATGGCAACGGAACCGGTTTGGCTCGCGGCGAGACCGCGATGAGCACGACGTTCTGTAGGAAGATACTTACCGCGAAGGACGTCACGATGAGCGCGTCCACAGACTTCGTTCGGACCGGCCGAAACGCGATGATCTCGGTGAGATAACTCACCACAATCGCGGCGAACACTCCGAGGACGAGCGTCAGGTACCACGGCGCATTCAGGTACGTCGCAGAAAGGAATATCGCATAGCCGGCAATCATGACGTACTCGCCGTATGCGAAGTTGACGAGCCTCAGGATGCCGTATACCAGCACCAAGCCCAGCGCCAGCAGCGCGTAGAGGCTGCCAAGCGAGAGCGTGTTGATCACGAACTCGAGATCGATCACTGTTCCACCTCGCAGCTGTCGCCATCCGTCTCGTCGCCAAAGTACACGCTTGCCACGTTCACCTGACGCTTGATCTCGTCTGGCGTGCCAGCGTGCTCGATCTCGCCGTTGGCAAGCAGATACGCGCGGTCGACGATGTCGAGTGCACGCTCTGCATTCTGCTCCACCAGCAAGATCGTGGAACCCCGCTCCTTGAGGCCGACGATAAGCTCGAATATCTGGTCGGTCATCGTAGGCGACAGGCCGAGCGAGGGTTCGTCCAACATCAAGAGTCGCGGATGGCCCATGAGCGCACGGGCAATCGCAAGCATCTGCTGCTCGCCACCCGAGAGCAGGCCACCGGCCTGATGCAAGCGCTCCTTCAGGATCGGGAAGAGCGTGAACATCTCTTCGAGATCCGCGCGGTAGCGATCACGCTTGTAACCGACGTACGCGCCCAGGCGAAGGTTCTCCTCCACGGTGAGCGTGCCGAAGATGTCACGACCTTCGGGAACGAGCGAGATGCCGCGCTTGACGATCGACTCCGGACGACGACCGGTGATGTCTTTGTCCTGGAACGTGATAGTGCCCTTTGTGGGGCGCAGCACGCCCATGATGGACTTCAGCGTAGTGGACTTCCCTACGCCGTTGATTCCGAGAAGTGCGACAAGCTCTCCCTCGGCAACATCGAGTGAGATACCGTTGAGGGCACGCACGGCGCCGTACGACGCCTCCAGGTTCTCTACCGTGAGCATGGCCATGGTCTATGCACTGCTCCCTAGGTAGGCGGTCACGACTTCTTCGTCAGCACGGACCTCGGCGGGCGTTCCCTCGGTGATCGTCCTACCGTAGTTGAGTACATGTAGGCGCGGACAGAGGTTCATCATAAGGCGCATATCGTGCTCCACGACCAACAGGCCGACGCCAAAGCGCGCAGGCAGGCCCTTCAGCAGGACGTGCAGTGCGTCGGACTCATCTTCATTGAGACCGGCGGCCGGCTCGTCGAGCAGGAGGAACTTCGGACGCATCGCAAGTGCGCGGGCCATCTCGAGCTTCCGCTGATGGCCAAAGGGTATCTCGCTTGCGAGCAACTCACTCAGGTGTGAGAGATCGAGCTGCTCCAGCAGCGAGTTGGCGGTGACGGTGGCGCGCGAACGTCGCTCGCCCATACTCACCGCAGCGACCTCTATGTTCTCGAGGACGGTGAGTTCGTCGAAGAGACGCACCGTCTGGAACGTGCGGGCGATTCCCGCATGCGCTACACGGTGCGGTTTGCGACCGGTGGTGACGTACCCGTCGACCGACACCGTGCCGCTTGTGGCTGGAAGCAGACCTGTCACCACGTTGATGAGTGTGGTCTTGCCTGAGCCGTTCGGTCCGATGAGGCCGAGGATCTCCCCCGTCTTCACCGTAAAGCTGACGTCATCCACGGCCTTCAGGCCGGCGAACGACTTGCAGAGGTGTGACACCTCCAGGACGCTTGGCGCCCCCGGTTCGCTGGGTTCCATGCACGTCTCCGTTGTTCTTGTGAACGACACTCTCAGAACTGCAGGTGAGGGGGAGAGCCCGCGAGCGGACCCTCCCCCGGTACTACCACATACAGAATGCGCGATCTTACGGCGCGGGGAGGTAATCAGGTGTCCCCCACCCGATGAAGGTGTTGACACCCCCATCAAGCTTGACCAGCGCAGCGGCCTTATTGGGCTCGTGACCCGACGCGGCGTCTGACCACTCGAGGGTACCGGTGAACAGATCGAACGTCATGGTCTCCATGGCCTTGGCCACTTCGGCGCCGTCAGTCGTGCCGGCCTCTTCCATCGCCTGAGCGAGGATCATGACTGCATCGTAACCCGGGAGCACCCACAGAGCGTCGGGCTCTTCACCGAACTTGTTCTTGTACACCTCGACGAAGTCGCTGTAGCCGGGGTTGGCTTCATCCGACAGGTAGCCGTGCGTGGCGAAGTACACGTCATCGCCATACTGGGTGCCGAGCGCCTCGAAGAACGCCGTATCGTCATAGGAGTCTCCGCCTACGACCGGCACATCGATGCCGCTCTCACGCAGGGTGCGGATGATGAGCGCAAGGTCGGGCATGTAGGACGAGACATACACGAAGTCGGGCTGCTCATCGAGCGCCTTGATACGGGCGACCTGCGCAGAAGCGTCGGCCTGACCCTGCGTGTAGGTGTCCTCGAAGTACACCTCTCCACCGAGCTTCTCGAAGGCAACGATGAAGTACTCGGAGAGGCTCTTCGTGTAGTCGATGAAGTCGTCAGTGATGACGTACGCAGTGCGGAAACCAAGCTCGTTGTACACATACTCGGCAGTCACCGCACCCATGGTGGTGTTCCACATCGACATGGTGAACTGCTTGTCGCCGAGTGCGGCGGAGCCGAACAGCGGCGAGGAAGCCGTCGGTGAGATGCCGACGATGCCGGCGCTCTGCGCCTCACGGGCAGCCGGGCCACCGAAGTCGAAGTCACAGGGGGTGATGATGGCGGATGCGCCATCAGAGATGAGCTGCTTGGCAACGTTACCGGCGGTGACCGGGTCGCTCTGACCGTCCATCGCAACGATCTCGACCTGCTTGCCGAGGATGCCACCCTGCTCGTTCAGAACATCCACCGCAAGCTGGGCGCCGCGGAGCGCGGGCTCATCGAGCGGGGCCTGGATGCCGGTCTGGCACAGGGCCGAACCGATCATGATCGTCTCGCCAGAATCACCGCTTGCTGCGGGCTCGTCGGTGGTGGTCTCTGCGGCACAGCCAGGGAGCACCAGACCAAGGACGAGGACGAGAGACAGTGCTGCTGCAATACGTTTCATATGCCCTACCTTCCGTTCTGTGAACTCTGCCATTGGAGCTGACGAGCCTCCCGATGGAGGTCCGTCGCCGGTGAGCCTTCCTGAGAAATCTCATGCCCCCCGGATGGTACGCATATTCGACAAAGGATAGCGGATGCAGGGCCAGGGAGCCAGAAAAAGTTACAGGGGACCCTGTAGGGCCCCCTGTATGCTACGGAGGTGAACGGGCCGCCCCTACCGGGCGCCCAGGGCCGTCTCGAGAGCGGCCACGACTGACGCGCTCACGACACCCGTGCCGCCATAGACGTCGACCTCCAGCACATCGTCGGCCACGTGGCTGAGATACGTCTCGGTCTCGGGCGAGAGCACGGTCGCGTTGGTCATCAGGAGCACACCACCGCGGGCGCCGATGGCAGCACCGCCGCCGAGTGCGTCGGCGAACTTCCCACCGGTGGCGATACCCACCGATGCGTTGTCGCCCCAGTGCATACGGACCGCATAGTCCGCGATCTGCGCTGCGGTGGCGTAGCGGCTGTTGCCTGCCTCGCGGTGCGTGGTCATCACGCTGTCGACCGTGAGGACCTCCGCCTCGACCGCCCCCGACACTGCCAGCGGACCGCCAGCGATCACCACGTGCGTCACGCCGATCTCGTCAGCGACGGCTGCAGTGTCTGCAGGCAGGGCGTTGGGGTCTGTCAGCAGGACCGGATACTTCTGGCTGTACGCATACGGACTCACGGCGTTGGCATCGGCGAACTTCTTGCCGCTCACGAGAAACGCGGTGAGGCCTTCGGGGTTGCCGGTGAGCTCCACCACGCGACGTGCAACGGCTGCCGATGTGAGGTAGCGGCTGCCGCCGGCGGTGCGCCGGACGGTGAACCCGGCGTCTAGGAGTGCAGTGGCGACCCCGGGGCCAACGGCCTTCTCCCCACCGACGATCTCAACGGTGGTTGCACCCAGACGGGTGAGTTCGCCGATCAAGCCCGGCGGCAGTGCAGCAGACGGTGTCAGCAGCATCGGTGAGCGAAGCGCACCGGCGAGCGCTGATGCAGACAGTGCGTCCGGGAACGTGCTTCCGGTGGCAAGCACGACGTGGCTCACCGAGCCGTCGGCGAAGGTGTCAGCCGAGACAGCGATGGCGGTGTCATAGCGGCTCACGCCAGCAAGGCGTGCGGCCTCGAGGAAGACAGGCGTGGCACCCACTGCAGCGGTGAGCGTGTATGGACCGCTCCCGGAGAAGGTGCGCACCTCAACGTAGTACGTGCCGGTGGCGGTGCAGTCAAAGATGAGCGACTCGCGAGAGATGGAGTCGTCGCTCCAGGCGACCGGCTCAGTATCGAGCACACCAGTGGCACCGGGGCCGTAAACGTAGATGTCGAAGTCGGTGCCTGCAGGACCGCGCAGATCGAGCGAAAGACGCTCACCGGCAGCTAGGCCGATGGAGTAGAGATCGTTCACGTCAGTGAGTGCGTCCAGACTCGAGCAACTGTCGCCGAGGGTAAGGGCGGTCGCATCCGTCTCATCATCGTACGCGCCTGCAGGCAGATCACCGATGGTGTAGATGAGGCTGTAGGTGCCTGCGCCCGAGCGGGCACGGACGTCGAGGTAGTAGTCGGCGGCAGCAGCGGTGCCGGGGATGTCGAACACGAACGTCTCGGTACCAGCAACGCCCACGCCCGCCGAGCCTGCGACCGGCACGCCGGTGAAGATGGTGTCGCTCTCAGGGCCGTAGAGCAGCAGGTCGGCGTCCAGACCCTCGCCCGCCTCGACGGTGACCGTGAAGCGGTCGCCACCGGCAAGCGAGACGGCAAAGACGTCATCGGGGTCGGTGACGTCGTCCAGGCTGTCGCTCACAGGCGACGCAGGAAGCGCGACGCCTTCGATGTCGTTGTCGGCCACATCGGCCCAGGGAGCGGAGTACTCGCTGATCGTGTACGCGCCAGAGCCCGCAACGGGAGTCACTGCGACCAGGTACGTGCCGGTGGTCTCCACGATGTACACGAGCGACTTGCCGAACCCATCACCGATCGTGCCGGTCAGCGCCGCATCGGGAGTGAACGCGGTGGTACCGGGCGCGAAAAGGTATGCGTCAGCGTTGAGCGTGGCATCACCGATGACGCGCAGGCCGAGGCGGTCACCCGCGTCCAGGTCGAGCGTGAAGACCTCGAGCCGCCGAGTCTCCTCGTCGAGCGAGCCCTCGTGCGAGCCGATGAGCGGCACGGCGTTCTCGATCGAGTCGTTATCGACCGCCAAGAGCGAGCGCACACCCACAGACACGGCACTCACATCGAGCGTGCGCGCGACCTTTGCGATGCGTGGATCCAGTGACGCAGCAGGAGCAGCGACCGCCCCGGGCGCAAAAGTCCCGAGGGATGCGGCCAGCAACACCGCGATAAGGAGCGCAGCGACAGAGCGTGGGCGCGACACAGACATAACAGATCCTCTCAGGCGGGGCATATCTTACGTACTGCTAGATGACCGTCACTCTATCACAGCACAGTGACATTCTCGCGAGAACGGTGATGGCCATCACATCAGACTGCGGCGCGCTCAGTCCTTCAGCGCCTGGCCCAGATCGGAGTAGACGGCGTCGCTCACAGCGCCAACACCGCCGAACACGCGGCAGTCCCGGACATCGGCTGCGCGAGCCTCGAGCGCTGCAGCCACGGGACCCGAGAGCGACTCCGGCTGCGTCATCAGCAGGATCCCACCGGCCTTACCCGCTGCCACTCCCCCGCCCAGCGCATCCGGGAACGACCTCCCCGTCGCTACGCCCACGAAGCTCCACTGTGCCCAGCCAAGCCCGCAGGCCTGGCTTGCCACCTCGGCGGCCGTGGTGAAGCGGTCCGCGCCGGACCACCGTGCGGCGGGCACTGGCGTGATGGCTCCTACTGCCGCTGCAACGTCCGGGGAGATCGCCCCGGTACCGCCGATGATGATGCACTGGCGCACGTCGTAACGCTCGAGATACTCCGCCGTGAGCGCCGGCAGCGCATCACGCTGGGTGAGCAACACCGGCATCTGCTGGCTGTATGCGATCGGCGAGACAGCAAGCGCATCGGCGAATGCGTCCCCGCGCACCACGAACGCCGTGCTGCCCGCCGGTGTCCCGGCCTTCACCATGATGTGATCGGCGATGGCCGCCGAGGTCTCGTACCGGCTCGCTCCCTGGATGCGCTCGACGTCCAGGCCGAGCGACTCCCGCAGGGTCCGCTCCACGGCCTCAGAGACCGCTCCGGTGCCGCCGACGATGATGACCTTCTTCGCGCCCAGGCCCGTGATCGTCTCGGCCACCTGGTCCGGGAGGTACGCACCCGGTGTCAGCAGCAGTGGCGCATCGTATGCGCCCGCGAGGCCGGAGGCGGACAGCGCGTCCGGGAACGCCTGACCGGTCGCAAGGATGACGGTATCTGCCGAGGAGAAGGCGCGCTCCGCGATCTCGCAGGCGGTGGTGTAGCGATCCGAGCCGTACCAGCGCTCCAGCACCGCCACCACCACCGGTGCCGATTCGAGCATGACGCTGCCGGTGAGCGTGCGCACGTTGCCCGCACGGTCCAGGTACTGCACGTGGACGCTCTTGAGCCCGTCCCCGTCCGGAAGCGTGACGGAGCGGCTGCTCGCATAGGAGAGCCACGATCCCCAGGTGAGTCCGCCGTCGGTGGAGATGCGCAGCCCGGCGAGGCCCGAATACGCGTCAGAGACCGCCGAGCCGATCGACACGAGCGGGCTGGACACGATGAGCTGGCCACCGGCGACCGTCATGGTGCCGACAGGCGCCGTCCCATCGACGCGCACAACGGCGTGCGTGACCGGTCCCAGGAGCCCCGTGGGCGTCTCCGCGCGGATGTGCAGGTACCAGAGCCCGTCGGTGAGGCCCGGTGAGAGCCGCGTGAGGGCGGTCGTGAAGGGTGCCGAGGCCGAGGGCAGCGTGTCGGGCACACGGTCGACCACGACGCGGTACCCGGCCACGGGCACGTCGCTCGACCATCCCCACGTCACGTCCCGCTGCGAATACCACGTCGCAGCGTCCGGATGCGAGGTACTCCACACCGCAGGCGCCGGCGGTGCGACCTCGCCATCGGAGCCGTACAGGTAGACGGCGCCGTTGGCGTCGGCCGCGGACAGTGTCCGATGCTCGGTCCACCGGTACGCCGACATCACTTCGGCGACGTCGCGGTACTGATCGTCGAGCCCGACGGTGTGGCCGAGCTCGTGCAGCACCACCGTCTCGACGTCCACCACGCCCGACGCGCCGTACGTGCCCCACGTGTACTCGGTGGCGCTCAGCACGATGTCGGACTCGATGATCGTCGTACCCTGGATCCAGTAGTAGTTGATGCCGAGCGCACCGGACACGAGCGGCGAGAACGAGATCGTGTTCTGATAGTCCTGGACGGTACCCGCAGTGGTGGTGGAGCCGGCATACGCCAGAGTGAACCACGATCCGGCGTCGCTCCACGTCGCCAGCGCACGCTGGATCGCCGCGCCTTCACCCACCACACCGGCGGCGTTCTCGTTGATCCGATAGCTGACAGGCAGGCTCAGCCACTTCCGCCCGTTGGTGCTGAACCCGGTCTGGTAGGGAAAGTCCGACGACGTCACACCCGACGCGGCCGTCACGCGGACGAAGAGCGCGGCCAGCTGTGGGACGGTGACGACGACGGTGGTGTCCGACCACGAGACCACGGAGGCCTGCACGACGTCGGCGACATCAAGCGAGTCGCCGCGCTGGAACTGCACGGTGCCCGGCACCGTGCCGAAGTCCCGCCCGATGATCGTCACCCGCTCGCCGATACCGGCGTTGGCGCCCGTGGGCGACACGGCGGTGATCACGGGGCCGCCAACCGCGGTCGGGCTCACGCCGAGCAGATCCGCAGACGCGCTCGCAGCGGCGGCCTCCAGTGACCGACCGCTCTCGATCCGCCGCGCCACCTCGTCGACACCGATGCCGAGTGCCCCGACGACCCCCCGCTCGATCGCGAGCTTGCCCTGCCACCCGCCGATCACGCGGTCCTGGTCGTCCAGAAACAGCAGTGCTTCCTCACCGGGGACGAACGCGGGGAGATCCTGCACGACGAGCGTGATGTCCCCGATGGTCCCATGCGGTTGTGTGAGCGAGAACTCGGCGGGGCGCGACCCCTTGAGCACCCGGGAGACCTGCAGCCGGTAGTCGGTGGCGATGGCGGGGCGCGCAGGGTTGGTGCCATGGTCACGGGTTCGTGCGCCGGCGACCTTGACGACCACGATGGTGTCCGCGGCCTCCGCCAACTCGTCGACGCGCATGGGGATGAGCATCGCATCAGCCTCGAGCGTCGCACCCAGGGCGAAGACGAGCACAAGCGCCGCTACCACCATCACACGAAGTACCCGCATGCAAGACCTCCTGAGAACCGACGCGTACAGCATCATATCGGTTCCACAGCGGGCCATGTTGACACCTGCCCGACGGACGGTAGGGACCGAATCGCGACAACAGGAGGTATTGGCAAACGCCGTGCAAGCGCAAGCGACCGCTCCCGTTACACGAACCCCTTGAGCGGCAGCACTCCCGACTCGAGCGCAGCGACCACGCGCGCCGAGACCTGCTCGTCCCAGCGATCCGGACGCTCCCAGGCAGTCCCCGATGCCAGCGCCTCCTCGATTCCACGCGTGATCGCATCAGTCTCCGCCGCCACGAGCCGGTTGGCGCCGATCTCCACGGTCACCTGCCGCTCGGTGTTGCGACGCACGGTCACGCATGGCGTACCGAGCATGCATGCCTCTTCCTGCACTCCGCCGGAGTCGGTGACGATCGCGGTGGCGGCGCGCTGCAGCGTCAGCATATCGAGATAGCCGACGGGGTCCACCAGGTGCACGTTGCTCTCCCCCGTGCCCGCAAGGCCCTCGAGCAGCGCGCGCGTACGTGGGTGCACCGGGATGAGCACCGGTAGCGGCGCTGCGGCAAGCGCCGCATGGATTGCCGCAAGGCGCTCGGGATGGTCGGTGTTCTCGGGACGGTGGATCGTGGTGAGGATGAAGCCGTCACTCCCCATCTTCTGTGCATGTGGCACCGCACGCGCCTCGATGCGCGGCACGTTGCGGAGCACGCTTTCCGCCATCACGTTGCCGACGAAGTGGATGCGCCCGGCGTCCACGCCCTCGTTCAGCAGGTTGCGGTCGGCACCGTCCACCGGTGTGAGCAGCATGCTCGACAGCTGGTCGGTCACCAGGCGGTTGACCTCTTCGGGCATCGACATGTCGCCCGAGCGGAGGCCGGCCTCCAGGTGCACCACCGGCACGCCGATCTTGGCGGCCGCAAGCGCGCCGGCGAGCGTGGAGTTCACGTCGCCCACCACCATGAGGGCATCAGGACGTTCGGCCTGGAGCAGCTCCTCGAGTGCCACCATCGCGGCACCGGTCTGCACGGCGTGTGTGCCGCTGCCGATGCCGAGCGACCAGGCCGGCGCGGGGATGTCGAGGTCCTGGAAGAAGATGTCCGACATGAGCGCGTCGTAGTGCTGGCCGGTGTGGGCCAGACGCGCGTCGATGCCCGCTGCGGCGAACGCCGGCATGAGCGGCCCCACCTTGATGAAGTTCGGGCGTGCGCCTACCACAACGATGATGCGCAGGGCAGCCATATCAGTACGCTCCTCTCGAGAACACGACCGCCGGCACCGTACGCATCAACAGCGCGAGGTCGAAGCCCACGCTCCAGTTCTCGATGTAGTACAGGTCCAGCCGGATCATCTCATCGAAGGTGAGCGACGAGCGGCCGGAGACCTGCCAGAGCCCGGTCATCCCCGGCGGCACCTCCATGCGACGCCAGTGATGGTCCGTGTACTGCACGGTCTCGCGCGGGAGCGGCGGGCGCGGCCCCACGAGCGACATCTCGCCGCGGAGTACGTTCAACAGCTGCGGAAACTCGTCTACCGAGAACTTGCGCATCCACTTACCCACGCGGGTCACTCGCGGATCGTTCTTCATCTTGAAGAGCGGCCCGCTGGCCTCGTTGTGCGCCGCAAGCTCCTTCAGGCGCGCATCGGCATCACGGTACATCGACCGGAACTTGTACATGCCGAACTCAGCGCCATCCTTGCCCACGCGCGTCTGCTGATAGAAGACGGGACCGCGCGAGTCCAGCACGATCGCGAGCATGAGCAGCAGCCAGATGGGCAACCCGATGAGCACGCCGAGGCCGGCGATCGCGAGGTCGAACACACGCTTGGTGCGCAGCTCGCCTGCCGATAGTGTCACGGACGCAACCGTCATGAGCGGCACACCGGCGATATCGCGCACGAGCACGCGCGAGGCAAGGATCTCAAAGAGCCCTGATGACACATGGATGCTCACGTCGATGCCGCGGAGGTCGTTGATGATGCGAGAGACGATCTCATGGTGGAACGCAGATGTGGCGACGATCACGGTGTCGATCTCATGTTCGCGGATGACCGAGGCAACCTGGCGCGCATACCCAAGGCACGGCACGAGCTCCGAGCAGTAGTCGAGCGCCAGTTCGTCACCCCGCTCCGAGGCAAGGTCTCCTACCGGGGTCAGGCCGAGTTCCGGACTCGCCAGCAGCCGCTCGATGATGCGTTCAGCTTCAGCGTTATCGCCCACGATGAGCGTGCGCCGATGCATCCGGCCGGCAAGCCGCTCGCGCCGCAACCACGTGCGCACCAGGAGCCGACCGAAGCTTACCGTGACCACTGAGAGACCGAACGCGATCAGCGTCCAGGCACGCGAGAGGCCGGGCGTCTTGAGGACGTAGGTCAAGAGGATGAAGCCCACCACGCCGATGCCGAGAGCGCGCAGTACCCGCGAGTACTCCCCTGCACCCCACGTGAGCCGCTCGAGATCGTAGAGGCCCTCACGCCACAGCATCAGGAGCCAGAGTCCTGTGACGACAAGCGCGATCTCCCAGTACGAGACGTTGACATCCATGTTCTCAAAGCCGACGCCCGCCTGGAGCTGCCCGAACCGCACCCACGAGGCACCCAGTGTTGCCACGAGCAGCGCAACCGCATCGACTACCAGCAGCGCACGTAGAACCGCACGCTTGCGGCTCACGCGGCCGAGGAACTGCGGGCTTTCAGTGTCCGACAAGTCGATCTCTCTCAGTGAAGTGGCAGCCAGGTCAAGCTTCCAGCCCGGACCCCCCGTACATGACCTACCTATGTATAGCAGAGAAGCCTCTATCGTTCATCGACCGTCTTGCCACTCACGGAGCACAATAGTCAGAAACCTCGCGTTTCCGACCAGGTACCGCTTCCACATACGCCCGGGTTCCTGCAGGAATCGGTAGAACCACTCCAGCCCTGAGCGCTGCATCCAAAGAGGTGCTCGCTGGGTCAAACCAGCCACCACATCAAAGCTGCCACCGACCCCCATCGCGAACACAGGCCCCATCTCGCGCAACTGTGCTGCGAGGAACTCCTCCTTACGCGGGCTCGATATCCCCACGAAGAGGAGCTGCGCACCGGACAAACGAACCTCATGCGCGATTGCTGCATCGTCACTGAAGTAGCCATTGCGGACCCCTGCTATAACCAAACCCGGGTTCCGTTCAACGATTTGGGCGACGCACGTCTCCACCACCTCTTGCCGCGCACCGAGGAAGTAGACAGGCCATCCCCGCCGCGCGGCCTCCGCGAGCAGGCGGTGCATGAGGTCGATCCCCGCAACACGTTCCGGGACGGCATGGCCGAGCGCTCGTCCAGCCCATACGATGGACTGACCGTCAGCATTCACGACGTCGCACCCGGCAATGATCTGTCGCAACGCCGGAATGTCCTCCATCATGACGACCTTGCCGGCGTTGATCACCACATGCTGGACCGGTCGCCTCTCCTCGATGAGTTCTACGCATCGCGCCAAGGTCTCATCCATAGTGAGCAGATCGAGCGCGACTCCGAAAATCTCTGCGCGATTACCGGACAGGGAGCATCGACCATCAGGTGCAGGTATCGATCTAGCCACCGTGTACTCCTAGCTCAGCAAACTCTGTGTTGGCGTGACATCTGGAACAACACCTAGGCTAGAAGTTCCGCCTTACTCCACAGCCAGCATCTCTGGTCATCGGAAGACGCCGCGGACATCCTCTCGCCTAATTGCGAGGACGACAACTAAGACCGCAGTGAATCCATACCGAGCCGCAGCATGGTCATAAAGCGCGGCTAGCAGCCAGGCGCCGAGTATCAAGCTCACAGAGATCCCGACCAAAGTAATAGGCGCAAGGATACGGCGTCCATCGGTCCGCCTACTGACGACGTGATTCATAAAAAGGTAATGCGCAAACGCAAATCCTACGTAGCAGAGGAGCGTCGTGTATGCGGCGGCAATGAACCCGTATCGAGGAATCATCACGTAGTTCAGGCCGACGTTTGCGAACGCTCCGACCGTGGATGCAACCATGATGAATTTATTGGCATCGTAATGGAATTGAACATTGGCAAAAATTGTGTACGCAAATATGAACACAATGCTAACAGCTATCGGTGGCACTACGTTGACGGACGCTTCATAGCGAGACCCACCCAGCAGAGAGACTAGCTCGGGGGCGACAGCAATGAACACAAGTACTACGACACTGACTAACACTAGAATCTGCCCTATTCGACTCTCGATGTCCTCCAGTCTTCCCTCCTCGAGCTTTTGATACATCCATGGCACGAGCGACTGAGTGATGCCGTCCGTCACTAGTTTCAACACGAGTCCGACGTTGACCGCAACGGTATAGAGAGCCGCAGCCGACAGACCCACCATCCGAGCAATCATAACCCGGTCAAACTGATCCATCGCATACATCGACAAGTAGTGAGGAATCAGAGGAAGATTAAAGGTGACGGCGAACTTCGCGTACTCGAACACGAAAGGCCTTGGCGCTTTCAGGATATTGCGTACGTAGAAGAACAATCCCACAACCACCTGTACCGCAACGATGGACAGGATTCGTGCGACACCCTTGTCTTCGGCCAGTACAACTGCGATAACGCCCAGTCCGGCATTAGCCACTGCCTGAAGTAGTGTGACGTAGACTATCGGTCGATATCTGAATCGGTACCGTTCGCGGGCAATCCAGAAGGAAATGGCCGGAGTCATAAGCAACTCAGCGAACATCGCCACCGTTATGAGCGTGGGCAGGCCCGTCAGTGCATTAACCCAATCTTGCGCCGCGAGGTACAGGCCGAGCCCCACAAGAGTCATGATGCTCGTAACGCCCTGCATGGTGGAGGTGAAGCCCTCCCTGTCATCACCATAGCGACTCATGCCTTTGTTAAAGACCGCATAAGTCAGACGTAACGTGGTCAGAATTGTGAGCACCTGGAGCCAGGAGTTGTAGAGCGCATACAACCCATACTGCTCCGTCGACAACATCCGAGTGAAGATCGGCATTGTGAGCACAGACACCGACTTCTGAATGACTCCGGCAAGGGTGAACCAGATCGCAGCTCTTGCTGCCAACGATAGACGAGCGTATCGGGCTGTAATTGCAGAGATAGCTGATATCAACTCGATTGTCTCCAGGATCGGCGAGGAGCGCCGCTCGACCGCACCCTGCGTTTCAGTAGACGCAGACGGCGAACAGGGCCTGACTCCAGAACCACTGCAACCAGTCGCTCTCTGGTCACCCCTGAGCTAATTAACGCACGCTCAAATCCCTGCACGGGGTAAGACTGCAAGAAGGACTCGCGGTAGCGGTGCCTAGTTGAAGGTTTCCGCAACTGGACATTACCTGAAACAGCCTCACTGAGGCTACGCTCTTCTTTGTGTATGAGCCCTGAGACAGACCGAAACAATCGTCGCCCGACTTCCGTATTGATGAGTACCAGTGAGACCCGACCCCCATCGTCTTGATGGAGGGCGGAACGGTCAAGGCCCCAGAAATCCCCGAGCGTGATATCCGAACAGCGCGCCTGTCGCGCGTACGGGCATTCGTAACAGATCTCGCGGTACGAAACCCCTTTTAGAAAAGCGTAGTAATACGAATCCATCAACTTCGATCTGGAGTACACCGTCTGATTGCCAGAATGGGCCTGGAGCCGAAATTCTCCCTCTCCCCTGAACCTCACGTCTGTTATGTTGTCGCGCCTCGTCAATACCCTATTCAAGTGCTCCTGCAGATAGCGACCCGGGGGTGCGCCATGACACACAAGATCCACAGTGGTCAGACTCTCGTGATCGTGCCGCAGGTAGGCCCTTAGTCCGGCAACCTGGCATGGACAGCCTACGAACAGGACGGGGCGACCTGCCTTGAGGTACCGATTCACATTCGCGTAGCAGAGTCCAACATTTCCGAAGACGTACTTTGATCCACGAAATCGTTGAGCCTCCTGGACTGAACACGCACCAGAGAATCTGAGCGCGAACTCGTCATCAAGTGCGGTACCGAACACAACGCCCCCCCGGCGCAACACCTCTATTGCCAGAGTGGTGGCGATGCCACCAGAAGAACAGGCAGCACGATTCTCCGGGTCTCTCGTCCATGCCGCGTAGCAATCACCCGGATCGTGAAGAGATACTGGTCTGAGGATTGGACACGCGGCTGTGCATCTCCCACAATCCACACACTCAAGCTCATCAATCACTGGGGCAGCCTCGCCCCAATCGTCTTCCACCATAGCGATAGCCGAGTGTGGGCATGCGTTATAGCACGCCATGCATCCTGTGCAATAGGGCTTTTGACACAGCTGAGCCAATGTCATGCTCCTCAATCTTCAGGAAACCGCATGCTTCAGCCCCGATGCGCAGATTATCGGATGCGCGCCGAGGGCCCTCCATTTGGGCAGCTAAGCCAAAGCGAGGCCCAGGAAGCTCATAGAGTCATTCACGTGCTCGGCCAACAGATACTCCACCGCGTGGTAGTCGATGCTACTGGCCGAGATCATTCCCCCCAGTTGCCGAGGGCATACTGCTCGATCCTTCAGCTCCAGCATGGAGAGCAGGTCTGCGATGCGGAGATCCGGGCGTACCCCAACATTTGCGTCCGACGAATATGTTGCGAAGAATTCCTTCCTGAAAATGATTGAGAAGGCTGTGCCGTGGAACGAGTTGGTGACCACATAGGATGCATTGCGTACGAGACTCAAGAAGTCCTCCGGCTTCGCCTGTCGAGACACTCGGATGCTCCAATAGTTTGGAGGCAGCACGCGGAATGCTCCATCACTGGTGAAGAGCGTGACCACTGGTAGGCCCGTTCCGGCAGCCAGTACGCGAGCAGCCTCAATGGCATCCTCGCGAAAGTTGACCGTAAAGAGAAATATGTACGGCTCGTCAACCACGGGGCTTGAGCATATGTCCTCGTAGTGCGCCGAACTCAAGAGCAGTGTGGGGTCAAGAACCTGCTTCACTGGCTTGTCATCGCCAACCAGCGACTCGAGGCGCTGCTTACCGGAACTCTCACGCACAGACAGCCAATCGAAGTCACGAAGTAGCGAGGCGTATCGAGTGCGATTCTCGGATTCGGCGAAGTCGCCTCGATTCAGACTCGGGCCATAGGCGACCTTCCTGAACCCCTGGCTGAACGGCAGCAGGTAGACATCCGAGAAGTCAGCACAGTTGACATTCCAGATTTGGTCACTGCCACAGATCACCACATCATAGCGCTCGCCCAACGACTCAAAGTCCCCGAAATCTCTATACGATTTCTCGCTGAGAGGGAGATGACGTTCTCTGAACTGCGCAAACCCCTTAGTGCGAGCACTGAGAAGCGGATAGTAGACAGCACGCCTCAGGTTTCTCAAGAGTGAGCGCAGCTCTATCGACCCCTCGAACGTGCTGTACATCTTCGCTTGAGCCGCTGGGGCGTAGTCAATCACTTCAACCTTGTGGCCAAGCGAGCCAAGAACCCTGGTCAACGCATATGCCTGAAGCACCGATCCATAGTTTAGAGATCGATGAAATGTCAGTACTCCCACCCTCAGACCTGATTCTCGCACTTTCACCTCTCCCATCAAACACGCCTGCTCCTCAATGAGGGCGTGACGCGGCTGCAGCACCCCTCGGCGCAGCATCACTCACCTGCCCGCAACGAACCAGTCACAAGCCCACGAACTGACGAGAGCACACACCTGCATGCGCAGCAAGTCCGCCGGCAGCCTCCATGAGCGGGCGCTCACGCGATCTCTATCGAACAGAGGGTCACACCTACCCACCACACCCTATGCCTCGGCGCTCAATAGCCTCTTGTATATCTCCCAAATGGCCTCTGCCTCCGAGTCTACTGTCAGCATCGATCTCGCCACTGCGGAGTCCGGGCCCAGCTCAGAGAAGACGTCTACGCACGCGTTCGCGAGATCACTGGGTGATCGACTATCAACCACGCGGCACCCGGTGAACTGTGAGAGCCATCGACGGACATCTCCCACATCGGTGGTAACAACTCGGCATCCACAGCACAGGGCCTCTCGAACGGTCACTGGAGAACCCTCCGCTCTTGATGTCATAACTACGACATCAGCATCGTTCATCCTATCCACAACAACTTCTGGGGCGACTTGATCAAGCGTCGAATACGTGACTGACAAACCCCTTTGCTGGAGCTCAACTATCACCTGCTCGAAGAGAGGGAAATCCTTCTCAGTACGCTTTGGATCGCCCGGAAACAGCAGCCTGAGCTTCCCGGGAAGTCCTGGCCCCCGCACAGCCTCCCTCGGATGCTTCGGCAGAAACGCCTTGTCAACACCGCATGCAACCAAGCTCATTGCCTTCCTTGATGGAGCAAGCGGTCGAAGGCTTTCGCTGACGATGATGCCGTGGTCCACCCTCACCCCCATGAGCAGGGATATCCGACGCTTCCACGCAACTGTTAGATCAGTTCCATGGTAGGTACAGACAACAGGCGCACGGCCGTGCGGAGCAAACCACGGTGTGAAGCCATAATGACAGTGAATTATGTTGGGTCGCCACTCTGATACAGACACTAGGACTTTCCGGCGCGAGAAAACATAATGCGCCTTGGTGCTTGGCGTATCGATATGCCAAACACGAAACTCCGCATTGGGGTGGATCAGCCGCAGAGCATCGACTTCACGCCTCACAAAGATGCCGAGATGTGGGGAACTCTCGGTTGGGAACATGTTGGACAGGACTGCAACTCTACTCAGGTCGCTCACTAGCCACCGCCCCAATCTTCAGGTAAGTCGTCGGCTGCCATGTTCCGCACATGATAGCTCGCGGACTCAACCGAATCGCACCATACGATGTCGAAGCTGCGAGCCCGCTCAACGTGATCGCACTCAGCGGACCGCTTCATCGCCGACGTCGCAGACCCACACCTTTGACTCGGTGAATCCCTTCCAGCCAGAGGAGTAGGCCCCACAATGCACCCGCTTCTGCCAGCCGACACCGCACCTGCTCCCATCTTGAGGCAGTGCCCGAGGTTCGATAGGCGCGTATGTACTCGCGGTACTCGGATTCGACGAATCCAACAAGATACGCCCGCTTCTGTAGGATCGACAAATGGCAGCCGGGCAGGGTCACCATCGACATACTCGTCAGTGCCATCATCCCAAATAGTGCGGCCAGCTTGTCCTGATTCTGCTCGAGCAGGCCGTGACGGGAGTAGAGACTAACAAGTTCCTGGTCCATCAGTCTTCGGCGATCCAGCTCATCCTGCCGGAACAGCTCAGATAGACCCACTGAGTCTCTTGAGCAGTACATGTAGAGAGAGTTCTCAATCACCCGTACCGTGCTGCAAGCCTTCCAGTAATTAGAATTGAACAGGAAGTCCTCCCCTAAGGAGACGCTCTCATCGAACTCCAGGCCTGCAGACTCGACCACTGACATGCGATAGCACTTGTTCCATACGTAGTGAAGCAACGTCGCCTTCGATGTCCTGCCAAGACTCCGGAGTAGGTCTTCCACGGCGTAGAGTCCAGCGGCGGGCGTAGTGATTTGGGCGATTTCTCGCATGCTCGCATCGACGACAGACGCCTGACAGACCACGAGATCGGCGCCAGCCTCCTCGATGGCCCTCACCAACAGGGCGCACGCATCAACCCGAAGGAGATCGTCCGAGTCGACGAATTGCACATACTGCCCTACAGCGGCTGATAGCCCGCAGTTCCTGGCTGCAGAAGGCCCACCGTTTTTGCGATGGAACACACGAACCCTAGAGTCTCGCTCTGTATACTCATCACACAACTCGCTACTGCCATCAGTTGAGCCATCATCGACGAGCAAGACCTCTAGGTCACCGAACGACTGCCCCAGAATGCTGTCGATGCAGTCGGCTAAGTGTTCGAGTGCGTTGTAGACCGGGACCACCACACTGAGCAGTGCGGCCGGTGCCGCAGTCATGGTGCACGACTTACCCTCCATCGCTAGCCCCAAGACTCGAGCCGAGGCCTCGCGACCTCATCGGGCAAACGCGAACGCAAAGCATGCAGCCCACGCAGCGCTCTGGGTCGATTTGCGGATACTGGAATCCTTCGATATCGGTAACCATCGCGATTGCATCCTGGGGGCAGACGGCCTTGCATGCAGTACAGCCACAACACCCACTGGCTTCCTGCACCAGAAGGGGCACTTCAGACACTCGGTTAGTGAGACTCACAGATTGCCCCTAAGAGCCCTGCGCGCTCTACGGAGATTGCGTCTCAGGAATCCATAGTCTGTATAGAGTCTCACCACTGCTCCATATCCTAGCTTCTGGTATAGACGCCAAAACCCATCCCTGCGCCCTGACGAAGGTGTCGGTCTCCGCAGATTCGGCTGCATGCACTGGGTAATCGTCACTGGCCAGTAAGTAAGCTGGTCTCCCACAACATTCAGTAGGTCACGACCGACTTCGGTATTCACCAATGCGATAGAAACACCCCTGTCGTCGTCCATCTCTGGGAAGTGAGACTCAATCCCCCAGTAGTCGCCAATCGTCAAGTCTCCAACGCGATCCAGATTAGCGAACGGACAGACATTGCAGCTAGGACGAAGAGCGTAATTGCCATTGAAGATGTCACGATACGCATTCACGAGGTAATCCGAATACGTGCTCTCGGAAGTGTACGCTCGGTGCCTCGATTCATGCCATCCACCGGACTTATCTCGGAAGCGGTAGTCAACCAGGTCACCTCGAACACGGGAACGCACCAACTCGACATGGTCGCGCCAGACTCGAGGGCTTGTGACGCCGTGGCAGACAAGGTCGATAGTGACCAGCCTGCCTGCTGTCTCAACGGCGGCCAGATACGAGCGCAGTCCGGCCACCTGGCATGGTGTGCCGGAGAACAGCACCAACCTCCCAGCGCGTAGGTCCGCTCTGACGCGTGAATAGGATGTCCCCACATCGCTCTGAACATACTTGGCCCCGGAGAATCGCTTACAACCTTCAGCTGCATGCGCCCTATCGTGAACCACTTGCATCATTGTATCAAAGCACGCTCCGTAAACAACCCCACCTTCAGAAATCGCCCACTTGCACAGGGCTGGAAAGAGTCCCCCCGATGAGCTTGATAAACGAACTGCATCATCGCGATTCTTCGCCGCGTAGGCGCCAATCATTACGCACACCCCACTTGATCGATGTTCGTTGCCGCCCAAGGCCTTCGTGCTCGACTCTGGTCGATGCGAACGGCTATGGCCATCGATACCGCACTGATGTAGAAGAAGAACTCATGCCAACCATAGATTCCGTTCCCCGTGAACCCATACACGATGAACCACAGCTGCATAGCTACCGAGTAAGTCGTCACATAGTACGAAATCGGGCTTTCGGCCGAACGAAGATTGCGCAGTAGACTGACTGAGAACACTAGCGAATACAACATTAGACCTACGAAAAGTGCAAACCCCACCACACCGGTCTCGGCAAGGAGGCCAACATAGATGTTGTGGGCCAGGTACTCGCCAACTCCTTTGATCGAGTAACTTGCACCCAGATACACCGCGAAGTTCCCAAATCCGATTCCCGTCAAGGGGTGGGAGCGAAAAACATCAATGGCGACTTCCCATAGAAGGTTGCGGCCGCTCGTCGCTGCATAAGCGTCTAACGAGAACAACTGCAGACGAGAGGCAAGCTCTCGGACGGGCTCTACGGTGAAGTAGAGTGGGAACACTGCACCTGTACCTAGGAGAGCCAGTCGCCACGACCGTCTCTTGCCAGCGCGTCGAGTGGAAGCCAGATACAGTAGCGCGAACGCGAGAACCGCAAGCAGGGCGAACATCCGCTTCCCGCTAACGAAGAGACCAACCAGAGCAAGCGCAAAGCCAAGTGCGTCAACACGTCGGCCGCCATTCTGAAAGTAGTCCAACAGAAAGAGAATACAGGCTACTGACATCATCATGCCGCCAAAATGGTAGCTACCGACCAGGCCCCCGGTCCTTTCGCCGGTTGCCAACGCCATGATCACGATTGATGCAGCAGCAACTCCCGAATACCACTTGGCGATCTTGATAGCCGTGAAACACACATCTATGCGCGGTATGAACACCAAGAACATTGAGAACACAAGGAATCGCCAACCGTAGGTTTGAGTGATGGTTGGCGCGTAGGCGTGTGACAACTGCCAGAACAGGAAGGCGTCGAAAATTAGCAGAGTCACAAGCGGCCACAGGTGTCGGATATTCACTAGTGCGCTCGGTCGCTTGCCAGGCATTGATACAGCCATCCATGACAAGAGTACAACCTGCGAGACGATCATGTACGGAGTCGCGAACCGGAGCAGCGAGCCGCTGAATACCGTGGCAACAAAGAGAATAACGAATACCCGGGTCTCGAACCCTAAGGCTCTAAGCACCCCCTTGGCTCGATTCGACATTTACGAGCCTGCCGACAACTCAAGGGAGTCCCGCAGGTACTCTATGGACTCCTCGACTCGGCTACGAATGCGCCCCTCAGCCGCAGTGTAGTCAACGACCGGCAGCACATCACATTCGTAGTCATCAGAACTCAGCACCTGCTGTTCAAGACCTACAGATTCAAGAAGCGACAACACCCTCGAATTCAGATCTGCCAGCTGATCCTTGAGCTGCACCTTGAAGTGTCGGTGGAACACCATTGAGAAAGCCAGCACGTGAAAGGAGTCGGTGATGACGAGCTCTGCATTCCGGATGTACCCCAAGAACTCCTCCACGCTCGGACTCACAACTCGATGGCCGACGATCTTTGCCTTCAGGCTCTGCGGCACGTAAACAACGTCGAACCCAGAGATCGCCTGTATCCGAGCGGCATACTCGTACAACTGCAACTCATGCAGGCAATACACGAAGATGTATGGTTGGGTTTTCCGTGTGATGGCGCATAGTGGCTCCCACTCTCCTGCCGAAAGGAGGAATACGGGGTCCATAACCCAAGACACGTCACGACCAAGCAAGGCCGCCAAGTGCACCCTGCTGTCTGATTCACGCACGGACACCGCGCGGAAGTCCCTCAGATGTCTCAGGTACAAGGCATCATTCGCTCCAATGGACTCCCTCTTACCTAGACTTGCTGCATAGGATATCTTCTTCGACCCTTCACCACTAAAGTCCAAGAAGTAGCTCATATCGCCGCCTGTAAGGCCCGGGTTCCACACCTGGTCGCTTCCTACGACCAGGTAGTCGTACTCCAGGCTTGCACTAGACACATCAGTCCGCGAGTACGGCCTGTTTGAGCATCTTAGGTACTTCGTTCGGAATGCCTGAAACCGTGCCCTTGACTTCACGCGAGATGGCAGGTGCGCTAGCGCCGACGCGAAACCCAGAACCCTGCGGTCGCTCATCGATAATACACGGTAGTTGCGCTCAAGCTCTTCGCAGCGATAATCGATGACCTCGCACTCAACACCAAGAGACTCGAGCGACCGTTGCAGTGCATACGCCTGAAGGACGGCACCATAGTTCCATGCCCTGTGGAAAGTCAGAGTGCCCACCTTCACTTGGGGCACCCGCCGGATCCAGATGTTCCGAGCCCTGTAATCGGCGACGCCAACTCGCGCCGACACCAACGGGGGAACGCGGCGCTCAACATCAAGCTCACGATCCACGCACCCCCAGCAGTCTCCGTTTTGCATACAACAGCTTGCGGTAGTTCGAGTCTCCGACAAGCGAATACAGTGCACGCTGCAGACGTGACCGTGCTCGATCAGCCGGCGCACCCCACGTGTGAGCGTAGTGATGTACTGAGATAGTGTTTGGGGTGACCCGCTGCCGATGCACGTCTTGGTCGTAGCCGCAGAAGAACTCGGAGGGGTAGATCGTCAGCCCAGCAACTGTCTGGAGCACATCCTCCTGGCGAAATCCGTGCTCCAGGAGAATGTTCGTGACTCGTCGATTGACCGTCTGAGGTCCACCGGGCTGACCAGAGTCAAAAGTACTAGTCTCATAAGAGTCCATGATTTCTCCGAGGAGTCCCAGAGATGGGGTGCACCCGAAGATCAGGCCCGGGTTCACGGCACCGCCTGATTCCATTCCCGCGAACGCCTCATTAGCGAGTACGTCATCCAGGATCGGCCGCAGCAACTCGACATCAGTGTCGAGGTAGATACCTCCATGGCTGCCGAGGATGTCAAATCGCGCGTAGTCGGACGCAAATGCCCACATCCGCGCGGCATAGGCTCCTGCGATATAGGGGCTCTTAGAAACGTCGTAGTTTGACTCATTCCACTCGATGATCTCCCAGTCGGGCATGAAGCGTCGCCATGAGTCGATGCAGCGAACAACCAGCTCGGGCTTCGGATTGCCTCCAAACCAGATGTAGTGGATCACCCGCGGGATCCGAGACGTGACCCTACTGACCTCGCGCTCTCCTCTCTCCATCGGATCCACCATCACCCGAGCAACCCCTCTAGGACTCCCCACCCCATAGCCTGGTCTAGGAAGTACACCACCAGCGCGGCGACAGCGAGCACAGCGAGCACAGCGAGCGCCACACCGAAGATCTTCCCGATCACCTCGGCTGCGGCGCGCAGCGGACTCTTCTTGGGGATGTAGACGGTATCTGAGGCCGTGGCCACCCTGCGCTTCGGGCTCGCCTGCTCTTCCGGCTCGGGGGCGTTGTAGTAGTCGGCATACGAGTAGTACCCACCGTAGCCGTACCCTTTGCCGTACCCGTAGCCACCACGGCCGCCGACGGCGTCCAGGCCCCACACCGCGGAGCCCACGAGACGCCCGCCGGCGCTCGCGATCATCTCGCCGGCCTTCTTCACGGCCTCACGGGTGGAGCTCGCGCCCTTGGTCACCAGCAGCACACCGTCGGTATAGCGCGCGAGCGCCGCGCCGTCGGCCACCGCCAGAAGCGGCGGGGTGTCGATGATGATCCAGTCGGCCCACACCTTGAGCTCCTCGAGCACGTCGCGCATGCGCTCACTGCCCAGCAGCTCACTCGGGTTGGGAGGCAGCTTGCCGCTCGTGAGGACGAGGAGTTCCATGTCCTCACGCGGGCGCTGCAGCGCGCTCTTGAGCGAATGTGCACCGGTGAGAACGTCGGAAAGCCCGATCAGGTTCCGCACCCCGAAGAACTGCTGCGTGGTGGGCTTGCGGAAGTCGCTCGCCACGAGCACGACCTTCTTGCCCGCCTGCGCCAGACCGGCCGCCAGGTTGGCCGCCACCGTGCTCTTGCCCTCTGACGGCGCAGCGCTGGTGACCAGCAGCGTCTTGAGATCGTGCTGGAAGTTGATGAAGTCCAGGTTGTTGCGCAGCACGCGGTAGGACTCGGCAGCAGGACCACCGGGATGCGTGAGGATGCTTGTGCGCCTGCGCTCTTCCTTCTCGTACTTCTCGGACGGGATGAGCCCCAGCACGGGCACGCCCAGGAGCTTCTCAGCTTCGTCTGAGGACTTGATGGTGTTGTCCAGGTACTCGTAGAGGAAGGCCATGCCCAGGCCCAGCACGAGGCCCACGACGAGCCCAAGGGCCGTGTTGCGCACGGGTGTGGGCTCCACCGGGGTCTCGGTCACCACGGCCGGGCTCACGACGCGGCCGCTGCCCACCTCGAGCTGCGCGTTGATGCGGAGCTCCTCGAGCTTGGCGGCAAGGGTGGTGTAGTTGCCGGTGGCGATCGCCAGCTCGGCGGTCAGTTCGTCGCTCTTGCCCTGGCTCGAGATCTCGCGCCCGAGCTCGAGGATCTCTTCTCTGGCAACGCCCAGGCGGGACTCCACCTCGTCGGCGGCAGCCTGGAGGCTCTCGCGCTTGTAGTCGCGGCTCCAGGCGACGAACTCATCGGCGAGTGAGTTGGCGATCGCGGCTGCGGCCTCGGGGTCTCCGTCGCGCGCCACGATGGTGACGATGTTGGTCTGCCCCACCGCGGAGACGCTCACCTTGGTGGTGAGGCTCTCAGGGGCGATGCCCAGATCGAGCTCACGGATGGTGTTCTCCAGCAGCGGACGGACCTGCATGAGCTGCACCTGCGTCTGCAGTCCGCGCTCGGGCTGGCTCGAGAAGTCCAGCCCCATGCTGCCAAACAGGTCGGCGCCGGAGCTCTTCTCGGAGATGAGGACCTTGGCCTCGCCCTGGTAGACGGCAGGCTGGATGAGGCTCCACACGAGCGCCACGAGGGTGACCGCCACGGCCACACCGATGATGGTCCACTTGCGGGCCATCATCACGTTCAGATAGTCGCGAAGGTCCAGCTCTTCCACGCGCATCCCCTTGCGGTCGCTCGGCAGCTACATCTTACAGTGTTCGGCCGCGCACCGAGGGGTGATGCGCGGCCGATGGAATGAAACACCCCTCAGGGGTGGACTCTACTTGGCAAACGACGTGATGAACCAGTGCTTCACGCCACCGATCGTCTTGCTCACGCAGGTGATGGTGCCGCTCGTGGGAGCAGCGGTGCCACCGGAGAGCGTGATGTTGAGCGTCGCGGTGCCGGAGCCCTGCGAGACGCCGTTCACGGTGACCTTCTTGTAGCCGCCGGAGACGATCCCGGTGGGGATGTCCTGGTTGGCGGCCTGCTGCTGCACGAGGGCGGAGACGACACCCGTGTCGCCCGAGCCGGACGGTGTGCTGCCCGCGCTACCACTGCGGCTGATGGAGCTGAAGTACCAGGTGCCGCTGTAGTCGCGGAGCACCATAGTGCCGCTGAGCGAGCCGCCGGCCTTGTAGCCGACGGTCACCGGGATGCTCGCAGTGGAGCCGCTCCGCGATGCGCTCCCAAGCGAGATCACGGAGACCTCGCCGCGCACGAGCTTGCCGATCTGCTCCTGGCTGCCCACCTGCTCCCAGTACATACGGCTCTGCTGATCGGCCGTCGGCGGGGTGACCACCGGAGGCTTTGAGGGCGCGGGGCTGGTGGCGGGGACCTTGGTGTTACTCGAGGATGAACCCGAAGAAGACGTGCTGGAGGTGCCTGATGTGGTCGACGTGGCAGGAGTGTCTGCTACTTCCTCGGCCTCAGGCGTCGTCGTGACCTCTTCGGCTACGACGTCTTCCGGCTCATCGGTATCGGTGGTTGCGTCGTCGGGCTCCTGGTCGGCACGCTCTGCCGGGTCCACAGCCGCGACGTCTTCAGTGGTAGCGTCGGAGTCGCCAGCCAGAAGCTGGACCACGGCATCCGGACCACCAAAGGCGAGAAAACCGCCGCCCAGTGCGGCGACAACGACCAGTGCGGCAAGCGCACCGATCATGCGTTTGCGACTCCGTGCGACCTCGTCGCCACTCGATTCGATGCCCGTCATGGACCCAATCCTTCCCAAATACACCACTACGTGGAGCTAGTCACAACGTCAGTATCATCGGCATCTTATCACAGACACTTGAACCTTACGTATAACTAGTGCGTGGCTCTCTTGCGCGCTACCGTGCGGTAGCGAGTGCCGCCTGCAGCTCGCTATACGCCTCCTCGGAGAGGTCGGTGCTGACAGCGTCGTAGCTGGTAGTAGCCACCAGCCGCGCGATCATCACCGCAAGCGCACCGTCGAGCTCGGCCCGCTCGTCTGCTGTGAGATACGGGGCTCCCTTGAAGACCGCACCCACCTCGGCAGGCGTGAGTGACTGCGCGCCTGAGGAGAGCGTGAAGAGGTCCTCGCCATCAAAGACGCTCATGGGGGCAGGAAGCTCGAGTGTGACGCGCCCCTCCTGCTCGAGTGCGGCAGCAAACGCGTCGCCGTTGAGCGCCACATACGGCAGCGGGTCGGTACCCTGGCTGCGCGCGAGTGCCTCCGCCACACCCGCTCCCCCGCCAAAGGGGTATGCGTCGGCAAGCGTGTCGTAGGTGGTGCCGGGGATGGTGACGGCGCGCGCAGGGCTCACCGGCTCGAGTGTGGTGGTGGCACCCGAGACATCGGCGATCGTCACCACCTGGGCCACCACACCGCCGTCCTCGTCCACCCCCGCACCCACCAGGAGCACGGAAGAGAGGTCGCCCGGCGCCACGGACGCATCGCCGAGCTGGCCGGTCACAAACAGTCCGACGACGATCGCTGCAAGCACCACGAGTGCGATCACCGCGACGCGCACCGAGCGTACCGCGCGTGCGGCTTCAGGCATCTGCGTACCGAGCGCCACTATCGGCTCACCCCCGGAGCTTCGAGTCGATGCGGTGAGCGCCAGGACGACCCACCGCCATATACGTGAGGCCTGCAGCGCGCACCGCGTCCGCATCCAGGCAGTTGCGTCCGTCGAAGACGATCGCAGGCTCCTCCATCACGCCACGCACGCGACTCCAGTCGAGCGCGGAGAACTCACCCCACTCAGTCGCCACAATCACGGCAGACGCGCCTGCAAGCGCCTCCCAGACGGTGGCGCAGCGCTCCACGCCGTCCATCTCCACCGGGACCGCGAGCGGGTCGTAGGTGACCACCGAGGCGCCAGCCTCGAGCAGGAGCGGGATCATGTCCACCGCGGGCGACTCCCGGACGTCGTCGGTGTGCGGCTTGAACGACAGTCCCAGAAGGGCGATCCGGCGGCCGTCCATCCCATCCATCGCGTCGGTGAGCCGGATGACCGGGAGCAGGCGCTGCCGGTTGTTGACGTCGATGACCGACTTCAGGAGCGAGAACTGGTAGCCGTTCATAGCGGCGATGAAGTCCAGTGCCCGCGTGTCTTTGGGGAAGCACGAGCCGCCGTAGCCGATACCGGCGTGCAGGAAGTGCGGGCTGATGCGCGCGTCCATCCCGATACCGTGTGAGACGTCGTCGATGTCGGCGCCCACCACATCGCAGAAGTTGGCGATCTCGTTGATGAACGAGATCTTCGTCGCCAGGAAGGCGTTGGATGCGTACTTGATCGTCTCGGCGCTTGCGATGTCGGTCTCGAGCACAGGCGCGACGATGTCAGCGTACAGATCGCGGAGCGGGGCCAGGTGCGTCGGATCCGCTGCGCCGAGCACGATACGGTCGGTCTCATACCAGTCCGAGATCGCCCGACCCTCACGGAGGAACTCGGGGTTGGAGACGTAGGTGATCGGGACGCCCGCCCGGCTGAGGAAGCGCTCGATGAGGCTGTTGCCGGTGCCGACCGCCACCGTGGACTTCATCACGAGCGTGAAGGGTATGTCCGCCTCAGCGCACAGCGCGGCGACCGCGTCGCGCACCTGCGAGAGGTCGGCGGCGCCACTCTCGGCCATGGGCGTGCCCACGGCCACGATGGTGATCTCCGAGATGAGCTCGCGCCAGCCGTCGTCCGGCGTGTGGAACGACAGGCGCCCGGAGGCGAGGCCCGAGGCGATGAGCTCCTCGATGCCGGGCTCGTAGATGGGCGACCGTCCCGCTCTGAGCGCCTCGACCTTTGCATGGTCGACATCCACGCCCTTCACGGTGTGGCCCGACTCGGCGAGGCACACTGCCGCGATGAGACCCACGTAGCCCGCACCGATCACGGTCACCTGCACGATTCTGCCCTCCAGAGATTCACTACGGTGTCGCGGCTCGCCTGAGCGCGCACACATCTGTGTCCTGTAGTTGGTTCGCCAGACATCTTCTCACAGCTGACGCACTCCGTGACCAGCGACTCTCAGCGACCGCCCACGCCAAGGTACTCAAGCACGCCCCGGGTGATGCCGTCGGCGATCTTGTCCTGGTAGGACGCATCGGAGAGCAGCTTGTCCTCGGCCGGGTTGGACATGAAGCCCACCTCGACGAGGATCGACGGCACGGTGGCCCAGTTGAAGCCGGCGATGTCGGAGCGCTCGGATAGCGACCGGTCCTGCGCGCCGGTGGAGGCGAGCATCTCGCGCTGGATGAGGCCGGCTGCGCGGAGGCTCTCGGCAGCGATGGGCGCCACCCAGTCGTTGCCGCCGGGATAGAGCGTGGAGATGCCGCGCACACCTGCGTTGGTGGATGAGTCGGCGTGGACGCGGAGCAGGAGATCGGCGCCGGCGTCGTTGGCCAGCGTCGCGCGCTGCGCGTTGGAGATGTCGACGTTGGCGGTGGTGCGCGTCATCACGACGGTGACGCCGTAGCGCTCGAGACGCTCCTTGATCTTGAGCGAGACGGCGAGTGCCACCTCATGCTCCGGTACGCCGGTGGTGACGCCGGTGGCGCCGCTTGAGACCTTCGCCTTGGTCTGGGTCGCGCCGGGGCCCACGGGCTCAGGGGCGGGGTTACCCGTACCCTGATGGCCAGGGTCGATACAGACGATGGGCCCCGCAGGACGCGGTGTGGCAGTGGAGACGACCGCCTCGGGATCGGCGAACGTGAGCGTGACGACCGCCCCTGCCGCCAGGCGCGTGCCGGGCTCTGGCGACTGATCGAGCACGAGCCCCGGTGTCACCTCGCCGGCCGGAGTGCCGGCACGTGTGACCGCAAGGCCGACAGCCTTCAGGAGCATCGCCGCCTCTTCCACATCCATGCCGGTGAGCGCAGGGACCTCCACAGGGAGCTGTGACGCGAGCGAGGACGACGGTGTGGCCGAGCCGGTGGTAGCGGTGGTCTCGTTGGCAAGCGTGACCGCATCGGCGGTGGACTCCGAGGCCGGGCCGGCGGCAGGCCGAAGCATGAGACCGGCGACAAGCGCGACGATGGCGATGGTGACGACGGTCGCCACACCGACGCCAAGCGACTTCCGCTTGCGACAGTCGCGCATCTTATCGAGACGCCTGGTCCTACTGTGCTTCCGCATATGACGTGTGCTTCCGTGTGAGGACAGCGCGGCGCGCCGCTAGGGAACCGCCGCTGGGGCCGGACCGGCGGACGCGTATCTCGCGCGTCACAGTATAGCCGAGCGCGGGGGCGCCGGGCGATCTCGACTGTGAACAAGCGAGTTCCTGCAGGTGCGCACCGGCCTCGCCCTGAACACCCATCAGTAGGGATTACTGACCCACTCGTGCGTGATCTCGTTGCGCCACAGGTTGTCCTCGACATGCCAGTAACGCTGGTCCAAACCTTGGCCGGTATGTCGCTCCCACTCGACGCTGACGCTGCCGATCAAGCTGCTCTTCACTACCACCAGGCTCCGGTCGCGCGCCACATACTCGCGCTCGAGCACCTCAAAGACCGACTCGGCACGCACCTGCCCCGGGGCGTCCTCCCTGAACATCTTGTCGGTATTGACGAGCGCTCGCCCGTTGGTGGACGTGTAGGCGATACCGATGGTGTAGTCGCGCCCGGCAGGAACCGTGGTGACCACGTACTCATCCACTGCATGCTCGCCCTGATCGCCACGTTTCGTGTGCCGCAGACCGATATCCACCAGCTCCCATCCCGGATACTCCTCGCCGAACAGTCGCTCCACCTCAGCGACCAACGGGTCTCCCTCGGGAGGTTTCCGGAGTCCGGGTGTGCTCACGGTCATCGCGCCGACCCGAGCGCCCAGCGCTCCGGCAGCCGTCACCAGAAGCGCAGATACGACCACCACGACGACGACCTTGAGCCACCGTGGAGCTTGTGCACCCACTGCGACCCCACTCCCCGTCACCTCGATGCTTGGTGCCACTCGCCATCACTCTCAACGTAGTAGAGAACGTCAAGGCCCCACCTCCGGGCCTGCATCAACCTAAAGGTGCGCACCTCATCCCACTCGACCATGGCCGAGCCATCAGTCGTGCTCAGGCACACGATCGACTTTCGCTGCTTGTAGTAGTAGCGCGAGAGAGCATCAGAGAGACTCTCAGCGTACTCGCGGCGTGGGCCACCGGGGCGCAGGATGTCCTCTGTGACCACCGGTTCGACCTCGTCGTCGGACGCAGTGTATGCGATACCGATGATGTACCGACCCTCGGGGGGTCTCCCGTCCATCAGGTACCGGGTGTATCGGTGACCATCACGTGAGGAGCGGTGCATCCTGATGCCCTCCACCGACCACCCCGGATAGTCATCGGCAAAACGCGACTCCACATCGGCCATCACGGACCGGGTGACGGCTATCGGGTAGTAGCCCGAGCCGACGAGTGCCGAGCGCGCGAACATCACGCCGAACGCGATCGCGCAGCAGACGACCACGGTAGTGGCGACCACGATGATGGTGGACCACCGGAAGCGGTGTTGCGTGACGGGCGCTGCCGACTCCCCACTCATCGGCCAC
>Ga0265295_1001480_pt1 | contig 41121 bp, 43 predicted proteins | sample Munlansysbiofilm_FD_192503 | JGI IMG/M metagenome (GOLD analysis project Ga0265295, IMG submission 192503) | Leachate microbial communities from a municipal landfill in Southern Ontario, Canada - Methane capture system biofilm | ecosystem: Engineered > Solid waste > Landfill > Unclassified ... | reverse complement strand
CAGCAGCGGCGCCAACTCCTCCAGATCAAACTCTACTTTGTTATTTTCTTTTACTTCCATCGCTATGACTCCTTTTTCTTTTTATCATAGCTGATTTGGAATTTACAGAAATATTTTTACGCTACCGGATATATGTATGATGCGCTCAATGTACCCGATGAAGACGACATTCTTGTCACCTCCTGTGCGACGGAGAGCAACAATACCGTCATCAAAGGGGTCTACTTCAAACACATCCTGATAAACCCTGAGAAGAACCACATCGTCACCACTTCGGTCGAACACCCGTGTATACTGGAGACGCTGCACTTTCTCAGCGACAACGGTCTTGTGGATGTGACCTATGTGGATGTCGATGAAAACGGCGGGATCAACGCCGAGGATATCAAAAATGCCGTTACAGACAAAACCGTACTGATCACCATGATGTGGGCGAACAACGAAACAGGTGTCCTCTTTCCGGTGGAAGAGGTCAGCAGATTTGCCAAGGAAAAAGGGATACTCTTCCACACCGATGCGGTACAGGCCATAGGCAAGGTTCCGGTAGACCTTGGCAAAGTCGATGTGGACTACCTTACATTCTCCGCCCATAAATTCCATGGACCAAAAGGGATAGGCGGACTCTACGTCAAAAAAGGCAAAACACTGCCAAATTTGTTACATGGCGGCGAGCAGATGGGAGGCAAACGCGCAGGGACCCTCAATGTCGCTTCCATCGTAGGTATGGGGCTGGCGATGAAACAGGCTGTAAATCATTTAGAGAAGATGGATACGGAAGTCAGAAGGCTGCGCGACAAACTCGAAGATGCACTCTCCATGATCCCCGATACGATCATCGTAGGACCGAGGGATCGGCGTACACCCAATACCCTGCTCATCTCTGTGAAGGGGATAGAGGGTGAGGCGATGCTCTGGGATCTCAACAGAAAAGGGATCGCGGCCTCTACGGGAAGTGCCTGTGCATCAGAATCACTGGAAGCCAACCCGGTGATGACCGCTATCGGTGAAGATCCCGAGCTTGCACATACGGCGATGAGACTCTCTCTATCCAGATTTACCACCGAAGAGGAGATCGATTATGTGATAGATGCCTTTATCAGGGCTGCAGAGCGTCTGCGCTCCATCTCTTCCACTTATGCCTACACCAACGAAGTAGGATGATATACCAACACAGGATAGCCGGACAGGATGGAGAGATGGAACCGTTTTTGCATCTCTCATAACACAATATTATCAGGAGTAAACACCATGTCACACATACAGAATTTCATCTACAACAACAACCTGCAATGGCAGGCTTCATTCAATGAGAACACGGCGAAAAATGCATACGCATATAGAGGTTCGTTGGTGATCACACCGGGGAAAGTGCTTTCTGAAGACAAGCAGCTCCCGCCAAAGGCTACGGCAACACAGGTGATCCTCACATCGAACTCGGACAAGATAGACTTTATCGCGTTCGAACTCGAGACACTGGATTTCTTCGAACCGTTTGTCGAGAGATACAAAGAGGTACTCTCTCCTGATGGTCTTTATCTGCTCTTTGTGGTTGACCTGGATGCAGACGGAAAGTTTGAATACGAAGGATTGACCTTCTGCGCATTCGCACTGGATGAGAGTTCGGTATGGAACGAACTGCTTGACCACGCGGATCTTTCCAAAGGTGATCTCAAAAAGCTGAGCCCGTCAGAGAAGATCGATGAAGTCTATAGTAAGATCAAAAGAACCGCGCTTCGAATCAGCGACAAGAGCTACGAAGAGATCAAAGCGCTTCAAAACAGTGAAGGGAAAGTCCTTTTCGGTGCCGTCTGATAGATACTGGCACCGTCTGTACAAATGATGAAAAAATAAGCAGTGTTTTTTCTCTTTTTCCTGCATTTTAAGTCACAATATTCTATGAACCAAACAATACAGAAGGAGTAACGCATGAAACTGAATTTCTACGACTGTAATGGAACCCCTTATGCCTACAGTGAAGATGGCAAGACGCTCTATACCTTTGGCGGCAAACCGGTCGCCTATATCGACGTGCATGATATTTATGCATTTGCGGGGAGTCATTTGGGCTATTTTGAAGAGGGAAGTATCTGGGACCACAGTGGCAATATGCTTTTGTTTACCGATATGTCAAGATTCGGGCGCGGGCCTCTGAAGCCCAAAAAGTCCCTTAGATCATTAAAAACGCTCAAAACACGCAAACCGCTCAAAAAGCTGAAAGCACGCAGACCCGTAAAGCCGTTAAAAAGCAGATGCTGGTCTGTATCGAGCCCCAAAGAGATTTTTTTGGGCCTTTAGAACAACGGATCGTGTGAAATTGCCTTTTCCTCGATCCGTTGTGCCGTCACGATGGCACAGACACGATCAAATAGTTTATCAATCTGATAGATCATTACCCCGCTTCCAGTTTTTCAGGTTCTTCCTGTACCTTTTTGCCTACACCGCGCGCTTCAAGCGGGATATCTTCTCTATATTTTTTCTCCCTGTGGGAAGGGGAAAGCACTTTTCCTGTCTTACTGGTACCGATCGCATAGAGATCACTCTGCATATAGTGCGCCTCATACGCTTTGGTATAAGGCATATCCCAGGTGATACACCCGATACTGGGACAGATCGCCGCACACTGGGGATCATCAAACACACCTACGCACTCGATACACTTTTCAGGCTGCACATAGTAGCGGCTCTCCCCTGTCGGGTTATGCATATCGTCTACGATCGCGTTGACCGGACAGTTTTGCAGACATGCATCACAAGTGATACAGGTATCATCGATAATGACTGACATTATTGACTCCTTTGAGTAAAATGACTAATTATAAAGTTTGAGCGTTTCACCTACGCTCACACGGTTGGTTCTGTCATCTATGGAGATATTTTCTCTAAAAGGCCTTGGGGATACCTCCGGAGACATAATCCCCTTTTTCTTGTGCACACGAATCACATAATCATCACTGTCAACGAAGTGATCATTATACGTTTCTGTGTAAGGCATATCCCAGACGATACACCCTTCTGTAGGGCAGACATCGGCACACTTTGGTACGGCTGCATCTACACACTCGATACACTTTTCAGGTTTGACATAGGTATGTTCAGCACCCTTCAATGGTGACTCATCCGCACCTACAATAGCCGATGCCGGACACTCCTCGATACATGCATCACAGTTGATACAGTTCTCAGTGATCAGTACTGCCATCTTATGCACTCCTCTGCCGGGCTTTGTGAAACGCTCTGAGCAGCCATATCGGCGGCTTCGTATTGAGCATTTCGATCACATTGCCGATCGCATCTTTCAGCGCTTCGCCTTCGGCTGCACGGACCGGGTGGATACCCGCTGCCTGTACCATCTGCGACGCTTTCGGCCCGATCTGTGTACAGTACATGATATCCGCCTCACCGATCGCTTCGATCTTGCAGTTGAGCTTTTCATGCTCATCTTCAATATCCGTTTCGGCATTGACAGTCTTGAAAAACTCTGCCCCCGCTTGATCGATACGGTAGAGATAAAAATATTTTGACCAGCCGAAATGCTGATCGATCTTTTCGCCGGTTGACGATGCAAAAGCAATAATCATCCTCTACTCCCGGAACGATGCTGCCACGTCAGCATGGGATTCGCGCAGATCCATACCGATCGCTTCCATAAAAGCCTGTGATTTCACAGAAGGCAGCATCAGCCCTTTTTTCTTATGATCCCGGATCAGATATTTTCCCTCTTCGTGGCCTGCCGCATAGTAGGATTCGAAGTCAGCCGTATAGGGCATATCCCATACGATCGCCCCCTCCGTCGGACATGCCTCTGCACATCGCGGGCTATCGGCATGCCCCACACACTCTACGCATGTTTCAGGTTTGACATAAAAATACTCGCCCGCATAGGGATTCTTTTCACTCTCTTCACTTAAGATCGCTGCCACCGGACACTCTGGCGCACACGCATCACAACTGATACACTCATCGGTAATCATCACTGCCATTATTCACTCCTTAGTATGGTATGAAAAAAAGTATGCAACTTCCATTCCAGCCGGATAGGATCTTACATCAGATAAAGTACGACATTTTTGTCGATCAATGCCTCGAACCGGTCAAGAAGCATATCCGCTGTTGATGTAGAACCGAGATGGCATCCCGAACAAGCCCCCAGATAGTGAAGCCACACCTGAGGGAGCTCTCCCGGGACATAGTTGATCAGTTCGATACCTCCGCTGTCCGCCTCCAGCGCAGGGCGTATCTTGGTTTCAATCATATTTTCCACCAGCGCTTTCTGTCTGGCCTCATCCAGTGACCTGAACATTTCATTAGTGCGCTCATCTCTCCCTGCATTGCTCACATAAGTGATGAGCGCCTGGGCTTGTGCGTTGTTGTTGTGTGCCGCGGTGATCAGGTACTGCATCGCCCTGGAGATCTCCCCCTGCTCCCTGAAGATCATTCCCGCCTTGAGCTGGGCATCGGCCATCCCGTGATCGGCGGCCTGAAGATAGTACTTCAGCGCCCTATCCTTGTCGGGCTTCCCATCCATACCCTTTTCATAGAAATGGGCAAGGCTCATCATCGCATGCGTATGTCCCCGTGATGCCGCCTTTTCAAACCACCTTTCAGCCTCCTGCAGGTCTCGTTGACAACCGACACCTTTCATATGCATCAGGGCAAGATTTACCATGGCATCTTTATTCTCTTCGGATGCCGCTTCTTCAAAATGCTGATAGGCGGCAGGATAGGCTTTGTTTTCATAGGCACGTACCCCTTTATAAAACTGTGTGGTCATGGTCTCTCCTTTATCGCTTGTGAATGTTTACGGAAAGAGATACAAGTTTCATTCCAGAAACTTTATTGGAACGGTTCTTGCATCTTCTTCGTAAAATGACGTAAAAAGGAGAAAATATGTTGGCTATACCTGTAGATATAGAGTATCTCAGTGCGCAATCCTCGCATCTGTTCGGAAATGCATCGGTCTTCGCACTCTATGATGAAAACGAAGACGCATTTGACTTCAGAGAGAACCCCGGATGCGGCAACGGCATCAAAACCGCTGAAGCGCTCATAGCGTGGAAGGTAAAAAAGGTCACCTACGCTTTTTTGGGAGACGGGCCGTTTAAGACCATGATCGACCACGGCATCGATGTGTACCATATCGGAAAAGAGCGTATGCCTCTGAGCAAGATCGTCGAAGGACTCAAAGCCAACCGCTTCATCCGGGTTGACCCCTCAAATGCTTCGGAGTATCTTGATCCGGGTACCGCTTCGGGTGAGTGCCAATGCGGGTGCAGCCATGAGTGAGATCATCACAGAAGAGATGTATCAGCTCAAACAGCTGATCATGAAAACGATCGCAAAAAGAGAAGCGCTCAAAAACGAAATGACAGAGTGGTATACCCGCTTCCCCAACGAAAGATTTACAAAACTGGACAATCTCATAGTGATCGACAGTATGCTCTCAGAACTGGACAGCAACTATAGGCGCTTGTGGGATTTTCACAATAAAATGCATCATCAAAGAGAAAACAATGAAACAAGAACAATGCAAAGCCAAACTGATTAAACGCTCCAGAGATGCTCTTGAACGCGCTTCCGCACTGAGAGAGGATCAGCGTATCGAAGTCTATCTGCTGGAGGGAGTACCTGCCGTCTCTGATATCCTTGAAGAGAACGATACGATCCTTTATGGACCGAACCGCATAGTATGCTACCGGGTCTACGGATACCCCTACCTGGAGGAGGAGATCAAAACATGGATCGACTATGCACGTATCGACCCGCAGACTGCCGATGACACACCGCTTCCAGAACCCACCGACATCGAAAAGTCGATCCGGGAGTTGATCGATGCACTGGCAAAAGAGAGAGAGCTCTCCAAAGCGCAGATCAGCTCCTACGAGGTCTTTGCCAACCTGCCCGTGAACCTGCTGGGAAGCATAGAGCAGCAGATCATCGAGTACTGGTGGAGCACAAAAGAGGAAGAAAATGCGAAAGATCTGGCGCTTGCGCAGATCGATGAGGGGTTGACAGTCTTTGGGGAGAGTGAGCGCTGATGCGTCTCCTGTGATATTTTTTTCAATGTTAAAGTAAAATTATTAAGAAAAAATCAAGCTTTATTTAATACTTCTTTAAATACAATTCTGCTCACAAAAAAAGGGGTATACATGAAAATCATAAAAACTACAATGAGTGCACTGGCTATGGCTGTGCTTTTGACACCACAAGCGGAAGCTAGATCAGTAGATAAAATCTTTGCAGAGTGTGGTATCGGGGCGGCAATCTTCCCAACAAACAACGCAGCAGCGGCAGTTTCAAACATCATTTGGGACCTTGGTACTACAGCAACTTCATCTGACATCTCTTCACCTGAATCTTGTAAAGGGAAGAGCTCTGAGATCGCAATGTTTATCGGATCAACTTATGATAAACTTGAAGTAGAAGTAGCTGCAGGTAAAGGACAATACGTTGAAACTTTGGCAAAAATGTCAGGGAAAAGCGTCAGTGAAATCAGAAATGAATTCAGCAAAGTGGTTGAATCTAAAGAGTATACAACAATGACTAAGCTTGAAAAAGCGGACAAACTGCACACAATCGCTGCATTCTAATCAGCTTTCCCGGACACAAGGGTTTCCCTTGTCTCCGCACTCTTTTTCTTAATCTTAAAATGAACCTGTCTAAAAATTTCTTTTTTCTTATCACTCTACACACGATACTTTATGCGCAGACTTTAACGCAGAAAGAACTTGAGGCTCTGGCTTCGGACAAAACATGGCGGAACCTGTTGCACTATGAAAAACAAACCGGTAAGAGTGCTATACTTACGCAAGCGTTCTTTCTAAGCGAAAACGGGGAAAGTGACCCGCAGGAGGAGCTGCGTGCCACGATCGATGGGTACGATCAGCCGTTTTCAAAAAATCCAGACAAGCACCCAAGATGCCGGTATCCCGCCAGATACCTTTGGCTCTCCCGAAAAATACCACTCGATGGATATGAGAAGATACCAAAGGAGTGTAAGCGTTTAGATGCGTGGGAACTTCCCCAAAATGCGCATTCGATCAGTGTTGTATTTGTAAGCGGTTTTCTCGGAAATCCTGCCTCTGCATTCGGGCACTCTTTTATCAAGGTCAATGAAGAAGGTGATGATCACGCGATGAACGACCTGATGAACACCACTATAAGCTACGGAGCGATACTTCCCGAAAAATACAGTATGACCTCCTATATCTTTAATGGGATTACCGGAGGCTACCGGGCGAAGTACTCTGACAAATACTACTATATGGATGCCATGGTCTACTCCAACAGCGAATTTCGGGAGATGTGGGACTATGAACTGAAACTCTCTTCTTTTCAAAAAGATCTTTTGCTGCTGCATTTCTGGGAACTTTCAGACCGGGAGTTTGGCTATTATTTTTTCAACAGGAACTGCGGCTACAAGGTCTCCGAGCTGCTGGAAATGGTTTACGAAGAAGATGTCATTGATCACGCGCAAGTATGGTATGCCCCCGTGGAGACCTTCCACAAGATAGAGGAGATGAATCAGGCACATGAGATTATCGACGAGATACGCTATATACCTTCCGCACAGCAGCAGGTCTATGCAAAATACAAAGGCCTGAATGAGAGAGAAAAAGAGATCGTCGAAACGATGATCGGCAACGCACTGACTTCCATCCCCAAAGCGGATGACAATATCTCCACGCTAAGCAAAGTAAAAATCATCGATTTTGTGCTTCTCTTCCACCAGTATAAGTATCCGACAGAAGATAAAAAATATACCGAAGAGGCCCTCAGGGAACGTCAGGAACTCATGATCAGCAGGCTTGCTTTGCCGATCATGGACTACAACGAAACCTTGCCGATACAAAAACCGCCCATCTCCCAAAGTGTCAAAACAAGCCTGATCGCTCTTTCGGGAATCAAAAGAGAGAAGCGTGAGTCTGTTGTTCTGAGATTCTCTCCTTTTATTATCGAAAAACTGGGAGACAACCATCTGGACGGAGACCATCTTGCCATACTCGATACAGAACTGGCATTCGAAAAAGGGTCGATCCTTCTTCGGAGACTGGATGCGGTAAACATCCTCCGCCTGAAAACACAGGAGATCTCTTTTGACACGGACAATCCTTTTTCCTGGTCACTTCGGGTAGGAACGGAAAAAGTTGTCAAGAGAGATTATCTGGTAGACGGAGGGATCGGTTATGCCTGGAACCTTCACAGGCAGGTCAAGGGCTATCTGATGCTCAATGCTTCCCTCCATACCGTAGAAGAGCACTACCGATACCGTCCCAATGCAGGGATCTATGCCAAGTTTGGAAAATTGAGAATGGATGCATCCTACAGTATCGAGAGGGATATTCACGGCAGGGTCGACAACAGATACTATGAAGCCGGCCTCCAATACAGGATTGAGGAGAACGCTTCTCTCTATATAGAGGCGGACAACCGATATGAAACAACGCTCAAGGCAGGCTTGAAATGGCATTTTTAAAACCCCTGAAACTTCCTCTGTGGAGTCTCCCCCTGCTTCTGAGCCTGAATGGATGCGGAACCTCCCTCTTCTCTCCCTATCCGCAAAACGAAGCAGAATTTATCGAAGCGTCTGTCAGGGATCACTATTCCGGGGAGATCAAACCTTCAGCAGGAGAGACTTCAGACAATGCCATACTCTCAAGGCTGGATAAACACTCCAAGATCCTGGAGCAACAAGAGTATGAGACCTTTAGGCGCGAGACCACCGGCCAATATTACGGATACGGGATACTGCTTTTCAAGCAGGAGAAAGAACTGAAGGTATTTCAGGTGATGGAAGGAAGCGCAGCGGCAAAGGCCGGGATCGCACAGGGCGATCTTATCACTGCGATCAATGGCAACAAAACCGAAGCACTGGAGATGAAAGAGATCGCAAAGATCATAAAAGATCCTGCGGACAACAACATCGTGCTTACCATCAAAAAGCCGATATCGAACACCACGGTTTCAATGCGCTTGAGCAAGCGTATCATAAAGATCAAGTCTGTCACATCAGAACTTCTTCCTAAAGGAGTACTCTATATCAGGATCAGCACGTTTGACGTCAATGCAGCAGATCTTGTAAAACGATCACTGCTTGAAGAGAGAAGATATAGCGCCATCATCCTGGACCTCAGGGATAATGGAGGCGGACTGCTCCACCAGGCAGTAGAGATCGCCGATATGTTCCTGGATCACGGCACTATTGTCTCCAAGAGAAGCAGGCACAAAGAGCACAATGAGGTCTTCAAAGCACGACACAGCACAACGCTTACAGGAAAACCTGTTGCACTCCTGGTAAACCAACGAAGTGCTTCTGCAAGCGAAGTGCTCGCCGGTGCATTGCAGGAAAACGGACGGGCAGTTGTCATAGGCGAGAGAACGCTCGGAAAAGGCACAGTGCAAAATACGGTACCATTGGGGGAGGGAAAACTCCTGAAACTCACAATCGCCCGCTATTACCTCCCTACAGGGAGAAGCATAGAGTCACGGGGGATCACGCCCCAAATCCTTATCACTCAGGAGAAGGACCAGAAGCGCGGTTCGGATAGACAGTTACAGTCTGCCCTTGAGAGTGTGAGCGGGGAGCGCTAGAGGCTTCGTCTCTGATGCAAAATCGATGGCTCATCTATCGCATCCTGCCACACTTCCCATATCTCTTCTGCGATATAGAGATAACATTTGTCCCAGGGCGGCAGGATATTCTCTTTGGAAAAACTCCGCACGAGGATGTCGTAGAGCGTCCATTGCAGTGTTTTGATATCCTCCACACTCCTCAGTGCTGCGATGACGGTATTGGCTTCGGAGGCATACTCATCCTCGCCCACACCAAGCTTTCCCAACTGCGCCGGGTCGTAGTAGTAGAGGATCTCCGCTACGGATCGGCTGAATGTGCTTTCACTCCCCAAGCTTGATACTCTCTCTGGTCTCTTGCTTCATCTTTTTTCGTCTGTAGCGCTTTTGGGACGGGACCGTGCGTGTCACCGGGCTGAAGCCCCAGGTAACGCGGGTTTTCAGTTTTTCTCTCTTCATATGTTTTTCCTATCGGTTCGCTGCGATATAGGCACGCAGCTCCTGGTCTGTTTTGAAGTTAGTGCCGTTTTTCTTGTTGTAGTCTTCTCTCACCTCTACCAATGTTTTAAACTGTGTACCCTGCTCTTTGTTGTAACCTTCCACCTTGGCATGGTCCTGAAGCTCGGTAAAGGTTTTGAAGCGGGTGCCGTGTTTTTGGTTGTAGGCTCTCACCATCATGTTCTGCATACTGTTGTTTGCCTGGTCGGAGTTGACGGCAAGCTCGGTGAGCTGGCTGAACCCTTCTCTGTTCTTGGCTCCCTGGTATTCATTTTGTGCCGCACCCAGTGCGTTCAGTCCCATCACTGCGGGGTTCATCATCATCTGCGCACCGATCGCCTGGCTCTGGGCAAACCCCTGCTGTGCACCGGTACTTCCCGCCATATTGGCCATCGTAGATGCCCCTACACTGCTCCCAGCACCCGATGAACCCATCGCACTGCTTGCCAATGAGTTAGCCAATGCCATCTCCTGCTGGGAACACCCTGTAAAAAATGCCGAAGCAGCCGCCAGTACCAATGTTGTTTTGATCGTAGTTTTCATATGTTTTTTCCTTTTTTTCAGTATTGCTGCAAAAATGCACTCATCATCAGTCATCATAATAGTAGTAGTTGTCCCCGTCCCGGCTCATCAAAGAGATCAGCAGCAGCAGTGCAGGCAGTCCCGTGATCAGCAGCAGTACCGTAGCGCCCAGCGCCACTTTGGAGTCGCTGTGGCGGGCGATCCATTTGAAAAGCCCGATGACACTCATCACTGCAAAAGTGACCGCCCACTCCATATTGGCAGGGTCATTGTCTTTGAAGATCACTCCCGCCACGATAAGCACATAAGGGATCATCGCCAGAAATATGGTGGCAAACCCTATCGGCTGATACCCGTACTCCTCGATACTGTAGGCATTGAGCTTTTTGCTCAGCCACACCACCAGCACGATCGCACCAAGCACAGCCGCGACTATCATCACTTCCATCTCTATACTCCTTTATACAATGCGGGGCCTGTCCCTACTCTACGATCAGCTCGCCGCCACTGTAGAGCGTGCTCCCCTCTACTTCCCCATGGGTATGGTCAAAGCCCGTACTGACCAGCCAGCTGTAGCTCACGCCTGTTTTCAGATAGACACTTTTGCTGTTACTGACGTTGGACGGAGCACAACTGAACCTCGCCCCTTCGCTGTCGCTCTCTACCAGCGTACACGGCATCATATAGGTACCGTCCGCATTGGCAGTCAGCGGGTAGCCGTTCCCTCTCTCTTTGTTCAGGTCATCTGTGTAGATCACCTCTCCGTAGGTCCCAGACTTTTTCGTCCAGGTCACCAGGAACCCCTCTCCGGTCTTGCTCAGCGTCATTTTGTCGCTCCCTGTACTTCCGCTGCCGCTATCATACTCCATGCTCTCATCTACCAGTGCCTCCTCCAGACTGCACCCCGTAAAGAGTGTTGAAGCAGCCGCCAGTACCAATGTGGTTTGTGTCAATGTTTTCATCTTTTTCCCTTTTTTGTATCTGTTTTATGACAAGAGAAGTATCACATAATGAAGCGAAAAAAGTTTTCGTTATCTGCTGTTTTTTGATATTTTTAGCCGATACTGATCGCGTGATCTGTAGAGAAGTTTTGTGTAAAAAGAAGGGGTATTCAAAGAGGGTGGCAAATCCATAGAGTCTCTTATATGCTGCTTCCAGAAGTCAGACAAGATACGGCAAAGAGAGCCTTTGCCTTGCCGCATCCGTATCACTGTTTAAAAAAATAGTCCTCGTGATCCATGTTTTCAAGCCGCATTTGCGGACTTGTCCCCTCATCCGTGCCACTGTAGTAGTCGGTATAGTGGGCAAATTTGAGTTTGGATTCCCCCTCAAGGCGCACCATCGTATAGAACTTTTCACCTACGTCACCGTCATACCCGCCTGAGCCCTTGATGTCTTCAAATTTGGTTGTCAGCCTGTCAAACGCATAGGCTTCCTCTCCGTCCGATGCGAGGACGATATCTCCGAGCATGTAGGTATATGTAGTGATATTTTCAACCTGGAGTCCCGATAAGGCGCAAGTGGTCGTGTTTTTATACGAAGTGAACCGCTTTGTATAGCCTGTTTCATCAAAGGTAAGAATGTTTTTCGTCGATCCAGTACCGAGTTTGTTGCATGCGCTCCATGTCGTCCCGGCAAGAGAGATACGCTGCGGCACCGTTACAGGCTCCGTGATATCTTCGTTCACCATCGCTTCAAGTTCGCTTCTCGTCCTTGCATCTTTTCCTGCTGAAAGGCTGCATTCAAACGCCGTACCTTCATTGACTGTGCCTGTGTAGTAGTTCTGGTCTTCGCTAAGTCCAAACTCCCAGGCCCTGTCCGGGTTGAGCGTCCCGCCCGCATCTTTTTCTACCCAGTAGACCGATCCGTTGTTGTTGGGTGCGCTGAAGACGGTCTGCATGCCCGAGGCGTCGATATAGTAGACAAATACTACCGCATCGTTCACAGGATCCTCGGAAGCGACCAGTACAGCCATCACCGAACCGTCTTTATAAGTACACTCGCCGTAATAGTGCGCATTGCGCGTATCTACCGGTGTGATACTGCGGGCCTCAAGCGTATCGTTTTCTATCGGAACCGCCGCCTGTGCGTCCGTATTTGGCGTACTGCCGCATCCTGTCGCCAGCCATGCAGCCGCGCCTAAAACCAAAGTCATGTGTAAGTAATGTTTCATCATTCTCTTCCTTGTGTTGTTTTGTACAGGGAAGTATGTCAAAAGTTGGCGAAAAATAATTTCGTAATAATAAATTGAACCCTAATACAGAACCCGCGGGACATCCTATTTACCTCTCGTTCCCAAGCTCCGGCTTGGGAATGCATAGTCGCATTTGTGGTTCTTGTTGCAGTATGCATTCCCATCGAGACGATAGGTACGAGAAGAAAAATAGGTGTTCGTCATTCTGAACTTGATTCAGAATCCCCTAAATTGCGTTGTTATTCGATGAGGTCCTGAATGCCCGCAGGAAATACCCTTGGGGTGCAAGTTCAGGATGACAGTGGTAAAAATAGCAGTTCTTTCACACTCTCAGACGATGGAAACGAAAAGAAAACTGGGAAAAGAGAGCACAGCTTCAAATAGGTGTGTCTCGAAATTACCTCCGCGGGCAGAACCCGCGGAACAAAAGAATTGCGTTTGAACCTAATCAAAGGTTCTTTGTCTCGAAATTACCTCCGCAGGCAGGGCCCACGGAACCTAAAAAAATGGTTTTCTAGAAATTATAGAACAGAAAAGTCTCGAAATTACCTCCGCGGGCAGAACCCGCGGAACCAAAATATCTTGCTCGTAAAAAAGCAAAAATTGCTCGTCTCGAAATTACCTCCGCGGGCAGAACCCGCGGAACATCGCTGGATCAACCCAACAAACAGCAGTGTTTGTTAGTCTCGAAATTACCTCCGCGGGCAGAACCCGCGGAACGAGTAATGCTGAGGTCGAGATCGAAGATGAGCTCTGTCTCGAAATTACCTCCACGGGCAGAACCCGCGGAACCTAGATCCACAAAGAGCTATGGAGGTTGGGAACATTTCGTCTCGAAATTACCTCCACGGGCAGAACCCGCGGAACTCATGGAGATTGTTGAAGAAAAGTTCAAAAAAGAGTCTCGAAATTACCTCCACGGGCAGAACCCGCGGAACGATTCAAAAAATTGCAAAGGAACTTCTAAAAGAACTGTCTCGAAATTACCTCCACGGGCAGAACCCGCGGAACTTTGAGGTTTACAGTGAAAATAATGTCTTTATGGTGTCTCGAAATTACCTCCACGGGCAGAACCCGCGGAACATTATAGGGTACTACTATGTAACCATACGCAAAGTGTCTCGAAATTACCTCCACGGGCAGAACCCGCGGAACATTCGTAGTGAGCTACAAAGAAGGCGGTACACCTAAGGGTCTCGAAATTACCTCCACGGGCAGAACCCGCGGAACAGACGTAGTATAGCACTTTGCTGCTTTTTCTTTCTTTTTCGGTCATACGCAACAGCAGGTTTTCAGGGAACTTGCGCAAAAGTTTGTAAACCTCATGGTCTGAAAAACCCGCAACTGCCACATTTTACCACCACCTCCCTTATTTACGGGCTTTCCGGGCCGAAAAAATGTTGTAAACCGTTTTGATATTTTCAAAAAAACGGCAGGTTTACAAACTTTTTCATTTTTTAGCACCCTGCAAAGCCCGTAAACAGGCACCTTGAAACTTAAGATAAAATAAAAGTTCGTAAACCGTTCTGCCCGGTAGCGTAAAAAGTGAGGTTTACAAACTTTTAGTTTCGTTTAAGAAAAATGGAGATCCCCCGAAACAGGAGATTTCAGCGGATTTTGCTTAAAAACGGCTTAGGAAAAAAGTGTGTAAAGTGTTTGAAAGTTTGACGGTAGCAAATCTTGCGCAATGCTGCGAAGAAGAGTAGTATGGTTTAGAAAAAATAGACGGCATCTTTTTCGAAAGGATGGGGTTCGTCACACAACCCCTCCGACTTTTCGATACAGGAGAGACAAAGCGTATAGAGACGTACCGAATCGACCTTTGGGTCAATGATCTTTTCTATACCTTTCTTGAGCTTCATCGACCTGCTTTTGGAAGAGAGCGTACACTCAAAAACCGACCGATTGACCCGTGTACCAAACCCTTCAAGAAGATCACTGAGCAGCCGTCTCCTTTTATCCTCGACGACATCATAGACAATCACCGCGCGCATCATCAGTATCGCCCTACAAATGGTTTATAGGTCGTTACACCCCGTATCGCCCGGGCGAGCATATAGGCTTGCTCTTCTATGATCGTATCGATCTTTTTTGAAGCTTTTTTGTGTCGGGTAAACGACCCGATACGCTCCAGCACGTTTTTTGCGATGAGCTGACGGCTTTTGCGGTCAAGCAAACCCTCCTTATCCAGCTTCAGCGGCTCCTGGTTATTGATCATGGCTACGATCGTCCGGTCAACGACAAATGCCCTGAACTCCTCGATCATATCAAAGATCAGCGTAGGTTTGTTGTGATCAAGTGCGTGCAGGAAAGAGATATTGACCGAAAGCCCTGCTTTGACCGCATGATGATGCACCCTGCCGTAGAGTATCGCATAGCCATAGTTGAGTGACGCGTTCAGCAGATCTTTCGCTCCCTGTGTCACCCTTGTATCAAAATCCACCTTATCCTCCACCACCAGGGCGATACCCTGCCAGTAGAGATGTGCGATCTGACCTTCCATCCCCATAAGTTCATTCGGTGTGCCAGCCTTACTGATCGTATCTTTCATCAGCTTTTCCATCTTCTCTATCTGCCCATCGAGTATATCGTGATGCCGATCGAGGTTTTTGAGGTAATTGAGCTGGTTTTTGGACTTGCCTTTTACAAACGCCTTTGCGAGCTTCATCTGTAACGGCGTACCGTGTATCTGAAGCTGCAGGAGGCTCATCTTCGCATAGCTGTGGTTGCTGCCGTAGAGCGAAGCATACGGGCTCTCTATCTTGTAGGAGTTACCGATAAAATCGATAGCGATCCCCAGTGAGGCACAAAGTTCCACAAGATTTGAACTCAGAGAGATACCTTTTGCGGCGATAATGATCCGTTCGCACTGGGTTTTGGGTATCTGATGGACCAGCTTGCCCTTTTGTTTGATCGTGATCGTGTTTTTGGCCACACCAAGATAGCTGCCGGACTCGGTGATATGCAGGGTAGCACTTGTCGCATACTTCTGTGCATATTTTCGTTTTTTCGACCGGATCTTCTCTGTCGCTCTCTTGTAAGTTTTGGTTGCAAGGTACTGTGCATACCCTTTGGTGACGATGCGGTCGATATAGTCCTTACGCTGGGAGTTTGTCAGCTCAAAGGGAAGCTCAAGCAAAGCCAGTTTCTTGCCGAAAGTTTTTTTGGTCTTTATCGTACCGCTTTTCTTCTCCGCAGCGACCCTTTGCGAAAGTGCGAGTACTGTCGCTTCCTTCAGGGTATCGACCTGCGGATGCTCAGGAGAGATCACCTTGAAATAGTAGTTCCCGAGTCCCTGAAAAAACTGTCCGAGGCGCACCACCATCTCATCGAAGGATTTGACCTCTTTGGCATATCTGTGAAGCCTGGCTATCCCCTGGTCCAGTCGCTCTTTCGCGATGGAGACTTCCCAGTTCTCAAATGTGATCCCCAGATAATCGAACTTCTCTTTAACGCTCTGGACCATCTGTGTTTTATGTGCATTGAGTTCAAGGTCGATGGAGTGCAGATAATCCTCCAGTATCGCCTTTGCCTGCTGAAGTGACTTTTTGTCATAGGCGAAGATGGCGATATCATCAACATAACGGACAAACGCTATCCCCTGTTCTTCAAGATACCAGTCAAGCGGATTGAGATAGATATTGGAAAGGAGCGGAGAGAGAGGGTCTCCCTGGTGTATCCCGACCGTATTGTCTATATAGCGGTAACGTTCGAAACTTCCATTCGACAAAAAGAGTGCCACCAGCTTAACGATCCGTTCATCTTCTATGCGGGAGGCGAGGATAGCCATCAACCGGTTATGGTCGATCGTTTCAAAAAAGTTGTCGATATCCGTCCGCAATACCCAGATACGTCCGTTTTGGAGGATGCTCCTGCACCTGCCCACCGCTTTAAGCGTATCTTTGTTCTCTCTAAACCCGTAGTTCTTGTCATTGAAATGTTTTTCATAGTATTGCGCAAGTGCATTTGCAAGAACCTTCTGAACGATCTTGTCCCTGATCGCACTGAGTCCGATGGGACGTTCGCTCCGGTCCTCTTTCTCTATAGCGATCTGTTTCAGAGGTTCGGGAGTATACCTCATCGCAAGGATCTCACCCTGCAACTCTTCAATGTTTTCGTGAAGGTCCTCCTTGAAAAGCTCCAGGGATACGCCGTCCAGCCCCACTGCTTTTGAGGAGACCTCCCCAAAAGCTTTTTTGAGCGCTTTTGGCGTAAAGATCTCTTCGGCGGTCAAAGTCAACATGATACACTCCTATTCAGACATGCTAAATACCATACTTTTTAAATACCTTCTCATCTCCCTTGGAGAGGTTTTTCTGTTTTTTATAGAATTTTCTTATGATCTCTTTCTGTTCTTCGGTAGGATTGGGTTTTGGACCAAAGGCATCTTTTAACAGCTTAAATCCCTCAGCAAGACTCTTACACTGCAACAGTGCACTGATTCCCTCTTCTGCTTTTTTCGCCTTTTCTTCTTGCCGTTCTTTTTCTTCTTCTTCTCTTTTCGCTTCTGCCTTCTCTCTGGCTTCTTTCTCTCTCTGCTCTTTTTCCGCTTTTTCTTTTGCGATCTTCTCCTGTTTTTTCCTCTCCATTTCCATTTTCTCTTCTTCTGTCAGTATCACCTCAAACTGGCCATATCCCACATTGGTCTTCGCTCCGATACCAAAGATTTCAATCAACTTTTTAAAGAGAGCCTTTTTTTCTTCTGCTGTTGCCAGTGTACTATCTTTCAGATCAAAACCGAACTCAAAGGTAACTTCCGGTGCGACCTTGATGAAGCGTAACGGATCAGGTGTTTTTAATGCGTTATCACCATGAGGAGCAAGATAATCATCTCTCAATAGAAATGTTTCTGTCGCAACCACTCTCGCTTCATAAAAAATATCACGCTGATAGATACTTTTGGGTGTATTGCTCTGGCTATCTATCCCCTCAAATATCTCTCTACCCAACGCCTCCACATCAAAATCATCACTCTTATACAGCAACTCTCTGATCAGTGCATGTTTCTGTTTCATAAAAGGATCATCCTGGTTCTTAAATGGCAATCCGAAATAAGAACGAAGCATACCCTTCACAGAGCTTCCCTGTATAAGCGGTAATCCTGTCGTATAATCGAAATAAAAACCTATCTTTGCATCATAATTATTCTTCAATCCATGGGTATATCCGCTTCCGATCAAAAGACCCGGGTAGGTTGTTTTTAAAGTAAAACGCTCTTTAGCCTGTAAACTCTCGTCGACCGCATTCACATTCAAGAGCCGAGACATGGTATTTTTGATATGCGTCTCGTCATTCCCCTGCTTATACATCTCTTTATAAAATAGCCATCCGATATTTGCTTTTGACATCTCCGCCTCCTAGACCAGTTTGAATGTTCTAATACTCAGCTTCAAAGCAACTGCGGCATCTTCCACCTTGGCTCGTGTATCTTTTGAGACATACCCATCCTCTATGATACTATGTCCGATAATATACTCGATCGCTTTCACCACTTTGGTTCTATCTTTTTCCGATTTACTCTGCTCATTTTGATAAAAAAGTACCGTAGCCAATAGACCTGCACTTCTGATACTCGCTCCAAATGAAGCGATATACCCGTTAAACTGTTTGGATACTTCTCCCTGCTCATTGGATATTCCCGTCTGAACGATTGCCTCCATTGCTTTAGGAATATATGTTTCAATCTGTTTACGCATCACTCAACTCCTTGAAAGTACATATACCATACCCGATAGAGGCATTTGCACCGATATGTATCGTATCATGGCCGGTCAGATAGTCTGAAAACCGGTCAAAAGCATTTTGGAGTCTTGTCTCATCCTGCTTATTGAGGTATTGAGGCTCAGAGATAACGGTAAAAAGCTTACTTTTTCTGGGGAGAACCTCTTCATAAAATAGATTTTTTGATTCACCGTTTTCCAGTTGATTTCTGGCGATAACAGGAAGATCCTTCAGAAGCTCCTCGTAGATAGTGTTGGGAACCAAAGCCAAAGGAGAACCCAGAATCTCTTCCAGGGCAGCAAAATCATATTGTGTACTCTCTATGGCTTTTTCATCCTCTATCACAGGAGTTCCTTTCCCCACCATGATCTCACTTCCCGTATAGTTTGCGAACTTCACAAAGGCTTCTTTGTTCTTCAACGCTATACCAAAGGTATCTGCAAAATCAAGTAATTGACCGATGCTTTTCGGAGAAACACAATGATAATAAGGATTAAGATCTGACCGCATTGGCACCGATAAGAGATGGGCATCGATAAATCTCATTTTCCCCGCATGGTCTTCATCTCCAAAAATATATGAGATAAAATTTTCTCCTTCATTGATATCATGCTTATAGGTACAATACTCTTTCAATGCCCCTTTGAGTGAAGAACTATGGATCATAGGATAATCCGTGATCGAATCTCTTTGGATCTTGTTGTCGATCACGCCCAGGTTAGTGTCACCACTCCCTGCATGCAGTGAGGTTTTATTTTCGATAATATAAAGTCTGTTTTTGTACATGTTATTTCCCTTCAATTGTAAAATAATGATTGATACCTACGTTTTGCAGATGTTTTTTATTTAAAAGTTTCTCTAACGCTTCGAGCCTTTCTGTATATAATACAGAACCCTTTTCCAACAGATAGTAACGTTTGGACTTTTTCCCTCTTTTCGCATCAACAAGCTGTCTGTAACTTTGACGCTGACCAAAAATAAAGTAGCACGCCTCATATGCCTCTTTAGAGAGGAGCGCTGAAGAGGTCAATACAAGACGGGAATAACGTTTGGGCCGATGTACTTCCCGAAACAATGTCTCATACTCCTCATCACATCTCTCTGCTTCCAGTTTGAAGCTGGACTGATCCGCCCCCAAAGAAACGATACTCTGAGGATCCCAGGCTATCTCCTCCGAAAATGTGGCAATAAATGAAAACGTTGCTGAACCTATGGGGTAGTAACTCTTCTTTCTGAAATAAGCATCCTCTTCAGTCTTGCCGTCTTGTGATTTTTTGATACCTATGCGCTGAACTTCTTTGAAAAAGTCAGAAAAGTTTTTTCGCGTTTGACCTCTGGAGATAAACTCACTACTACAGTTACACACTTTACCATCTATTTTTTCGAACACACGAGCGCTATGCATACCATTACCCAAAGAGACCGTTCCTTCCTGTTCTCTCATTTCATAGCAGTCATCTTTGGCATTTGCTATATAGTATTCTCCGTTGTCATTGATAAACAGCGGCGATATCGACTCAATCGTTCCCAAATCGATCGTCTTCTCATAGGAAAAAGCTTCAGTCCCGACCAATGCCTTTGCTGCATCATAGTTTCTACTGGGAGCTCCTCTTCCTGAGCTGTCCACCCATTCACCTTTTCTATGCATTGTCAGGTTTCCATTTTGGATCAACATCGTCTTTCGTAAAAGACCGAGAAGTGCTGTCTGTTGAGGAAACTGTGTTGAGCTTGCACTGTATCGGGAGGTCTCTTGTCTACTCTCATCAGCCCCAAATGTATACTCACCGCCAAAGAAAAACGGCTCCAATGGTTTTAATGTGATCATATATCTATAACTCATCTGTCACCTCTCAAGACTTTAATAGTTGAAAGCATAGAAAAAAGTTTTTCCTGCGCCTTTTCCCCTGTTCCCAGTGATTTCATAAGTAAAGAAACTTCTGATAATCCCTCTTTAAATTTACTCTTATGAAGATCTTCGTTAAACAGATTCTCAAATGTACTTTCGATTCGATTCTCAGGCAGAGTCTCAAACACTTTTTGATACCCTTCAAGTTTGTGATGAACAGCGTGCGGCAACTCGACCTTTTCGGTCAATATTTTTTTTGTAAGCTCAGAAAACACACGGTACGCCTCTTCATTTTTCCCTATACAAAACTCGAATGTCTGTCCGCTGTGTTTTTCTGCAGAGAGTGCTACAGCATTTTTCCCGTCATACTTTTTGGCTGTATCAAAAAGTGCATTTCTTGCCCTTTCAAGTGCCTCATACAACGGATATTTATAATAGGTAAAACTTATACCGAAACTCAGTGTACTCTCTTCGGTTTTTAATGTATCTTTATAATCCTTGCTTAGTCTGGCCATAAGCTCAAAAACTGTTTCCCCATTATTGAGCAAAGGGGCAAAGATGATCAGGTCATCACCACCTACAAATATAGGTACTGCATCATAGGACTCGATAGTCTCTACAGCTTTTTGATCAAAATCAAACAACTTTTTGGAAACCTGAGTGACATCTTTCTGCTTTTTGATATACTCTCCCAGATTATCTCCATCTGCATAGATGATAGCGATATACCTGCTGGCATTCTCAAATGTCTCGCTGTCCCCCTGTGAGATCTCATCCAAAGCTCTGAAAGATGGCTTTCTGCCAAATGAGAGTTTTGCCAGTGATGAGTTCAAAATAGTATCCCGATTTAAAAAGAGTCGCAGATAATCCTCCTCGGATTCAAGTATCGGGGTATGCCACTCCAGACTGTCCATGATCTTTGAGATATCAAGTACGGGATTATCAAATGTTTCTGTTGTTTCAAAAAGATATGTTTGTAGATATTGGGATAAAAATTCTTTGACTTTGGATGTATCTCTCTTGATACTTTCTGAGATCATCACAGCCAGTTCATCTTTTTGCTCCTGCAGTATCTCTTCAACATCCTTCAATGATAGTGTTTCACTGGTCAGGATAAAACGGTCATGAAACATACCGACACCGTTATCCTGATCCTGCAAAATATCATTATTGACATAAGGGACGACAAATATTGCATCACTTCGTTCTTTTATCTTTTTGATACTATTTTTCATAAATGAGGAAAAAAGATAACTTGCCATCCACACTTCTGCTGTCTTTCGACCCAGGGATAATGTATCGACAATGGGACCTATGGTTAATGCAATATATCTCATTTTGATGCCTTTATACTTTTTAACATTCTTGTCAGGTCACGATATTTTTGTTGTGACTGAAACCGCGGTTCGACGACTTTAGATAAGTCAATCGTTTTGACAAATTCAAAAAACGCATTAAAATCAAACTCTGAAGGGGTACGCAAAGTCATCTTTTTCCCTTTGACTATCACAGTAAAGTTTTGATCCAAGATCTCTTTTTCCGTACCGTTTGACCAAAAATAGACTCTCCCCTCAACAAACTTGAATGTGATCGGGGACTGAAACCGTTCGATCTCGTTATGCTCTTTATTAATGGTTGTATCATAAGGTCTACCCCACTTTTGGGTACTGGACAAACCAAACAGGTCTCTAAGCAGATACTGTTTGTCCGAACTGTAATTCACTGCTGAATCAGCACTGTATTTTCCCTGCTGATCCTGTAAAATATCCGAAAAGAAATAGGCTTTGATGACCTTTTTATCCCACTCCCATCCCATCTTTTCTTTGGCATACAGGAATATAGCCGGCTTTGTGTAGAACCTTGTACCCTGCTTGTTTGGCAAATTGATGCCTTGACGTAAAAACGCATATAGAAGACCTATATCCTTATCCCATCTGCTTACAGTAGAGGGAAAACTGTACACAGTACCATGGATCAATTCTTGATTGAAGGGGAACGGTTTTTTACTGGTTTCATTCACCAAATAAAAAGATCCGAACCCCTTGCTTTGCCTGGTTCCAAAATTAGTATTTGCCAGAAAAGCTTCAAAATGATCCTTAATCGCATTTTTTACCTTTTCATCAAAGCTAAAAAAATTGACAACTGGATAGTTGTTTTCTCCAAATTTTTGCTTCATTTTTTCATCTTCGCTTTTCCCTGTGTTGGCAAAGTACAGGGGAGGTCTCTCTTCCATCTCTACCTCTACCGAAGTATCATTGGTTATTTTGACTTTGTAGTCCAGGTAGCGATGACCATTCGTATTTTTTCTGTAAGGTATCCCCTCCACATATTTCAGTAAATATTTGTCCAGCTTCGGCTTCAGCTCCGTTGCCCTGAGCGTTGCACCGGGCTGACCGCTCTGAAAATGGATGATCGGCGTATGCTGTTTGAGCGTAAACTCTACTTTGTACTTACTGTCTGACATATCACTTCCTCACTTGAATTCATTGTTTTTTGACATTTGATCTCTATCGGTTTTTCAACTTCTTTTTTCTCACCTATAGCAAAAGAGATGATCACCCCGATCACTATACCCAGCAAAATCGAAACAGGTATAAACAGACGCTTTGCAACATTTTGCTTCCTTGAGACCCAAAGATAACCAAGGATCGCACTGACAACCATTGCAGCGATCGCGATCGCCATAGAGCGATCCGACTGGTTAAAATCAAAGATATTCATTCCGAAAATACCCGCCAACAGTGATGGCGGCAAGAACACCGCTCCCAGCTTCGAGATATTTTCAAGCCGGTCGTTTCTCTTCTTCTCCGTTTTCATCTCTATATAGTTGTGCAGTTCAGCTATTTCGCTGTCAAGGTCCTTAAGGTACTTCTCTATACGCATCACACCAAGCGCCTGAGTGTAGATCTCGATGCCTTGATCCTGTGCTGTGACTTCACGAAAGAAAAGGTTGTTCTGGAAATCTATATAGTCTCTGTATATCTCTGCTGCCTCCTCCTGGATATGCTCAAGGGTCGATGCGGCCAGTTTCAGGTCTGCTACCCTGCGGGAAAACTTCAGGATCGATGCACGGTATGCAAGCAAGAGGGTAAAGATCTGATAGTACATGGTACGCATATGCGGCGCCAATCTGTTTTTACCGAACCACTCTCCTGTCAGTGCGACAAATGAGTATCTGCTGATACCGTAGAGCGTACCCCATTCAACCCATCTGTCATAGGTGGACTCCTTGATGAGCACTTTGGTCATATGCTGACTTTGACAGGTCTTGTCGCTCCCGTCCACAAAGATATACTTATACCAAAACGCATCATTCTCATAGGCATATGTCTGCTCCTTTGCATCATATGCTTTCATCTCATCGGCAATATCATCGTTCATATACATGGAGATCACAAACATCCTGTCATCGATGATAGGCTCCACATGGATCTTCTCTTTCTCCGCTTCTGCCGAAGTAAACTTTTCCCCAAGCATCTTTTGAATATATGAGGGAAGATGGGTAGGGTCTTTTTTAAGATTTTCTTTTTTTGAATAATGCGAAAAGTCCTCTACCATAGGGTCCAGGTCTCCGTCAAACCGTACCGTAACCTCACACGGCAGTAGTGCTCCCTTTACCACACTGAGATCAAAACCGGTCTCATCCACAGCGCTTTTGGTGAGAAACTGCGGATAGAGGCGTCTCCCAAAATCGTTGATCTTTAAAACTTTATCCGCATCTTTGTAGTTGTGGTTCAGCAGCTCTATCGACAGTATCCCGATACCCGTATCAAACGTACAAAGAGAAACACCGTCTATCGCCAGCTCAAACTCATCATCAGGAAGCTTCAGGGCAAATACCCCTTTTTGTTCCTTAAACTCGTAATAGTACGATATGCCCTTTTCATCAGACGCTTCTGTCTCATAGAGCGCTTTTCTCACATAGTCATAAAAATAGATATATTCATTGTAGTGTTCATGGCTTTCACTTATGTCAAACGTTTTTCTTCTCCACAGGCTTTCACTGCCGCAAAGCGTTTCATTGACCTCTTTGATATCTTTATCCATAACAAAAGGGAACATAAAGATATGTGTACTGTAGGTTTCGTTCTTCAAAATCATCCTTTCAAATGCATCGACCAAAGCTTCGATCTCAGTTTTTGCCAGCATATCATCTTTGATGCCGACAAAGCCGAACTCTCCGCCGCCATAGTAGTAATCATCTTCCTTGATATGCTGCAATCCGAAAAATTCCTCTATTTTGGAAAATTTATAGCCATAAAAGACGATTTTGTGATCGCTATAAATGATGTATTCGTTGTGATCAAAGTATATGTTGTCTGTAATTGCTGAAAAATGCGGGGTCTTTGTATAAAAAATATTGGTTTTATCCGCCTTGGCGCTGTTTACCGATGCCATAGCCAACGTTTCATCTTCAGCGCTCACGCCTTGAGCCGATCTATCTTTTTCCCTGATCTCTTCTATCTCTTTTTTGGATGCACAAAGTGCCCTCATCCCGGGGATATACCTGCTGTCATTTGCTGCGACCAGTTTTTGATACCTTGTAGGCACTTTATCTAACAATGCCAAAACCTGCAAAAGGCTTGCTTCTCTGTCGCTGTAGGCATTATGATGATCGATGATCTCTATCGGATAGCTCTCCAGCAACGAGGGATCATCGACGGTAAGCTCGATCGCATAGAACTGTTTATCCCGGTTATTTCGGATATCTTGCTGATAGTCACTGAGCTTTGCGCCCCAGGAGAGTGCCCTGTCTATATAAGGGATACCCTCCTCTTCCAGTACCTTCCTGATCTCGATCATCTCAAGATCATGTCCGCCGAGAAGAAATACCGTATTCTCTTTGTCGATCGCCAATTCAGCCCCCTATATAAAAAGTCTCTTTAACCAATGCCTGAAACTTGATCGGATCGATCTGTGATTCATGATAGATACTGATACCCGAACGCCTTGCCCTTCTGAGTGTGGAGTGACCAAAGTTCGGAGAGCGTTTCATCCCGATATACTCCTCTTTTGGATGGTTGGAGATATTGACGACGATGGCTTTTGAAGCGATGCCAAAGTTTTCCAAAATGGAGTCATACTTGTAAACGGCATCCAGGCCTTTGAAGTTTTTCCTGTTCTTGCACTCGATCACAAACAACCTGTTGTTCTGCATGATCAGCACATCAAACTCGTTATTCACCCTTTTGACAGGATCCGGTTCTTCACCGTCACAGTCAAAGTCGATCTCTATACCTACAGCGATATCATCAGGGGACAATGCCTCGCAGAGCCAATAGATATACTCTTCCAGAAGATCGCCTTCAAACTCTTTTCTTTTAGAAGGGTCAAATGCATGTTTTTCATCCACGATACCCAGTCTCCTGAGTATCTCAAGCGTATCGCTGAAAAAAGCGAGATCATACCTGCTTGTTTCCGGGTAGATCAATGCCTCTCTTACTTTCCTGTAGTTGGACTGATTGCGATAGAGCTCCATGATAGCCTGCTTTCTTGGAGAGAGTACTTCCTTTGATTGCCGGGAAACGATCTTGTAGTTCAGCAGTGTGATATAACTCTCCAGATCCATTTTCACTGCCAACTTCTGCGTTGTCATACTCCCGTCAGGCTCTATGATATGCAGATCGTTGTCGAAGTGATCGTAGCTGAGTACCCTGCCGCCCTCTTTGCGTATCATGTCGCTAAGCAGTATGGTGATGGCAGGATAGCCGTCGGTGGCATTGAGCCAGAGCGCATCTTCTGTATCAAACGCTTTTTGCGCTGTCTCTTTTATCGCCTTTGCACTGTCCTCATTCGTTGAGATAACACGTATGTACCACCCCAAAGCATGTTTGGCAGAAAACTTCTGCATCCCTTTTTGAAGCATTTTGGCTCTTTGAAGATTGGACGGGTCATCGTCACATAGCAGTAGATGGTGTTTGATCTGCTCTTTATATGCGTAGAGTACGGGGACGATACGGCTGGTATCCTCCCCTACGATGCTAAGTAGTGTCATGAAGTCTGTTGCTCCCCTTTTCCCATTTTAAGAATTATATTGTACTTGAATAAAATTAAGACTTTCTCCGCCCATCACAAAACCGGCGCTTGAACCTGCACATCGTCATGGTAGTACTCCACATCCATTTCTGTACCGTCACTATAGTAATAGACATGCTTGCCCTCTTTTTTGCTGTTTTTGTACTCGTGGGTGGATTCCAGCTTGCCGTTCTCATCGTAGAACTTCACTATCCCGTCCCGCTCTCCGTCCACATAGGGGTCCTCAACCCGAAGCACACCGTTCTCATAGTAGGTTTTTGCGATACCGTGCGGGACCAGCTCGGTTTTCACCTTCTTATAGCCGAGACTGTAGCTCTTTTTGTAGGGGGTCTCCTCTTTGAGGTTGCCGTTGTCCCAGTAGCTCTTTCTGACCTCTATCAGCTTCTCGTCTTCGGAGATCGTCGTCTCTTTGGCAGGTTTCGTCGTGTTGTCTTCATCATCGCTGAAAAAGCTCACTCCCCATCCGATCGTCACGACGATCACCCCGAAGATCACCCATCCCATGATCCACTCAAAAAATCCTTTTATTGCATTCATACTTTTCCTTTGATATGTCATACCTCTCGGCACGCTGCTATTTCTCCCTGAAAGGAGTATCAAATAGTACGGAAATAAAACGGAAATATTTTTCGTTATATAAAAGTGCTCTATATCATATGAAAAAAAAGGAGGGGATGGACGCGCAAGCTGTACCGATCGTACCACCGAAGCGGATGCTTTACTCTCTCCCAAGCTCCGGAGATCGTAAAAGACCCTGTAATACTTTGGAAGTGGAGGCTTTAGCCCCACCGAAAAATGCAATATTTTTCAGTTTTCCTCTCGTTCCCAAGCTCCGGCTTGGGAATGCATAGTCGCATTTGTGGTTCTTGTCGCAGTATGCATTCCCATCGAGACGATGGGGAACGAGAAAAATTACTTCCATAGGCAGAACCCGCAGAACTAAAATGGCTTACAGACAGATGGCAGTAGATTATACGTCTCGAAATTACTTCCGCGGGAAAAACCCGCGGAACAGACGTAGTATAGCACTTTGCTGCTTTTTCTTTCCTCTCGTTCCCAAGCTCCGGCTTGGGAATGCATAGTCGCATTTGTGGTTCTTGTCGCAGTATGCATTCCCATCGAGACGATGGGGAACGAGAAAGGTTTTCGCAAGCTTAAATGAAAATGTGGTAGGCGGAAGTAGTCTCGAAATTACCTCCGCAGGCAGGGCCCGCGGAACGATCAAGCTGAAAAGCTACAATCTGAGCGTCAAGCTGTCTCGAAATTACCTCCGCGGGCAGAACCCGCGGAACAATGTCCGTTTGGTACAGTTCCAAGAGGAGGCGGGAACGGTCTCGAAATTACCTCCGCGGGCAGAACCCGCGGAACAAAGAAGAGAAAATCACAGATACTTTTCTTCAAAATGTCTCGAAATTACCTCCGCGGGCAGAACCCGCGGAACAGACGTAGTATAGCACTTTGCTGCTTTTTCTTTCTTTTTCGGTCATACGCAACAGCAGGTTTTCAGGGAACTTGCGCAAAAAGTTTGTAAACCTACCGGTCTGAAAAACCCGCAACTGCCACATTTTACCACCACCTCCCTTATTTACGTGCTTTCCGGGCCGAAAAAATGTTGTAAACCGTTTTGATATTTTCAAAAAAACGGCAGGTTTACAAACTTTTTCATTTTTTAGCACCCTGCAAAGCCCGTAAACAGGCACCTTGAAACTTAAGATAAAATAAAAGTTCGTAAACCGTTCTGCCCGGTAGCGTAAAAAGTGAGGTTTACAAACTTTTAGTTTCGTTTAAGAAAAATGGAGATCCCCCGAAACAGGAGATTTCAGCGGGTTTTGCTTAAAAACGGCTTAGGAAAAAAGTGTGTAAAGTGTTTGGAGGGCTGATACCTGTTCCTCTCTGCCCAAAAGTTAAAACGAAAATAACTTTCGCTACAATGCAGTACAATCGATAAAACCGGGAGAAAGCATGAAAAAGTCCACTAAACAGCAAAATATAGACAAGATGATCAGATACTTCAAAAGCAATCCGCAGGGGTGCAGTTCCAGACAGTTGGCTGATCATCTGGGCTGCGATATGAAAACCATACAGAACTATTATGATGATCTCAGAGCCAACTATGTCGAAGGGGTAGAGCTTGTCAAAATAAAAAAAGGGTACTACACGATAGTGGATCACAGGAGCCCGATAGACCATGCTGCCATAGAGATAGAAAAAAAGGTCTATCTCAAACTCGCAGTAGAGGTCCTCGAAGGGCTTACCGACATCTCCAGGCACCATGATGAAGTCGTCGATGACCTCAAACTGAGAAAAGTCAATACCGCCTACTATGTCAAACCCGAAGAGTATGAAAAGCTCAACACCGACAAGGAGGAGATAGAACTCCTTGAGGATGCCATACTGGAGGATGCCGTCATCATCTTCCGCTACAAAGGGAGGGACTACCATGTGGAGCCCTACCGGCTGGTAAACTTCGACGGTATCTGGTATCTCTACGGGAAAGACAAAGAGGAGCATACCTCAAGCCCCTACAAAACATGGATGCTTGAATTTATCGATGATGTCGAAGTCGATCTTCAACACAAACACACCATGCCCGATGCACTGATAGATCAGCACCTTGAAGAGGCGGACTCTGCCCTTTCCGTCATCGGAGAAGCGCAGTTCGATGTGCATCTAAAAGTCTCGGCGCATGTCGCGGAGATATTTACCAGACGCAACCATTTTCCCGATCAGAAACATACCATACAGGAGGACGGCTCTCTTCTTGTCACATCCACCATCAGCAGTTACTTTGACATAGACCCGGAGATCAAGTCATGGTTCCCGCATATCGAGATCCTCGAACCAAGGGAATACAGACAAGAGTTTCTGCTCCAGATAGAACAATACAGGGAAAAATTCAAAGAGGAGATCGAAGCACTCTGCAAAACGCAGGAGTGATCAACGCTCAATCCGGGACACCTATGATATCCCACTAGGTTTTCTCGCATCGGTGCAGCCCAACTTTGCGATCTCCCGGACTTCCGGTGGGGCTAAAACATTCGGCCCTTTTTATCGTCTGAGTTTTATACTTTGCCGCACTGGTCACAATGGGTGATGAGTTCTGTCGTCAGGCTGATCACGCTCTCATTTCCTCTTTCCTTGTTGAACTGCAGATAAACGCGCTGATGTATTTGAACGATTTTCTCAATGACCTTCCATGCTTCTTCTTCGCTTATCAGATAGTGTGCATCCATCAATACGTGTGCGGGATGGGTATAGACCGCGTGAGGCGATTCCCACGGAGGATTAGAGGAAAGCACTATCCCCTGAGCATACCTGTCGAGGATTTTCCGCTCAGTTTCAAATTGCTCAACTGCCTGCAAAAAAACCTCTGCGGCTTTGGGATTGCGATGGATTTGCAGTGCATGCGCAAAGGTCTCCGTATGGTACACCGTCTCTTCGATCATCTCATTGATGATGCTCAAAACTTCTGCAAATGCCGGATCGTTTGGTAAAGACGGGTTCATACTTCAAACTCCTTTTCAAAATCTTCTATCGATTTCTCTTCTGTAAAATGGGGCTGAAAGACAGGCAGGTCAGCCTGATAAAAAATGCCCGTATCAAACCCGTCACTCCCGTGTATCCGTTGCGCAGCCAGTATCATATCGTCTGTCGGTTCGATAGCGATCTTGCGCATGCTCTTATACCACGCTTTCTCTTCCGGCCGGAAAGTCACGCAGGGCGTTTTTATCTCAACGAGAGAAAACCCCTTATGCTCAATCGCCTCTACAATCAGTCTGCTTAACCCTTTTTGATCTCCCGCCGATCCTCTGGCGATAAAACTCGCTCCGGAAGCCAAAGCGATACCGAGAGGATTGAAGCGTCTGATACCCGTCCCTTCAGGGGCGAGTTTGCTCTGCCAGTCAGGTTCCGTAGTAGGAGAGGGTTGCCCTTTTGTCATACCGTACACCTCGTTATCCATGACGATATAGGTCAGGTCCATATTGCGCCTGCAGGCATGCAAAAAGTGGTTTCCCCCGATCGAGTAACCATCCCCGTCTCCGCCCGCGACAATGACATTCATATCGGGACGCACGGCTTTCAATCCGGCCCCCAATGCCAAAGCCCGGCCATGCACGCCATGAAACCCGTACGCATCGACATATGCGGAGATCCTTGAAGAACAACCGATTCCGGTAACCAACCCGATCTGTTCTTTGGGTATCCTGAGCCACGCCAAAGCCTGGGTCAGTGCACGAAGTACAAAATAGTGCCCGCATCCGGGACACCAGACAGGACGCACATCAGACAAATAGTCTTCAGGACTCAACTTTTCTCCGGCTGTATCAATCATTTGCCGCCTCCTTGATAAATGCTTTGATCTCATCACTGCCCAGTACCAAAGGCCCCGGTTTTGCCAATGTCAATGCCGAGGCATCGATCGCCCCCTGCCCTTGCAGATAATGGTAGAGCTGCCCCGAATAGGACTGTTCGACAACGATCACCTTTTTCCCTTCACAGAACGCTTGGATCGCTTCCGTCTGCAGCGGCATCAGGAGTCTCAATCCCAAAAGCGCTACAGGAGAGCCCTCATGATAAAGTTCAGAAACTGCTTCTTTTGTATTGTGATAGACAGACCCCCATGTCAGGACAACGATCTCTGCACTCTCCTGCTGAAAACACGTTTCTGCCCACATCCTCCCATAGTCAAACTGTGTCACTTTCGCTTCGCGTTTTTTTAATTGCTGAAGATGGTCCGAAGCCATGGATGAAGGCTTTCCTGAGACAGTATGTTCCAGCCCGTCCGCAGTGTATCTGCCTGCGGCATTGCCGGGAATTGCCATAGGCGAGATGAAATCGGGTGTAACAGCATAACGCAGATAGGATCCCTTCCCATCCTGCTCCGGGAGTATCTTCCTTTTCAAATCAAATGTTTGAGAGGGGACAGCATCAATAATCGCACGAGACTGGCCGAGCCTCTGATCGGAAACCAACACGACAAGCGTCTGCAGATGTTCTGCCAGTCCCACTGCCCACTGTGTCGTCACCACACAGTCTCCGATGCTCAGAGGAGCGACCACGACATGCGGGGCTTCACCGTGCATCCCGAAAAGTACCTGATTGAGATCGGTCTGTTCCGACTTGGTAGGAAGCCCCGTCGAAGGCCCTCCGCGCATCACATTGATCACCAGTGCCGGGACCTCACTGGCTATCGCCAGTCCCATCGCTTCGATCATCAGTGAAAAACCCGGACCGGATGTAGCCGTCATGGAAGGTTTGCCGCCGAAAGAACCGCCTATGACCATATTCATCGCGGCAAGTTCATCTTCTGCGATCATCACATTGCCGCCGTATTTTTCCAAACGGGGTGCAAGATACTCTACGATATCACTGGCCGGAGTGATAGGATATGCCGCGGCAAACTTGACACCGGCACGCAAGGCACCCAGTGCGCAGGCTTCATTTCCGCTGATATTCCACCGTGTATGCGAAACAGGTTTCCAATTCTCAAGCGGGGCAGCGTCTCTCTCAAGAAGTCGATAGCCTCTCCCGACCGCTTCGGAGGCAGTCCGGAAGATCTCTCCCCCTTTTTTCTCCATGACTTGCTCCAATGCTTCCAACACAGCATTCAGAGGCAGTCCGAGCTGAGAGGCAACAATCCCTACGGCAAATGCGTTGGGGCGGCTTCCCTTGAGCTGATCTGCCTGATCCTTCAGGTTGACCTCTATGATCTTCGCGCCCGTGGATGCGACACTGTCCGGCAGGGCATCATGACTGTTGTCGAAGATCACGCAGCTTTGGGAGTTCAGGGGGATCTCATCGCTAAAACGTTCAAATCCGTGCCAGTCCAGCGCAAAATGGATATCGCTGCTCCGGGCGGAACGCTCTGCAGGAGCGTCTGAAAAATTCAATACCACAGCGGACTCCCCTCCGCGGATCTGCGGGCCGGAAAATCGTGTCATATATCCGTAATAACCGGCATTAGCCATACTCTTCAGCAGGATCAATCCTGCCGTGACCGCACCGCTTCCGCCTGCTCCTGACACAGAGACCGAAACGTTTCTGTCGTTGATACTATTATGGGATTGCATGGTTTTCCCTCTCCTTGATGATTACTTTAAAGCGCATTATATTCAATTAACTCAGACTTTTTTTAAAGATGGAAAGAGAAAAAAGAAAAAAGAACATTCCGATTACAAAGATACAGAGCATATCCAGCCATACGACCTCCAACCCTGCCCCTCGGTAGAGTACCGCCTGGGACATACTGACAAAGTGGCTTGTGGGCATCAGCAGCATGAGATACTGGAGTGCCTGCGGCATACTTTCAAACGGGGTGATCGCCCCGGAGAGTATCTGAAGCGGCAGAATGGTGATAATGATGATCAGCCCGAGCTGCGGCATCGACCGGGCAACCGTCCCCATAAAGATCCCCATGGAGGTCGTCGAAAAGAGCATCAAAAACGCTCCGAACAGAAAGAGCCCCTCAGAGCCTGCGATAGGCACATCCAGTATCCCCTTGATAACAAACTCCAGCGACAGTGCCGCGGCCAGCAGCACGACCGCACCCATGGACCAGATCTTGGAGATCATGATCTCCGCAGCACCCAGGGGCATCACCAGCAGGTGTTCCAGCGTACCGTGTTCACGCTCCCTGATCAGCGCGGCTCCGGCAAGAATGATAGAAAGCAGTGAGACCTGCTCGATAAACTCCATCACGCTGCCGAACCACGAACTCTCCAAAGCGGGGTTGAACTTCATGCGGGTCACAAGCGCCACCGGAAGCCGGGTACCACCGGAGGTTCCCTCCAGGAAAGTACTGACTTCATCGTTGATGATCTGCTGGATATACCCCGCGCCGATACCCGCCTGCGACATACGGGTCGCATCGATATTGAGCTGCACCGCAGGGTGTTTGCCCTGAAGTACCTCCTTCTCAAACGAGGGCGGGATCGTCACGACAAACGTGTATATCCCCTTATCCATCCCGTAGTCCACCCTCTCCGCACTGATCCTATCGGGAGGAAGAAAACGCGGTTTGTAAAAGGCCCCGATAATGCGTGCGGAGAGTGCGGAGCGGTCCTCATCGACAAAAGCAACCGGGACTTTGTTGAGTTCCGAAGAGGTGGCCGTGGCTCCCAGATAGATGGCAATAGAAAAGGTATAGAGGATCAGGATCGTCATGATCTTGTCATGCCACAGGCTCTGCAGCTCTTTGATCCCAAGACGGTAGATATTGAGAAGAGATCTTTTCATTTAGACCTCCTGCTTTTTGAGCGCCAGGATGCTCAGCAGTGTGATGACCACAACCGCAGCCGCTAATGCGGCAAAGTCCCGGCCCAGATCACCGAACTCAAGCGCCTTGCTGAAAACACCGCGGCTGATATTGATAAAATAGGTTGCCGGATAGATGTTGCCGATGAAGGCGGCAGGACCTTCAAGCGAACTGACGGGTTCATTCAGTCCCGAGAGGCTCACTGTCGGCAGCAGCGTGAAGATCGCTGTCGCAGCCAGCGCGGCGATCTGCGTCTTGGCGAAGGAGGACATCAGAAGCCCCAGGCCCGTGGTCGCCGTCACAAAAAGCAAAGCGCCCAGACTCAGTGTCCACAAACTCCCTTTCAGCGGTACCCCGAAGAGTGTCACGGCCAGAACGACCAATCCAATGTAGCCGACCATACTGAGGACGATATAAGGAAGCTGTTTTCCCAGCAGGAACTCCAGCCGCGTTACCGGCGTGGCATAAAAGTTGGTGATGGAACCAAGCTCCTTTTCGCGCACAACACTCAGTGCCATCAGGATGGAGGGGATAAAGACAAGGAGCAGAGGAATGACCGCCGGCACCATCGCATAGATACTCTTAAAATCCTGATTGTAGCGGTAGCGCATCTCGATGTTCACTGCGGAGAGTGCCGGGGTATATCCCAGCTGCGCTTTTGCCTGCCCAAGTATATAGTCATAGTGCATTCCCCTGACATACCCAAGGATCGTCTCGGCCCTAAACGGCATCGCCCCGTCGATCCATACCCCGATCTCTACCGTTTTCCCCCGTTTCATCTCTTTTCCGAATCCCGGCGGGATCTCAAGCGCCAGCGAGATCTCCCCGCTGCGCATCCGCCTGTCAAGCTCTGAAGAGGAACGGAGAGAGGGCTGTTCGAGAAAATAGCGTGAACCCGAAAGATTCTCGCTATAGGAGCGGCTCTCCGGTGTCCGGTCATGGTCCAGCACGGCAAAACGCAGATCCTCCACATCCATGCTGATCCCATACCCCAGTGTCAGCATCAGCAGGATCGTCCCGAATAGCGCAAAGACCAGCCGTACCGGGTCGCGGATGAGTTCCAGGGATTCCCTGTAGGTATACCCCAGCAGCCGCAGCGCACTGAAAAAACGGTTTTGAGGTTTTGAAGGGGGGAAAGCTAGCGCTTTCTGCGTGCCTGTCTCTTCTTCCGTGCCTCCTTCAGCCTCTTCAAGGTAATCGATGAAGGCCTCTTCGAGGTTCTCTTTGTTGCGGGAACGGATCAGCTCCTGCGGAGTGCCGCTTGCCAGCACTCTCCCCTTATGCATCAGCGAGATCCTGTCACACCGCTCCCCCTCATTCATAAAATGGGTCGAGACGAAGATCGTCACGCCTTCATTGCGGGAGAGGCCGATAAGGAGTTCCCAGAAACGGTCGCGTGAGACAGGATCGACCCCCGAAGTAGGCTCATCCAGGATCAATATCTGCGGCTTGTGCACTACCGCTACCGCCAGGGAGAGACGCTGCCTGATACCAAGGGGGAGATCCGAGGCAAACGTGTCACGGTAGTGTTCCAGTCCGAAATGAGTTATCATCTCCTCCACACGGGACCCTACTGCGTGATCGGGAAGGTGAAAAAGCTGCGCATGCAGCTTGAGGTTCTGCCTCACCGTGAGTTCCGAGTAGAGCGAAAAGCCCTGGGTCATATAACCCACACGGCTGCGCGCAGCCATATCCTGCGCATCTATCGGCTGTCCAAAGATCCATGCTTTCCCCTCGCTGGGATTGAGCAGGCCGGTGAGCATCTTCATTGTCGTGGTTTTGCCGCAGCCGTTGGAGCCGAGGAAGCCGAAGATCTCACCGCGTTCTATGCCGAAACTCACCTCATCTACCGCGGTAAAGTCGCCAAAACGCATCGTCAGCCCTTCAGCGATGATCGCCTCTTCCCCGTTCCCATTTTCAGGAGGGTTACTGCTTCGCGGCGGTACGACAAGGGTTTTGTACCCCCGGCGTTTTGACTCGGGCAGCAGTGCGATAAAGGCATCGTCGAGATTCTCCGTGCCGGTCTTTTGGTGCAGCGCATCCGGCGTACCGGCAGCCAGCAGCTTTCCCTCATCCATCGCTACGATCCAGTCAAAACGTTCCGCCTCTTCCATATAGGCGGTGGCAACGATCACGCTCATCCCTTCCCGGCGCTTCCTCATGCGCTCTACCAGCTCCCAGAACTGGCGGCGGGAGAGGGGGTCCACCCCTGTAGTGGGCTCATCCAGGATCAGAAGATCGGGATCATGGATCAGCGCACAGCAGAGTCCCAGTTTCTGTTTCATCCCTCCCGAGAGCTTGCCTGCGGGCCGGTCACGGAAAGGGGCAAGCCCTGTGCTTCGGAGCAGTTCGTCGATCCTTGCCCGGCGCTCGGCCCTCTCCTGTCCGAAAAGGCGGCCGAAAAAATCGACATTTTCCTCCACAGAGAGCGACATATAGAGGTTTTTCCCGAGCCCCTGGGGCATATAGGCGATCCGGGGACCGATCCTGTTACGATGGCGCTGAGAGCGCATCTCTCCGCCAAAAACCTTGACCGATCCCTCCTGTATGATTTTCACCCCCGAGATCAGTGCCAGGATGGTCGATTTCCCCACCCCGTCCGGACCGATCAGTCCGACCATACAACCGGAAGGTATCTCCAAACTGACATCATCTACCGCTATCGTATCCCCATAACGGTGGGTGAGTTGATCCAGAGCGGCTACAGGGGTCATGGCCTTGAACCGTTACTGTCTTTCATACGCAATGACTCCGGCCAAGGCATCGTTTCATCAACTCTTACATAGGCAACACCCGGCAATCCGGACTTGATCTTCTCCAGATGTCGCTGCAAGAGTTCAGGCACTATTTTTATTTTGACACGGAACATCAGTTTTTCCCTCTCTGTTGCCGTCTCTATCTCTTTGGGGGTAAACTGTGCTTCGGGAGAGATAAAACTTACCTTTGCAGGTATTGCAATATTTGGCAGCGCATCCAGAACGATCCGTGCCTCAGAACCGATATCGATACGCCCGACCTGGGAGGTCGGCAGGAAGATCGTCATAAAGGTATCGATCAGGTCGAGTACGACCAAAACCCTTCCGCCGTTTCCTACCATTTCCCCCTCTTCTGCCAGGCGGTAAAGCACCCTTCCTTTCACGGGAGAGTAGAGTCTGCTCTCCTCCAGCTGCACTTTGATGCTTTCTGCCTGGGCTTTGGCAGCATTGATCGCCGCTTCACCGTTCGTCACCTGGGCTTTGGCTGCCATCAGGCCCGCTTCTGCCCTTTGATACTCTGTCTCATCCTTCTCCAGCTGAACCAGCGCGATACTTTTGCTTTCAAAGAGTGTTTTGCTTCGTAAATAGTCTCTTTTTGCCTGCTGGAGATCGATCTCTCTTTGCGCCACAACCGCCTGGGCATACTTCTTGTTCTCCCTTGCCTGCTCTACTCCGGCAAGCGCGACCCTGTACTGTGCCTCCAGCTCTCGGGTATCAAGCTCGGCCAGCAGCTGGCCCTTTTCGACCATATCCCCCTCATGCACATAGATCTCCGTGAGCCTTCCTCCGTACTTCGCGGTGATATCCACCTGTGTTGTCTCAATCCTGCCGTTTCCGTAGGCTACCCCCTCATAGTGATCATTATCATCCCAGTATCCTGTTAGCACAAGTACGGCGAAAAGCAGACCGATCACCGCTGCAAGATAGAGCATACTTTTTATCAGCTTTTTTTTCATTTCTCCTCCTTCTCTCCTCACGCTACAGATATCTCCTCAAACCTTCGGGGGATCGATCATTGCCTTTTCACCTGATCTCAAATCAAAGAGCGAGACTTCCATACGTTGCCCTTAAGAGCTGATATAAATTGATTATACTACAATAGTTGTAAGAATAATAAGTTCGCCGATAGAAAACAGAAAGATGATATCAAGAGAAAAAGCAAGTTGGTGAATTGGAGAAAACAAGGTCAGACATTTAACAGATATTTAACACTTAAAATCTATACTTATCATTGTTATAAACAAAACAAAATTGAAGGAAGAAAAATGGAAGTAAACAACAGAAGGAATTTCCTCTCGAAGGTCATGATGACAGGTATTGGCGGTGCGGCACTGCTCTCAACCTCAGTGTATGCAAAAGGGCCAAGAAACGGCTCATCGACCCAAACCTTGACAGAAGCACAGAAAGACAAACTCTTTTTTATCTATCAGGAAGAGAAAGTGGCAAGAGATGTCTATATCACACTGGGCAATATCTATACAGATGAAAACACCTTTGCCTCTATCCAGATCTCGGAACAGAGACATATGGACGCGGCAAGAGGACTCTGTGAAAAATACGGTGTGGATATCTCCGGTGTCGATGAGAGTCAGGTCGGTGAATTTGTACTGCCTGTACTTCAGGAGCTCTATGATACCTGTGTCGCTACAGGGGAAGAGTCAAGACTGGATGCGCTCAAGATCGGTGAGCTGATCGAGCTGACAGATATCGACGATCTGGAAGAGGCTGCAAAAGGAATGCCTAGTGATGTAGTGAATGTCTTTGATAACCTGAAAGAGGGAAGCTACAACCACCTGGATGCCTTCCGAACTGCCATCTCGAGAGCTTAAGACCGATGCCGACCAGAGAGCCGCAAGAGATCGTCGCAGCCTACTATCAGGCACTCTATAGCGGCAACCTTGCAGAGGTAAAAAAATGCATGATGCAGGAATCCTACTTCATGACGATTGAAAGCTTTGGATTGAGGCTTGCACTGAAAGATCCGCTCTTCAAGTCTCAGCTCAAAGAGATAGAAAATCCGGAAACTCTCAAAGCGGTAGAAAAGAAACTCTCCGGGGAGCTGGCATCGCGCCGGAAAAATCCCCGGATCGAGATCACGTCTGCTGACTCCAACGGACCCGGGCGGCAGACTGTCCGCTTCAAGGAGGACGGCAGGGAGAAAGTGCTCTACTTCTCCAAAGAGGATGAGGGGTGGAAGATCAACTACTATGCCGGCCGGAAGGTCAGCGATACAGAGTAAATGTCCGGATATCCGCTTTTTTAAAGCGGACCTTGTGTAAGATGCCATCCAAAAAGGCTTGTGAATGCTTGAACTTATAATTCTGGCAGTAGCATTGAGTATGGATGCGTTTGCCGTATCCCTTGGACTGGGCGCCAAACGGGCTACCGTTGACAACAGACAGCTGGCAGTGAAAGTCGGACTCTTTTTCGGATTTTTTCAGGGTTTTATGCCGCTTATCGGTTATCTTGCCGGGGTCGGCCTTTCAAGTTTTATCGAGTCCATCGACCACTGGGTTGCCTTTGTGCTGCTTGCGCTTATCGGATCAAAAATGGTCTATGAGAGTTTTGGCGAACCGGTGGAAGAGGAGGTCTCCATCATCACGAACAAGGTACTCTTCATACTTGCCGTTGCCACCAGTATCGATGCAATGGCAGCAGGCTTTACCTTGACACTGATGGAACCGGCTATCGCTTTGTCGATTGTTGTGATCGCACTCACTACATTTGTTTTCAGTTATGCCGGGGTATTGCTCGGTGCACACGGCGGAGCTTTTCTGGAAAGCAAAGCAGAACTCCTGGGCGGTATCGTACTGATCGGTATCGGGTCAAAGATCCTTATCGAGCACACCCTTTTAAGCTAGAACCCTATAGACCCTGTTGGGCTCTTCTTCCGTTTTTGTCCATATAGACAGCTTTTTTGGCTACTCGCTCAGAACATAGACCAGCACATCACAGGGTGCTTCGGCAAGCAGATACGAGGCCATACTTCCCAAAAGGGCCTGAAATCCGGAGGTTCCCCTTGATCCGATAACCAAAAGGTCGCAAGGATTCTTTTTCACATAATCCAGCAGTGTTCTCCGTACTTCGATCCCCCCTTCGATCAGCTGGGTTTTCTCAACGCCCAGATCCGATTTGAAGGCATTGAGGCTCTCCTGGGCTGACAACTTGACCTCCTGCCTGTACTTTTCACTGTCGAACCCCTGAAACCCATAACCGTTTGAGGTATAGATACCGGCGGCATAGAACGGCTCATAGGCATGAACGATTTTCATTTTGGCCGAAGAGAATGTTTTTTTTGCATAGCGTGCTCCCCATTTGGAGTGCATTCCAAAATCCGTAAGCACAGTAACCTCCCTGTAGGGCTCTTCGGATCGGCCTTTCACTACCAGGACCGGGATATGACTTCTCTGGGCAATCTTATGCGCCGTGGTACCCAATAAGGCTTTTTTGCCCTTTCTGTGCGGTCCGATAATGATCATCTCCGCTTTGATCAGCTTCGCCTGATAGAGTATCGTCTCTTCAGGGTCCCCCTCTTTGACCAGGAGAGAATAGGGAACCCCCTCCGGAAGTTTTAGCTTTTTGATCATTTTTTGCATATCCTGCCTGATCGTATCCGTATCTATTGATTCATTTTTTAGACGAAACAGGTCCGGAGTTTCAAACCAGGGTATTTTGACCGCATAAATGAAAAAGAGTTCCGCACCCATCTCCCGGGCGATCATAAAAGCTCTTTTCACGATAGTCTCCGATTTTGCAAAAGGGTCTATCCCCACAACGATTCTTCCTGAGTTGCTCATCTCATACCTTCCTTTCTGTGGATGCATCCCCTGCGTTTAGACTTTTTTCACAACGGAAGCTGCTCTCTGTCTTTATGATATCATATTTTAAAATAGAATAATATAAGAAAAAATGGTATCATAAGAGTAAACATATACTACCCTGTCGGGCAGAAATCTTTAGTGATTGGGAATATTCATCATTTTACCCGCAGGTCGGGGTGTCCCTACCCCGACAATAACCGTTGATGGACTGCAATGTCTAGTATCGGGGTGGGGACACCCGACCTACAAAAAGCTTTTTTTGGGCAAGGAAATGGCATTTCAGAACGTATGCTGAGCAAAAAAGATCAAGTGAAATCAAGCCAAAAAAAAGATATCATAAGCGTATGAACTCTCCAAAAAAGATCGATATTCCCAAGATCGAACAAACGATACTGAAGCTCTCAAAAGTCGTAAAAGAGGTAGCGGTCTTTATGCACCATGGGCAACTCTTTGCACTGATCTACCCCGATATTGAAGAAGCAAAGAAGCGTAAGCTCATACGCATCGAGAATGAGATCAGATGGTATGCCGTAGAACTGTACAATATCAAAGCCAAAGAGAGCCAGAAGATCAAAGGGTACCAGATCGTCCGATCCCCGCTTCCCAAAAAAAGCAACGGGGAGATCCACAGAGCCGAACTTGAACGCTTTTTGGATGAACAGAGATCACAGGAGAGGGAGAGAGAAAGTGAACCCGCGGATGAAGCCTATCAAACGATCAAAAGATTTCTCTCGACACGTACTACGGAGCCTATCCTGCCATCCTCACACCTGGAACTTGACCTTCACCTTGACTCACTTAACTATATAGAACTTTTTACATTCATAGAAGAGAGCTTCGGGGTCACTGTCGATGAGGCCCGTTTTTCGCAGATGATGGTCATGCATGAGCTTAGCCGCTATGTC
>Ga0265295_1001479_pt1 | contig 41124 bp, 62 predicted proteins | sample Munlansysbiofilm_FD_192503 | JGI IMG/M metagenome (GOLD analysis project Ga0265295, IMG submission 192503) | Leachate microbial communities from a municipal landfill in Southern Ontario, Canada - Methane capture system biofilm | ecosystem: Engineered > Solid waste > Landfill > Unclassified ... | reverse complement strand
AAAAATGATACAAGGGGGAAATAAAAAATGAAACTATTCAAAGATGCTAAAAGAGTATATATTGATTTTCTAAATCCAGGTGAATATTGGGGTCAATTTTATCATCAAGTAGAATATAACAAACAATATTGGAGATAAATATATACAATGAATAAAAAATTACTTAAAGACAAAAATTTCATACTAGTAATCCTCGGTAATTTTGTGTCCTTAATCGGTAGCAATATTCAACAGTTCGTCCTCTCACTGTATGTATTAGCAATAACCGGATCTGCGACACTATTCGCAACAATGCTTGCGATAGCAATATTACCGAGAATTATTTTATCTCCAATAGCTGGAGTTTTTGGCGATTGGTTTGATAAGAAAAAATCAATTGTCATCTTGGATTTAATAAATGCCTTTATCCTCTTTGGTTTTGCCATATATTTGTTTTATAATGAAAATCTAACAATCGGTTTAATCTACTTATTAGTTATCTTACTGGAAATTACAGAAATATTCTTCCATTCTTCAATGTCAGTTGTAATACCTAGCGTAGTTGAGAAAGAACAATATCTGGAAGCTAACTCATTAAGAACAATGATAATAAGTTTTGGTACTTTAATGGCTCCTATTTTGGGGGCTATAATATACGGCGCATTTGGTTTGTTTATAGCGATAATTATTAACGCAGTAAGTTTTTTGATCTCCGCTATCAGTGAAATGTTTATTAAGGTGCCGAAAACAAAAAGTGAAGATAACGTTAAATCACTGGCTGGTTTTAAAAAAGACTTGGTTGAAGGAATAAAGATTATTAAAGAATCAAAACCAATTAGAACTATTATTTCAATTGCAATGATTGTTAACTTCAGTATCGCACCACTATTCTCTGTGGGATTGATATTTTTGGTAAAAGAAGTTTTAGTACAATCAGATTTTAGATTGGGGTTATTGCAAACAGTTCTCTCTGCCTCAATGATTGCCGCACCTATGCTTTTAACAAAGAAACTCAAACAGATGAAATTAGGAGACGTATTGGTAAAGTCGTTTTTAATAATCGGATTCCTTATTATATTAATATCAGTTACGGTTAATCAAACGGTATTTAGTATAAGCAATGGCTTGTTATCTTATATAATAGTGCTTGTAACATGTTTTATAATTGGTGTATTTGTAACTGCTGTTAATATAGCTGTTGGGACGCTTCTACAAAAAATAGTACCTTTAGAATATATGGGACGAACCTCAACGGTCTTAGGATTAGGAACCGCCATAATGATCCCAATTGGACAGGTGATTTTTGGATATTTGTATGATATAATTAATCCTGGAATTGTAATGATCTTAAATGGGGCGATTATTATTTTAACTGTGATAATTTATTATAAGCAAATGCATTTAATTGAATCAGATACAAAAGAAAAAATTAAAACTTATGAAAGAAGCGTGGAATTAAATGAAATTTAGATTTAATAAAGAAGTCTCAAAGATTTTAGATAATCTAGTTTTTCCAAGAATGTACTTTAATTTAGAAGAAGAGATGCAAAATGAAGATGAAACATTAAGAAAAGCAATCAAAGAGGATTACAATGATTTTTCTGAAAAAATGCATTCTAAGTTAGAACCATACAAAGATGAAATTAATCAATTTTACCAAAAAGACATATATTCACATTATGATTTTGTTAATATTTTGATTCACGCATATCCTATCTATGAGTATTCGGACATTGATACTTATTTTAATGATTTGATGAAAGAAGAAACTAATATCTTAAAAGATAAAATTATCAAGGCTTTGATTACTATGGAAGATTCTGACGATTTAACTACAAAAGTCTTTGATGAAAGCAACGCAACTCAGTTTATTAATCAGCTTAAGATTGATTCATCTAATAAATGGAACCTTTTTATGATGATTCAAAATCCTCATCAACACCTAGAAAAATATATTTTACTTTTTAAGAAAATCGAATCTTTTTTCGAGAGTTCATACCAAAATTATGAAAATAAGTGTGATGAAGTTGGAAACGATTTAGCCAAAAGATTATCAAAAAATACTAATGAAACATTTAAAAAGATTACTTATGATGCTATATCCTACGAATTTAATGGCGGAGAATTTTGTGATTTCTATGTCTCTTTCGTTATGCCATACACACTAAGATTTATTGAATCAGATATTTGCAGAATGGTATGGGGATTAGAAATGGAATATTCTTTTAAAAAGATTCACGAACTTAATGAAGACAAGTTAGCTCAAAGAGTGAAAATATTCAAGGCATTAGGCGATAAAACTAGATACGAAACCTTAAGATTAATTGCTAAAGGAGTTAGTTCAATTAAAAATATAGCTGATGAACTTGATGTTTCGAGTGCTACAATTTCTTATCATATTAATGAGTTCTTAACTAGTGGAATATTATTTATGAGTAGAGATAAAAACCAAAAGTTTGGTTACATTGTCGATTATAAAAAACTTAGTGAAGTATTTTCAGACTTTAAAGAAGATTTAAATTTCAAATAAAAAAAGGAATTCTAAATTATGTACAAGATAGTTTCCTATAACCAAGATAAAAATTATAATTCAGACTTTTATAAAGTTTTGAATTTCATCAAAGATTTTAATGAGGGCTATCAGTATCTTTACTATCATTGGAGCAGATGGGAATGGATGTTCGCAAGAGATAACTTAAAAGAAAGCGAATTATCGCAAATGAAGTTCTTTTATAATAATGACAAACTAGAAGCGGTATTGCTATATGAGGATGAGCCTAATACTTATTTTGTTATTTATAGGTTTGAAGAAAGTATAAGAAAAGAAATAGTTGATTATTTTATTAAGAGCAATTTATCTCACGACATAATAATTCCAAGAGATGAAGATATGGTCAAATTATTGCAAGAATGCGGATATTTAAATCATGGCAAGTTTGATCCGGTTTCAAAATTCACATTGAAGGATTTTGAAGTTCCTGAAACGCCGGGATATAATATTGTATCTTTAGCTCGAGATTATCGTTTGGATCAAATTCACCATGCATTATGGAGGGGTTTTAATCACGGTGATGAAGTCGATTATTCAGAAGAAAACTTGCTTTCAAGAAAACATATGACATCTTCGCCTAACTTTAAAAAGAATTATACATATGTCGCAATTAAAGATGATAAATATCAATCTTACTCCGGTATTTGGTATATAAAGAACACCAAAACCGCGCTTATTGAACCAGTCGCAACAGTTCCAGATCATAGGAGAAAAGGATTGGCTCAAGCATGTATCTATAACTCTATTAAAGAAGTTTTAAAAGATGGTGCGAAAGATATTTTTGTTGGTTCAACGCAAAAGTTTTACTTTGACATTGGTTTTGAAGAATACGATTACGCTTATAAATTATCCAAGCAAGCTCAATAAGAGTTTGCTTTTTTTGTATAAAATACATTTTAAAATGCTATAATTGTATAAACAAACAAATCTATTTAGGAGAAATGAACTTATGAACTATAATGTTAGTTTAGTAAAAAAAGAAGACGCGAGGCAAATGCTTAATTACCTTCAAAGAGTTGGTTCCGAAACTGACTTTTTATTATTTGGTTCTTCTGGAGTACCTATGACCATAGGACAAGAAGAAGCTTTTCTTGATTCAGTTAATAATACCGAATACAGTAGAATGTTTGTGGTGAAGAAAGAGAATGAAATTATCGGCAATACTTATATTCACGTGAATCCTAGAGAAAGAATTAGGCATAAAGCAGAAATAGCGATATCAGTATTAAAAGAGTATTGGGGCAAGGGTGTAGGAACTTTGTTAATGGAGAATCTTATTGACTATGCTAAGAGTACTGCTTTTATTGAAACTATCTATCTCGAGGTAGTATCAGAAAATCTTAGAGCGATCAGACTATATGAAAAGTTCGGTTTCATTACCTTTGGAATCAATAAAAATGCAAGTAAAATTAGTGATGATAAATACTATGATTGGGTCTTAATGAGACTAGACTTAAAAAGGGAGTAGAATTATATGGAACATAAGATATTTTCAATGACTTTTTCAAGAATATATATGCTGTACATTCAAAAAGCTGAGAAGAAGGGAAGAACTAAAGAAGAAGTTGATGAGATAATCCTTTGGTTAACTAATTATCCAAAAGAGGATTTCGAATCAATCGCTGAAAGCGACTTATCTATGAAAGAATTTTTTGAGAACGCTCCAAAAATTAATGAGAACGCCAAGCTTATCAAAGGTTTGGTTTGTGGTGTTAGAGTAGAGGATATAGAAGACGAACTAATGAAAAACATTAGATATTTGGATAAGTTGATTGATGAATTGGCTAAAGGCAAAAGCATGAATAAAATTTTGAGAAAAGTATAAGTTGAGGTATTAAGATGGAAATCACGAATCTAAATATAAATAGCTTTATTGAGAGATTAGATGAACAAAGAAAAGCAGATATTATAAAACTTGTGGATTTAATGAAAGAAGTAACCAATAAAGAGCCAAAATTATGGGGAAGTATCATCGGGTTCGGGAGACTAAAATATGTTTATAAATCAGGACATTCAGGTGAAATGCCAGTGGTTGGGCTTGCTAGTAGAAAACAAGCAATAACCTTATATTTATCCTATGATATTAATAAATTAATTAATCTTAACAAACTAGGGAAATATAAAACCGGTAAAGGATGCTTGTATATAAAGAAACTGGATGATATAGACATTAATGTTATGAGGACTTTAATTGTTGAGGCAATTAAAGATACTAAAAATTTAGATTTTATTACTGAGATGGAATAAGGAATTTTTTTGTTTGATTATTTTGGAAATAAAGATATAATTGTAATTGGTTATAAAATTAGATTGGGCCATGGCCAAGTGGTTAAGGCATCGGACTCTGACTCCGAGACCGAGAGTTCGAATCTCTCTGGCCCTGCCAGATTTTGGAGAAGTACCCAAGAGGCTGAAGGGGCTGGCTTGGAAAGCTAGTAGGTCTGTAAAAGGGCGCAGGGGTTCGAATCCCCTTTTCTCCGCCATACATAAATATAGATTTGATATTTTCTTATCAAATCTTTTTTTTATTTTTGTGAAATATAGATATATAATTAAATAAATGTTATATTAAATAGGCAATAATTTAGTGCGGAGAGGATAATGATAGTGAAAAAGATAATCAGTTTTTTATTTATAATACCATTCTTTTTATTTATAATACCATTCTTTTTAATATATATAGGAGTTATCAATTTTGATAATTCAGATGTTGTTATAGATTCTTACATTGCAAACATTTCAATTGATGAATCTGGCGACATGACTGTTGTTGAAGAGTGGAACATGAATTATAACGAGATTATGACAGTTAGATTCCGAGATATTGTTTTAAATAAGTATGCAAAAGATTATCCTTTATATATGGATGTTAATAATAAAGCGTTCTTAGATACAACTAATGTTTCAGTTAAATACTATAAGAATGGTTTTGATCGAAGCGAGAATATAAGAGTGGGATATTCATGGGAAGGCGATTTAGATGAATTAGGTTATCCAGTTGTATGCGAACCTAACATTCCTACCTGCGAATCGATATTTGTCAATACAATTTTAGCAGGAAGAATGTCTGGTGATGTAACCTTCATCTATGAATATACTATAAATGGGGCAGTTACTAAATATAGCGATATATCAGAGTTGAATTGGAGAATGTTTACTTATGCTGAAGGAACAGTAGAACATGCGGAAATAAGTATTGTTCTACCGGAAAACGACTATGATTTATCTAATCTATATGCTTGGGGTCATGGTTTAACTGATGGAACAATCTCAATCATCTCAAATAATCGTATCGAGATGGAAATGTCAAATATTAAAGACGGTGAGTTTCCTGAGTTTCGTATATTAATGGAAAATGATTTATTTCCAAATATTAGAGAAAGCAATATCGTAATAAATGAAGCTATTAATAAATCGGTTATTTTAGACTATGAGTCTGACTTAGCAAACTATTATAACTTTCAAGTCAGCTTGGCTAATATCATGCTTTATTCATCTTTTGGTTTGGTGGTTTTGATGATGGTAATTGGTATTGTCATATACTTTAAATACGACAAGGAATATACTGCCAGTTTTGACAATGATTACTTTAGAGAACTGCCTAGTGATGATACTCCAGCTACATTGAGCTATTTGTACTATATGGAAAAAATTGTAGATGAAACAATAACTGCAACCTTACTTGATTTGATACGAAGAAAATATATTGATTTGCAAAATGCAGAATCTAATATGTCTAGTTCTTCTTCAAATTTTAATTTGGTATATAATAAAGAAAAATCTCACGATGAACTAAAAGAATATGAATCCGATTTTTTAAACTACATTTTCAACACCATCGGTAATGGGGATTTTGTCACTACAAAACAGATTGAAAATTATGGATCTGTAAGTGAGTCAAAAGCGATATCTTATCAAAATTTTTTGAAAAGATTTATCCGATTAGCCAAGCGTGATGGAAAATCGAAGAAGTACTTTGAAGTAGGCATAAGTAACAAAAAGAGAATCATGCTTTTTTCAAACTCAATACCGCTTTTATTTATTCTTATTAATATCATTGCTTTTTCTTTGTTCAATATAAATATTTTTATTCCAATCTTAATATCAGTTGCCCTTATGGTTTTTCTTTCGGCTTATGTGTATGGAATTGATAAAAGAAGTATTAATGGAAATGAAATGTTTGCTAAGTGGAAAGCCTTCAGAAATTTCTTATTGTCATTTGGTAATCTGGAAGATTATCCGATTCCCGGGATAATTGTCTGGGAGCATTATTTGGTATATGCTACTGTTTTGGGTGTAGCTGATCAGGTTGTTAGTCAATTATCAGTTAAGTTGCCCGAGTCTGATATCGACGAATCTGAAAGCACTTATTTGTATAAAGATTACCGTAGGGGAAGGATTCCATATTGGGGTTATCATCATCGTTTTAATCAAGCGTTCAGCTTAGCGAAAATGAATGCTAAATCAACAATAATTGAAGCTAGAAACGCAAGAGCAAGTTCAAGAGGTTCCGGTGGTGGTTTTAGCGGAGGAAGTTCTTTTGGAGGTGGCGGAGGCGGAGGTCGCAGCCGTTAAAATAAAAAATATAGGAGGATTATTTATGTTTTTAATTGGTGCAGGCGGTATTATAGGCATAGTTGCGCTTATAGTATTGGTGTTGATTATCGGATATGTTATTTCTGTATATAATCAACTTGTAATTATGAGAAATAAAGTAAAAAATAGTTGGGCTCAAATTGATGTGCAATTAAAAAGACGTTTTGATTTGATCCCAAATCTTGTTGAAACTGTCAAAGGATATGCATCTCATGAAAAAGACATTTTTCAGGAGTTTGCAAAAGCTAGGGGTCTTTACGCACAAGCAAGACAATCTGGAAGTGTAGCTGAAGCTTCGATGGCTGAACAAGGTGTTTCTGGCGCGTTGAGTAGATTGCTTGTTGTTCAAGAAAGATATCCTGAACTTAAAGCCAATGATAATTTCAAGGATTTAATGAGTCAGTTAAAAGAGACTGAAGATAAAATTAGCTTTGGTAGACAGTTTTATAACGATACAGCTTTGAAATTAAATAATAAAATAGAACTCTTCCCATCGAATGTGATAGCTAATATGTTTGGTTTTAAACACGCTGAATATTTTACTGTTAATGATGAAAAGGAAAGAGAAGCGGTTAAAGTAGATTTTAGTAATTAATTTTAGCTAATTAATCATTAGATTAGATTGGATTGATATTTATGTCTAAAGTTTTATTAAAAATGATTACTGTGAAAAACTTTGATGAAGTGATCAAACTTCATGACAGTTTAACGGATTATCAAAAAAGATGTGTTGCGCCAAACATGGCCTCTTTGGCACAAGCTTACGTAGAGAAAAAAAGAGCATGGCCAAGAGCAATTTATTTAGGTAAAAAACCGATTGGTTTCATAATGGTAGCCTTGTGGGATGATGACATCCCCAAAGAAGACTTGCCGGCTTATTTTCTATGGCGCTTTATGATTGCTAAGGAATATCAGCAAAAAGGTTATGGCAGTCAAGCTCTTGATTTATTAAAAGAAAAGTGCAAAAAAGATAAAACTAAAACTCTATACACCTCGTGTGAAATGGAAGGGAATCAACCTTATGATTTCTATATTAAGTATGGATTTATTGATACTGGGATTAACGATGGTGAACAAATTTTGAAAATGTATCTATAATAAAAAAATATCTTGCTAAGAATCAACTTGATGATATAATTATTTCTTAGAAAAACAGATATTGGAGATGTTATTTTGGCTTTGAAACAAGTGAGTTTTGCCAAAGAAAAAGTAGTGAGAGAATTTCTAGTTCCAGATTACTATAAAAACTTTCAGTGTAAGGGTGGCAATTGCAGAGATAGCTGTTGCGTGGAATGGAAAGTGACCATTCCTATGGAACAGTATTTTTTGTTGCATGGATTAAATTGCAAGGCAAGCGTAAAGGAAAAAATCGACCGAGCATTCAGACCTTTATTGAATCCTACCAAGGAAAGATATGCTGAAATAGTCCACAATTACGATGGTGATTGTCCATTACATAAAAAAGATGGTTATTGTCTTCTGCATGAAAGTTGTGGAGAAGAAGTGTTGCCTTGGGTGTGTAGATATTATCCTCGTGGTCCTAGAATTGATTTGGCTGATGAAGTCTCTTGCGCTAATTCGTGTGAAAAAACATTGGAGTTATTATTTGAAAATGTCAATAAGTTAAGTTTCGAGAAGAAAAGCTTAACATTCCTGATAAACAAACCAAAAGAAGACATTCCTGAAGATAGAAAACTTCTATACATAAAAGTTAGAGAAAATATATTTTCGCTTCTTACGAACAGAGATAATCCCTTACATTTAAGGATAATTCACCTTGGGAAATATTTATCAGCAATGAGAGATAATTCTCATATCAATCTTGATGAGATAGATTTTTCTTATATTCTTCCTGAATGTAATATAAATGAAAACCATCAGATTTTATGGAGTTTGTTTGATTTGTTCGACTCAAAATATCGTAGATTAGACGAGCAACTAATAGAGGCGAGATCAAATTACCTGGTTAAAGATGTAGTAGAAGTATATAACAAAAACAAAATGCATCTAAACGAGTCAATTAAAGATAATGAAATATATTTCGAAAAAATGTTGATTAACGATTTGTTTTTTAAACAATTTCCTTTTCAGAACAATTTTAGTGTTTTTGATCAGTATTTAGCTTTATGCGGAACATATGTTTTGTTGAGATATTTAACTTTAAATTTAATGGCTGATAAAACTTCAATAGATGATTATATTGATATCCTAGCAAAGAGTTTTACAGTGATATCTCACTCAGAATTTGACAAGCTTATTTCGAGTTTCATGAAAAGGCTAGAGATAACAGATTTGGCTAGTTTGTCGAAAATTTTACAAATGTAAATTATTTTCAAAAAACAAATTAAATTTCTTGCATTTTTTCAAAAATAGCGTATTATAGTATATAGCACGATATAAATGTTAATAAGTTTTATTTGAAGTTACATTAGTTACCTCAATAATTATTAAGCAATTTGTAGAAGTGAAAAAAATAATATAGGAGGTAACAAACATGACTGGTAAAGTTAAATGGTTTAACGCTGAAAAAGGTTTCGGATTTATCACTACAGAAGACGGTAAAGATGTATTCGCACATTTTTCTCAAATTCAAAAGAGTGGATTCAAAACTTTAGAAGAAGGCGAAGCAGTAAGTTTTGATATTACTGAAGGACAAAAAGGTCCTCAAGCTTCAAATATCGTAAGTTTATAATTTTCATATTTGACTTATAAAAAGTGAAGAGAAATCTTCACTTTTTTTGTTGTTAATAAGAACTATAATTTTATGAATTGTATACTTCAAACTTTTCTTTATAAGAACTCCAATAAGTTTCTAACTTATAAAGATCAAGCGTACCTTGATCAGGAAAGTATATTTTAAGTTGTAAATTTGTGTTAACAAACATAAATACAGCACCTGTGATGAAACCAGAACTTGCTGGTCTCGTAATAATGATGCTAGTTAAATTTGAACAACCATCAAATGCTGCATAGCCAATACTGTTGATATTATCAGGTATTGTTATTGATTCCAATTGATTGCAACTATAGAACATATATGAAGATATTTCAGAAAGTCCAGCCCCTAGAGATACTTCTTGAATTCCTGATTCTCTAAATAAGTAAATTCCGACCGTAGTTACATTATCGGGAATAGTCATTGATGTCAAAGCAGTGCAATTATAAAACGCATGATCACTAAGAGTTGTTACATTTTCTGTGATTATTATTGAAGTTAAAAAATAGTTATTGCCAAAAGCATCTTCTCTTACTGCGATTACAGAAGTAGGAATGATAAATTCAGTGTTTGTTTTTGCTTGAGGATACCTGATTAATACAGTTTGATTTTTATTGAAAAGGACCCCATCAACAGATGATAAGTGCAATGAATTTTCACTAACTGAGAAGTATTCTAAACTATAGCAGCCTCTGAAAGCCGTATTTCCGATAGTTTCCACACTATCAGGAAGTGAGATGTATTGTAGGTTATAAGCGTTTAAAAATGCGCCGTTACCAATTTCAACAATTGTATTAGGTATGATAATCTCTTCCATAGTTTCAACATATGCAAAGCCTTGGAAAGCAATTCTGGTAACTCTTTTTCCCTGATAAAATTTAGGTAGCGATACTGAAGTTAAGTTTTCAACATCACCAATACTCACTTCATATTCTGTATCATCATTAATTAATTCGTAATATAATCCTTCACTAGCCCAATCTGCATGTAAAGTAATATCGCTGTCAGTGATAGTAACCTCTTCAATAGATACATCACTATTAATGCTCAAGTACCATCCACAGAAGACATATCCATCTTTATTCGGAATAGGCAAGGTAACAATATCGTTTTGCTGTAAATTCTCTATGATGTAGGAATCCAGCAATCCACCATATGTTTCCAGGATTACGCTATAATTCAAAATCACAGCGGTTGTGATTTCTTCGGTTGTTGTAGGAGATGTTGTGATTAACTCAGTAGTGGTCGAAACTTGAGTAGTTATAGAGGTTGTGATAGTATTTTCATTTGTAGTTGCAATTATTGTTGTTTCCGATGTGTCTGGCAAGTCAGCTGTGGTTGATGAATTTTGAACTGTTGTATTGCCTGAACAGGCAACAAATAGAAAAGTAATAATAAAACCAAGCAAAAATAAAGGTTTGCTTTTCATGTGGCCTCCAATAAAAAATAAATTTTTTAAATTTTTCTCTTTAAAATAATTATATATGCTAAAAAAAGTTATAACAATACGGTTGCAGAAAAAAATGTAAATAATTAATTTAGACATGCACATAATTGACAAATTAGAATTTTTTTATCATTGATAGCATGATTAATCCATCAAGTAGAAAAGATTAGAAAATCACAAAAATGTAAACTTTTTTTAATTTTTCTTCTAATGGAGTTAAAAATGTCGTTTTTTTGCCATATATGAGACAAAATGAACGATTGTAGAAAAAAATCCTTGCATTAATTTTGTAAATTTGATATCATATTAAAGCCTATGGAAAATAGGAAGGCAGAGATTTGTGAGGTTGCTGACACACACATAGCCGTTGTTTAGATGGTTGTGAGGGAGGTCAGGGAATTTGCAATGAGCCTGTATATAAGCTAAATTATATGCAAAGGAGGAGCTTTAAATGGCTACAAATCAAGTAATTAGAATTAGATTGAAATCTTATGATCACAGATTATTAGATCAATCTGCAAAAAGAATCGTTGAAACAGCGAAGAAAACAGGGGCTAAGGTAAGCGGGCCAATCCCACTACCAACTGAAAAAGAAATTTTCACTATTTTAAGAAGCCCACATGTTAACAAGGATTCACGTGAACAATTCGAAAGAAGAACTCACAAGAGATTAATTGACATCGTGAACCCAACGCCAAAAACAATTGATTCATTAATGCACTTAGATTTACCATCTGGTGTAGATATCGTCTTGAAGTAAGAAAATATTAAATAGGAGGTGTACTCATGGCAAAAGGTATCTTAGGAAGAAAAGTAGGAATGACTCAAGTATTTGATGAAAACGGAAAAATGATTCCTGTTACAGTAATTTCGGTGGAACCGAATGTTGTATTGCAAAAGAAAACTGTTGAAACTGACGGATATAGTTCAGTTCAATTAGGTTTCATGAACAAAAGAGCTAATTTAGTTAACAAACCTTTAACAGCTCATTTCGAAAAAGCAAACACAACACCTAAGCGCTACATCAAAGAAATACGTCTTTCAGGTATGGAAGAGTATGAAGTTGGCCAAGAGGTAAAATGTGATATATTTACCGCTGGTGATTATGTAGACGTAACTGGAACATCAAAAGGGAAAGGTTATCAAGGTGTGATCAAGCGTCACAACCAAAAAACTGGACCAAACGCACACGGATCTAAATATCATCGTGGTGTAGGATCAATGGGTGTTATTGCCCCTAACCGTATCAGAAAAGGCAAAAACATGCCAGGAAGAATGGGACATGAAACTGTCACTATTCAAAACTTAGTTGTTGTTCGTGCAGACGCAGACAAGAACGTATTGTTGGTCAAAGGTAATGTTCCAGGACCAAACAAATCATTAGTAATCGTTAAAAACGCATTTAAAAAACAAAATTAATTAATTATTTTCGGAAGGAGGAAAAGCTATGCCTAAATTAGCAATGTTAAATCAACAAGGTGAATCAATTGGTAGTCTAAATTTAAAAGACGAAGTATTTGCAGTTGAAAATAATAATCAAGTTATTTACGACGTAATCAAGCAACAAAGAGCTGCTATGCGTCAAGGAACTGCTATGACTAAGAACAGAACAGCAGTTAGAGGCGGGGGAAGAAAACCATACCGTCAAAAAGGAACTGGACATGCTCGTCAAGGCTCTATCAGAGCGCCTCAATATACAGGCGGTGGTATTGTCTTTGGACCAACTCCAAGAGATTATTCATATAAGGTTAATAGAAAAGTACGTCGCTTAGCTTTAAAGATTGTTTTATCAGAAAAGTTAAGAGGAGAAAACTTAATTGCAGTAGAATCAATTATCTTAGCGTCTCATAAGACTAAAGAAATGGTTACTGTATTAGAAAATTTAAGAGTAGAAGGTAAAATTATCGTTGTTTTAGGAGAAGATTCAGATATGATCAGCATCGCATCTAGAAACTTACCTAATGTTCAAACAATCCTTTATAACCACATCAGTGTTTATGATATTATGAACGCAAACAAGTTAGTTTTCACAAAAGACGCTCTAGAAAAAATCGAGGAGGCTTTAAGTTAATATGGATAAATATGATGTTATAAAACGCCCGATCGTTTCAGAAAAATCAACAAAATTAGCCGAACAAAGAAAATATACTTTCGAAGTAGATAAAAGAGCTAATAAAATTCAAATTAAAGATGCTATTGAAGCGATCTTTAATGTAAAAGTAGAAAAAGTAAATGTCGTAAATGGAAAAGCTAAAGCAAAAAGAGTTGGACAATACTCAGGATTTACCGCTTCCGTTACAAAAGCAATTGTGACTTTAAAAGAAGGTCACAAGATCGACATTTATACAGCGTAATGGGAGGAGTAAGAAATAATGGCTATTATTAAGTATAAACCACAGACAAATGGTTTGCGTAACATGTCAAAGCTTGATTACAATGAAATTACAGCGACAAAGCCAGAAAAATCCCTAGTTACTACAATCAAGAAAAATGGTGGTAGAAACAATCAAGGGAAAATAACAGTCCGCCATCAAGCTGGGGGAGCAAAAAGAAAATATCGTATTATTGATTTCAAGAGAAATAAAGATGGAGTTATCGGACGTGTTGCGACAATCGAGTACGATCCAAACAGAACTGCTAATATCGCTTTAATCAATTATGCTGATGGGGAGAAACGTTACATCCTCGCTCCTAAAGGTTTAGAAGTTGGTATGACAGTTGAATCAGGTAAAGATGCAGATATCGTTATCGGTAATGCAAAAGAAATTATGGAAATTCCTGTTGGTACATTCATTCATAATATCGAACTTTATCCTGGAAAAGGCGGTCAATTAATCAGAGCTGCCGGAACATCTGCGCAAATTCTTGGTAGAGAAGAAAAATATGTATTAATCAGATTAAAATCTGGTGAAGTTAGAAGAATCTTAGGTAAATGCCGTGCGACAATCGGTGAAGTAGGAAACGAATTCTACTCATTGGTAAGCATCGGTAAAGCCGGAAGAAAAAGACACATGGGAGTAAAACCTACAGTACGTGGTTCTGTTATGAACCCAGTAGATCACCCTCATGGTGGTGGTGAAGGTAAACAACCTATCGGTCATAAAGCGCCACTTACACCTTGGGGTAAAATTGCTCTTGGTAAGATTACAAGAAATAAAAATAAGGCTAGCAGTAAATTAATTGTTAGACGCAGAAATAAATAGGAAGGAGGAACTCTAAATGTCACGTTCAATTAAAAAAGGCCCATTTTGTGATGATCACTTAATGAAGAAAGTAGAAAAAGCAATCGAAACAAATTCTAAGAAAGTTATTCAAACATGGTCGAGACGTTCTACAGTTTTCCCTAACTTTGTTGGCTTAACAATCGGTGTTCATAATGGTAAGGAACATGTTCCTGTATACATTACTGAAGATATGGTTGGTCATAAGTTAGGTGAGTTCGCTCCAACTAGAACTTATCGCGGTCACGTAGATAAAAAAGCTACAAGGGGAGGTAAATAATCATGGAAGCAAAAGCTGTTGCTAAAACTGTAAGAATCTCTCCTCGTAAAGTAAAGTTAGTAATTGATTTAATTAGAGGTAAAAACGTTGGTGATGCATACGCAACTTTAAGAAATACTCCAAGAGGAGCATCAAAAGCAGTTGAAAAAGTCTTAAAATCTGCTGTTGCCAATGCTGAACATAATTATCAATTAGACCAAGCTAAATTATTCGTAAAAGAAATTTATGTTGGAGAAGGTAAAACTTTAAAAAGAATGCAACCTCATTCACAAGGTAGAGCATTTGCAATATTAAAAAGAACTAGCCACATTTACATCACAGTGGCAGAAAGGGAGTAAGAGGAATTTTATGGGACAAAAAGTTAATCCAGTTGGACAACGTATAGGTATCATCCTTGATTGGGAATCAAGATGGTATGCTGATAAAAACGAAGTAGCGGATCTTTTACATGAAGATATTAAAATTCGTGACTTACTTTACGATCTATATAAGAATGCAAGTGTTTCTAAGATTGAGATTGAAAGAAGTAAAAAACGAGTTATCATAACTGTTAACACTGCTAAACCAGGTATGGTTATCGGTAGAAATGCTGAAACTAAAAAAGCAGTTGTTGAAAAATTAGAAAAATTAACTGACAAACAAGTATTTTTAAATGTTGTTGAAATCAAACGTCCAGAAAAAGATGCAAGATTAGTTGCAGAAAACATCGCTTACCAATTAGAAAATAGAGCTTCTTTCAGAAGAGTACAAAAAGTTGCTATTCAAAGAGCTTTAAAAGCTGGAGCTAAAGGTTGCAAAACCTTAATCTCAGGCCGTCTTGGTGGTGCTGAAATGGCACGTAGTGAAGGATACAGTGAAGGAAACGTTCCTTTGCATACTTTAAGAGCTGATATCGATTATGCATTAGCTGAAGCTAATACAACATACGGTAAACTAGGCGTTAAAGTATGGATTTATAAAGGGGAAGTATTACCTTCTAAGAAGAAGGAGGCTAAGTAATATGTTAATGCCTAAGAGAACTAAATATCGTCGTCCTCATCGCGTTAGCTATGAAGGGCCAACAAAAGGGAACGCAGAAATCTCTTTTGGAGAATACGGTTTAAAAGCTTTAGAGGGTGCTTGGATTACAGCCCGTCAAATCGAAGCTAGCCGTATTGCAATGACACGTTTTATGAAACGTGCTGGGAAAGTATGGATTAAAGTTTTCCCTCATTTAGCAAAAACTAAAAAACCTTTAGAAGTCCGTATGGGATCTGGTAAAGGTTCGCCTGAAGAATGGGTAGCAGTAGTTAAAGAAGGTATGGTAATGTTCGAAGTTGCTGGAGTGCCAGAAGATGTTGCAAAAGAAGCTTTGAGATTAGCTGCTCACAAACTACCTATCAAGACAAAGTTCGTTAAGAAAGAAAGTGGTGATTCTCTATGATTTACGCTAAAGAAATTCGCGAAATGGACACCGCAACCATTTTAAATGAAATAGAAAATCTAAAGAAAGAATTATTCGACCTACGCTTCAAACAAGCAACTGGTCAATTAGAAAATACTGCACGCGTCTCAACTATTAAAAAAACTATTGCTCGTATGAAAACTGTTCTTACTGAGAGAGAAAGCAAATAAGGAGGAAATGAATATGGAATTAAAAACTAATCGTAAAGTTTTTACCGGAACTGTTGTATCTGACAAAAACGACAAAACAATTACAGTTTTAGTAACTACTTATAAAAAACATCCATTATATGGAAAAAGAGTAATTTCTTCTAAAAAATTCAGAGCTCATGATGAAAAGAACGAAGCTAAAACTGGTGACATTGTTAGAATTACAGAGTGCCGTCCACTATCAGCAACTAAACGTTTCCGTTTAATTGAGATCGTGGAAAAACACGAAGAAGTTTAGGATATTGGAGGTATTATTATGATACAACAAGAATCAAGACTTAAAATCGCGGATAACTCAGGTGCTCGTGAAATATTAACAATCAAGGTTTTAGGTGGGACAAGTCGTAAATACGCAAGTGTTGGCGATATCATCGTAGCTACTGTAAAAGCTGCCACTCCAGGTGGAATGGTTAAAAAAGGTGACGTAGTTAAAGCGGTAATAGTGAGAACAAAGAAAGAAATCCGTCGTGCAGATGGTTCATACATCAAATTTGATGACAATGCAGCAGTTATTATTAAAGATGACAAGTCTCCAAAAGGAACTCGTATCTTTGGGCCTGTTGCAAGAGAGTTAAGAGACGCAGAGTTTACAAAAATAGTTTCTCTAGCTCCAGAAGTATTATAAGGAGGAATTGAAACATGAAATTAAAAAAAGGCGATAAAGTCGTTATAATCTCTGGCGCAGATAAAGGTAAACAAGGAACAATTATTAAAGTTTTAACAAAAACTGATAGAGTTGTTCTAGAAGGTGAAGGCTTAGCAAAAATCAAGAAACATCTAAAACCTTCTCAAACTAATCCTGACGGTGGAATCGTTGAGATTGAAAAACCAATCCACGCTTCAAACGTTATGTTATTAGATCCAAAAGAAAAGAAACCGACAAAAATCGGATACAAGACAGTTACTGAAACTGTTAAAAAACAAGAAGTTACTAAAAAAGTTAGATATGCAAAAAAATCTGGCAAAGTTTTAGACTAAATGAAGGGAGAAAAATATGAATAGATTACTCGAAAAATATCGTAACGAAATCACACCAGCTCTAATGGAAAAATTCAATTATTCTTCCATCATGGAGAGCCCTAAAATCAGCAAGATAGTAATTAACATTGGTGCTGGAGACGCTGTTGCGAATCCAAAAGTATTAGATGATGCTGTTAATGAATTAACATTAATCACTGGTCAAAAGCCACTTGTAACAAGAGCAAAAAAATCAATTGCAACATTTAAATTACGTGAAGGCATGCCAATCGGCTGTAAAGTAACTTTACGTGGAGACAGAATGTATGATTTCCTTGACAAGTTAGTTACAATCGCTTTACCAAGAGTTAGAGACTTTAGAGGAGTTAATCCAAAAGGATTTGACGGTAGAGGTAACTATACTTTAGGTATAAAAGAACAATTGATCTTCCCAGAAATAAATTACGATAAAGTTAGCAAAATTCGTGGTATGGACATCGTGTTCGTAACTACGGCAAATACAGATCAGGAAGCTTTCGAATTATTAAAATTATTCGGAATGCCTTTCAGAAAATAAGGAGGAAGCACATATGGCAAAAACATCTAAAATCGTTAGTACAAAACGCGGATCAAAATTCCCAGTAAGAAACTATACAAGATGCGAACGTTGTGGACGTCCTCATTCTGTATATCGTAAATTCAAACTATGTCGTGTTTGTTTTAGAGAATTAGCGTATAAGGGTCAAATCCCTGGCGTTAAAAAAGCAAGTTGGTAATAAATTATGAGAAGAGTAAGTTCCTATAATCAAGGAAGGAGGCATTATTAATATGGTCATGACAGATCCAATTGCGGATATGTTAACAAGAATTCGCAACGCAAATCAAATGAAACATAAAACCGTTGATGTACCAGCATCAAAATTAAAAATGGAAATCCTTAATGTTTTAAAGCAAGAAGGGTACATTACTGATTTTGAGCGCATCGATGATGGAGTACAAGGTACTTTAAGAATAAGTTTAAAATATTTAGCAAATGATGAAAGAGTTGTTAGAGGTTTGAAGAAAATTTCCAAACCTGGATTACGTGTGTATGCTAAAACAGATGATCTTCCTAAAGTTCTTAACGGACTAGGAATAGCTATCATTTCTACGTCTAAAGGTCTTATGACTGACAGAGACGCTAGAAAAAATAAAATTGGTGGCGAAGTAATAGCATACGTATGGTAATTAATTATAATGAGAGAGGTGCAAGAAAACTATGAGTCGAATTGGTAATCAATCGATAAAAGTTCCTGCTGGTGTAAGCCTTAATATCGACGCTAACAATAATGTTATCGTTAAAGGACCACTAGGAGAACTTAGCTTTACTTTCAATAAGAATATTGGAATTAAAGTGGAAAATGACGAAATTTCTGTAACCCGACCAAATGATTCACTACGCATTAAAGCCCTTCATGGGACTACAAGAGCGTTATTGAATAATATGGTTATTGGTGTAAGTGAAGGATATACAAAAATCCTTGATATCAAAGGTGTAGGATATCGTGCGCAATTAAAAGATCCGAAAACATTAGTGTTAAACGTTGGTTATTCAAATCCAGTTGAAATGGAAATACCTGAAGGTTTAACAATCGACATCCCTAAGAATACAGAAGTTCATGTAAAAGGTGCTAATAAACAAATGGTAGGAGAATTTGCAGCAAACATTCGTAAAGTTCGTCAACCTGAACCATATCTTGGTAAAGGTATTAGATATAGAGATGAACATGTACGTCGCAAGGAAGGAAAAACAGCTAAGTAATTAGCTTGTAGGTGATAATATGTTTAAATCAGTAGATAAAAACGCTCAAAGACAAAAAAGACATCGTCGCATGAGATTCCAAATTAAAGGAACTCCTGAAAGACCACGTTTAAATGTTTTTCGTTCTAACAAACAAATTTACGCTCAAATTATTGATGACGTAAACCAAATTACATTAGCACAAGCAAACTCAAGAGAAATCGAAGGTATTAACGGATCTAATATCGAAGGCGCAACAAAAGTAGGACAATTAGTTGCTGAAAGAGCAATTGCAAAAAATGTTAAATTAGTTGTTTTCGATCGCGGTGGTTATTTATATCACGGTAGAGTGAAAGCATTAGCCGAAGCTGCTAGAGAAGCTGGGCTGGAATTCTAATGAAGGAGGTAATCTAATATGGAAGATAATGTTCGTAATAAAAGAGGAAGAAAACCTCGTTCACCTAAAAAAGAACCAAAACTCTACGAAGAAAGAGTTGTAAATATTGGTCGTGTTACAAAAGTTGTTAAAGGTGGTAGACGTTTTAGCTTTTCAGCTTTAGTTGTTATCGGCGATAGAAAAGGTAAAGTTGGATTCGGAACTGGTAAAGCAAGCGAAGTTCCAGATGCAATCAAGAAAGCTATTGAAGATGCAAAGAAAAACTTAATCACTGTACCAATGAACGGAACAACTATCCCTCATACTGTAACTGGTAAGTATGGCGCTGGAAAAGTATTTTTACGCCCAGCATCAGAAGGTACTGGTGTTATCGCCGGTGGTCCAGTTCGTGCGGTATTAGAGTTAGCAGGTATTGAAGACGTACTAAGTAAATCTTTAGGATCAAATTCACCAATCAATATCGTTAGAGCTACTGTTGAAGGTTTGAAAGAACTAAGAACAGTTGAATCTGTAGCGGCAATGAGAGGAATCAACCCTGAGGAGGTACTTGGATAATGGCACAAATTAAAATTACCTTAGTAAGAGGTTTAATGGGCAAAAAGCCTAATCAAGTAAAAACAGTTAAAGCTTTAGGACTTACTAAAAGAAATTCTTCAGTTGTTGTTGAAGAAAGCGATATGATCAAGGGTATGGTGAATACTGTTAGTCATTTAGTTAAAGTCGAAGAAGTTAAGAAGTAGGAGGTGCAAAATATGACATTACATGAATTAAAACCTAATTCAGGAGCAACTCATTACAAGAAAAGAGTAGGTCGCGGAACTAGCAGTGGTACTGGTAAGACCAGTGGACGTGGACAAAAAGGACAAAACTCTCGTACCGGTGGTGGAGTAAGACTTGGATTTGAAGGTGGACAAACACCACTATTTAAACGCCTTCCTAAAAAAGGGTTCACCAATCCTTTCAGAAAGGAATTCGCTATCGTTAACCTAAATGACCTTAACAACTATGAAGAAGGCACAATCGTTACTCCAGAAGTTTTATTAAATGACAGAGTAATTAGAAAAGAATTAAGCGGGGTCAAAATTTTAGGTACTGGCACACTAGAAGTTAAACTTACTGTCAAAGCACATAAATTTTCAGCTTCTGCAAAAAAAGCTATTGAAGATGCAGGTGGCACGGTTGAGGTGATATAATGGAAACTTTAAAAAAGATTTTCAAAAATAAGGAGATCTTGAAAAAAATTGGTTTCACATTATTAGCTTTCTTAGTTTTCAAACTATTAACCTATGTTACAATGCCTTTAATCGATGCATCTAGTTTATCTAGTTTATTCGATAATTCAGGTTTCTTAGGTATCGTTAACTCAATTTCTGGGGATGCTTTGAGAAATTACTCAATTGTAGCTTTAGGTATTAGCCCATACATCACCGCATCAATCATCGTTCAACTTTTACAAATGGATATCATTCCAGTGTTAAAAGAGTGGGGCGAAGAAGGTGAAGTTGGAAGACAAAAGATTTCAAGATTAACAAGATATTTAGCAATTGCTTTAGCTTTTATTCAAGCTTTGGCAATGACATTCGCTTTTCATAACTCACAAGACCAATTATTCCTTGGAAGTGTAACTTCTTGGGTTGGACCTAACCAAGGTCTTTGGTTCTTAGTATATTTCTATATTGCTGTAATCTTAACAGCTGGTACAGCTTTTATGATTTGGTTAGCTGATCAAATTACTTTAAGAGGTATCGGTAATGGTTCATCAATGTTAATCGTTGCCGGGATTATTATTTCTTTCCCAGGAACAATTGCTTCATTGATGCAATATTATATTGCTGATCCAAATGGCGCATTAGGCACTAACGTCTTTGCCGCTCAAGGTTCGTTCGCAGGTTATGTTTTATTCGGTGTCAGCATTCTTATGTTTATTGTCGTTTTAGTAGGTATCACTTACATGCAAGTAGCAGTTAGAAAAATACCAATTCAATACGCTAATAGACCAGGAAGTGCTAAATTTAAAGGTAAATCAGAATCTAATATTCCGATTAAACTTAATACAGCATCAGTTATTCCGGTAATCTTTGCATCAATCATCTTGTCTTTACCTAGTACTATTTTCCAATATATCAATATTGGTGCTGGTGCAAGCAACTGGATAAATCAAATATTTTCATATAATCAACCAATCGGTTTCGTTTTATATATCGTATTAATCTTTATTTTCACATTCTTCTATTCGTTCATCTTGGTAAAACCAGAACAAATAGCAGAAAACTTAAATAAACAAAATGCTTATATACCAGGTGTTAGACCAGGATTTGAAACTGAAAGTTATATTACAAAAGTATTATTTAGAGTTACAGTTATTGGAGCTATCTACTTAGTAGTAATAGCAAGTTTACCAATCATAACATCAATGATTTTAGGACATACTTACGCACAAATCGGTGGAACATCACTATTAATCATCGTTGGGGTGGCTCTAGAAACAGCTAAACAAATCGAAACAGACACTCAAGAAAAAGCATACGCTGGATTTATGAGATAGTCAGTTATGATTAATCTATTAATTATGGGTAAACCAGGAGCTGGAAAAGGTACCCAATCAAAGAAATTATTGAAGCATTACCAATTAGAACACATCTCTACTGGCAATATTTACCGCGATGAAATCAAGAAGGGTTCAGAAATTGGTATTGAGGCAAAAAAATATCTTGATCAAGGTAATTTGGTTCCTGATAAGATGACGAATGATATCGTCTGGGATATTCTTAATAATAAAGATTATCCTAACGGTTTCATGCTGGATGGATACCCTAGAACAAGAGCCCAAGCAGAAGCTTTGGACGAAATGTTATGTAGGTTAAATATTGGTTTGACGTCTGTAATCAATGTCGATGTGAAGGACGATGTCCTTCTGCGTCGAATGGCAGGACGGAGAGTTTGTCCTAATTGCGGACATACTTACCATACTGATTTTCATCCGACGAAAATAGAAGGAATTTGTGACCATTGCGGACATGAATTAATTCAAAGACCTGATGATTTAGAAGAATCTGTAATGAACCGTTTAGCAATTTATAATGAAAAAACCAAACCGCTTTTGGATTACTATGATGAAAAACATCTTTTAGTAGTAATCGATGGCGAACAATCAACAAACAAGGTTTTTCATGATATCATAAGTAAATTAGGTGAGAAATAATGGTAACAATTAAATCGAATCGTGAAATAGAATTGATGAAAGAAGCGGGAAGAATAGTTGCTTTAGCTCATGAAGCAGTTAAAGGCTTTATTAAACCCGGGATTTCAACAAAGCAAATTGATGATTTGGTTGAGAGCGTTATTGTTAATAACGGAGCAATTCCCTCATTTAAAAACTATAATGGTTTCCCCGCATCTGCATGCATATCGATTAATGAAGAAGTTGTTCATGGTATTCCAAGTCCTGCAAGACTATTAAAAAATGGAGACATTGTTTCTGTAGATATAGGCGCGCAGTATAAAGGATATCATGGCGACAGCGCATGGACATATGCATGCGGGGAAATATCTGAAGATGCAAAAAGATTGTTGAAGGGTACTGAAGAGAGTCTGTTTAAAGGATTAGAATTTGCTAAACCTAACAACAGACTGTCTGATATATCCCATGCAATCCAAAAACATGCTGAATCTTTAGGGTTTAGCGTCGTGAGAGAATTTGTTGGACATGGATTAGGCAGGGCCCTACACGAAGATCCGCAAATACCAAATTATGGGTTGCCGCATCGGGGGTTGATACTAAAGCCAGGTATGACTTTAGCAATCGAACCGATGATTAATTTAGGCAACAAGGAAGTCAGAGTCTTATCTGACGGCTGGACAACGATAACGAGAGACAGATCACTATCAGCTCACTTCGAGCATTCGATTTTGATCACCGAAGACGGATATTGTATCCTAACACAAAAAGGGGAGTGATTTATTTGGCAAAAAAAGATGATGTCATAGAAATGACGGGAACTGTTATAGAAGTTTTGCCCAACGCACAATTTGTAATTGAGCTAGAAATCGGACACCGCATAATCGGACACGTTTCTGGTAAAATCCGCATGAATTACATACGCATTTTACCAGGTGATAAAGTAAAAGTTGAACTATCGACTTATGACCTAACACGTGGAAGAATAACATATCGTATGAAGTAAAAATATATTAAGGAAAGATTTTAAGGAGGTAATGGTATGAAAGTAAGACCATCTGTAAAAAAAATCTGTGATAAATGTAAAATTATCAAACGTAATGGCAAGGTTCTTGTCATTTGTGATAATCCAAAACATAAACAAAGACAAGGATAATAGGAGGTAACTATGGCACGTATCGCAGGAGTAGATATTCCTAGAGAAAAAAGAGTTGTTATCTCTTTAACTTATGTATATGGAATCGGAAGAACTAGAGCTGAAGAAATTCTTAAAGCTTGTGGTATCTCAGAAGATACAAGAGTTAAAGACTTAACAGATGAAGAAGTAGTAAAAATTCGTCAAGAAGTTCAAAAGTATACAGTAGAAGGTGACTTAAGACGTGAAGTTGCAATGAACATCAAACGTCTTCAAGAAATCGGAAGTTACCGTGGTTTAAGACATCGTAAAGGTTTACCTGTACGCGGTCAAAACACACGTAACAACGCTAGAACTCGTAAGGGTCCTAGAAAAACTGTAGCTAATAAGAAGAAATAAGAAGGGAGAAATGAATTAAATGGCACGTAATGTAAGAACTAAACGTCGTGTGAAAAAGAACATTCCGTTAGGGATCGCACATATTCATTCGACTTTCAATAATACAATTATCACAATTACCGATCCTAAAGGAAACGCTATTTCATGGAGTTCTTCAGGAGCTATCGGTTATAAAGGTAGCCGTAAATCAACACCATTTGCTGCTGGTTTAGCATCAGAAGCTGCTGCTAAAGCCGCTATGGATAACGGTGTTGTTAAAGTTGAAGTAGAAGTTAAAGGACCAGGACCAGGTAGAGAAGCAGCTATCAGAAGTTTACAAGTTGCAGGACTAGAGATCACAGCTATTAAAGATGTTACACCAGTTCCACATAACGGATGTCGTCCACCAAAACGACCACGTGGGTAGGAGGTAATTTATGAAGGACTTGAAATTCGAAAAACCTAAGACAGAAACTGTAGAAATCCAAGATAATTATGGTAAATTCGTGATTTCACCTCTTGAAAGAGGGTACGGTATCACTCTAGGTAATTCTTTGAGACGAGTTTTATTGTCTTCATTACCTGGTGCAGCAATTGTCAATGTCAACATTGAAAACGTAGTACATGAATTCACACCGGTTGAAGGTGTAGTTGAAGATGTTACAACAATCATCTTAAACCTTAAAGGTGTTATATTATCAATTGACAATGAAGAGTCAAATGTTGAAAAACATTTAGAAATATCTGTAGAAGGACCAAGAGATGTCTTTGCTTCAGATATCGTTTGTGATGAAGAAGTAGAAATAATGAATCCTAATCACTACATTTGCCATGTCAACAAAGGAACTTTGAGAATGCATATGAAGGCTAGACGTGGGAATGGCTATGTCAGCGCCAAGCAAAATTCAGAGTATACTGATGACGTAAATGACATCGCAATTGATAGTATCTTTACACCAATTACAAGAGCTAATTACACAGTTGAAAAGACTAGAGTTGATGATTCTGGCGATTATGACAAACTAATCCTAGAAGTATGGACTAACCGTTCAATCAACCCTAAAGATGCTATTGGTACAGCTTCAAAAATGTTAATCGACCACTTACAAACAATTATTGATCTATCTGAAGCTAAAGTTGAAGAAGATTATATGGTGGAAAGAAAAACTGAAGAAACTAATAGAAACTTAGAAAAACCAATTGAAGATTTAGACCTTTCAGTTCGTTCTTATAACTGCTTAAAAAGAGCGGGAATCAACACTTTAGGTGAATTGATTGAAAAGAGTGAAGAAGACATGATGAGAGTTAGAAATCTTGGTAAAAAATCATTGAAAGAAGTTAAGCAAAAGCTTGAAGAAATGAATTTAAGCTTAGCTAAACACTAATCGATAGGAGGAAATCATGAGTAGAGGATACACAAAACTTAATCGTAATAGCGCTAATCGTAAAGCACTAATTCGTGATTTGGCTACACAACTTATTATGCATGGGAAAATCGAAACTTCTGTTGTTAAAGCTAAAGAAATTAGAAGAACAGTAGAAAAATTGATTACTCTTGCTAAAAAGGGTGACTTAAATTCAGCGAGAATTGCCGAAAAAACTGTTAGAGAACTTAAAATTGATGATCAATATGCATTGGTAAAACTTCTAAAAGAGTTAGGGCCAAAGTATCAAGATCGCAATGGTGGATATACACGTATCTATAAAATTGGACCTCGTCAAGGCGATGCATGTCCAATGGCTATTATTGAATTAGTATAATAAACTGCAAAACCTAGAATTGATAAGATTCTAGGTTTTTTATTTTTATGATATAATTATTAATGATAGTGAGGGATTTATCTATGATAGGTAAAAAAATAATCAAATTTGAAAGCTTGGATAGTACAAGCGATTATCTAAACCAACTTCATAATAAACTTGAAGACGGAACGCTTTGTCTAGCTTTTGAACAGACAAAGGGTAGAGGCAGAAGAGAAAATATATGGGTAAGTCCTAAAGGAAATCTTTATTTTTCATTTATAAAAAAACAAGTTTTTAACAGAGAAGATATCTTCCATGAAACCATAAGAGTATCTATTTCGATTGTGGAATTATTAGAAAAATATGATGTTAAAGCAATGATAAAATATCCTAACGATATTTTGGCAAGTAATAAAAAAATAGCTGGTATCTTAATTGAAACAAAAGGACTTAAAAATGTCGAAGAAACTATAGTAGGAATCGGTATAAATATTAATCAAAAAGACTTTCATAATCTAAATAACAAAGCGACATCTTTAGCGATTTTGAAAGAACAGGAATATGAAATCGAGGAATTTCTTAATGAATTTATACAGATATACAATAGAATTGACGATATGCTTTCGGCATATAATGAGTATATCCAAAAATCTCTGATAATTGGAAAAGACTTAGTCTATAAGGGTGAGAATTATAAAATTGAGAGCGTTTTACCAAATGGAGACATTGTGATTAAAAATGAAAATAACAATATTAATATTCGCTCTAACGAAATCGATTTTCGTCACTTGTATAGTGAGTAAATATTAACGCTAAAGCTAGAAATATTAATTAAAAGCACAGATGTGGTAATAGCAGATGTGCTTTTTTGTTTTAACTTCAAAAATAGATGTCCAAACATAAATCGATGTTTAATAATAAAACAATTAATAAATATTTATTTCTGTTCAACAGAAAACAAAGACCAACATATGTTTTAATATTCAAATATTTTGAATATCAAAACAAATTGACAAGATATTAATTTGGTGTTAAAATTATGTAGATTTTAAAATATGGAGGATAAATTTATGAAATTTGAACATTTACAAAACTTAATATCGGAATCATTAGGAATAGATACAGAAAGAATTACAATGGAAGCGGATTTGGTCGCTGATTTAGGTGCAGATTCTTTAGACGCGGCTGAATTGGTTATGTCAATAGAAGATATGTTTAAAGTTGAAGTTAGTGATGAGGATGCTCAAAGATTTAAAACTGTGGGAGAAATTTGGCAATTTATAGTTGAAAATACCAGCAAGTAATATGGGACTTTTTTAGTTACTATATTACTTATAGGGAGAAAAATTATGGATATGCGTATATTAAGACGAGTAATCAGAGAATTTGAAAAATCGTCTTTATCAAAATTGGAAATTACCGAAAAAGATTTAAATATAAAACTAGAAAAAAATCTAGGTCAGAGTAATGATCATGTAAGAGTTGTCGAAACTTATAACGAACCTTTAGTTCAAGAAACAAAAAATGATTATTTTGTTTTAGAATCTCCACTTGTAGGAACATATTATGAAGCTTCATCACCTGATGCAGCTCCTTTTGTCAAATTAAATCAAAGAGTTGAAAAAGGCGAGGTTCTCTTCATTGTTGAAGCAATGAAAGTAATGAATGAAATTAAATCCCCAATAAGTGGCATAATTAGGAAAATTCATGTATTAGACGGTCAATCAGTAGAATTTGCCCAAAAGATAATGGAGATTGAAGAATAAAGAATGTTTCATAAGATTTTAGTCGCCAATCGTGGTGAGATTGCGGTAAGAATAATAAGGACTTGCATGTATATGGGGATTGAAACCGTAGCGGTTTACTCTACGGTTGATAAAGATAGTTTGCACGTTCAGTTGGCTGACGAAGCTGTTTGCATTGGCGGAGCTAAAAGCCAAGACTCTTATTTGAATATGGAAAATATAATTTCCGCAGCTATAAACACAGGTGCTGAAGCCATCCATCCCGGCTTTGGCTTTTTAAGTGAAAATGCAGAATTCGCAGCACTATGCGAAGACTGTGGAATTACTTTTATCGGTCCAAGAAGCGAGCATATAAAAGCCATGGGTAATAAATCTTGGGCTAGACACAAAATGATTGAAATCGATGTTCCTGTAGTTCCTGGAAGCGAAGGAGAAATAGAAAATATTGAAGAAGCGTTGAAACTAGCAAGAAGTATCGGATACCCTGTTTTAGTGAAGGCTAGTGCTGGTGGCGGCGGTAGAGGAATGCGAATTGCTAATGATGAAGAGAGTTTGAAAAATGCTTTCAATACGGCTAAAGCAGAAGCAATAAGTGCTTTTGGGGATGGAACATTATATTTGGAAAAATATGTAGCAAATCCGAGACATATAGAGTTTCAAGTTCTATGTGATAAATATAACAATATCATCCATCTTTATCAAAGAGATTGCTCGATTCAAAGAAGAAACCAAAAGGTAGTTGAGGAAGCTCCAGGATTAATAGATAGCGAACTTAGAGATAAAATGATTGAAGCCACTATTAAAGCATGTCGAGCAATTAACTATGAGAATGCTGGTACAATTGAGTTTTTGGTATCGGGCAATGATTTTTATTTCATCGAAATGAATACAAGAATTCAGGTTGAACATCCAATAACGGAAATGATTACAGGGAAGGATATCGTTAAAGAACAAATTAAAATTGCTGCTGGAGAAAAAATCGCTTTTTCTCAGGATGAAGTTTCAATTAATGGTTATAGTATTGAATGTAGAATAAATGCTGAGAGTCCTAAACATGGATTCAGACCAAGTCCAGGCAAAGTTAAACTTTTACATATACCTTCAGGCAATGGAGTGCGTTTTGATTCTTTGTTATTCTCCGATTATACAGTTCAACCATTTTATGATTCAATGGTTGGTAAGTTGATTGTTCATGGGGAAAATCGCGAAGAAGCAGTTAAGAAAATGCGTGCAGCTTTAGAAGAACTAGTTATTCAAGGTATTGAAACAAATCAAAATTTTCTGTACATGATTATGAACAATCCAGACTATATAAAGGGTAATTTTGATACATCTTTCATCAATTTAAAACTAGAAAGATTATTGGAGTACGATGACAATGAATAAAATTGGTGAAACTATAATCAAACGTAAAAAGTTAAAACAAAATATCCGTTTGATCAATGAAGAACACAGAATTTCCAGAGAACTGGACTTAGATATTCCTGAAGGATTATATGATAAATGTCCTAAATGCGGGAAACTGACAAATATGAAACTTAATATTGAAAATGATTATATCTGTAAAAACTGCGGATATCATTTTAGAATGCGCGCAATCGATAGAATCAAATATATTTTGGATGAAGATTCTTTTGTGGAAAAAGGAATTGGTTATATAACATTAAATCCCCTTTATATAGACGGGTACGAAGCAAAAATCAATAAATATAAAAAAGAAACCTCACTAGATGAGGCTTATATTTATGGATTCGGGCAGATTTATGGGGAACCATGCATTATTGGCGTTATGGACAGCCATTTTATGATGGGAAGCATGGGAAGTGTTGTTGGCGAAAAGGTTGCTAAAACATTTGAATATGCAATTTACAAAAAATTGCCAGTAATTATCTTTACTGCTTCTGGTGGTGCTAGGATGCAAGAAGGAATATTCTCGCTCATGCAAATGGCTAAGACATCTTCTGCCGTGGCTAAGCATAGTGCTTTAGGATATCTGTATATTAGCGTCTTGACAGACCCAACAACCGGTGGTGTAACTGCAAGTTTCGCATCTTTGGGTGACATTATTTTGTCAGAACCGAATGCACTCATCGGTTTTGCAGGTCCCAGAGTAATCGAGCAAACCATTAATCAAAAACTTCCTGAAGGATTTCAGAGAGCTGAATTTTTGATGGAAAAAGGGTTTATAGATCAAGTGGTAAACCGAAAAGATTTAAAAAAGACATTACATCAAATCCTTCATATGCATAGGAGGTCAATTTAATGAATATCTTAGATAAAGAAAGAAGACTTCAAGCTTTAGAAAAAAACATTAACGACTTAGGTGATTCAAAATCAATCTCTAAACTTGTAGAAGAAGTTGAAAACTTCAAAAAAAATGAGATGACAAAACTCTCTTCATGGGATAGGGTTTTATTGGCTAGACATCCTAAAAGACCAAAATCTAGGGATTTTATAAATTATTTGGCAAATGATTTTATCGAATTTCATGGCGATCGATTATATGGAGATGATTTAAGTATAGTTGGAGGTATTGGCACAATTGACGGGATAGTTTTTACAATTATTGGGCAACAAAAAGGCAATACAGTAGAAGAAAACATCCAGAGAAATTTTGGTATGCCACATCCTGAAGGTTATCGCAAGGCTTTGAGATTAATGAAACAAGCTGAAAAATTTAATCGTCCGATTTTGACTTTGATTGATACGCCTGGAGCTTATCCTGGTATTGGTGCAGAAGAAAGAGGACAGGGTTTTGCGATTGCAGAAAATCTTAAAGAAATGAGTAGACTTACAGTTCCTGTAATTGCAGTTGTCATCGGTGAAGGCGGAAGCGGTGGAGCTTTAGCTTTGGGTTTCGCTAACGAAGTATTGATGCTTGAAAATGCAATATATTCAATCCTAAGTCCAGAAGGTTATGCCAGTATTGTTTGGAAAGACGCTTCAAAAGCGCCTCTAGCAGCTGAACAAATGAAAATTACTGCAGCTGATCTAAAGGAATTTGATGTAATAGATGAGATAATAGAGGAACCATTCGGTGGAGCTCATTTTAATCCAAGTCATACTTTCGAAAAAACGAAGAAATGCATTATGGACACTTATTATCATTTAAGCGGTATCGCAAGAATGGAACTGCAATATCAAAGAAATGCAAAGGTAAGGAATTTTGGTTTCTTGCAGAGATTCAACTATGACAATTTAAAAGAGGTACAGAAATGAGATATACAAAAATTTACGGAACAGGAAGCTATGTTCCAGATAAAATAATTACCAATGAAGAAATGACAAAATTCGTTGATACAAGCGACGAATGGATTGTATCTAGAACGGGAATCAAAGAAAGAAGAATAGTAACTGATCAATCAACTCTTGATCTAGCTGAAAAAGCAGCCTTAAGAGCGATAGAAAGTTCAAATATAGATAAAGAAAAAATCGATTTGATTATCGTAGCGACAGTAACCTCGGACTATGCTTTTCCTGGAGTCAGCAATCTGTTGCAGTCAAGACTTGGATTGGATAACGTAATGGCTTTCGACATCAATGCTGCTTGTAGTGGTTTTATATTCGCGATGCAAATAGCGGATAAAATGATAAAAAGTGGATCGTTTAATTATGCCTTAATTGTTGGAGCGGAGGTTTTGAGTCGCCTAACTGATTGGCGAGATAGAAATACTTGCGTTTTATTTGGCGATGGAGCTGGAGCTATGATAATTGGAAACAGTAAGACCAATAAAATCAAGGATATTTTGGCGTCTTCAAAAGGTGATAGTGATTTCTTGTTGTTTTCAAAAAACCCTGATATCAAAGATCCTTATGTGAATGCTATCAGTTCTCAAGATCATATTCATATGAACGGAAGTGAAGTCTTTAAATTTGCGACTAGGATAATGCCAAAAACAATCAAGAAATTACTGGAGAGAAACAAGTTGCATATTGATGAAGTGAACTATATTGTCGCCCATCAAGCTAACTTAAGAATTATTGACAAAAGCGCAAGAGACTTAGGCATTGACCTTGACAAAATGTTTATTAACATAGACAAGTATGGAAACACTTCGGCTGCTAGTGTTGCGATAGCGATAGATGAAGCGATTAGAAGTGAAAAGATCAAAAGAAACGATTTGTTTTTGACTGTGGCTTTTGGTGGCGGATTAACCTGGGCAGGAGCTCTAATTGAGTACTAAAGGAGAAATATTATGGACTTAAGAGATTTATTAAATATAAAATATCCAATTATTCAAGGTGGTATGGCAAATATTGCCGATCACCATTTAGCCAGTGCTGTCAGCAATGCTGGTGGTTTAGGTTTAATCGGTTGCGGCGGTTGGGATACGGATAGAGTAAGAGAAGAAGTCAGAAAAACCAAAGCATTAACAGATAAACCTTTTGGTGTAAATATTATGCTTATGAGTCCTTATGCGGATGCATTATCGGATTTAGTTATAGAAGAAGGAATAAAAGTGGTTACTACTGGTGCAGGGAGCCCAGGAGTATACATGAAAAAGTGGAAAGAAGCCGGAATAATTGTAATTCCAGTGGTACCAAGCGTAGCTTTTGCGATCAGACTTGAAAGATCCGGAGCGGATGCTTTGATTGTTGAAGGTACAGAGGCGGGTGGTCACATCGGAGAAATAACAACCTTTGTTTTAGTTCCGCAAGTGGCTGACGCAGTAAATATTCCAGTTATTGCTGCTGGAGGAATTGCCGATCATAGAGGCTTGGATGCAGCATTTATTCTTGGAGCTAAAGGAGTTCAAATAGGAACTGTCCTTTTAGCAAGTGAAGAATGCCCTATTCATCAAAACTATAAAGAAAAAGTTGTTAAGGCCAAAGACACTGAAACTGTTGTTACAGGAAGACAAACAGGTGCCCCAGTTAGAGTCCTTAAAAACAGAATGGCAAAAGAGTATCTAGATTTAACCAAATATGGCGATGCTAAACTCGAAGATTTAGAGAAGCTAACCTTAGGTTCTCTAAGAAAAGCAGTTTTTGACGGTGATTTGGATAATGGTAGTTTCATGGCTGGTCAATCTGCGGGACTAGTAAAAGCTATAAGACCGGTCAAGGAGATTCTAGAAGATATATTTGAAAACAGCTTAGTAGCTAAGGGTGTTATTTAATGAAAAGCGCTTTTATGTTCAGCGGTCAAGGTTCTCAGTATTTAGGGATGTGTAAAGAATTTTATGATAATTATGATGTTGTTAAAGACATTTTTGCTAAGGCTGAAGAAATAACTAGTTATCCGATAAGAAAGATTCTCTTTGAATCGGAAGAATTATTAAATAATACCGAATATACGCAAGTAGCGATGTTCGTAATGTATCAATCCATCTTAAAAGTACTGGAATTATCCAATATAAACGCCAACTTTAGTATGGGACTAAGTTTAGGTGAGTATGGAGCATATCTTCATAATAAAGTTTTTGACTTTGAAACCGGACTTAAGGTAGTTAAAGTTAGATCAAAACTAATGGCAGAGGCCCAGATAAATAATCCCGGAAGAATGTGTGCTATTATCGGTATGGATGTAAAAAAGTTAGAAGAAATTATCGAACCATATAAAAATGTTGTTATAGCAAACTATAACTCGCCAAATCAGTTTGTAATTTCTGGCAGCCAAGAAGAAATAGAAGAATTAAAAAATTTAGCGACTAATAGCGGCGCAAAGAGAGCGATAATGCTTGAGACCAGTGGAGCTTTTCATTCGCCATTGATGTTTAGTGCAGAAGAAGGTTTTTCAAAGTTTTTAACTAATATAGAGATTCAAGAACCAAAACATGAACTCTATGTTAATTTAACCGGCAAAAAATATGAATCTAGCATAAAAGAGGTAATGTCCAAGCAAATCTCCAACAGCGTGAGATTTTATCAGATGGTTGAAGAAATGATTGATAGTGGCGTAGAACTTTTTATTGAGATTGGACCAAAACAAACTTTATCGAGTTTGGTAAAAAAAATAAATTCAGAAATAGTAGTTTGTAATGTAGAAGACATGAAATCATTACAAAAAACCATTTCTGTATGGGAGGATATTTATGGGAAATAGAAAAACAGTATTAGTTACTGGTAGCTCTAGAGGTATCGGCAGACAAATTGCTTTGACATTTGCTGAATCTGGTTATAATGTTGTCATTAACTATAACAAGTCTGAAGAATCAGCTAATAAATTGGTGGAAGAGCTTATTGCTTTTGGAGTGGAAGCTTTGGCTATTAAAGCTGATGTTTCTAGTTTTGAAGAATCTCAAAAGCTAGTTGAAGAAGCTATTGCTAGTTTTGGTAAGATTGATGTTTTAATTAATAACTCAGGAATTACGAAAGATAATATGATTTTAAGAATGAAAGAAGAAGATTTTGACAGTGTAATCGACGTTAACTTAAAAGGTACATGGAATATGTGCAGACATTTAAGCGGTCATTTCCTAAAAAATAGAGAAGGAAAGGTAATAAACATCACAAGTGTTGTAGGTTTGGTTGGTAATCCTGGACAATCAAACTATGTTGCTTCAAAAGCAGGTGTTATTGGTTTAACAAAGAGTTTAGCTAAAGAAATGGGTAGTAGAGGAATCACTGTCAATGCCGTTGCACCCGGATTTATTGAAACGGAAATGACTAAAGAACTTTCAAGTGAAATTCAAGATGCCTACCTCAAGCAAATTCCTTTGAAAAGATTCGGTTCAACCAAAGATGTGGCTGATTTATGTTTATTCTTGGCTAGTTCAAAAGCTGATTATATTACTGGCCAAACTATCAGTGTCAATGGAGGCATGGTATGATGCAAAATCGAAGAAGAGTAGTTATTACCGGACTTGGAACTTTAACTCCGGTCGGTAATTCAGTAGCTTCAACTTGGGAAGGTATAAAGAAAGGTAAAAACGGCATAGCTCCAATTACTCATTATGATGCCAGTAATGATGAAGTTAAATTGGCAGCCGAGTTAAAAGATTTAAATTTAGAAGACAAGCTAGAGGGTAAAGAAATAAGAAGAACTGACAGATTTACTCAACTAGCTCTTTATGCAACATCGGAAGCAATAGAAGATTCTGGATTAGATTTCAGTAACATCAACGTCAAAAGAACCGGTGTTTATTACACTAGTGGCATTGGCGGTTTAGAAACCATTAACGATCAAAAAGAAAGAGCTATGGAGAAAGGATATCATCGTTTAAGCCCATTTTTCATTCCTAGCGCAATCATTAACTTAGCTGCAGGCAATATAGCTATAAAATATGGTATTAAAGGACCTGCCATAAGTCATGTTACAGCTTGTGCAAGTTCAACTAATGCTTTAGGAGAAGCTTTTAGAGCGGTTAGAGACGGATATTTAGATCTAGCAATAACCGGAGGTAGTGAGGGTTGTGTAATTCCTTTTGGTATTTTTGGTTTTAGTGTAATGCAAGCTTTATATCGAGGGGCTGATGTAAATAATGCAAGTATACCGTTTGATGTTAATCGCGGGGGCTTCGTTATGGGAGAAGGAGCTGGAACTTTAATTATTGAAGAACTGGAACATGCAAAAAAACGCAATGCAAAAATCTATGCGGAAGTGATTGGATACGCTGCCACTTGTGATGCAACTCATATAACAGGACCAGATCCAGAAGGTAATGGAGCCAAAGACGCTATGTTGTTTGCTTTAGAAGATGGAGAAGTTAATCCTAATGAAGTTGATTACATTAACGCTCATGGCACATCAACGCCATTAAATGATAAAGTAGAAACATTAGCTATCAAAAATGCTTTTGGACAACATGCTTATGAGTTAAACGTTTCAAGCACAAAATCGATGACAGGTCATCTTCTTGGAGCGACAGGAGCTGTGGAAGCGATAATAACTACCCTAGCTGTAAGAGATGATTTTATTCCACCGACAATAAATACTAAAGATTTAGATCCTGAATGTGATTTAAATTATACTTTGGGAAAAGGTCTATCAAAAAAAGTTAATTACGCCCTCAGCAACAGTCTTGGCTTTGGCGGACATAATGCAACAGTTGTCATTAAGAAATATCAGGAGGAAGTATAAAGTGATTCTAAATAGCAATGAAATCCAACAAATAATTCCTCATAGACATCCGTTTTTATTAATCGACAGAATCATTGAGTTAGAGCCTGGAGTTAGTGCTGTCGCCATAAAAAACTTGTCAGTGAGCGACCCTGTGTTTGAAGGTCATTTTCCAGGAGAGCACATTATGCCTGGAGTTTTAATTATTGAGGCTATGGCTCAAACTGGAGCTGTAACGATTCTATCCATGGAAGAATTCAAAGGTAGAACTGCTTACTTTGCCGGTATTGATAAATGCAAATTTAAAAGGAAAGTAATTCCTGGAGATGTACTCAAACTTGAAGCGAAAGTGATTAATAGAATCGGTAATCTAGGTGTTGCTGAAGCAAACGCCACAGTTGATGGTGAACTAGCTTGTAAAGCAATCCTAAAGTTTGCAATCGGCAATAAAATCTAAGAATGTTTTAAGATAGTATTTTTAATGATACTATCTTTTTTTCTTTCTAAAGTGTTATTATATTAATGTGATATTTTTAAGGTAGGTGAATTCTATGAAACTAAGATTTCAAAGAGTAAAAAGCATGATGTTTTTTGGAGTCAGAATGAAGATATATGTAAATGATGAACTTGTCGCCAAACTGAAAAGTGGCGAGATATTCGAATACGAAGTTGAATCACTGACAAAACTAGAAATAAAAACTCACAGGTTCATTAACGACCTTACCATACCTGTAGATGGCTTCTCTGAATCGGTCGACATTCTTTTGCAATATCAAATTGGGCTTTGCAAAAACAGCACCCAAGCCATAGTTTCGGAGAATGGAAAACTTATTGGAGTATTTCCTAAGCAAAAAGGAGAAGATAAATAATGGTAAAAGAAAAATACTTTTTAAGCCTTTTCAACGATTTGGAAAACTATCTCCGTATTACCTACAATAAGGGAGATTACTCATATACAGGCTTTATTACTAAGCTTTACCAAATTAAAAAAAGCAGAGAAAACATGATAATTAACGATATGGAGAACTTTGAAATAATCAAGCAAGCTGCGCAAATGCGAAATATCATCTCACATAATAATGATGTTTTAATACCTAGTGATCAATTTATAAAGAAGTTTGAAACGATAGTTCAAAAGATTACTAAGCCTTTAACAGTAAAAGATATAATGACGAGTTATGAGAGTTTAAAAACCATTGGCTTGAAAACCAAAATAAAAGATGCGGTAAATCTACTTAAATCCTCTGGATTTTCAACCTTACCCGTGATTGAAGGAGATGAACTACAAGGTCTTTTTACTGAAAAATCTTTATATGACTATTTCAGTTTATATCAAGCAAAATCGATTACTAGAGATATGCAGATCAAAGATATTATTGAAGCTATCGACCTTAATAATCATCCAAGAAAATACTACGAGTTCGTTGATAAAAACAAAAGCATCTATGAAGCATACCAAATGTTTAACAAAGACATAAAACAACGTCGAGAAATGCTATTGCTACTGGTTACCGATTCCGGTAAGGATTATGAACATCTTCTAGGAATAGTCGCTTTAAGAGATTTAGAAAATCAGCTAATAAATTAGGAGTTTTTTATTTTTTTTGATATAATATTTATTTGGAAGGTGAGTACAATGAGTTATATTGAAGTTAAAGACCTAACCTTTTCATACAATGAAAAAACCAATGTTTTAGAATCGGTCAATATAAATATTGAAAAAGGTGAATGGATAGCGGTATTGGGTCATAACGGTTCAGGAAAATCAACCCTTGCCAAAACATTAGTAGGTTTACTCGAACCAAAAGAAGGCGAAATATTTATTGATGGTCAGATTCTTTCTGAAGACAGTGCATATGAGATAAGAAAAAAAATTGGTATTGTTTTTCAAAACCCGGACAATCAGTTTGTCGGTGTTACGGTTAGAGACGATATCGCTTTTGGTATGGAGAATTTATGTATTCCTCGCGAGGAAATGCTTCAAAAAATTGATTTTTACGCCAAAAAAGTTAATATGCTTGATTTTTTAGATAAAGAACCTGCTAATCTATCCGGAGGACAAAAACAAAGAGTAGCTATTGCCGGTATTTTAGCTATGCAATCTGATATTATAATCTTTGATGAAGCAACTTCAATGCTTGATCCATTTTCACGTGAAGAATTGATTACATATATAAAAACTCTTCATAAAGACGGACTTACCATCATCATGATTACTCACGATATCAATGAAGCTTTGTTAGCTGACAAGATTTTAGTTATGAATAAAGGTAAAGTTTATGCTTTTGAAGAAACAGAAAAGATTATGAAGAAAAAGGAAGTGTTTACTGACAGTCATTTAGAACTTCCAGTTTCATTAGATATAGCCAACTCATTAGAAACATCAGAAAAACATAAAGAAATTAGGGAAAAACTATGGGAATACGCTTTAATCAAGTAAGTTATGATTACTCTTCGTTTGCCCAAGGTTTATATACGGCAATCAAAGACATTAACTTAGAAATCACAGAAAAACATGAATTTATTGCTTTGGTTGGTCACACTGGATCTGGTAAATCAACTCTTGCAAAACACATGAACGCTCTAATCTTTCCAACTGAAGGGAATCTAGAGATTTTTGGTGAAGTTATAACTGCTAAAAGAAACAAAAAAATCAAATACAATAATATTCGCAAGAAAGTTGGTTTAGTTTTCCAATTTCCTGAATATCAACTCTTTGAAGAAACGGTTGAAAAAGACATTATGTTCGGTCCAATGAACTTCAAGATAAGTCAAGAAGAAGCCAAGAAAATTGCTAAAGATTCATTAAACTTAGTTGGATTAAACGATTCTTATTTACAAAGAAATCCATATAATTTATCAGGCGGTGAAAAAAAGCGAGTTTCAATCGCTGGTATCTTAGCAATGGATCCGGAAATACTGGTTTTGGATGAACCAACCTCAGGATTAGATCCTGCAGGTAAAAGAGTTTTAATGAACCTTTTTAAAGATATCAATGAAAAAACCGGCAAAACAATTGTCATAATTACTCATGATATGGACTTGGTTTATCAGTATTTTAACCGAGTTTTGGTGATGAATGAAGGAAGATTGATTTATGACGGTGAACCAGAACAATTATTTAAAGAACAAGATCTATTCAAAAACCATTTGGATTACCCGAACACTATTAAGGTTTTAAAATATCTTAATGAATCCTTGAATTTAAATTTAAACATATATCAAAAAACACTTGAAGAAGCTCTTTCTGAGATAGAAAGGGTGGTAGTCAAATGAAAAGCATAATTATTGGTCAATACATTCCCGGAAAAGGATTATTCTATAAATTAGATCCAAGAACTAAGATTGTATCTGTGTTATTGATTATGATTTCCGTATTTTTACTTCAATCAATTTTTGAGCTTTTAATAGCTTTAGGCGTAGCAGTAATTCTTCTTATTATTGGTAGAATCTCGATTCTAAAAGTATTAAAAGGTTTAAAACCTATTATGATTCTTTTGATTTTTACCTTTATTTTCCAAATAATCTTGAATCGTGAAGGAACCCCGCTAGTTAGTCATCAAATGTACTTTACTATCTTCACTTTGATTTTCTTGATTTTAGCATTTGTAATTTGGCGAGTACTGACTAAGTTAATCAGATTTAGATTTACTTTATTTTTCTTATTTGCAGGAAGTGTGTATTTAATCTTAAGATATATTGATTTTGGTAATACAATAATCGAGCCTTTCAATTTTGCAATCTATCAATCAGGATTAGAAATGTCTATCTTCGTTGTAATCAGACTCTTAATCATTATTACGTTGTCAACTGTTTTGACTCTAACCACAAAACCAACGGATTTAACTCAAGGGATTGAAAAATTATTACATCCACTGAAAAAAATAGGCTTTGATTCAGAAAGTTTTGCTTTAATAATCTCTATCAGCTTACGCTATATCCCGACGATATTTGATGAAGCTAATAAGATTATGTTAGCTCAAGCTTCAAGAGGGGCTGATTTCAGTGAAGGAAAACTTAAAGATAAGTTAAAACAAGTCGTTTCACTATTAGTGCCAATGTTTATAATTGCTTTTATGAGAAGCGAAGAATTAGCAAATGCAATGGAGTCAAGAAACTTTGTTCCTGGAGAAAAAAGAACTAGGATTCATGAACTTAATTTCAATTATAAAGATGTTTTAGCTACGGTTTTCAGTGTATTGGTCTTGGCAGGTTCAATCGTACTAAAGGTGATATAAATGTTTGATAAACTCAATCAAAATGTCGCTTTAAAAATAGATGATACAGTTATTTTAAATAAGCAACATGTTGAGGCTTATATAGTAAAAAATCCGCAACTTTTTGAAGATATCATTTTCACAGAACATCTAAATTATCATATGAATTATGGTTATAACAAACTTAATAATCCGGTAAAAATAGGTTATTTGGGTGATGAGATTCAAAGGATTATTATCAAAACAAATGATTATCCTAAGAAACGACTCAAAGTAAATCTGATCTATGACGGTTCCTCATATCATGGTTTTCAAATTCAATCCAATACTGTTACTATTCAAGGAGAACTGTCAAAGTTAATTTCGGAAGTCAATAGTAAAGAAGTTCTTGTTCAAGGAGCTTCAAGGACTGATGCAGAAGTTCATGCCAAAATGCAAGTAATTCATTTCGACGATGAATCATCATTAACAAATGAAGAGTGGTTAAGGTTTTTAAATAATAGATTGCCAAAAAGCATTTGGGTAACGAAGGTAGAGTCAGTGCATCCATTATTCCATAGCCGTTATGACGTATATGAGAAGGAATATCTCTATAAGATAAAACTAGGTGATTACGATCCGTTTTTACTAAATTATGCTTGGAATATTGACTATCTTGATTTTGTTAAACTAAACGATCAGCTAAAAAAGATTATTGGGACTCACGATTTTACAAGTTTCACCAAAGGAATTAAAGGCGATAATATTAGAACGATTTATCAAAGCGGTTATAAACTTGATGATGATATTTTGGAAATATATATTAGTGGTAATGGTTTTTTAAGGTATATGTTGAGATTAATAATTGCTCATGTAATACGTTATGCAACAAATAAAACCGATTTGGATATTTTAGAAATTTTAAATGAAAAATCAAGAAAGAATACTAAAGAATTAGCTCCTGCAGGCGGTTTGTATTTAAATAAAATAATCTATTAAAAAGGTCTAAGATTTTCTTGAAATGATAAGATGTTAGTAGACACATAAAAGACTATGTGTAATACTAGCATCTTTTTTTGTATAGAAGGATAAATGGTATATTATATCTAAAGGTTTTAAGGTTTTTGGAGAACGAAGAGAAACGAGTTATCCACAAAACCTAATTTGATC
>Ga0265295_1001478_pt1 | contig 41126 bp, 33 predicted proteins | sample Munlansysbiofilm_FD_192503 | JGI IMG/M metagenome (GOLD analysis project Ga0265295, IMG submission 192503) | Leachate microbial communities from a municipal landfill in Southern Ontario, Canada - Methane capture system biofilm | ecosystem: Engineered > Solid waste > Landfill > Unclassified ... | reverse complement strand
ATTAAGAAGCTTAATGTGTTATTTGCTCATTGACTTATTGATAAGAAAGACCTCGCGCCCGCGGAGGGAAGGACCCGTTTGCGAAGCAAATGGGAGGTGTCTGTCGTTCAATAAGTCAAGAGCAAATACATAAAGAGCAATAAAAAAGAGGCTGATCTGTAAAGTCAGCCTCTTTCTTTTATTGATATTCCTGTTCTTAATCGTTCAGCGAGAACCTGTGGAAACCTGTAACTTTTACTTCCGGGTCAATGGTTTTCAGGTATTCTTTTACCGAAATCTTTCCGTCTTTTACAAAAGTTTGGTCCTCCAGGGTGTATTCTTTGAAGAATTTATTGAGTTTACCCATAGCGATTTTTTCAACCATTTCTTCAGGTTTGCCTTCCATGCGTATCTGCTCACGGTAAATATGCAGTTCTTTGTCTATAATTTCCTGAGGGCAGGAATCGCGATTTACGGCAACGGGAACCATGGCCGTGATCTGCATGGCAATTTCCTTGCCGGCTTCTGCAGATATGGGTTTGGTGAAACCAACGATAGTGGCTACTTTATTGTTCATGTGAATGTATGAAGCCACAAAAGGAGCCTCCAGCTTGTTGTAGAAAGGAACGGCATGTTTTTCACCGCTTTTTCCTGTCTGCTGTGTCACGGCATCGTTGACGGAACCTTCACCGAAAGGTAATTTAAGTAAATCTTCCAGTGAGTCAGGCATACGTTCCAGGGCAGTGCGGGCAATTCCCATGGCCAGATCCTGAAATTCGCTGTTTTTGGCAACAAAATCTGTTTCACAACCCAGACATACAAGGATGCCACGGTCTTTCTTCTCGTTGGTGATAGCCACTACGGAACCTTCCGTTGTTTCACGGTCAGCACGTTTGGCGGCAACCAGTTTTCCTTTTTCCCTGATGATTTCCTGTGCACGTTCAAAATCTCCGTTAGCTTCAACAAGAGCATTCTTGCAATCCATCATGCCTGCACCGGTCATTTTACGTAATTTTGCTACGTCGGCTACTTTGATTTCCATATATATTGTTTTCTTATTCGGGTTTATTTTCTTCGGGAACTTCTTCGGTCGTTTCTTTGGCCGGCGCTTCCTCTTTAACGGGGGCTTCCTCTTTGACGGGAGTTTCCTCTTTGACGGGAGCCTCCTCCTTTACAGGCTCTTCCTCTTTCCTGTCTTCATCTACGCGTTGCCTGCGGGCACGGGTACGTCTTACGGGAATGTCTCCTTCTTCATCTGAGGCATCAGACGTCATATCCTTGTCCTTTTCCAGTTTGCGTTCATCCAGTCCTTCGCTGATGGCCTGACGGATGAGCTCTATGACAAGGGCGATGGATTTGGCTGCATCGTCGTTTGCCGGGATCACATAATCAATGGGGGTAGGATCGCAACAGGTGTCAACCATGGCTATCACCGGAATGTTCAAACGGAATGCTTCCCTTACGGCATTGACCTCTTTCTGGATATCAACCACAAAAAGGGCGGCCGGCAAACGGTTCAGGTCAGCAATGGACCCGAGGTTTTTTTCCAGTTTGGCGCGCTGGCGCGTTACCTGCAGACGTTCGCGTTTTGCAAGGGTTTCGAATGTGCCGTCGATCATCATTTTGTCAATGGTGTTCATTTTCTTGACGGCCTTGCGGATGGTGGGGAAGTTGGTAAGCATACCGCCCGGCCAACGTTCCGTTACATAAGGCATGTTTACTGATTTTGCGGCTTCAGCCACAATGTCTTTAGCTTGTTTCTTGGTGGCGACGAACAAGATCTTCCTGCCGGCTTTGGCAAGTTGTTTGGCTACATTTGCCGCCTGGTCTATTTTTACGATGGTCTTATGCAGGTCTATGATGTGGATCCCGTTTTTCTCCATAAAAATGTAAGGAGCCATTTTCGGATTCCATTTACGTTTCAGGTGACCGAAATGCACGCCTGCATCAAGAAGTTCCTGGAAATTAGTTCTTGGCATTTTTGTGTTCTTTAATGTTGTTTTTACTCTTTTTATCAATTAAAGGGTAGTGTCACTGACAATCCGCTTTAATTTTCCGCGGCAACCGAAACATCCGGTAGCAATAAACTGATCGCAGTTGTTTTGACAATTGCCGTGCATAGGTTAACCAGCGTTTAACGTTTGCTGAATTGGAAGCGTCTGCGTGCTCCGGGTTGTCCGGGTTTCTTACGCTCAACCTCGCGTGCATCGCGGGTAAGCATCCCGTTGGACTTAAGGACACCACGATAGGCTTCGGAATCAATTTTGCAAAGGGCACGGGCAATGGCAAGACGCAAAGCTTCTGCCTGTCCTTTGATACCGCCTCCGTCCAGGTTGACTCTCACGTCAAACTGAGAAGTGGTACCGGTCAGTTCCAATGCCTGTCTGGCAATGTACTGGAGGGTGCCTTCCTTAAAATAATCTTCCAAAGGACGATCATTGATGATGATGTTTCCTTTTCCGGCTTGAACGTAAACGCGAGCAACGGCTGATTTTCTTCTTCCAAGGGCGTTGATGACTTCCATGCTCTGTTTAGTTTTCGTTTAAAGTGATTGTTTTGGGTTGCTGTGCCTGGTGAGGATGTTCCGGGCCCTGATAAACATACAGGTTGCGGAAAAGCTCAGAGCCAAGGCGGGTTTTGGGAAGCATGCCTTTGATGGCGTGCTCCACAAGAGCAAGCGGCTTACGCCTGAGCAGCTCTTTGGCTGATTCACTGCGTTGACCGCCAGGGTATCCGGAGTGCCGGACGTACATTTTTTCGTCCAGCTTGTTCCCTGTCAGGCGGACCTTCTCTGCATTGATGATAATGACGTTATCACCACAGTCCACATGAGGGGTAAAATTGGGTTTGTGCTTTCCGCGAAGCAGAAAGGCTGCTTTTACGGCAAGACGGCCCAACACCTGATCGGTTGCGTCAATAACTACCCAGTCTTTGGTAACGGTAGTTTTGTTGGCGCTTACGGTCTTGTAGGATAATGTGTTCACCTGGTTGATTTTTAGAAAAATTATGTAATAAATTGCGATCCCTAAATTTAAAGGGGCTGCAAAGATACTACTTTTTTCTAGAAATCAAAGCGATAGTATATAAGCAATATTGACCCAACGCTTGTTAATCTCGCTGTGACGTGAACAGGCTTCGTGGAAGGGGGTAAACACGGTCTGGTTGTTGACTACGCCTACCATCATCCCGGTTTTTCCGTCCAGGAGGGCGACTACGGCATCGTGTCCCAGGATGCTGGCCAGTACGCGGTCGTTGGCCGTGGGAGATCCGCCCCGCTGGACATGTCCCAGCGTTGTTACACGCGTTTCGTAATTGGGGAGCCTTTCCTTGACCTTGGCTGCCACAACGGTCGCGCTGCCCTGTTCCTCGCCTTCGGCTACGATGATGATCCCCGAGGTTTTGTTTTTACGCCGTTCCAGTTCCAGGTACTCGCAGAGTTTGCCGATGTCCGTCTGCACCTCGGGGATCATGGTGGCTTCTGCTCCTGTGGAAATAGAGGTGTTCAGTGCTATGAACCCGGCGTCCCGCCCCATCACCTCGACAAAGAACACCATGTTGTGCGAATCGGCCGTGTCGCGTAGCTTGTCCACGGCCTGAACCGCTGTGTTGACAGCCGTGTCAAAGCCGATCGTGTAATCGGTACCGTAAATATCGTTATCTATGGTTCCCGGGACACCTATCACGGGAAGTCCAAACTCTTTGACAAGCAGGTCCGCTCCCCGGAAAGATCCGTCCCCGCCTATTACCACCAAAGCATCTATGCCCTGCCTTTGCAGGTTCTGGTAAGCCGTGGTACGGGCTTCACGTGTCTTGAATTCGGGACAACGGGAAGATTTAAGGAATGTACCTCCTACAGAGATCTTCTGTGCTACGGAGTGATTCTGGAGAGGGATGAAAAGATTTTGCAACATTCCGGTAAATCCCCGTTGTATTCCAATCGCGCTGCATTCATGGTAAGTAGCTGTTCTGACAACAGCCCTGATGGCGGCATTCATTCCCGGGGCGTCTCCCCCCGATGTGAGCACTCCAATTGTTTTGATCTTTTTCATATGACTGCAAAAGTAGAAAAAATTATCTTTGCCGTATGAAGATCGCAACGATTGACCTGGGAAAAGAACCGCTTTTCCTTGCCCCCATGGAAGATGTGACGGATGCCTCGTTCCGTTACATATGCAAGGAATACGGGGCAGATATGATGTATACGGAATTTGTATCTGCCGACGGCTTGATCCGGGATGCCTGGAAAAGCCGGGAAAAACTGGTTTTATCCGATGATGAAAGACCTGTGGGGATCCAGATCTACGGGCACATCCCCGAAGCTTTGCTGCAGGCGGCCCTCATGGCGGAAGAAGCCCGCCCCGATGTGATAGACATCAATTTCGGGTGTCCCAAGAACAAGATTGCCAAACGCGGAGCCGGCAGCGGCTGGCTGCGCGATCCGGAAGGTCTGGTGGATATCACGCGACGCCTTGTCCGGGCGGTCGGCGTTCCGGTCACGGTCAAGACGCGCCTGGGCTGGGATGAGGATTCCATCATTATCGGCGACCTTGCCGAGGCTTTGCAGGATGCGGGAATCGCCGCCCTTACCATTCACGGCCGTACGCGGTCGCAAATGTATAAGGGCGAGGCAGACTGGGAGCCGATTGGTGTGGTGAAGGCCAATCCGCGCATACACATCCCGATCATCGGGAACGGGGATATCTGTACCCCGCAGCAGGCCCGGCGTGCTTTTGACCAGTATGGGGTAGACGGTATTATGATAGGCAGGGCCAGTTTCGGGCATCCGTGGCTGTTCCGGGAAATAAGGCATTATCTGGAGACCGGTCATATATTGGCGCCCATGACCATTGCGAGCCGCGTGGTTTTAGCCAAAAGACACCTGGCCAAATCTTTGGAAGTAAAAGGAGAAAGGGTTGGCGTCCTGGAAATGCGCCGTCATCTGAATTGTTATTTCAAAGGGCTTCCCGATTTCAAGCCTGTCCGGTTGAAACTCGTAACCGAGAATGACCCGCAGGCATTGTTCGGATTGTTGGATTATATTGCAGAAAAATGGGGTTGAGAAGAACATACCGTTTGTGGCTGTCCCCTTACGCCTGGGCCATCGCACTCCGACATTGTCTCTATGACAAGGGGATACTCGGCTCCCGGTCCTTTGATGTCCCGGTCATTTGTGTGGGGAATATCACCGTAGGCGGAACGGGAAAGACCCCCATGACCGAGTTCCTTGTCAGGCGATTGCTGGAACACGGAAAACGGCCCGTCGTTTTGTCCAGGGGGTACGGAAGGAAGACAGGGGGATTCAGATTCGTACAGGTGGACGATTCAGTGGACTGTACCGGAGATGAACCCCTCCAGATAAAGCGAAGGTATCCGCAGGCCGTGGTGGCTGTATGTGAAGACCGGGTGGAGGGGATGAAGCGTTTGCTGGTCAGTGGTACGGAAGATGCGTGGTTCATCCTGGATGATGCTTTCCAGCACAGGCGCCTGCGGGCCGGCAGAAATATCCTCATGACAGATTACAGAAGGCCTTTTATGACCGACAATTTACTCCCTTTCGGACGTTTGCGGGATGTGCCTTCGGCTGCCTGCCGGGCCGATTGTGTTGTCTATACCCATTGCCCGTCTTCAGGTGATCCGCTCCGGGGTGTTCCTGTTCTGCAGAAAGACCTGCCCGTATATCCCACTTATATGGAATACAGCGACCCACAGCCGTTTAACGATCCGCTCAAACGCCCCGAAAGGGGATCCCCGATATTGCTTGTTACAGGAATAGCCAATGCCCTTCCTCTAAAGGAGTACCTGCAGACCGGATATCAGGTGGTCTGTCATCTGAACTTCAGGGATCATCACCGGTTTTCACAAAAAGAACTGGAAAGGATCAGGACGTTGCTCGGTCAACACCCTCAATGGCAGCTTGTAACTACTGCAAAAGATGCAACCCGGTTAAGGGGTTCAGGGATCCGGGGATGGATCATTCCCGTGGGGATTCGTTTCTTTTCAGAGGATAACGCAAACGAATTTTTTCACCTGGTGACAGGGTTACGGTAGTGTGCTGGCCGTTGGCGGCAATCGTAAAACTCCCGCCTTCAGCCGACCACAGGATCACTTTCCTTACCAGGCCGTCTTTCCACCGGCAGGAAACCTCGGCATTGCCCTGAACCCTCATCCCCCTGAAAGATCCGTCTTTCCAGGCTGCGGGTAAGGCCGGCAACAGGTCTATCCGGCCATCGTGGCTTTGAAGCAACATCTCGGTTATGCCCGATGCCCCTCCAAAATTGCCGTCTATCTGGAACGGCGGGTGGGCACAGAACAGGTTGGGGTACGTGCTTTCAGGAGAAAGCAGATTTTTAAGGAGTTTGTAGGCACGTTCCCCGTCTTTGAGGCGGGCGTGGAAATTGATCTTCCAGGCACGGGACCAGCCTGTCCCGCCGTCTCCGCGACGTTCCAGGGTTGCTTTGCATGCCTCGGCAAGTCCGGGGGTTTTCCGCGGAGTGATCTGGGATCCCGGATGGAGCCCGTAGAGGTGGGAAACATGGCGGTGCTGCGGCTCGGTTTCGCGGTAGTCTTCCAGCCATTCCTGGAGGTATCCGTCGGGACTGATCCTGTGAGGGACCAGCTGTTGCGTTGTATGGTGCAGGGAATCTCCGAACGCCTGGTCAATACCCAGGATCCGGGAGGCTTGCAGGGTGTTCGTGTACAACTCCCTTACCAGTTGATTGTCCATGGTGGAACCCATGCAAACGCTTACGACCGTTTCCCCGTCAGGCATGTAGAATGCGTTTTCAGGAGAAGAGGTGGGGGCGGTGACAAGCCATCCGTGCGAGGGTTCCTGTATCATGGACGACAGGAAGAATTCACAGGCTCCTTTCATTACCGGATATACTTCCCGCAGGTATTCTTTGTCCAGGGTATAGAGGTAATGTGTCCACAGGTGCTGGCAAAGCCAGGCGCCTCCGGTATTGGTGGCCCCCCAGGAAGGATGCTCTCCCGGGGCGGTAAAGTGCCAGGGGTTGCCTATTACATGGGCGACCCAACCGTCGGCGCCGTAAAAGGAACGGGCCGTAGACTCTCCGGAAGGGACAATGGCTTTGATGAAATCTATCAATGGGCGGTGCAGCTCGGAAAGGTTGCCTGGTTCCACCAGCCAGTGATTCATTTGCAAATTGACATTCAGATGGTAATCTCCGTTCCAGGGCGTCTGAATGGTGTTGGCCCAGAGACCCTGCAGGTTGGGAGGAAGCTGGCCCGGGCGGGTGGAAGAAATGAGCAAATAACGGCCGTATTGGTAATACAGGGCGTCCAGGCCCGGATCGTCAGCCTTTTGGGAAGCGGTGATCCTTTGGTCGGTGGGCAGAGACGGGGCTTTTTTCTGCGATCCCAGGTTAAGTGAGACCCTTCCAAAAAGGGCCCGGTATTGCCTGATATGGTCTTTGAGCAATTGCCTGTAACTTTTTGAAAGGGCCTTTTGTAGCAAAGTATCGCAGTGAGCCCCGGGATCATCGTGGAAATAGCCTGTAGCGGCAGAGAGGATAAGGGTGGCTTTACGCACGTTTTCCAGGACAATGCTGTCCCCGGAAAAAATGACCTCCCCGCGGCAATTGTTTACGGCCACTTTGGCAACATAACGCATTCCGTCCTGTCCTTCGACCCCGCTGCTGAGTATTCCCTCCATGATCAGCCGGTTGTCGCTTGTTGTGGTGTAAAACCTTTCGGGACGGTCCAGATGTATGACCACCCGGGTTTTTTTTCGTTGTTTCAGGCGGATTACACCCACATCGTCGGCAAAAGAGGTGAAATATTCCCGTTTCCCTCCGTCGGCAAAGGTGCGGGCAAGGGCTTGTTCCAGGTCAAGACTTCGGTGATATGTGTTGTCACCGGGCCCTGTTCTCCGGAATGCAAGGTGCAGGTTTCCCAGGACCTGGTAACATCCAAAAGGCACATTGGCCCCTGCCCCATAACCCGAACCGACACCTCCGCAGACAAAATGTTCATACATAAGCTCTTGTGCCAGATCATTCCTTCCTTCCAGGAGCCACTGCCTGATGCGGGGAAGATATTCTTTTGCCGAGGGATTGGTGGCATCTTCCTTTGAGCCGGACCACAAGGTGATCTCATTCAGGACAATTTTTTCCCGGGACGGATTGCCGTCGGGCATCATTCCCAGACGTCCGTTGCCCAGGGGCAGGGTGGATTCCCAGATCCCGGCAGGGCTGTCGTACCACAGCTGCAGTTCTGTTTCTCTGCTGCAGCCTGAAAAAACGACAAGCCATAACAGCAGCCGGGTCTTACGGTTCATAATTGAATCCGGTCAGTTCCACTACGGGTCTTTCTCCCCGTGTATCCTGTCTTTTCAAACTCATGGTAATGGTTTTGGATTCTCCGGGCATCAGCGAAATGTAATTGTCGCTGTAAAAAACGGGAAGTATTCTTTCTCCGCTTTTATTGCCGGTGACTTTCAGCCGAAGCATCAGGCACGGGGTGTCTGAGGGGTTGGTCAGGGTGGTGGTAAGTTTCCATCCGTCCCGGGTCTTTTGTCTCTGGGTCCTGCTGCTCAGGTGGACTTTGGGCAGATCCTTGAGAGATTGCAGATTTCCTTCTTCCAGTCCCCTCCAGTAGAAATTGTCTGAAAGGACCTTCCCGTTCCCCGTAAGGGTCAGTTTTATGAAATGGGCATCGCTCAGGGTTTCCGGGAATTCCAGGTCAAAACACTTCACGGTGGTATCTTCGTTACTATTTATGAGGGTGTCTTTCTCCCATTGCACCGAGCCGTCGGAATTGATGAGCTGCGCATGGGCCCTGAGTTCCTCGTGATCCCGGGCGTGCAAATTTACCACCTCAATATGGTCATACACGGGGTTCCATTGAATATGAAGGGGTTCGGAAGCTTTTTTGCATCCAAAATAAGCGGCTGTGGGATCAAAGAAGTAGTCGTAGGTCTGCCATACCAGGGAGGGCCAGGCCGGGTGGCTCATCCACAAGAGCATTCCACGCCTGTATTCGCTGCGGCCTTCAAAAATCCCCCGGTATCCGTCGTAATTGAGCCATTGTGCATATTCCGAGAATTCCCTGGCATCTTTTGAAGGGCCGAATGCTTTTTCAACGATCTCCATAAAGGATGCGGCCCCCTGTGCCCCTTCCAGGCAAAAGTCGTGCAATCCCCACATATCGTTATGAGGCCACAGACGGTCTTCGGGGATGGTCAGCACCAGACTTTCGTAATGCATCACGTTGGGCATTCCCCTTTCGCTGTGCATACGGTCTTTTCCGTACAGAAGGAAATAATCCCTTACAGGAAGGGCCCGGTAGGGGCCTCCCCCGCTGACGACTCCTGCAGAAGAATGTGATATGTAGTGCATTCCGGGGTGTACGCGCGGAACCATTTCACGCAGCGAATCGTCCAGTTCCTTTGGAGGAAATCCTTCGTTCCTGCCTACATAAAGGGCAATGGACGGATGGTTCCGGATGCGTCTGACCATGTCTTCGGCATTTTGCATGAACATGTTGGTGTTTACGGGATCGGGACCGTCCCAGGGATTGGCCAGCCAGAAATCCTGCCAGACCATGATCCCGTGCCTGTCGCAGGCCTCGTAAAATTCATCGTCCCCGATCTGTCCTACCCAGTTTCGGATCATGGTAAAATTCATGTCGGCATGATACGCGACAGCGATGTCGTATTCCCGGCCCCTGTAATTGAGATTCGATTCGGAAAATCCCCAGTTGCCTCCGCGTCCTATGAAACGTCGTCCGTTGATGTACAGGGAAAGGATTCCGTTGTTTTCATCAAAATCCACCTGTCTTACCCCGGACTGAAAGGAAAGGCTGTCGGAAACGGTTCCTTCCGTATGGAACGCCATGGTGACAGGGTACAGGTGTGGTGCCCCGTATCCTTTGGGCCACCACAACAGGGGATTCGACATCTCTATTCCCGCCGAGACGGTACGTGTTTCTCCCGGTTCCAGTCCTACTTCTATGCTAAAAGGGATTTGGCCGTAAGAGCCTTCCAGCGATCCGAGAACAAAATGATCTTTATGGTTGATGAGCGTTGCTTCAATCCGGATGTCGGTCCGTGTGGTGTCGGGCAGCGGCAGGAACGTCTGGACAAAGGGATCTGCTATGGATACCGGACCCGTTGTAGTCAGGTACACGTCGTTCCAGATACCCATGTTCCGTCCGCGAATGGTCGGGATCCAGTCCCAGCCGACGGAAGCGTGGAAGGTTGGGTTGTCCGCTCCCAGGATCCCTCCGTTCTGGTCCGGACTCTGTGCGTTCTGCTCCTTGACCGCTCCGAAGTGCCAGTTCCTTATGATCCTTATGGCCAGGGCATTGGTTGCCCCGGGTATGACGGAACCTGTGACATCGAACCGGCCTCTTGTAAACGCTCCGCTGATGCTCCCCACCCGGACCCCGTTCATATACACGATGGCTATCCAGTTGATCCCGTCCAAATGCAGAAAAAGTTTTTCCTTTTTGAAATCCTGGGGAACAAAAAACTCGGTCCGGTACCAGAAATTCGACCGGAAGAAAGACTCGGAGATCTGGAGCTGGTTGTCCCCGACATTGGGATCTGGAAGGGCCCCCATGTTCAGGTAGCTTGTCAGTACCGTTCCGGGAACGGTGGCCAGGGGCCAATCTGCGGAGCCGGTGTAATTTTTTCGGGAGATAACATGTCCCGTCTCGGCAACAAGAGAGGTGCGCTGCAGCCTCCAGTCACCTCCATTGAGGGGGATGCTGTTACCCAGCGGACTTTCTCTTGGTTTGGGGACCGCTACAGGCGCTCCGGTGCCGTATGCTTCCAGTTCACTCAGTATGTAGGGGTTTCCGTCAGAAGAAGACGTCATGCTCACTTTCAGGTACCTGCCCTTTGCCGGTTTTTCCGGTGTAATCTGATCCACAGGGTCATCTCCTCCCGGAAGCGGGGCAACAGCAGTCCAATTCTTACGATCTTCAGATATTTCAACAGAACCCGAAGCGGCCTTGTTGATCCAGTGAAGGGCTATACTGTCAATAACAGAGGAAGCCCCCAGATCTACCATCAGCCATTCCTGACCGGTCCCTTCACTCATCCACGCACTGTTGAAATCAACCGACGGTGTCATTGTCAGCAGAACGTCGTTGAAGTGGAAATCCCAGTCCGAGAAAGACCATTCCATGGCTCCAGGCGCCCGGAAAGCGATCTTATAGAAACGGTACTGAACGGGTTGGCGGAATGCATATGACTGACTTATGATCCGCTCGGGCCTGGGCGGGGCAAAAGAAAAGGCAAATGAGGGCTGAGGTCCTGCCGGTGCCGGAGGGGCCGGCATATTGGCCCACTGGGCATAGGGATTGGGTCTTTCGTTGCCGGGAAGCCCCCTCCCGTTTTCTTGTTTTATCAGGTCCCAGGATTCTCCATCGGCCGAGCCGTAACAGGATACCTGGTAACGTGTTGTCTTTGCGGGATCATAGGTCACTTGTCCGGTCAGCTCCATGGAGGTAACGACAGGGACCCTTCCTGTAAGTTCCAACTGCATAAAGACCTCTTCTCCTCTCATTCTGTATTTGGAATCGACCTTGCCGTCAAAAAGCCATTCCTTTTCTCTTTTTTTCAGCACGCCGTTCTGATCGGATACCTGAATCCTCGCGGGGGTTGAATCTGTAATGATCCCGTCGGTTGCCAGCTGTCCCGTAAGGTTGTAATCGTAACTGGAAGAATGGTATGTAATACGGTTCTTTGCAATATTCCGGTAAGTGCCGTCATCTTCTTTCAGGATGGGAGCGAAATCTTCCGAGGGGTCTCCGGGATACATACCGGTTCCTTTCGTATAGGGTACGTCGGGGTTGCAACCGGTAAGCAAAAAAACAATACATGCTGCAATCGAAATAAGAATATGTCTTTTCATGATGAAACGGATTATTTTGTAAAGGTATCTTAAAATTAAAAAACGTCAAAATTCCTATATTTCGGAAAATTACCAGATTATGAAATTTCCCGGTTTTTCTTTAGGAATGCTTCTGGTCTCCGGTCTTATGACGGCAGGGGGCTGTACTGTACCGTATACTCAATATGTTAATCCTCTGATTGGCAGTGGCGGACACGGTCATGTATTTGTCGGGGCCAATGTGCCTTTTGGTCTTGTACAGGCCGGTCCGGTCCAGTACAGTCAGGGGTGGGACTGGTGTTCGGGATACCATTATTCAGACTCCACGATCATAGGCTTTGCCCAGATGCATCTGAGCGGAACGGGGATCGGCGATCTTGGCGATATAATGCTGATGCCTTTTGCCGGCGATGTAGTGACCGATCGCGAAGGGCTTTGTGCCCGTTTTTCCCATGACAGGGAAGAGGTGCGTCCGGGGTATTACGCAGTGGAGCTGGAAGAAAGCGGAATCAAAGCCTGCATGACAGCAACGCACAGGGTGGCTTTTCACCGGTATACATTTCCGGAGAACAATCAGCCTGCGGGTGTTGTGATAGACCTGGAACACGGCATAGGCTGGGACAGTCCCGTGGAGGGGCACCTGGAATGGGACGGGGACAGGTCAGTCAGGGGGTACAGGATATCTTCAGGCTGGGCACGTCACCAGGAAATATACTTTATGGCCGTTTTTTCTGTGCCTGTCCTTGACGTGGAACTGTTTGAAGGAACCACCCCGGTTGCCGGGAGCAGCCTGACGACGCGAAAAACGTACGCCAGGGTATGGCTTGATGTTCCCGTAAACGGAGAGGTGTTGGTCAAAGTGGCCTTGTCTCCCGAATCCATGGAAAAAGCCCGGGCCAACCTGGAACACGAATTGCCCGGATGGAATTTCAAAGCATCGGTAAAGGCAGCCGACAAGGCCTGGAACAGGGAGCTTTCCAGAATAGATTATCAGACCACCGATCCGGCAGCCAGGGAAATATTTTATACAGCCCTGTACCACACCATGATAGCACCCTCGCTTTTTTGTGATCATGACCTGCCCGGCGGATTTACAAAATACACCACCTTTTCATTGTGGGACACCTATCGTGCTGCCCATCCTCTTGCCACGATCATCCATCCTGAAAAGATGGCAGATTTTTTTCTTACCATGCTCGACATTTACGATTCACAGGGCAAGTTGCCTGTCTGGCATCTGATGGGAAACGAAACAGACTGTATGGTGGGGAATCCCGGCATTCCGGTGTTGGCAGATCTGGTTCTGAAGGGGTACGCCGGCGATCCGGCCCGGGCCTATGAGGCTATGAAGCTGTCGGCTATGAGGGATGAGCGCGGGCTGGAGTGGTATAAACAATACGGGTACATTCCCTTCGATAAGGATCCGGGGCACGAGACCGTGGCCAAAACCCTGGAATATGCCCTGGCGGACTGGTGTGTGGCACAGGTGGCGGCCGTGACTGGCGATGCTGAGGGTGAAGAACTGTTCACCCGGCGCAGTAAAGCATACGTTCATTTATTCGACCCCGCCACCGGTTTTATGCGGGGCCGTTCTTCCACCGGGCAGTTCAGGGAACCTTTTTCACCTTTCCGCTCTTCCCACAGGGACGACGACTATACCGAGGGGAATGCCTGGCAGTATACCTGGCTTGTACCGCACGATATTCCGGGCCTGATGGAACTTTTTGGGGGCAGGGAACCTTTTCTTGAAAAACTCGATTCCCTTTTTCTGGCTGAGGGAGACCTGGGAGAAGATGCGTCGCCTGATATTTCAGGACTGATAGGGCAGTACGCCCACGGCAACGAGCCCAGCCACCATATCGCTTATATGTACGCCTTTGCGGGGCAGCCGGAAAAATCCGCTGCCCTTGTCCGCCGGATCCTCACCTCGATGTACGGCAATACGCCCGACGGACTGAGCGGTAATGAAGACGTCGGACAGATGTCGGCCTGGTACATCCTCTCGGCCCTGGGATTTTACCAGGTAGAACCGGCCGGGGGCCGCTATGTGTTTGGCTCACCCCTTATGGATAAAGCGGTTATTCACGTAGGAAAGGGCAAAACCTTTACCATAGTGGCACATAACAACGGCCCGGAAAACTGGCGCGTAAAAAGTGTTCGACTGAACGGAAAGCCCTATGACAAGTTTTATATAGATTTTAAAGACATTATGGCGGGGGGCATCTTGGAATTCCAGATGTAAAAACACATACAGTCCGGCTGCAGAAAATTATATTACCTGTTTCCGGCCTTACTACCTGCTTCCTTTATGCGGAGTTTATTCATTGCCATGCAGGCTTCATTACCTGTTCCCGGTTCGCAGGTTTACCCCAAAAAAACAGCCTTGAGGATGAATGGCCGAAAATCCAAGGTCTGTCCTCAAAAACCGCCCTTTTTGAGGATGAATGACCGAAAATCCAAGGTCTGTCCTCAAAAACCGCCCTTTTTGAGGATGAATGACCGAAAATCCAAGGTCTGTCCTCAAAAACCGCCCTTTTTGAGGATGGACACTAATTTTGATGGCTGCCACGAAAAAGAACAGGGAGCCTCGGCAATTATAATAGCTCCCGGTTCTTAATAGTGGCCGCACCTGAAAGTAACTGCTGCAGCTATAAGTAGTGGCCGCTATCTGAAAGTAACTGCTGCAGCTATAAGTAGTGGCCGCTATCTGAAAGTAACTGCTGCAAGCTAGAAGTAGTGGCCGCACCTGAAAGTAACTGCTGCAAGCTATAAGCAGTGGCCGCACCTGGAAGTAACTGCCGCAACCTGAAAGCCGCCGCCGCAATTTGAATGCTGCTGCCGTAACCGGGAAGTGTTCCTGTAACTACATACAAAAACCGGCCTTGTGCGTTTTTTGGATCTGCAGCAAGGCCGGTCTGGCGTTGATTTTTGATAGAAACAAACTATCTGCCCCGGTCTCCACCCCGGCCCCGTGAGTTGCCGCGATCATTACCGCGAGAGAATCCCCGGTTGTTGCGGTCTCCGTTAGACGGACGCGGTCTGCGTTCGGGCTCCACATAACCGTCCGGCTTTTCTATCAGCGCTTTACGTGACAGACGCAGTTTGCCTGACCGTTCGTCGACCTCCAGAAGTTTCACGGTTACTTCTTCTCCGACCTTCACAACATCTTCCACTTTTTCGACTTTCTTCCAGTCCAGTTCGGATATATGCAGAAGTCCTTCCTTCCCCGGAAGAATCTCTACGAAAGCTCCGAATTCGAGGATCGAAACCACCTTGCCGGTATATACTTCGCCGACTTCGGGAACGGTGGTGATGGCTTTGATGGTTGCCAGTGCGGCGTCCATGCCTTCCTTGTTTTCACCGAAAATGTCAACGATGCCGAATTCACCCTGCTCGGTAATGGTAATGGTAGTTCCGGTAGTTTTCTGGATCTCCTGGATCACCTTGCCTCCGGTACCGATTACCGCTCCGATGAAATTATTGGGGATGGTGATCTGTACTATGCGGGGAACGTGAGGTTTGTACTCGGCGCGCGGCTCGGAGATGGTCTTCATCATTTCATTCATGATGTGCAACCTTCCCTGGCGGGCCTGTTCCAGAGCCTGTTCCAGTACTTCGTAAGGAAGTCCGTCGACCTTGATGTCCATCTGGGTGGCTGTGATCCCGTCGCGTGTTCCCGTTACCTTGAAGTCCATGTCTCCCAGGTGATCTTCATCGCCCAGGATATCGGAAAGCACGGCATATTTTTTATTCCCGTCGTCCGTGATAAGCCCCATGGCTATCCCCGACACAGGTTTTTTCAATTTTACGCCTGCATCCATCAGGGAGAGGGTCCCGGCACATACGGTGGCCATGGAAGAGGATCCGTTTGATTCCAGGATGTCCGATACCACACGGATTGCATAAGGATTTTCTTCTCCTACGGGAACCATGGATTTCAGGGCACGGTGTGCCAGATTGCCATGTCCGACTTCGCGACGGCCTACGCCGCGGCTGGGCCTGGCGTCTCCTGTCGAGAAAGGAGGAAAATTATAATGGAGGACAAATTGTTCGGTACCCTGAATGAGCACCTCGTCCATTTCCTTCATGTCAAGTTTTGTTCCCAGCGTAACGGTGGTCAGAGATTGCGTTTCACCACGGGTGAAAACGGCAGAACCGTGGGCCATGGGCAAGTAATCCACTTCACACCAAATGGGGCGGATATCTGTAGTGGAACGGCCATCCAGTCGGATCCCCTCATCGAGGATCATGCGGCGCATGGCTCTTTTTTCCACATCGTGGTAATAGCGCGCCACCATCAGAGCCTTCGCTTCGCGTTCTTCTTCCGGTATGGTTTGCATGAAGGCTTCCTTCAGGGCTTCAAAAGCATCTGAACGCGCATGTTTGTCGTCACCTGACTTGGCAATGGCATAGCAACGGTCATAACAGAATATTTCAACGGCTTTACGCAAATCGTCGTCATTTTCCTCGTGGGAATAGGCACGTTTTTCTGTTTTGCCGGTTTCTTCCATCAGTTCCATCTGCACTTTGCAGTGTTTTTTGATTTCCTGGTGGGCAAACTTGATGGCCTCCAGCATAACCGCTTCGCTCACTTCTTTCATTTCGCCTTCCACCATCATGATGTTGTCGTAGGTGGCTCCAACCATGATGTCCAGATCGGCGTCCTTCAGTTGGTTGAATGAAGGATTGATCACAAATTCTCCGTTTACACGGCCCACGCGAACCTCTGAAATAGGTCCGTTGAAGGGAATGTCACTTACGGCCAAAGCTGCGGAAGCAGCCAGACCGGCCAGGGCATCGGGCATGATCTCTTTTTCGGCAGAAATCAGAAATACGTTTACAAAGACTTCTGCGTGGAAATCTTCCGGGAACAGGGGACGCAGGGCCCGGTCGATCAGACGCGAGATCAGGATCTCGTAATCAGATGGGCGCCCTTCCCGTTTCATAAATCCGCCGGGATACCTTCCTGCAGCTGCAAATTTTTCTTTGTAATCTACGGAGAGAGGCATAAAATCCGTATCGGGTTTTGCCTCTTTCGCACAGGTGACAGCTGCCAGCAGCATGGTGCCCCCCATTTTTACAACCACGGAACCATCGGCTTGTTTGGCCAGTTTCCCGGTTTCGATCTCAATAGTGCGGCCATCATCCAATGTGATGACCTTGTTAATGATCTTCATTTATTTATCTTCTGCAATCCGCCCCTTCCTGTAAGGGGGTTGTTAAAAATTATCCATTCCGCTTATCCCGGTCCCCGGATTGCGTTAATTTGGACCGGAATAATATAGAAATTCTATAAAAAAAGGCTGTTCTCCTAACAGAGAGTGCAGCCTTTGTTTGGTCAGCGAGAGAGGCAAGCTCCCTGCGTCCTGTAAGCTATTTCCGGAGATTGAGCGTTTTAACGATGTTACGGTATCGCTCAATGTCGTTTGCCTTAAGGTAATCCAGCAGGCGGCGACGTTTACCTACCAAACGGAGCAATGCACGCTGTGTGCCGTAGTCCTTTCTGTTGGACTTCATGTGTTCGGTAAGATGGGCGATACGGTAAGAAAATAAGGCGATCTGACTTTCTGCAGATCCGGTATCCTTATTAGACGTTCCGTACTGTCCGAAAATCTCTTGCTTTTTTTGGGCATCTAAATATTCGGCCATTGTCAGCAATTGATTTTTAGTGGTTAATAATAAATTTTCCCTAAACGGGGCTGCAAAGATATACGTTTTTTTTCATTATCCAACATTTCATTCTCCAACCACCCATTTTCCCCCGGGAGAGAACCCCCTGTAACGGGGTGCGTACAGAGACTCTGCCTGTATGCTCCCCTGGCTGAAGACACCCGTTTGGGTTACATAAAAAGTTTCCTCTATGGTATGCCCTCCTGCAGGAAGGTTTTGGAAATAGTAATGCGTGGTGCTGAGTTTAACCTCACCAAACCAGGAAGTGGTGGAATTCCATTGAAATCCGGACACTTCAGAACGGGGCAGCAGGCAGGCGGCACGGGAAGCTTTCATGCTTACAAAACTGCGTGTTTTGTCATTTTTTAAGTGGTAACGGGCTATGATCATCTCTCCCGGATGAAGGGTGTCTCCTTCACAAAGGGCGGGACCGGCGCCCGGGCGATGGAAGGTGCGGGAGACTTCCAGTCCGTTGGCATAGGGCTGTGCGTGGGTCAGGTCTTCCACTGTTTTTTCGTACAGGGTAACGTAGAGCAGCGATCCGGAACGGTTTCTGACCGTGTAGGTAGTTCCTCTTTGGACAGTTTCGTATTGCGGCATTCCGGTCAGGGATGAACCCCCGTAATGCAGCAGTGCATGGATCACATCGGTTGTGCCTTCGTGCGAACGCCAGATGTTGTTTTCTTTCCTGTCAAGTATCCAGCGAGTGATCCCTTCACGCAGCCGCGGCTCCTGTGTAAAGACCCTCAGCAGCAGGGCATGCGCCTTGATTTCTGACTGCATGAGCCCCTGGTCCGTAACCGCGTTGGGAAAGTGACATCCCGAATCCTGCTCACAGACAGCAAATTCCCTGAGGGAGGCCAGCAACGGTCCCAGGGATGCAGTTTCTCCCAAACGTAATAAGGTAATCGCCAGATATGCCTTTTCCATCACAGAGGCCCCCTTCCAGGCGTCTTCAGGCCTTTTGGCCAGATCCTCGGCAATCTTCCGGATCTGGCGGCCGAACGGGATGTGGGGGAATGCAGACCGTACGTACAAATAGGTGTTTTCATCGGGTGAAAACTCGCCGAGATCCTTGTCCCTGATCTGTTCTGTAAAAACGCTGTCCGTAAAACGGATCGCTTTGCGGACCAACGGGAGGAGTGTTGGATCCCCGGAAGAAAAAATTCCGTTTTCCTGCAGATCTCCAATTTTTTCAAGAAAATGAAGCGTCAGCACATACGAACTTTCCATGCCGGGAAACCACGAAAAACCCCCGTCGGCATGTTGCAGCGCGCTGAAATGTGCTACCGCCTTGTTATTGAACGATCGCAAATACTCAGGATCTGTGAGCCGGTGCAGGCGTCCGATCCTTTCAGCTTCCTGTCCCGGGTAATTTGCCCAGGGGGTTTCATCCAGGAGGATCTCTACGGCGGGGTTGCCCAGGATCATGCCCGCGGCCTGTCCTTCCGGTGTCTGCTCAACAGCTGTGAGCATGTCGGGGAATTTTTCCAGTAGCCATGCCCCGGTATTGTTGGCATAAAACGAGGCTACCCATTGCGTGAGACCCGTTCCCGCCGGCTCACAAAGTGCAGGGAGTGCATTCAGGGCCGAGGTTATGGGCGTGCTTACCTCCAGGTGTGCGAGGGATTTTCTGTCTTTTCTGACCAGTGTGACCACCCCGTCTGTGCGGAGGATTCTGGTCTGTGCCCTTGTGACCGGTTCCTGCAGGGATAACACGGGCAGGGTATGTTGTTCTGCATCGGAGTGCCGCGTACTGCTGAATCCGGCTGTGATCCGGGACAGCGGAACGGTTCCCGCTTCTGCCTCGGGAGCGGTGTAATTCCAACGGAACAGGGCCCTTTCCCCGGGGAGCAGGCCGGCCGGTTTGTATTGCGGAGTATCGTCCCCAATGACCAGGAAGGCTTCGCCTTCCATAGGCGCAGCAGTCAGATTGACCACGGCCGCTGTCAGGCCTATCCGGTCCTTTTCCCTCAGGAACGACGGGAAAGAAGGCATGGCCATCACTTCTTTCTTTACGATCAGTCTTTCCGAGGCCGTGGCGCTTCTGCCGTCCCGGGTATGTGCCAGGGCCAGGATACGGAAGGTGCCCAGCAGGCCGTTGGTATAGAAACTGACCGGTGCAGACCCGGTACTGTCCGTTACCAAATGGGGCAGAAAAGCAAGCGTTTCCCGGAAATCACTTCTTGGCGGTGTCATATTTCCGGAGTCGCCCGGCAAGGGGGGAATACCTTCAGCTGCGTTGTCTTCGGATATTTTCAAGTCACTTTGGGCAGAGGCCTCCCTTCCCGCAGCGTAGTACAATCCCTGGACCGGCGCGGTTCGCATCCGGGGGGTGGCATCCTGCATGAAATAATGGCGGATGTACGGGACAGGGACGTACGGCGCCCGGGCAGGGAGGTAATGGAAGCTGTTAGGGGAGAGCCTGTCGGTGCTTTCATTGAAAACACTGACCAGTACCTCGGCTTTTACCGGGGGGGTTATTGTCAGGCTGAAAGTCTCGCGGGAATTGGGCCCGGTAACGTTGCGAAACCAGGAAAACTGAAGGTCCAGGTCATTGTTTTCGGCTTTTTCCCATGTGTGCCTGAATTCGTGAAAAACACCGTCCCGTACAGCTACAAGTCGTAATTCCAGCGGAAAAACCCCCTCTGTCCCGGATTTGAAAGAAATGAGCTGCATTCCGGGCTGCAGGGACAGGTGTTCCCGGGCCAGCAGAGTCCCCGAGGAATACCATTCGGCCAGCGCAAAAAGCGGTTTGTCTACGGTTCCCAGCAGGAAGGAAGGTCCCGGGGTTTCCAGCGGACAGAAAAACGCGGTCGTATCGGAAGGGCTTAGGGTGTCATTTTCGCCCACCAGGATAAAATCCAGCGAAGAAGCAGGGGCTCCTTCCAGGTCCGGAACGACTTCCCATTTTCCCGAAGGGAGTGTCGTCCAGGGAGGCTGCTCTGTTTCCACGCCCGTAAATGTGCCGGTGAAAACGACTTTGTCTTCACGCGAAAGAGCGTATGTGCCCTGCACGTCCTGCAGGGCTCCCGTTGCGTTGGAGACCTCAATGTGCAGGACAGGAGACGCTTCCCGGAGCAAGATGCGGTTGTGGGTACTTCCCTTTTGGTTGCGGGGTGTGGCATTGATCCTGTATCGGTATGGACTTATGGGTAAAAACGTTGCTTTCTCCTGTGTTTCACCTGTCATGTCAACGGCCTGTATGCGAACTTCCACGAAAGCGTTCCCCGGGCCATCTTCACCTGGTCTTTCGGCGCAGAACTCCACGCGGAATCTTCCCAGGCTGTCTGTATATACGGTGTCTTTCCGGATGCGTGTTCCGGGATCGGGGTACATGCCGTACCCCGTGTAGAAAGGACGTGCCGCAGGACGCATAATGACCTCACTGACAACGGCAATGTTTTTCAGAGGAAATCCGGCATAATTGAGAACGGCACCTTCCTGGACAACGGTGTCTTTGAAAGCATATGCCTGTAAAACAGGAGACAGTGCAACAGAAAAGGTCGGTCTTGCATACGCTTCAATACGGATCGCCGCGGAAGCCCCGGGAATGGTAATGCTGTGAGTGCCGTTCATACGGGCCGTTCCCGGCAGGAAGTATCCGCTGAAAGATCCGAATTCGTTCGTGCTTACTTCACGATAGTCGAGGGTGTCCCGGTACGTGTTGTTGTTGCGCAACACTACCGTATAATGTGTTCCCCGGACAGGCTCACAGGTTCCGTTGGCAAAACGGGTGACAATCCCTTTGAAAAAGAGGGTGTCGTCTGTCCGGTACAGTTTCCTGTCGGTGAAGAGGGTTGCCGAGGTGCTTTCCTTGGCCGGATCTTCATGACTGAAGTCCCAGGGATGTACCGTAAGCGGGAGTGAAAACGAATCTACGGCAGCGTCCTGTGTGGCCGGGATACACAACCGGAACGTTTCCCCCGTCCGAATGTCCAGGGGGGTAAACCCGTCCAGGTCCATTATATAGGGAGCACGTCTTTGACCGGACAGACAAACCTGTACTTTTTCCAGCGGTTCCCCTGTTTTAAGATCGGTGGCGTAAACGTATCCCGTATCTTGTTGTGTGAGAAACATAGCCGCCATTTTTCCGGAATAGAATGGTACGCGGGTCAGGCTGCCTCCTTTTTTTACGGTCAGGGTATAAACCCCCGGACCGGGAGCCGGAAGTGTCAGTGTATCGAAGACGGCCTGGTAAACAGGTGACTGCAGATTGCCGTATGTTTTGTCGAGCATTTTTTTCCCCCGTGCATCCCGGACCAGCAACCTGTAACGGGCCAGGTTTCTGCGTGTGACAATCGCCTGGGCGGAGGCATTAGGGTACACCTGTCTTTTCACGGTTACATGGAGTGACGGTTCCGTCAGGAATTCCACCATATCCGTCAGGGCACTCCTTACCGGGCTTTTTCGGAATTTGCGGGATGCGTCCCGGCTTACCTGTAAAGCTTTTTCGTACTGTTTGGTTTCGGTCAGGAGCTGTGCTTTTTCCAGGTAAGCATGCGAAACCGGTTCTGTGTCTGGGAAATCGGAAATAAGAGCATCCAGTGCAGCCATTCTTTTTTCCGGTGACTGACGCAGCGACGTAATCCAAAGAAAGCGTGCAGCAATCAGGTTGTGGGGAACATTTCCCCTGCCCGCTTCCAGCATACCGGTCAATGTCCCGTAATCCTCGAGTACAAAAAGCGCCAGCTCGTACAGGTTGTCGCACGGATAGACCACCGGGCTGTTGAGGAGCAACTCCTGGTACGGAGATGCCAAAACCACGGAAAGTTCCTGCGGGGTTGCCGGAAGTGCTTTGCCGCACGAATCCCTGAACAGGGGGAACCGGGTATACATGAACAGGTGATGAACGGTCCTGCCTTCCGCACTTTTGTAAAACAGGGCGCCATAGTCGCCGTAGGTGTGAAACAAGGTTTTTACGGCATTCCGGTCAATGGCCTGTTCCATGATCATCATGCTGTCCATCAATGCGATCATGCGCGGATAAGCTTCCCGCTTTGTTTCGGCACGGAAAGCTTCCTGCAACCTGGCCAGCGTCGTTGCAGGATGGTCTCTGTCCTGCGCCCCGGCAAGAAGCGGGAACAAAACCAGAAAACAGAACCATGGACCCCGTTTCATAAATACGTTCAGTTAAGAATTTCCCCCGGATGTTCCAGGTAATGTTCTGCGGGGATATTGGCGCCGTTACGGCTTCCCCAGGAAGCCAGGGCGAATGAAGTCCCGGCGGCATGGGCACATTGCTGGTCGTAATACGTGTCACCCACAAACAGCACTTTTCCCGGATCGGCCCCGGTCCGGGACAGGAATGCCAGCATGGGATCGGGTGCCGGTTTGGGTGCCGGGGTATCTTCGGCACAGACCGTTACCGTAAAGAAATGCTTCCAGCGTGCCAGGTGAGGGTCCGATTCAAATTCATCCCGGTTGCGGGATGTTACCACCCCAAGAACGATTCCTTTTTCATGCAGTGCCCTAAGGGTTTCTTCGATCCCGTCAAAAGGTTCGGTGAGGTGATAGAGGGCCTGAAACTTTTCTTCCCAGAGAGCGGCGGCTTTATGAGGGTCTTCAAATCCCAGTTTCAGGACCGCTTCCCGGCTGGGAATGCCAAAGTAGGGGTACAACTCTTCAAGGGAAAGGTCCAGGCCCAGTTCCTGACGAATGGTCTGTTGCAGAGAAACCAGGCCGGTCCTTTCCGTATCCAGCATCGTGCCGTCAACGTCAAATACAATATGTGTGTAATCCACTATAAATTATCGATTGTTTTGTACAGGTAGTTGTAATGCGCGCGTGTGCGTTCGTCCCCTTTGCCTCTTTTGAGCTTTTTGCCTGTCTGTTCCAGTTGGGCGGAGACCAGTGCCTTAACGTCGTTGTTCTCTATGGAAACAGCACGTCTGCGGGCAGCCGGGGCCAGGTTGGCCGTTGCGTCTTCCTTCGGTTTTACCAGATCGCACAATGTGTTTATATAAATATTCTGCAGGCTTCTGCTGTAGATGTCCGTTTGTCCGTAATTACCGAACACAGCGCTGTTCATGTCTTCAAAAAATTCTTCCGTGGAGTAGGCTGCGTTTCCAAGCTGTTCTTCCGCACGGAGCATCCGCACCAGCACACTGGCATCTATCAGTCCCGTGACGGCACTTTTCTGCAGGTTTTCCATCACGGCAAGGCGGTTGGTCGGCAACAGGTCCGACAAATAATCAGGTAAGATCCACTGCGGGGCGGTAAATATGTGTCGTTTGAGGAACGTCATGGCTTCCTTTTGTTTTGCCCGGGGAACAGGAACATAAAGAGGACCCTCCTGCTCTACGGTCTTGGCATCCGCGTAAACACCGCCGACCCATTTGGAAACGTGTCCGATGTACCTGTTGAACTGGGTGGTGATCTGGGGATACAAGGTGGACAGACCCCTGTAATTTTCATGGGGGGTAATCGTCCATTCAGGAAGATGTTGTAAGATCACTTTCAGGTTCCTGATTCCCAGTTCACATGTTTCCATCTGGTTGTCTCCCAGGTCTTCGGCCTGCGCACGGGGGTCGTTCAGTCCCGATTCGGCTCCGCCGTTAAACCTCAGGAAAGGATCTTTTGTCTGTTCTATAACCCATCCGTTAAGATACGGGATCTCTTCCCTGGCATCGGCAAACTGGTAAAACCGGCGGTATCCCCATTCGATGGCCCAGTAATCGTAATGGCTTATCCGTGGGAACAAGAGTTCGCGGGGAACGTTGTCTTCGGGTTGTACCACAAAATTAAACCTGGAGTAGTCCATGATGGAAGTCGTATGTCCGTTGTCGCGGAGGAATTCGGGGTCCCGGAGTTGGGCAGCCGTGTAGTAGGATGTCGCACCAAAATTGTGGCGCAGTCCCAGGGTATGACCCACCTCATGTGACGAGACAAACCGGATGAGCTGACCCATCAGTTCGGCAGGGAATGTCATGGTCCGTGCCTCGGGATCAACGGCCGCACACTGTACAAAATACCAGTTGTGCACCAGGCTCATGACGTTGTGATACCAGTTGATATGGCTTTCAATTACTTCGCCTGAGCGGGGATCGCTGACGTGAGGCCCGCTGGCATTGGCAATGGTGGAAGGTTTATATACGATGGCCGAGTTGCGGGCGTCTTCCAGGCTCCATGTGGGATCTTCCTCGGGAGTGGGGGCTTCCAGACCCATGATCGCATTTTTGAACCCTGCTTTTTCAAAAACAGGCTGCCAGTCGTTGACTCCCTGGATCAGGTACGGGACCCACTCTTTCGGGGTGGTGGGGTCGATGTAGAAAATGATGGGTTTGGCAGGCTCCACCAGTTCCCCCCGTTTGTATTTCTCAATGTCTTCCGGCTTTGGTTCCAGCCGCCACCGGGCGATCATCCGTATGGTTTTGATGCCTTGCGGATTTTGATCGAAATCTGTGTAGTTGGAGGTAAAGAATCCTATCCGCTCGTCATGATAACGGGGCTGCATGGGTTCTTTGGGCAACAGGACCAGGGAGCAATTGATCTCGAAGGTAAGCGGATCGTCGTTGTCCTGGTGTGTATATGTCTTGATACTGCGTAATTCCGTGTTGATGGGGAAGGTCTTCACGCTTTTTACATAGGATTTGTCGTTCTGCAGCGTGGTCATTTTAGATGATTTCTTCTGCCTTTTGCTGAAATACAGACTTTCACTGTCTCCCTTGACCAGATCGGTCACCTCTATCAGGGAAAGGGAGCTGTCGGCATTGAGCGCCTTGATCTCGAAGGACGCAATAATGGCCGGACGGTTGGAACGCATTACATTGTAATACATGGATTGTGTGGAATCTGCGGATTGTTCCCTTGCCAGGACTTTGGTCAGAAAAATATTGTTGTCGGGTCCTTTTTCAAAACGAAGCATGCCGCTGTTGATCTGGTCTCCTGCATATCCGAAAAAATTGGCGCGGAATCCGGCGGGGGTCTCAGCCATACGGGTTACCATCAGGATGTCCCTGCCTATGAGGGTATCCGGAATGCCGATGTAATACTTCCTGTCTTGTACGAAAACGGGGGTCATTCCCTCCATTACGGCAGTTTCTGCCTTGATGAATTCTTCCAGTCTGGCAGGGCCTTTGGTCTCCGGCTTGGCATCGGCCTTGGCCTCTGTCTGGGTGGTGTTTTGTTCCTGGTTCCTGCGCTGGGCTGTTGCGGTTTGCAGGGAGAGCGCCAGAACGGCAAGTAAAAGGATGGTTTTGGCAAGTTTCATAATTGTTTTTTATAGGTTTTTATAATGCATTGATCTTTTCGTCGAGAGTCTGGATACGTTCGACCAGGATCTTACGCATGCGTTCCACGGCAGAACTATAGGACAGAGATTCGTCTCCGTTGATGGGGTTTCCCCCGTTCATGTATCTTGATTCGGCCGGATCCCACATCCTGAAGTTCAATTCGGCAGACAGGGCCAGGCGTTCGTGTTCCCGGTCAAGGAATTCGGGGATCCGGTCGAATGCTGACTTGAGCGCGTTCCAGCGTTCTTTCGCCAGGGCAAGGAATTCGGGGTCCTTAAACAGTTGTTTGTACCAGATGGCCTCTGTCATGAAGAGTTTTCCCTTTGCCTGCGGGGAGGCCTGGTAGGAGAAAGTTCCCCAGTCAAAATCCCAGATGGGGCCGGCAAAGAGTTTGGTATCACTGTCTTTGTACATAAACACGCTTCCCGGGTTGGCCAGTTCGTGGTTGATGCATAATTCGAAGACCAGCCAGTAATCTGCGAAAGACTGCATATCCAGGAATTTCCGGTATCCGTTTTCGGGATCACAAAAATCGGGCCCGTACAGGGTTTCTCCTGCCTGATCAATATAATTTTTTATCCAATTCAGCTGTTGTGCCGTGATTTCATCTTCGTCAGGGAACTTGACGGCAAAGGGGATCCCGTTCTGAGAAAAGTAGGACTGGCCGTGCGGAGATATCCACTGCACTTCGTTGTTAAAATGAAAGTCCAGTTCCAGGATGTACCCGTCATCACTTATGTTCACCCGGTTCTTGTCTTCCTTGATGTGTTCCACCAGCATGTAATTCCCCTGGTGACGACCGTTGAAGATCAGTTCCACAATCTCGTTGCGAGGTGTCCATGCCAGGGAAGTGGATTCGGCAATTTTAAACGCTATACGGTTGCGGAGCATGGTGCGGTCCATGAAATTGGCCAGCAGTACCCAACGTTTGTGCTTGGGCATGCCCAGCAGGGATGCCTTGCTGTCCAGTTTCAGCGCATAAGGTTTTTTGGGCCACTCCCAGGTAGTATTGCCGCGTCCGCGGATCTCGGTTACCATCGTGGGCAGGTCTTCAGACGATCCCATCCCCTGAATGCGGATGGTGGCATTCATCCAGTCGTCCCTGGAGGTGACCGGTTTTCCGTCCTCAGTGTTTATGATCACAACGGGCAGGCCGGTAAAATGGTCCACTTCCACCAAATAGGTCAGCAGGGTGCCTTCGTTGGTAAGTACCGTATATGCTACGGGACCGGAAAAATCATTGACCGTTTTCCCGCTTTCCTGGACTACGCCGTTAACTTTTACAGGGTTTCCACTGGTAAAGGAGGCGGTCAGGTGCAGGTCTTCCAGCCAGCAGGGAATGTTGCCTCCGATCTTGTGTACATAAGCTTCTTCTGCCGAGGTGATTGTTAGTTCCACATCTGCGTTGAGGGCCGGGTTCGCAGCCTTGGTAAAGGCAAATGCCGAGATCCCGGCGTGGCTCAGGGAGCTGATCACTTCAAAGGCATTTGTTGTGATCATGGTCTTTCCATAGCCGGCGCGTGAGGTGATCAGACACACGACCACCTGTTCCCTGTATGTAAGACGAATCCCTTTGTCCTGCAGACGGATCTCGTACGAACCTTCCTTTTGTCCGGGGGCAATGCTTTGTATGGAAAAGAATTCGGGACCGGCAGTTGTGCCCCGGACACGCAATTCTATCTGGCATTGGGGAGATGTTACGTCGTAATTGAAAACAGTGCCGGGTTCGTCTACCTGCATAAGGATCGTGGCAGACCCCTGTGCCGGGATCACAACCTGCTGTATGTCAACAGAAACGCTTACCAATTTTGGATCTTTGACAGGTTCGGGTTGTTCTTCGTTTTTTGAACAGGCCACTGCCGTCAGGGCAAGGGTAAAAAACAAACACTTAAAATTCATTGTTATTATTGTAGGATTTGGCCTGCAAGTTATAAAATTTTTACCTTTACCCTAAACAAAGAACAACTGCAGGAATGACAAAACGATTACTATTGATAAGCCTTACGGTGCTTGTTACTGCTTGTGCAGGGAACAGGGAACATGTTCCCACGGAAGATTTCATAAAGATCGACGGAGCAGACCTGGTGCTTCACGGAGAAAAATTCTTTATCAGGGGGACCAACCTGGGAAACTGGCTGAACCCCGAAGGCTATATGTTCGGTTTCAGGAAAACCAACTCGGCCGGATGGATAGACAGGATGTTCCGCGAACTGGCCGGCCCGGATTTCACGGCCGAATTCTGGAACTCGTTCAAAGACCGCTACATAACTTATGCAGACATTGCGTTCATAGCTTCCACCGGAGCCAACACCGTAAGGTTGCCGTTTCATTACAAACTCTTTACAGATGAAGATTATATGGGACTTGTAGTCAGCCAGGACGGATTTGACCGTATTGACAGCCTGGTGACCTGGTGCCGCCGCGAAGGGCTGTTTGTCATCCTGGACATGCACGATGCTCCCGGAGGCCAGACCGGAGACAACATTGACGACAGCCACGGGTATCCCTGGCTTTTTGAAAGTGAAACGAGTCAACAACTTTTTTGTGATATCTGGAAAAAGATCGCAGGAAGGTACAGGAATGAACCGGTCATTCTGGGGTATGATCTGCTGAATGAACCGATTGCCCCTTATTTCAGCAACAAGGATTCCCTGAACAGATTGCTGGAACCATTATACAAAAGGGTAGTAGCAGAGATCCGTAAGGTTGATACCAACCATATCGTGATCCTGGGGGCTCCCCAATGGAACAGCAACTTTGATCCCTTTACCGACTGGACTTTTGATGACAGAATCATGTATTCCTGCCACCGTTACGGAGGGGATGCCACGGCAGAAGCCATCGCACATTACGTTGATTTTCGCGATAAGACATCATTGCCCATGTACATGGGTGAAATAGGTCATAACACCCTGGAGTGGATGGGGGATTTTTGTAAAGTTATGGAAGACAACAATATAGGATATACATTCTGGCCGTATAAAAAAATGGGAGGATCCTGTTTCGTCTCTGTCGGCACACCGGAGAACTGGGACCAGGTAGTGTCTTTTTCTGAAGCGCCAAGAGATACATATGCTGCTATCAGGGAAGCCAGGCCGGACCAGGAGCTGAGCCGCCGCGCCATGAGGGATTTTCTGGAAATGTGTTTGTTTGAGAATGGCAGCATAGAAATGGATTATATAAGAGCACTACGTCTTGAAAAAGAAAGAACAGACAACTAGAAGCGCTGTCTGTTCTGACCCATTTAACCTAAAACCTAATAGATGAAAAAAACTATCTGTCTTAATAGTTTGCAAACTGCGTGCCAAACTTCTTGAAAAATTTTTATCTCGATATTTGTTTTTTTAAGAATTGTTATATCTTTGTGATATCAATTTAATATCACTAAAATAAAAAAAATGAAAAACGTTCAGGAAAAATTCGTACAGCCACGTAATGGCTGGATCATGCTGGTGCTGAGTATTCTTGGTTTTGCAGCAGGGATAATCCTGCCCATAATTTTTACCGAATCACTGGGATGGAAACCGGGTTGGTATTGGCTAATCACAGTATCGGTAGTTTCCTTTATTGCCTTGTTTGGTCTGATGGTTATCAACCCTAACGAAAGCAAGGTGTTAACATTTTTCGGAAAATACGTGGGAACCGTTGTGGATAACGGCTTCTTCATGATCAATCCTTTCATGGTCAGAAAAACCGTATCGCTCAGGGCACGTAATCTGAACGGAGAACCCATCAAGGTGAACGACAAGATGGGGAATCCCATCATGATTGGCGTTGTACTTGTCTGGAGGGTAAAAGACACCTTTCGGGCGTGCTTTGCAGTAGACAATTATGAAAAATTCGTAGATGTACAGTCTGAAGCGGCAGTCAGAAGTCTGGCCGGGTCTTATCCCTATGATAATCTGGAAGATGAAAATGCCGACATTACATTGCGTTCCGGTGGGGAAGAGGTGAATAACCTGCTGGAAGAGTCCTTGTCCGAACGTTTGAATATCGCCGGAATTGAGATTATAGAGGCCCGGATCAGTTACCTGGCTTATGCGCCGGAAATTGCCAGTGCCATGTTGCAACGTCAGCAGGCAACGGCCATTGTCGCTGCACGCCACAAGATCGTCGAAGGGGCTGTAAGTATGGTGGAAATGGCCTTACAACAATTGTCAGAAAAAGAGATCATAGATCTGGACGAAGAAAAGAAAGCCGCCATGGTCAGCAATCTGATGGTTGTGTTGACGTCTGACCGTGCAGCCAGTCCGGTGATCAATACAGGCAGCCTCTATCAGTAGTATGAAGAAATCGTTTGTTTTGCGCATTGATGTAGAAACCTGGGCCGCTTTGGAAAAATGGGCGGCTGATGAGTTCCGTAGCGTCAACGGCCAGTTGGAATACATCATCAGTGAAGCATTGAAAAAAAACAAAAGATTGCCTGAGAAAAACAATAAGTAAATGGATTTTTTGCTCGAATGGGGATATCTGGGACTGTTCGTGGGGTCTTTTCTGGCCTCGACGGTCATTCCCTTCAGTTCCGAATTTCTTCTGATAGCATTGCTTCTGGCGGGAGGTGATCCCTGGATCTGTTTTGCGGTCGCCACGGCCGGGAACGGCCTGGGGAGCCTCACCTGCTATGGACTGGGTTATATGGGCAAATGGGAATGGATCGAAAAATGGTTGCGTGTAAAAAGGGAAAAACTGGAAAAACAGCAACAGGTGATCCTCAAATGGAGCAGCCTGGTGGCCCTGTTGTGCTGGGTGCCTGTCGTAGGAGACGTATTTGCCGTAGGACTGGGTTTTTACAAAGTTCCGTTCTGGAAAACGGCCGTCCTCATGTACATAGGAAAAGCCCTCCGGTTCCTTTTCTGGATAGGGATCTGGTTCCTGTTGCCCGAAAAATTGCTCTAGTGGTTCATGAGTTCTTCAAATGACACGTCGCGCAACGGGTAGGAACGTGCATCGGTAAAGTTGTAATGCCACCATTCCGGTTCATAGATATGGAATCCATAGGCTTCCATGATTCCACGCAACAGGGCCCTGTTTTGAAGTACGTGTTCAGGCAGGTCGGTAAAGGCATGCGAAGCCGTATCGGAAAATGAGTCAAAGGGAGTGGGCATTTCCAGTTCGTTTCCTGTTTCCAGGCAGATCAGGGTAAGGTCCACGGCGGCCCCCCGGTTGTGGATGGATCCGGAACGGGGATTGGCCACAAACGTTGTATCGGGATAAACCTGATAGAAATACAGGGTGCCGGCATAAGGTCTGTAGGCATCCAGGATCTTGAAACCCAGACCGACCTTGCTGAGCGAATCCTGGGCTGCAACCAGGGCTTCGGCCACCGGGCGGCAAAGAAAGGCCTTGGGTGAGGAATAGATAGGTACCCCCGTGAAATTATCTTCTGTGGCGTAAGCTATGTGCAGGGCTATGCCCGGGATGATCTCTTCCAGGTCAACCAGTTCAGTCCGGGGATCCTGTGCGACCTGGGCGAGATAGATTTCCATTGTATTGGCAATGGGCAGGTTATAAGGGTTTCTGGAGTCGGTCCGGTGACAGGACGCCACCAGGACAAGGGGGATAAGCAGAAATGAAATGCGTTTCATAAATCAAATATAAGGAATTAAATATTTTATTTACCTTTGCAACCCCAATGATTCGGGGTGTAGCGCAGTTGGCTAGCGCGCCACGTTCGGGACGTGGAGGCCGAAGGTTCGAGTCCTTTCACCCCGACCAGGGAAGATGCGTCGTAATGATACGGCGCATCTTTATTTTTCCAGGTCATTGATCAACTTCTCTTTTATGGTTTTCAGAAGATCCCGGTCGGTATCACGATTCCCGGGGAGTGAAGGGATGCTTATCTGAGAAATGATGGCTGCAGGGGCACGGCTCAGCACAACAATACGGTCACCCAGGAGCAGAGCTTCGTCCACATCGTGTGTCACGAAGATTACCGTACGCCGGTCGCTTTTCCAGATATCCAGGAACCATTTGATGAGGTTTTTCTTAAGAGCCACGTCCAGTCCCTTGAGCGGTTCATCCATAAGGATAATGTCGGAAGGGACGGCAAAGGCCCGTGCGATGGAAACCCGCTGACGCATACCCCCGCTCAGCTGCGCGGGATAATAACCGGCAAAACCTTCCAGTTCCACCTGCCGGATAAGCCGGGCTGCCTGTTTTTTACGTTCTCCGGCGTGCAGTTCCCGGTTCAGGACAAATTCAATGTTTTCCGTTACAGTTTTCCAGGGAAGCAAACGCGGCTCCTGAAAAACATAGGAAAACACTTTGTGCTCAAATCCTTCCAGAGATCCCTCGTCGGCAGGGAGGATACCTCCGATCATGTTCAGCAGGGTGGTTTTTCCGCATCCCGAGGGCCCGAGCACACAGGTGATGGAATCTTCCGGGAACGAGATGGAAAAATCCCTGAAGACAGGGGTTTTGAAACTTTTGCTTAAATTGTTGATCTGCAGGCTCATGATCCGGCTTTCCATTGAATGATGTTGACTTCTCCCCACCGAATGAGTTTTTCAAAGGCAAAACTAATCAGAACAGCTATCAATGTCCAGGCAATGACGGCTTCTACGTTCAGGAACGTTTGAGCCGTCTGCATGCGCGTCCCGATACCGTACACAGGTTGGCTCAGGACTTCCCCGATGATGATGGCACGCCATCCGATCCCCATGGCACTCGATGCCCCTGAAATGATAAAAGGCATAACGGCAGGGATATACACTCCGGTAAGGATCCTCCTGTTGTCAACCCTGTAGAAACGGGCCATTTCCACCAGACCCTGATCCACATTCCTTATGCCGTCTGAAACATTGGTGCAGATGAAAGGGAACATGGTAAGAAAGGCGATGAAAACAGGGACAGTTCCGGGATTGAACCATATCAGGGCCAGAAGGATCAGGGATATCACGGGTACAGACCGGACCGTAACCAGCATAGGCGTGATAAACGTGTTGAAACCCGGACTGATCCCGGCCACCATTCCAATGATCACACCAAGAATCCCTGACAGGAGGAAACCCGCGACACCCCGAAGGATGGTGTTGCCTGCCGCGGCCAGGAAGCCGGGCTCGGTCAGTATCCTGATGACGGCAAGAAAAGTGGTTTCGGGATGGGGTATGATAAAAGGAGAATTGAAAACGACTGCCAGCACTTTCCAGAGTGCCAGCATCAGCAGGACAGAAGCCGCTGTGAGGATGTTTTTTTTAGTAATAAAAATTCTCATCGGGCATTTTTCCACCTGTAATCTCCGGATTCATTGTATAGAAAACATACAGATATTCCCGGATCTGGTCCATGATCAGGCCTGCCCTTACCACTTCCAGACCCGAACCGGGAATGGACTGAAAGGCGGTCCGGGGATCGTCCAGTATGTTGTATTTAACGATAAGGGTTGCAGCGGAACGGGGGTTCGCATTGACCCACAGAGAAGATCTTTCACAGGCCGCAAGAATCTCTTCCACCTTTTGAGGATGGTCCTCCAGTAGGCCGGTTTTGGCCAGTAATGCGGTCTGGGGGATGGGGGCACCCTGGACAGAGATCCATTCCCGGTTGAGGTCAAACAACATCCTTACCTTTTTGTTCTTCTGCATCACCTGGCTTACCAGCGGCTCAGAGATTACCCCCAGCAAAGCCTGTCCCGAAGCAACGGCATTGGCCAGATCTATGTGGGTGGGATAGCGGTAATCCAGTGTGAGGTCTTTTTCCGGATCGATCCCCTTCTTTTGTAAGAGGTAACGGAATAACACATCCGGTGTCATACCACGGGCCATCACATGCACTTTTTTGTTTTTCAGATCGTCCCATTGCCTGACGGTGGTGTCCTCACCGAACAAATAGAGCGTTCCCCATACCGGTATGGCGATCAGCTTGTAGTCCAGTCCTTTGTTGTATACGATCGCCGCCATGGTAGTGGGCAGTACGGCAAGATCGGCGCTTCCGTCCAACATCATTTTTCTTACCTGTAAAGGCTCGTTGACCATTCTGACAACAATGTCCGGATCCGCTTCCTGTTCAAGACTGTCAATAAGCCTGATCATTCCCATGGACGAGGGTCCCCTGAGTGTGGCGATGGTTAGGGTCGTTTTCTGTCCTTTTTTACCGGCCGGATTGCCGCAACTGACCGGAAAGATCACCAATAACAGACATAATAAGGAGAACCGGTTCATGATCTTAAATTTTAGCAAAAATAGAACATTTTTAGGCAGATGGGAAAAATGTCTTATATTTGTGGCACAAACAATTAAAAAATGTGTTCTTTCTGAGACCAGGGGTCCTATCCCGTTCAAGGCAGACACAGATCTAAAAACCAATCTAATCCGGAGGTATTCTGATGGAAAAGAGAGTAGGAACAGTGATCATCCAGATAAACAGCCACGAGCATGTCGCTTTGTTAAACGACATACTTTCGCAACACGCCGCCATTATTCTGGGCAGGCAAGGTCTTCCGCGAAGTAATGGCAAAAGTCTCATATCCCTTATTCTTGAAGGTACCACAGATCAGATTGGTTCCCTGACCGGCCAGCTGGGCCGCCTGGGAGGCATTCAGGTGAAATCGGTATTATTGAAGAATATATGATAGGATGAGAACATTAAAAATTATGATCCTGACAGCCATTTCTCTGGCTGCCGCCATGTCAACGGCCTACAGCCGTGAACAGCTTGACACCATACCCGTATCTCTGGGAGAGATCGTTGTAACCAGTCTGCGGATCGACCGGCAAATAAAAAACCTGCCTGTATCTATGGTGATCGTCGATTCAGCCCTTTATCAGAAACGTTCTGCCTTTACCATGGCCAATGTCCTTGAGGGGGAACCGGGAATATCCAGGGGTGGAGACGGTGTCTGGGCTACGAACATTAACGTACGGGGTTTGGGCGAAGACCGCCTGGTCATATTGATAGACGGGAACAGGGTAGAGACGGCCACCGACCTGACCGCCTCCCTGAGCATGGTCGACGTCAACGATATTGAACACGTGGAGGTCATCAAGGGAGCCCAGTCTTCTCTTTACGGGACAGGGGCCATGGGAGGTATTGTAAACATAATAACCAAACAAGGTCATTTTGCCTCAAAACCTTATGTTTCCGGAAATGTGATCTCGGGTTTTGCCTCGGTCAACAGGCTTTTTTCCAACCATGCCTCGGTCAGTGCCGGTTCCCAAAAATGGTTTCTGCACCTGGGCGGAACGTATGCCAAAGCAGGCGATTTGCGCACTCCCGACGGCATATTGCCCAACAGCCGGTTCAACACCAGCAACATCTCGGCAAAATTCGGTGTCAAGCCGCTGCCCAATCATTTGTTCAAGTTGCAATACCAGCGCAACTGGTCCTGGGATGTGGGCGTTCCCGGAGGCGATGCCTTTCCCGGTCCCTCCAGGGCGACGTATACCGACATAGGCCGGCACCTGTTTTCTGCAAGCTATCGGATATCTCATATAACCGACAAATTATCGGCTCTGGAAATCAGGTATTTTACACAATACATTGTCAGGGATGTGGCCCTGGAGCCCAATACGGTAACGGAGGCATTGCTTCCCAACGGAAACGTACAGCGCACTACACCCGAGATCTTTTATCCTACCGGGCGACACCTTACCAACGGGGTGCAACTGCTTAGTACCTGGGACCTGTCTCAAAGAAATGTTCTGATAGCCGGTATTGATGTATGGAGGCGCAAACTTACCACAGATCGTGAAAAACACATCCGGGTAGACATTCTCAATCCTGCGGGGGACATCATCAGGACCAACCAAATTGAACGGGGCGAAACCCCCATTCCCGGTTCAAGTTTCGGCAGTGCCGGCCTGTTTTTTCAGAATGAAACACGTTTCCTGAATGACCGGCTCACAATGATCCTGGGAGGACGGTTTGACGGGATCCGTATAAGGAACGAACAAGGAGTGGATGTCAATTATATTACCATAAACGGGGAACGGAACGACAACCCCCCGACACAGCGGATTACTTTTGAAGCCGGTACGGAATACAGCCTGTCGTGGAGTGCCAACGCTGGATTTCTATACAAAATATTCAAAGACATTGATCTTTCCCTGAATGTGGCCAGGGCTTTCAGGGCCCCCTCGCTTGAAGAACGTTTCAAATACATAGACCTGGGCAATTTTGTCCGTCTTGGAGATCCTTCGCTGGAACCCGAAAAATCCTATTCCGCTGACCTGGGGTTGAGAATATGGAAATCAAGGTTCAACCTGCAGGCAGGACTCTTTGTAAACCGGCTGAACAATATGATCGTAGAGACACCGGGCGAATTCATTTTCAGGCTCACTGCGGATTCGAAGCCGGACACCATTCCCGCACTTATAAACGCAAATGTCAGAAAAGCCCTTCTTTACGGATTTGACATTAAGTTCGCCTACAATTTCAGCAGGAATTTTGTGTTTTTCGGATCCGGGGCTTACGTACGCGGGATGGCACTCGAAACAGAAGCCAACCTTCCTCTCATACCCCCTTTGAACGGAAGGGCCGGACTCCGCTATACTTATTCCGGCCTGGGTTCTGTTGAATTTTCCGTATTTGGCGCAGCAACACAGAATAAGATCGCAGAAGGAGAAAAGGAAACGCCTGGTTATTACCGCCTGGATGCCGCCCTGAATACAAAGGCATTTGATCTGAGGTTTATGAAGCTTCAGCTCTTTGCCGGAATTGACAACATCACCAACAACCGTTACACCAACCACCTTTCTACCAATCGCGGGGATATTAGCGTGGAGCCGGGACGTAATTTCTTCATCAGGCTGAAACTTGCCTTCTGATCCTTTTTTGTTACCTTTATTATTTCCGGGTTGAACCATGAAGACAATAAAGAGGATCATCATTGTAGCAGTCATCCTGTTCGTAACGGGCTTCGTCTTTTCGTTGCTATTCCCCGGCAACGTAAAACTGCTGGATGACATCAGGCTGTTTTTTCAAAGGCCTCTTGTCAGGTGGGCGGGTAATATCAGGACAGCTCCCGGGTTCAGCCGGGGTGATTATATATCCCTGGAAGAGCTGAGCCCTTTTTTGGAAGAGCTGACCCCGGGCAGCATTTTTTTCACAAAGACAAGTGATTATCCCATAAGCAGCCTGATACCGGGAGAATGGAAGCACACGGGGATCTTCCTGGGCACCAGGGAACAGCTAGCTGCCCATCTTGATACATCGGGAGTCCTTTTCAAAACGCTTGACACCTTGATGCCCTCTGGCCGTGTGTATGTGCTGGACAGTTATTCGGAAGGGGTCAGCGTGCATCCCATTGGTGCATTGTCCAATCTGAACGCGGAATCCAGTCTGACCCATTTTGCCGCATTCTCATTTACCGGTTCTGCCGAACAGCGGGAAAGGTTCATATCGGGCGCATTGGCGTATTCAGGTCTGGAATACGATTATGACTGGATCACTGAAGATCCGTCCGCCATATTTTGTTCAGAACTTCTGTACCATTCCCTGAAAGCGATAGATATACATGTCAGGATCAGGACCAGGACCATCAGCAGGGACATCTTCACTCCGGACGATCTTTTCCGTTTCCTGAGACTTCAGTCGCGCAGGCGGAGCATTTTTTCTTTACACGGCATTCTGAGAAAGAAGTCATGATCCGACGGGATCAATTGTCTTTGTTGCGGTGTCTTTCTCCCCCATAGCGCTGCCCGGGACCGGGGGCTGACAGCATGGACTGGAAGTAAGTCGCAAGTTTTTCACTTTGCCCGGGCTCCAGTACGCTCAGCATATTGAAATAATAATCGAAAGTGATGATTTTAAGGTCCTTGTGTCTTTCTCCCAGTGCTTCTGCCAGACGGGATAATTGCTCCCGGTCAGGTTGGACCGAGTTCAATTCCCTTGCCATGCGGTTACGAATGACGGTCATCGAGGCTACCGTCCTGTTGGCTGACCGGTTGTATGAGCGCCTGAATTCTCTGAATTTTGTTAGCTGCATTTCATTCAGTTCCAATTCCGAGGCAATGTAACTGCCAAACTGGCGTGGAGGCATGTCTGCCGTCTGTTCAGTTTCCTGCAGGTCCCGTTTCAGATGAGCACGGTACGTAATGATAACGGCTATGTTTGTCCCGAGAAGAAAAACCACCAGTACAATAAGCGTAGTTCTTGATATTTTTCGCATAGCAGATGAATTATAATGCTTCTTCCAGGAGCATGTATTCCATGTTTTCCATCCGGTCTTCATAAAAAAGATCGGCTATCTCATATTCTTGCGACAGATTTGCGGGGGGAGGGGAAACCGTGAGCCGGGCCATTAATATACCGGAAAAGAGGCCGGCAATCAGGGCCGTGGCTATGAACAAAGGCCTGAGAACCCTGAATTTTCGCGGTGTTTCCGCCTCCTGCATCCGACCCTGGATGCGGGTAAAAAGGAAAGGCTGCACCGGAATGTTTTTTTCTTTGTCCAGGAATGACAGGGTTTCTTTCAGGTATTCCAGCCTGGCGCTGCATCCGGGACACGAAGCCAGGTGGTTGGATATTTCCCTGATCTGATCAGCCGGAAGGCTGTTTTCCAGATAGAAGATCAGTTTGTTTTCCGTCGATTTGCAGTCCATTTTCTGTTATTTTGTATGTTTGACACATCAAAACGGAAAAACTTGCGCTCCATTTGAATAGTATTGCGTGACAGCACAAGTATTTTCGGATTGCCGTGTCAAATATATTGTTTTTTTAGAGGACTTTGGACACAAATCTGACAGACAGATTAAAAAATCGCGACGAAAAGGCATTTCGGGAGCTGGTTGAGGAATACGGTCAACTGGTGTTCAGAACGTGTATGGGCATATTGCATGACCGGGAAGATGCCGATGATGTGGCCCAGGAAGTTTTTATTGAAGTGTTCCGTTCAGTTGACAAATTCCGTTCCGATGCGAGGATTTCCACATGGTTGTACAGGATCGCACTTAACAAATCACTCAATTACCTGAGAGATAACCGCCGGCATAAAGGGTCCCTGTTGTCCCGGGACGCGTCAGCTGTCGCTTCTGCAGCCGTGACAGGGGGAAACCCTTTGGAGGTATTGCAGGATAAAGAAAAAATGAAGATCCTGGAACAGGCATTGGACGCCTTGCCTGAAAAACAAAAAAAAGCTTTTGTGTTGAGTAAGTACGAGGATCTTTCGTACAAGCAGATCAGTGAAGTAATGAAATTGTCGGTCTCTTCGGTAGAGTCATTGATTTTCAGGGCCAAACAGAACCTGCAAAAAAATCTTCTGGATTGTTACCGCCATTCTTGCTGAAAAAAATGAAGGGAAGCGCAAGTTTTCAGCAGGCATTGGTGTCCTATAGGCAAACAAATCTTAAAAATTACAAAAATGAAAACAACAGCTTATTTGATCACTGCCTTCATGATGTTGACCTCATTGACAGTGTTTGCCCAGGGAGGCAGAGGCAACAGGAATGCATCTTTCAACGACCGTACAACGTGTACCAATGTCATTCCGGATCTTACACAGGAGCAGATACGACAGATCACTTCTCTGGAATCTGCTCACAAATCTCAAATGGACCAGCTCAGGAATGAACGCCGTTCTACAAGGGACAACATGACTAAGGATGACGTCCGTGCAAAAATGATCCAGATACGCGATGCACACCGCGATCAGGTGAAACAGTTGTTAACACCTGAACAGCAAAGGGTTTATGAAACATTGCCTTACAGAGGCTACGAAGGCCGGACTCCGGCAAACCGTTCAAGGGGCAACGGCAGAAACTACTGTCTGTAATAAAAATTTTGCCATAACCGTAAAAACATATATCTTTGCGGACCTTTTCTCGAGAAGATAAGGAAGTTAACACAATTCATTAACTTTTTAAAACAGATTTATGGCAGTAAAAATTCGTCTCTCCCGCCATGGCAAGAAGAACTACGCTTATTATCATATTGTAGTTGCCGATTCCCGGGCACCCCGTGATGGCCGGTTAATTGAAACCCTGGGGACATATGATCCCAACACCAACCCGGCTAAGATACAGCTGGATGCAGAAAAAGCCCTTACCTGGCTCAACAACGGCGCCCAGCCCACACTTACCGCACGCAGGCTTCTTTCCTATAAAGGAGTATTGTTGAAAAAACACCTGCAGGGAGGTGTGGCCAAAGGAGCCCTGACCCAGGAACAGGCCGATGCAAAATGGGAAGCCTGGATGCAGGAGAAAGATACCAAGGTGGCCGCAAAGAAAGGCAAACTGGAGCAGGAGACACGTGAGGAAATGAAAAAGCGTCTGGAAGCAGAAGCCATTGTGAATAAAGAACGTGCCGCTGCATTATTGGCAAAACGTGAAGAGATTGCCGCCAGGCTGGCTGCCGCAGCAGCCGCCGCCGCCGCGAAAACAGAAGAGACCATTGCTGAAATTGAAGGAACAGCGGTTCCTGAAGCGGAAGAAGATATAGAACAGGCCGCAACCGAATAATGACATGGGTATGAAAGAAAGGTTTCTGCCACTGGCAACGGTGAGGAAAACCTTCGGCAAGGGAGGAGAGCTTATTTTGAAATTCCGCCCTGATGTCCCCCAAAACATTATTGACCAATTGAACAAAGAAGAACCGGTATTCATCCAGCTGGACGGGATACCGGTTCCTTTTTTTTTAACATCCATTGCTTTTCGCGGAAACGACCAGGCAATGGTCTGTTTTGAAAATTATTTATCTGAAAATCTGGCAGCCGAATGGGTGGGGAAGACCATCCTGTACAAGACCCGTGAGGAAGAGCCCCTGAGCGGAGGATCCTTACTGGTCGGGTATGCATTCCGGGCAACTACCGCGGGAGAGGAAAAGCGCAGGGGAACCGTTTCCGGATTCTTTGATTATCCGGGGAATCCCTGCCTGGAACTGGAATTTGAGGGGGAAACAAAGTTGTTGCCCTTACATCCGGATTTCATACTTTCTGTCAATCACAAAAACCGTCATCTGGAATTTCAGTTGCCTGAAGGTCTGTAATCTTATTAACTCAACCCCTTGAACGAAATGTCAGTGTATCCCGACTGACTGCTTGGAGTAAAGCCAACGTAACACCAATAATCTCCTATTCGGTTGGGACTCATATAGGAACCATTATTCTGTTTTGTGTAACCTTTGCTTTTAATGGTTGACAGGTATTTGTCAGCATCCCCGGTTTTAGCCCTGATCACTACCATTTCATAAAACAAATTGTCGGTTTGGTAGTCCACAAAAGTACATGAACCCGCAAACGAAGGGTAAGCTTTCAAAAAAGTGTATTCAGAGGAGATGGCGTCCCAGTCTGAATAATCTCCGGCAGGATCATCATCCTCTTTCCCGGATGGGGTTGTGGTCAGGGTCACCACTAGGACATCCCCTGCCGGGACGTCCACCTGGCGGGTGGATTTGTTCCCGTCGGGATCTACGGCCGTGATCAGCCATTTTCCCTTGTTAAGAATAGTGTACATGA
>Ga0265295_1001477_pt1 | contig 41143 bp, 35 predicted proteins | sample Munlansysbiofilm_FD_192503 | JGI IMG/M metagenome (GOLD analysis project Ga0265295, IMG submission 192503) | Leachate microbial communities from a municipal landfill in Southern Ontario, Canada - Methane capture system biofilm | ecosystem: Engineered > Solid waste > Landfill > Unclassified ... | reverse complement strand
GATTGATGGTTGAGCATCCAAATCCCAATGCTATTGTTACTAGTACAATAATAGCGAGTCTGTATTTTAGTTTTAGCATCGAAAGTTTTCGTTATTTAACGATATCATTTTCAGTTCTCTCAATTAGTTCAATGTACTTATTGGTAACCACATCCCAAGAGTATTGTTCAATTGCCCGAAGCTTAGCAGCGGAGCCTAAATTCTCCGTTTTGTTCCAACAACTTTCAATTAGGTCAAATAGTTGGCTTTCGTTGTCAAAGTATAATCCTGTGTTGCCTAGTGTATAGTGGTTGAATACATTATTGTGGGCAACAATTCTGCATCCACACGCCATTGCCTCAAGCAGTGAGGGGTTTGTGCCTCCAACCGTATGGCCATGAACGTATAGGTTTGCATAACTGCGTAGCGACAAAAGGGTGCTGCTATTGTATTCTCCTCCCCAAAATATAACATTCGGTAAATACGAGTAGTTCTTATAGACTTTTTTTGCATAACCGCTGCTAATCCCCCCAACAATAACAAGCGTTTTGCCAGCCGTAATAAATGATTTTATAATAAGTTCAATCTGGTTTTCGGGCTCAATGCGTGCTACTAACAATCCGTAATTGTTGGCCACAAGTCCTTTTGCAGCTAAGAGGCCAAATTCTGCTATCTCATTGGGAATACTAACCCCATAAGTTATTAGTTCAGTTTCTTTTCTGTACTTTTTTAAAATGTACTCTTCAATACCTTTATTGTCTGCAACAAGCGTTCCGCTCCAACCAATTGAAAGGTACTCAGTTATTCTGAGGAAAAGTTTTGCCACAAAGCTCCATTTGGCCCTTTTCCATTCAATACCATCAAGGTTAACGATTGTTTTTTTAAGGAAGGATTTTTTAAAGAAAGGGAAGAATAGTGCGGGTGTATGGCCACAACATATTATTGTGTCAACATTAATTCTCTTTGCTTTTTTAAGCGATTTATAGCCATAAATAACTTTACGGATGGGATGAGGCAAAAACTTGTACACTTTTACTGGAACTCTTTCTACGCCACGGTAATCATCTAAACTTATTAACTCTTGGGCAGGCTCCAATACTAATGTATGATAGCCTTTATTTACCAATGAAATTGAAAGATGCTCTGCAAAATACTCAAATCCGCCATAGCTGTTTGGTATGCCTCTGGTACCAATTATTGCAATGGTTTTATCTAAATACCCTTTTTTTTCACTGTGTTTCAATAGTATCGGTTTTAGGAACAGTGAAAGAGAAGGTGCTCCCTTTCCCATGAGTACTTTCAACCCCAATATTACCTCCATTAAGCTCAACAAACTCTTTGCAGAGTATTAGGCCAAGACCAGTTCCTTTTTCCTGTAAGGTGCCAATGGTTGTTGGTTTTGATTCAATAAGGAAAAGTTTTTCCAAATCCCCTTTTTCAATTCCAATGCCATTATCGTTTATTGATATTCTCCAAAACTCACCATCATCATCAACACGTAATATAATTTTGCCATTGTTGGGCGTAAATTTAATTGCATTGGAAATTAGATTTCTAACAACAGTTGAAATTTGATTTATATCAATATATGCAGAGCATTCATTGCTGGCTATAAGCTGTAGTTCAATATCCTTGTTCTTAGCGTTACCTGCAAGTAATTCCAAACTTTCTTCAATTACCTGTTTAAGGTTAATGATGTTGGGGCGTACTGGCATTCTGCCAGTTTGCACCATCGACCACTGTAGTAAGTTCTCTAACAGGTTAAAGGTGTTGTTTGAGTATTGATATATTTGGTTGATAAAGTTTTTCAGGCTTTCCGAATCTAATGTTTCAAATTCACGGATAAGCAGTTCGCTAAGTCCTAGTACCGTGCTAAATGGGTTTTTCAGATCATGAGCAATTATTGCAAAAAACTTGTCCTTTGTTGAATTTAGAGCTTCTAATTCCTCCCTTTGCCTTTCAAGTTCTTTTTTTTGATTTTCTATTTTGATGTTTTTCTTGGTTAGTTCGGCTTCTAGCTTGTTGTAATCCCTCAAGCGAACCACTAAGCCCTTAAGCATTGCTATTGATATCTCGTTACGCAAAGTTATTAGGTTGTAAAATGTCTTCTGATCTAAGCCCAGCAGTGATGTGTTTTCAAGGGCAGTAACAGATGTGCTTCGAGGAGTTGAGTCAACTAACGAGTATTCGCCAATGTATTGGTTCTGGCAGAACTCTGCAAAGGTATGGTCGCCATCATGAGCCTTTACTCTTCCCTCAACAATAATGTATAGTGTGCAATCCTTATCCCCTTTGTAAAATAATACAGAATTTTTGTCCAGCGTTTTTTTGATAAGTGCATCGGCAATATCATGCAACAGAATCTCGTCCAAGTCTTTGAATATTGGAATAGATTTTAAAGTTTTTATCCTACTATCAATTTCTGTCGCCGAATTTATATCCATTTGTGTTATAAGTAAATAATTATGACCCCAAATTTAGTTTTTTTCGTTAACTAACCACTAAAACAGCATGGTCAATAGCAGAAAATTTAAAATTTCCGCTATTGATGTTTCCTTTTTTGTTATGTTTAAAGCTCCATAAGTTCGTAATACTTTTTTTATGAAGATAAAGTTAAATCTTAGGCAAAAGATTACTCTCTCCGTTATTGGCACTGCTGTTTTGCTTTTTGCCTTTACTATTGGCTACTTTTCTATTTCAACCAAAAAAGGTTACTATAACAATGCCAAAGTTCTTAATATTGCCGTTACAAACCATTATGCTAAAGCCGTTGAAGGGTCGCTAAATGAGGATATGGCCCTTGTTCGTACCCTTTCAAGCGCTTTTCTTGAGAACACTCAATTACCCTTTGATCAGTGGCGTGAGTTAATTATGGGAATGTACAAGCAGATTATGCTTGTAAACCCACATATCGATGCTATATGGGATAGTTGGGAACTTTCGTATCTCGATTCCAATTGGGACAAACCAACTGGGCGCTGGCTTCATATCTACTATCGTGAGGGGGGCAAGCTTGTGTCAAAGCGAGAGCTGCGAAGCCTTGATGGTGATTCTGAAGTTTATACTGCACTTAGGTCTGCCGGTAAGGAGACAATTATAGAACCCTATGCTTCAGTGTTGCAAACAAGTGGGCTAATGACATCACTAACTTCTCCAATTTACATCAAGGGTAAATACATTGGACTTGTTAGTATCGACCTTTTTTTAGGTAATTTACAAACCCTAATTAATGAGATTAAACCATTTGATGAGGCTGAGTCTTTTCTTATTTCCTCTAAGGGCACTTTTATTGCACACCCCGATACCGCTTTCTTAGCCAAGAACATTACGGATATTTACCCAACCATTTCACAAAACCACAATATTGTTGAGATGGTAAAAAGGGGCAAATCCTTCAGTTTTACCGAAAAGGATAGAACCGGAGAGAAAAGGCTATACACCTTTTGCCCTGTTAAAGTTGGTCGCACACAAACACCTTGGTCACTTGCAATAGTTGTTCCCGAGAGGGTTATTCTAAGCCAAGCAAATCGATCGTACAACATTGGAATTTTGGTTGGAGTAATAGGAATTATTGTTCTGATTACCATAATTATTCTTTTGGCTAATAATATTACAAAACCCATTAAGCAAATAACCAACCTGCTAATTGAGGTATCCAAAGGGAGAATCGATAAATCGATGAGACCAAATTTTAATTCAGAGGATGAGATTGCTGAAATGGGCCAAGCTCTTTCCAGTTCAATTGATAGCTTGTTAGCTAAAACCGAATTTGCAAAAAGTATTGGACATGGGAAACTCGATGCCGAGTTGAAACTCTTGAGTGATGAGGATGTTTTGGGCCAATCGCTACTCGAAATGCGCAGAAGCCTTCAAACTGCAAAAGAGGATGAAGATATTAGGAAGAAGGAAGACGATAAGAGGCGCTGGGTAAACGAAGGATTAGCCAAATTTGGAGATATTCTTCGTCAGAATAACGATAATCTATCAAAGCTTGGTGATGAGCTAATAAAAAATCTGGTTTGGTACTTAAAGGCTAGTTTGGGTGGAATTTTTGTTAAAAATGAAGAGAATACACCAGTAACCTACGATCTTTCCTCTGCATTTGCCTACGATCGGAAGCGTTATTTGCAGAAGAGTTTTGAACTTGGCGAAGGGCTAATTGGCACTTGTGCTGCCGAGCGCGGGACCATTTACCTTAAAGAGATACCTCAGGATTATATTGAGGTTACTTCAGGGCTAGGAGATGCAAACCCCAATACTATTCTCATAATTCCTTTGGTTATTGAAACAGAAGTGCTTGGTGTTATTGAAATCGCCGCTTTCCAAGATTTTGATGATTTTGAAATAGAATTTGTTGAAAAGCTTGGTGGGAGCATTGCTTCAACCCTACGAACAGTTAGGGTGAACCAAAAAACAGCAGAACTCCTAGAACAATCTCAGCAACAAGCAGAAGAGATGCTTGCTCAAGAAGAGGAGATGCGCCAAAACATGGAGGAGTTGCAGGCAACCCAAGAGGAAGCTGCACGCAAATCGTTTGAGATGCAAGGTTTAATAGATGCGTTAAATGCTTCATCATTTGTTGTGGAGTACGATATACACGGTAATATCATAAACATCAACGACGCTTACCTTGAATTGCTGGGAGTGAACAGAGAAACTGCTATTGGAAAGCATCACTCCGATAGTATTGTGATGACTGATGAGCAACGAATGCGCTATGAGCAGTTCTGGTCGAATTTACGAAAGGGTAAAATTCAGAAAGAAACCAATCTCGTGCGTATAGGAAGAAAGGATTTTACGTTTATTGAAACCTACACACCCATTAAAAACATAAACGAAGAGGTTTATAAGATATTAAAAGTAGCCGTTGAAATCTCTTCCGAAGCCCATAAAGATTAGCCCTTTGCTAATATTTGATTGAAACGTAGAAACCGGCGTGCTTCCTGATGTTAATCGCATTTCCATCAGCAAAAAGGAGGTATTGCCCTTTTATACCGATTAACTCTCCGCTGATTTTTGGTTTTTTACTCAAATCAACCGAATTTACCTTTATGGGAAACTTAGCAATAGGGTACTCAATTGAGTATTCATTATCCTCAGTAACGCTGTATTGCAGCGATTGCTTATTCAAAAACTCCAACGCTTTATGCTTTTCATCCAATAGTGGAATAACTTCATCGTTTTGGGTAAGCATTTTTCGCCAGTTGGTTTTATCTGCCAGAATATTTTTAAGCGCAATTTCAACTAAACCAGCATTATACCTGTTTGTGGTTACAGCAACTTTTATTGCTCTAACAGCTCCCTGATCGACCCATCGTGTTGGTATTTGACTGTAACGTGTAACTCCAACCTTTAACCCACCCGAAAGTGCAAGATAAATATACTGATCAGCCAAACAGTGCTTTTTTGCATATTCCATATCGCGGGCTATTCCCTCATGTGCACGGCAGAGTTCTGGCCTTAAAACGCACTCCTCGGTTTGAGGAACCGAAATAAAGCACGGGTAACAATAGCCCTGTCCGTATGTTTTATTAATCGTTTTTCCACAAGCTATGCAATTAATCCTATCGTTAAAACTTATTTCAATGTCATGCCCAATGGCATTGTTAATGGCTTTATCAGAATCATCCTTGGCCAGATAGTAAACGGGTCTTATGGCCGTCTCTGTCCCGATGTTTTTAAATTGCATTTTGCTAAGGTTACCCTCAAAAAGTGTAAGCATTTTTGTTTTAAAGGTATAGCATTGTTATTTAATCTGCAATTTAAAGCCCTCTTGCTCTGTTGTATAAAATTTATATAGCAGAATATCAGTAGAATAGAAAATATTTCAAAAAAACACATACTATGTATTGCAAGGTAGTTAAATATAATATATATTTGCAAAACTATAATACTATAAATCTCGGTATAGCTATGAAAAAAACAGTTAATGTTAGCCTTGGGGGAATGGTGTTCTGCCTGGAGGAAGATGCTTTTCACAGATTAAACAGCTACCTAAAAGGGTTAGAGCAAAAGTTTATGCACAGTTCTGACATGCGTGATATAATGAACGACATTGAGGTTAGAATTGCTGAGCACTTTAAGGAAAAGGCACCCATGCCCGATATGGTAATAAGTATTCTTGAGGTTGAGCGTGTAATTGGAATAATGGGTAATCCATCAGATTATGGAGAGGATCGCTCAGAATCATCAACTCAACGACCCAATTTTACTAGAACGCACAGGCGGCTTTTCCGCGACCCAATGAATAGCGTTATTGGTGGCGTATCATCGGGGCTAGGCTATTATTGGAATATAGACCCAGTGTTAATCCGAATACTATTTGTAATACTTGTTCTTTTTGGTGGTGGTGGGGTGCTTATTTACGTTATTCTTTGGATAGTAATACCCCAAGCAAATACCGTAGCCGAAAGGCTTGAGATGACCGGTGATCCAGTTAATGCCAAGAACATTGGTAAATCGTTTGAAGAAAAAAGACAATAGTTATTTTATACCTAACTTTTATGCTATGAATGTTGAAAATGCAAATGCGCAAATGCGCAAAGGGGTATTAGAACTATGTATCCTTTCAATCCTGTCACGTGGCGATGCCTATACAACCGATTTAATAAATAAGCTTAAAGAGGATCAGATGATAGTTGTTGAGGGTACGTTGTACCCATTGCTCACCCGTCAGAAAAATGCTGGATTGCTTAGCTACAGATGGGAAGAATCCCCTCAAGGTCCTCCGCGAAAATACTATTCGCTTACCCCTAAAGGAAAAGATTATTTGTCGGAGTTAGAGCAAGGGTGGGACAATCTAGTTGATAAAGTTAATTCAATTCGTAGTCAATCTTAATAGACAAAACGCATGAAGAAATCAATTAAAATAAGTTTAGGTGGTTTGGCGTTTAATATCGAAGAGGATGCTTATGCCATTCTTGAAGAGTATATTGAGTCGCTAAGAAAGCACTTGGGCAATACTCCTGAAGCAAAAGAGATTGTTGGCGATTTAGAGGAAAGAGCCTCGGAACTATTTACCGATTTGCTAAAAGGGACCCAAATCATTACCATTGATATGGTAAAAAGTGTTATTGAAACGCTTGGAAGACCAGAGCAGATTGCCGATGAGGGTGACGATAATGGGGAGAGTGCAAATAGTAGCGATGAGCCAAAAAACACAACAAGACGAAGGCTTTACCGTGATGGCGAGAATGCCATCATTGCAGGAGTTGCGTCGGGACTTGGAAACTATTTCAATATCGATCCTTTGGTGTTTAGAATACTTTTTGCTGCTCTGTTATTTGCCAACGGGTTAGGCTTAATTATTTATATCATTTTGTGGATTGCTGTTCCCACTGCTGAAACCACCAGACAACGGATGGAGATGAGAGGAGAAAACATCAATTTTTCAAACCTTGAAAAGAATGTAAGAGAAGAACTAAATCAAGTAAAGCAGAATATGGAAAAAAAGAATGTATCGGGGTTTTTCCAAAAACTTTTTAACGCATTGGGGCAAGTTTTCTTTGCTATTTTTAGAGTGCTCTGGGTTATTGCTAAAGTTTTTGTTGTAATATTTGCTGTATTGTTTATTAGCCTTGGAGTAATTGGCTTACTTTTTACAACCCTATCAATTTTCTTTGGCAGCCTAATTGTCTCCCTATTCCCATCTCTTGCTGGTTTAACGCTAGCTGAACTTATTGGCACCACATTCGATTTGGGCTCAACACTATGGGTAGTCATCCCAGTTTTCTTTGTGCTTATTATCCCCCTGTTAGCATTGATTTTCCTAGGCCTTAGGATGGTTTTTAGATTTAAAATACGCGATACCGTAGTATTTGTAGCGGCAGCTACAACATGGATAGTTGCTGTTACCATTTTGGCTTTTGTCCTGTTTTTTCAGGCCAGGAGTTTTTCAATACGCGAAACGGTTAAGGATAAAACTGAGTTGGTTTTGCTAGGTTCGCAAACCAGTACCATAAGGCTTATTGCAAACACTAATCTTATTGAGGGTACCGATAATTCACAAAGGCTTTTTAGCTTCGATGAGTATACAGTAGCCTATACTGGCGGAAGAGCAACATTAGTGGGCAAACCAAGTTTCTTTATTGGCAAGAGCACAAGTGAAAATTTCGAGTTGTTGGTTCTCAAAAGATCACGGGGTGTAACTAGTCAGCTTGCACGTATGAGTGCCAATGGTATAAGTTTATTATTTGAATTAAAGGATAATGTTTTAATGGTAGATCCCTTTTTTACCTTGAAACAAGGTGAGAAATGGCGAGCGCAGGATGTTGAGGTGACTCTACTTGTTCCCGAGGGCAAACAGGTTTATGTAGACAGGAGTATGGAACCTTTTTTAAGTACCGATCAGGAGTATTGCATGTGTTGGCCCGACGAGTTAGTTGGTCGAATTTGGAAGATGAGAGGCAATAGGCTAGTTGAGATAGAGTAAATATTTTTGAAAAGTTTTGCCACTCACAAAAAAGCTTTTATCTTTGCCTCGCTTTTGAAAAAAGGCAAATCAGGATTGACCTATGGTGTAATGGTAGCACAGCAGATTTTGGTTCTGTCGGTCAAGGTTCGAATCCTTGTAGGTCAACCATAAAGCCCTTGAATTATTTTCAAGGGCTTTTTTATTAGCGTTTATCTATCCAAGCATATTCTAAGATATAAATTTACGATTAGTATAGAAGGAACACCTTCTATATCGATTAGCCAAATTAAGTTTAAAATCAGTAGTTTAAACCATTGGTTGTTGCAATTTCGTCAAAACAAAAACAGAGAATTTTAAGCCTAAGCATCCAGTTTTTTAGCATTTTTATATGTTTTATTAGCTGTTTTTTAAACTAACCGTAAAAATAATACTCTATCTTCGTAGTTTGTTTACTGAACTAATTAGGTTTTATATGCTTACAATAAAACAAAGTGTTGCTATTATTGCAACTTTCATTTTTTTAAACTTCTCGATCGTGGCTCAGGAGCCTTGGTCGTTGCAGCAATGTATTGAGTATGCCCTCGATAACAATATTCAGGTTAAGCAGCAGGAACTAAATGTTAAGGTTAGCGAGAACCAACTCACACGGGCAAAGCATGCCATGTATCCAAACTTAAATGCATCGGCTAGCCAAAACTACAGTTTTGGTCGATCCACAAACTTTATTACCAACCAGAAAGAACGCAGAGATATACAGTCTTCAAGCATGTCCATTAGCTCACAGGTAACCCTCTTTAATGGCTTTCAGCTTACCAATTCAAAACGTCAAGAGGCCCTTAATCTAAAGGCAAGCATAAGCGATGTTGAAAAACTTAAGAATAATATCGCATTAAACATTGCTGCGTCATATTTACAAATACTATTCAGTGACGAGATTGTTGAATCAAGTAAAATGCAGTTAGAACTTAGTTCGTTGCAGGTTGAGCGAACCGAGAAACTTGTTAAGGCAGGAAGTTTACCTGAAGGAAATCTTATGGAAATAGAGGCTCAAATGGCATCGGATGAGTTACAGCTAGTAAGTGCCCAGAATCAGCTCGATTTGGCTTACTTAACCCTAACACAACTTCTTGACATTCGCAATACAGAGAATTTTGCAGTGCAAAAACCGCATATCGAGTCTCTCGACCAAGAGCCTGTTAGAAATCAGCCTGAAACCGTGTTTGACCAAGCTCAGTCCCTTCCCCAAATTCAAAGTGCTCAAATTAGGGTGCAAAGTGCTGAGAAAGGAGTACAAATTGCTAGAGGCGGACAAAGCCCAAGGCTATCGCTTGGCGCAAACTATGGAACTGGTGCGCAGCACTCGCTTCGCTCAAATCTACTTTTCTCGGAAGACCCTTTTCTCGATCAAATTAAAGATAATGCCAATACCAGTATTGGGGTTAGCCTATCAATACCCATTTTTAATGGTTCACAGGTAAGAACATCAATATCTAATGCTCGAATTAACCTTGAAAATACAAGGCTAAGCCTTGAGAACGAAAAGAACATCCTTTTTAAGGACATTCAGCAAGCACAAGCTGATGCATTGGCTGCATTCAAAAAATATAAAGCAACGGAGAAGAATCTAAATGCGCTTCAGGAGGCCTTTAGGTATACAGAGCAACGCTTCTCGCTTGGACTGGCGAATTCACTAGATTATACCACATCAAAAACACGCTTAGCCAAAGTTCAGGCAGAGTTGGTTAGTGCAAAATATGAGTATATTTTTAAAGTTAAGATTTTAGATTTTTACAAGGGCATTCCCCTTAGTATTTAATAATTATACAGTTATGAAATTTAAAAAACTATTGCGGTATCTTTTAATTGCTGCTGTGCTATTAATTGTTGTCGCCGTTATTGGCAAAAAGAAGGGTATGTTTGGTAAGCCCGAAACCATTGATGTTTTGGTTGAGAAACCAGCCTATCGAACCCTAATTGAGAGCATATCTGCCAATGGAAAAATTGAACCAGTAATTGAGGTAAAGATAAGCCCCGAAGTATCAGGTGAGATTATTGAACTTCCAATTAATGAGGGAGATAAGGTTGTTAAGGGTAAACTCTTATGCCGTATAAAACCCGATACTTATATTTCAATTCGCGAAAGGGCTGAGGCTGCAGTTAACTCCTCAAAAGCTCGTTTGACACAGGTACAAGCGCAACTTCTGCAATCTGAGTTAGCCTATAATCGTAGCAAAATGCTTTATGATCAGAAAGCCATATCCGAGTCGGAATATGAAAATGCAAGGACCAGTTTTCAGGTAGCAAAAGCTGATGTAAGTGCTGCCCTTTTCAATGTTAGTAGTTCAGAGGCATCGTTGAAGGAAGCAAGGGAGAATCTGGCTAAAACTACCATATATGCGCCAATGGATGGAACAATCTCCAAGCTTAGCGTAGAGCTGGGCGAGAGGGTTGTAGGAACAGCGCAAATGGCAGGAACAGAAATACTTCGTATTGCTGATTTAACCCGAATGGAAGCTCGGGTAAGCGTTAATGAGAATGATATAGTTAGGGTAAAACTTAACGATACTTCACTGATATACGTGGATGCATATCCCGATCAGAAGTTTAAGGGGTTAGTAACCCAAATAGCCAACTCGGCTAGTGTAACAGGCATTAGTACCGATCAGGTTACCACTTTTGAGGTTAGAGTTCTACTTATGGAGTTGTCGTATAAGCATTTAGTTGACGAGAGAAAACCAAATCCCTTTAGACCAGGCATGTCAGCTACTGTTGATATTCAAACTACAACTAGATATAACGTATTGACAGTACCAATTCAGGCAGTTACCACCCGTTCCGATTCATCTTCTATCTTAGCAAAAGGTAAAGTTGGGGATGAAGAGGCTTCATCAGTAAGTGAAGTTGAGGTTAAAAAGGGTGAGCAAGAGCTATTGGGCAATACCAAGTTAAAAGAGGTGTTATTTGTTGCTAAAGGCGATACAGCTTTTATGGTTTATGTTAAGTCGGGAATTCAGGACAATAGGTTTATTGAAATTACTGAGGGAATATCTGATAGCATTGAGGTTATTGTTGGTCCTTTTAGTGCTATTTCAAGACGTTTGCAAGATGGTAAACTGATTAAAAGGGTTACTCAGGATAAACTATTTCAGAAACCTTAGTATTTGCATTTGGTGGACTTTATACTCTGCATAGAAACGGGTACTAATACATGCTCAGTTGCCCTTGGACAAAATGGTAAAGTTATTGATATTGAAGAAAGTCACGATATAAATAATAACCATGCAAAAAACCTTACCCTTTTTATTGATAGCATCCTTAAAAGGCAGGGTTTAAAGGCCAAAGATTTAGGTGCTGTATGTGTTGGTAAAGGACCAGGATCATACACTGGTTTACGAATAGGTGTTTCGGTTGCCAAAGGCATTTGCTATGGCGCAGGAATACCTCTTTTGGCAGTAGGGAGCCTTCAGGCCATGGCTCAGGGTGCAAGGGATATGATTAAAAATGAGCAGGATATACCTGCTCTACTCTGTCCCATGATTGATGCCAGAAGGATGGAGGTTTATACTCAGCTGTTTTCTGTAAATGCAATTCCAATAACAGAGGTCGAAGCAAAAATTCTCAATGCCGATTCATTCAGTGATCATTTGTTGAACAATAAGATACTATTCTTTGGGGATGGCTCTGAGAAGGTAAAGGATTTGATAATTTCACCTAATGCATCGTTTCTCGATGGATTTAGCCCCTCGGCACGGTTTATGCTAGGTCTTGCAGAAAGAATGTATAATCAAAACTTATTTGAAGATGTTGCCTACTTTGAACCATTCTACCTCAAAAACTTTGTTGCAACTATTGCAAAGAACAAGGTTTTGGGTCAAAAATAACTCCTTATTAATTCCCCTTTCTGTTTTGGTATTGTTAGCACATACACCATCCCTTACCTATGGTCAAAAACGGGAAGCGTTTAGTGTGGGAGAAAAACTACAGTACTCAATCCATTATGGCATTGTACGTGGAGGAAGAGCTGTTCTTGAGGTAAGAGAGGGGAAATATAATGGGAAAACAGTAAATCACCTTTACCTTAACGGAAAAACTGTGGGGTTGCCCGATAAACTTTACAGTGTTAACGACACTTACCAAAGTTTTACCGATCCATCCACGGATTTGCCCTACATGGCCATTCGGGACATTAAGGAAGGCAATTATACCAAGTATACCGTTCAAACTTTTGATCATAAGTCTCGTTCCGATTCAACCATTGTGAATATCGCCGATACTATTAAGGTTCTGGCTCCAAAGGATTGCAATGATATTCTATCTGCATTCTATTACCTCCGAAATTATCATTTTAGTAAACCGTTAAAGAAAGGCGACATCTTACTTGTTGAAACCTATTTTGCTGATGAACTTTTTAGTTTGCGGGTAAGGTTTATGGGATACGAAACTGTAAAAACACGTCTGGGGCGCATTCATTGCCTTAAGTTTATCCCTGTTGTGATAACTGGAAGGGTATTTAAAAATAAGGACGATATGGTAGTTTGGTTTTCAAACGATAGAAATTATGTACCTATTCGAATAAAGTTTAACCTTTTTATAGGAGCTGCATATTGTGATTTGGATAAGTATAGTGGGCTTAAGTACCCATTTGAAGCACTAATAAAGTAGGAGGGTTTAGGGATAAATTGATGAACTATTTAATAAAAAGTTACCCTGCATAGTAAGGAGAATGATCAAATTATTATTTTTGCGGCGGTAATAAAAAACAATTATAAGTATTATGGCAACAACTGCAGATTTTAGAAATGGGCTGTGCATCGAATTTAACGGCAAACTATATACCGTTGTTCAGTTTCAGCATGTAAAGCCAGGAAAAGGCGCAGCATTTGTGCGATCAAAGCTAAAGAATTTAGAAACAGGTAAAGTAATTGAAAATACTTTTAATGCTGGAGTGAAAATCAATACCGTTCGTATTGAGCGTAGACCTTACCAGTTTTTGTATAAGGATGAAGTGGGTTATAACTTTATGCATCAGGAAACTTTTGAGCAAATTATGCTCAATGAGGCGCAAGTTGATAATACAGATCTTTACAAAGAGGGACAATACGTTGAAATTGTTGTACATGCCGAAACCGAAATGGTTCTTTCGTGTGAACTTCCAGCCTTTGTTGATTTGGAGGTTACCTATACTGAGCCAGGTTTAAAAGGTGATACAGCCTCATCCTCGGCACTAAAACATGCTACTCTTGAAACAGGAGCTATAATTAGCGTGCCTCTTTTTATTGAAATGGGTGATAAGATTAGAGTTGATACTCGCACGCGCGACTATTCTGAGCGTGTAAAGTAAAAACACCCTATGGTTTTTAACAAATGCCGCTTTTTTCTTAATAAAAATTAAGAAAATAGAAGTGGCATTGTTATTTTATGTAACTTGATCACTATTATTAAGGTATAATAAATTTGAAGTTCTTTAGTAACCTTACAATTTAGTATTATGTCGTTTACTTCATCAAAAAGGCTCAAATTAAGTACCTTTAAACTCAACACATTGCTTGCTATGGCACAGGCAATTAGTGGTGAGATGCGGACAGAGGATCTCATGGAGAGGTTTCGCACAATCTTAAATGACGATTTGGAGATTGACAGAATACTCTTCATTAAATTTGAAGAAAAAAAATGGGATTTACTCCTCTCAACAAATTGTCCAGAGACACTATTCGCAGAAATTGACGTTGAGCGCGATTTAATGGAGTTTACCGAGATATCGTTTGTTAGTACTGCTGAGAGCAACGTTTTGCAAGAGTTTGATATCATTATACCAGTTATACAGAATAACGCTCCTTTGGCATTTGTACTAATTGCCGATACTAAAGAGGAAGCTAAAGGCGTAAGTGCTTCTATAAAGCACCTTAACTTTGTACAAACCCTATCCATAATTATTTTTGTAGCAATTGAGAACTTGCGCTTATTCCATAAAACTTTGGAGCAGGAAGCTATGAAAAAAGAGTTGGAACTAGCATCGAAGATGCAAAATTTGCTTATCCCAAATCAGGAAACATTGCCCCAAACACGCGAGGTTAAAATATACTCATATTACCATCCCCATTCAGAAGTGGGGGGAGACTTTTTTGATGTTATTCAGCTTGAAAAAGGCGAAATAGGGTTTTGTATAGCCGATGTTTCAGGAAAGGGAATGTCTGCAGCAATTATCATGTCGAATTTTCAGGCTAATCTTAGGGCTCTTTTTACTCACGATATTACCCTTACTGGTTTAGTTGAGAAGTTGAATTTTAGGGTGCTTGCAACCGCCAAAGGCGAACGGTTTATTACTATTTTTATTGGGAGATATAATCCCATGCGTAAAACCCTAGAATACATCAATGCAGGTCATAACCCCCCCGTATTTTACGACAGAGAAACAGGTAAAATAGAACTGTTAACATTAGGTTGTGTTGGACTTGGAATGATTGAAGATATTCCGGTTATGAATGTTGGCTCTGTTAGGGTTAACTCACCATCAAAACTGATATGTTACACCGACGGTTTGGTTGAATATAGCCAGGGTGATAAAGTGGTTATGGATCAAAGCCTAATTGAGCAGAGCATTAAGGAGGATATGCCCGTTAACGAAGTTGTCGATCTTATAGTTAGTACGCGAATAGAACAGGTGGAATCCAACGAAATTGTGATATTCGATGATATATCCATTCTAGGATTCGAGTTCAATTAATTCAGCCTCAGTAATATTCCCCTGCTTTTTGTAGTGGTATTCAAGTGCTAGGATAATAGCCATCGATCCCCAAAATGGTGCCGCAATCTTGTCCATATCCAAAAAGTTATTCAAGAATGCATGCGAAATATAGGTAATAAGGCCCATTAAACAGGCAATGGTGATGTTTCGATGCTCCCGACTAATACTAGGTTTTTTTATCAGCTTAAAGCCCGATAAAAGGGCAAAAACCCAAATTGATATAAAGGCAAGAACAGAAGGTAGCCCCGCTTCCGACATAAGACCAAGATATTCGCTGTGAGCATTTCCCCAGTTACCAAAGTTTGTGCTAATAATTGTTTTGTAGTAACTCTTCTGAAATGGAGCATATACAAATTGGTAGGTACCTGGACCCCAGCCAAAAAGGGGTCTTTCAGAAAACATATCCCAAGCGGCGTCCCATCTATTTATTCTTTCAAGGTTCGATGCATCTGATTTAATGTTGTACATCGATTTAACATGCTCCGCTAAATCTCCGCTCGAGTCTGTGGTGTTCCGCTCTAATCGCCACTTAATTTCGTCCTGAAAGGTGAAGAACAATGCAGTTAAAAGAGCACTCGCAACAACTATGGTGCGCAGCTTTATCCTAAATCGAATAAAAAACCATACCATAATTGCCAGTATAAGGCTAAGCCAAGCTGCTCGTGAGTATGAAAGAATTAATGCTAAGATGAAAAAAACTGTAAAGATCCATCCCAAAATTTTTGGGATACCCCTTTTTGCATTAAATGCAATTGCACCAATGAGCGGAACTGCAAAAGCTATTGCAGCACCATAGGATGTGTGATCGATAAAGAATGGAGCCGATGAGTTATATGCCGAGCGGTGGCTTAACAACCCAACTGCCGATTGCTTTGCAATAGAGAAAATGGCAACAATGCCTAACCCTGCAATAAACAGTGAGAGAAATAAATTGATATTCTTAGTATTCTGTTTGAAAAGAAAATATCCGAGATAAAAGAAAATGCCAATGAACCAAAACCGAACAAGGAAATATTTTAGCGACACAATGGGCATTTCGCTTGGTACAACGCTAATTAGTAGCCAACCTAAGTAGAATAGCATCGAAATAAAAACAGGATGTTTTAATAGTTCCTTCTGAAAGTAATTCTCTTTAAGCGATTTAAGAATAATCATTAGCAATAAGAAAACTAGCATGGGTTCAGTTGGGAACCAAAAATCAAACGAAAGTCCCGGGACTATTCTACGAAGAGAAACAGACAGAGGGACAAGAAATGCAAGGCCATAAAAAAGTTTTTCTGGAGCAAAAAATACCCACATACCCACCAGGAGCAAAACAGGTATTAGGCTAAGAATAATCGATTGCTGATAGGTATAGAAAGAGTTTACAGCAATAAACAATAGGCTTAAAATAGCTACCAGTAATATATCATATTTACTTTTCACTTTCCTCAGAAGGGTATATTGATGTTCTGAAAAAATCAACTAAAATCATAAGAAATACTGCAAAGAAAAAGGCAGATAGTGTTGAAACGATAATGATGGTCAACTTTTTGGGTTTAGCCTTTTTATCGGCAGGCGTTGCCCAGTCAATTACAAAATGAGAAGGGATGGAACTCTCAACCTCTAATTCAAGGAGGTGCCTACTCTCTTGCATATCAGCAATTTGTTTTGATTTATTCGTAATATCTTGGTCGAGACGCGTATAATCACTTCCATATTTTGAAATGTGATCAATGTAACCCTTAACCCTGTTGGCTCCGACAGTGTTTCCAGAGGCTATTGCCTCAACATAAATTTTGGTTGCTTCTTTTGCTTGATAAGGCAAATACAGAACCCCTTTCGACATGACAAACGATAGGCTATCGCAAAGTATAGAGTATTCGGCAAGTACTTCGTTGTACCGTATATTTAATGCCTCAAGTGCTTTTACAGATACTTCTCTTTTTGTTTTCCGCATTAGGCTGTCGGCATATACAACAATAGTGTTGGCAATACTAGCTGCCTTCCCTGGATTGGCATCAAATACAGTAATCTTTACCGTCCGATATTGCGATCGGCTAAACGAAACGTTAGAGGAGAACTCCTTGTTAATGTTAAACCAAGCATAGTTTGAATTGGGATCAATATAGTAATGCTCAAAAAGGTTCTCCTTTTCAATAACCGTACGTCTTAGGCTTTCCGATGAAAGCACTTGAAGCAGGTGCTCCACATCCTTGTCTTCACCAAAAACTGTAATTCCATCCGATCTGGTTGGCACAAAAACATCTTTTGATGCCTGTGATGCAGATCCAGGGATAAGGATAGCCGTTGATTGGAACATGGGGGTTATTAAGAAAGCAATAACTGTAGATGCAACAAATGCAACAAGAGTAATTGCTGTAAGTATAAACTTACGTTTCCAGATTGTTTGAACCAAATTGGTTCCGTTTAGGTTAAAGTCGGTTTGTTGTTTGTTTTCCATGACTTGGATTATTTTGCTAATCAACCTTAATTAGGTAGTAGTTTTTTTTCCCTTTTTGAATTAGGATGTACTTGTTGTTAATTAGTTGCGATTTGTCAATTATTACTTCAGCATCATTTACTTTTTCTTTGTTAAGGCTAACTCCTCCACCCTTAACAGTTCTTCTTAACTCTCCTTTCGAAGGGAATATTTCGGTTTTTTCTGCAGCCAAATCGGCAAACGAAATCCCATTCTCGAGCACTGCCATTGGAACATTAAACATGGGGACACCTTCAAAAACGGAAAGGAATGTGTTTTCGTCTATTTTATGAAGAATATCTGAAGTTGATTTTCCAAAAAGGATTTCCGATGCTTCAACTGCTGAATTATAATCCTCCTCGGAGTGAACCATTATGGTTAGCTCTTTTGCTAGGGTTTTCTGTATTTTACGCTCATGAGCAGCCAGTTTATGCTCTGCAATAAGATTATCAATAGTCTCTTTATCAAGAAGGGTAAAAATCTTGGTGTACTTTTCAGCATCCTCGTCGGAGGTGTTTAGCCAAAATTGGTAAAACTTGTAGGGTGAGGTTAAATTGCGATCAAGCCATACATTGCCCTCTTCGGTTTTACCAAATTTTCCGCCATCGGCTTTGGTAATTAATGGGCATGTAAGGGCAAAGGCCTCGCCACCAAGTTTACGCCTAATGAGTTCGGTTCCGGTAACGATATTGCCCCATTGGTCGGATCCCCCCATTTGAAGTTTACATCCGTTATGTTCGTATAGATGAAGAAAATCGGTACCCTGAACCAGCTGGTAAGTAAATTCGGTAAATGATAGTCCTGAACCTGACTCACCGCTAATTCTCTTTTTTACAGAGTCTTTGCTCATCATGTAGTTTACGGTGATGTGCTTGCCGATATCGCGGATAAAATCGAGGAATGAGAACTCCTTCATCCAATCGTAGTTGTTTACCATTATTGCCGCATTGGCTGCATCCGATTCGAAATCGAGGAAACGGGCAAGTTGCTCTTTTAGGCACTCTTGGTTATGTCTCAGGGTTTGCTCGTCGAGCAAGTTTCGCTCTTGCGATTTGCCTGAAGGGTCGCCTATCATGCCCGTAGCGCCACCAACCAAAACGATTGGCTTATGCCCACATCGTTGAAAATGTTTAAGCATCATAACCGATACTAGGTGTCCAATGTGAAGCGAGTCGGCAGTTGGGTCGATTCCTACGTATGCACTGGTCATCTCCTTTAGGAGTTGTTCCTCAGTTCCAGGCATCATATCGTGAATCATGCCACGCCATTCGAGCTCTTTAACGAAATTCATATTCAGAAAATTTTGGCAAAGATAAGGAAATAGAAATAATGATTAGTTGAGTTGATGCTTGTTCTTTAAATACTCATTGATAATTTAAGTTTAATAATGGTTTTGAGTTTAATTCTGTTCTTCATGTTTTCTATTTATCGAGAGCATACATGTGCATCTTACAAATAACTGTAATGGCCTAACTAACGAGTCTAGTTTTTCCTTTTAAGGATTTATTAGTTCTAAAATGGTGCGTTAAATCACTGCTTGGCACGTTCTTTGCTTTTGTTTTTTGTATAAACTAAAAAAACACACCTATGAAAACCATTACAACTTTAATTCTGTTTATTGCAATTGCCATTGGTTCATATGGCCAAAACTCTACTATTGCCTATTATGATTGGTCAAATCCGAAAGTTTTTATAATGAGTCCTAGCCCAAAGGTAACAGGTTATGGATATTATAGTGACTCTTTGTCGAAAGTGTACGAAGGAAAAACTTTTTACGTACACAATGATGAATACTATGTTATTGAAAGTTGGGCAGATTATTACTTGTGGTTTACAAAAAAATATTCACATCTATTTACAGGACCTGCAGAGTATGAATACTTCTACTTGGCGGACGATGATTTTGGGATGGCCTCTTATATTGCAAGTAATAAGTACGAGGGTAAATTCTATCCATCTAGTATTTTAGTTGATTTCAAGGATGCTAAGATTGAAAGAAACAGATTGAGTAGTAATAAGCGCTTTGTTGAAACTAATAAGGAAAAAGCCCTGTTAGACAAAGAGCTAAATCAACCTAAGAACAAAAAAGATTTTATCGAAAGGGAAATTATGCATCCAACAAATGAACGTGTTTTTAATGAATCAAATTATTCCAAGAAAATTAATCGCTCTGATCAAGAAAGTCATCCTAAGCAAATGAATATAGAAAAAGATAAATCAAAAATCAATAATGATTCTAAGGAAAGGGTTCTTGAAAAGAGATAATAAATAAGATTAATTTTTAAGTAGAGGCTGTCTTGTAATTTACAGATAGCCTCTTTTAATTTGTTGTTGATGTTTTTCTTAAAGACTTTCTGATGTTGTTTTAAATGTATCCTCAATGGTGTTCTTTATCTCATCAAAATTTAGGTACGGATAAATTGAGGGTACTATCCTCTTTATTGGATTGTAAAGGAATGATTTTTGCCCAAAATCGTCGGGTATAATTTTTACCTTATCGCTTATTTTTTCTAGCAACAGCAGGATTACGCTAAAAATTAGCGCCATTTTTAGTATCCCCAAAATAATACCCAGCAACTTGTTAACTATACCCAAAAGGGCTATGTTAACAATGCCCTCAACTAAAATCCCAATAAAATGAACGGCTACCACAAGTGCAGCAAATGTGATGGCAAAAGCAATTAACGGAAGATATTTAGTAGTAATTGAGAAGTGCTCTGTAAGCAAACCAGCAGTATAATCAGAAAAATGGATTGCACCCCATATACCAAGAATTAATCCCACAAGCCCAGCAGCCTGAACAATAAAGCCTTTGCGAAATCCTTTAAAACCTGCATAGGCAAAAAAGGCTAACAGAATAATATCGAGTATGCTCATAATAACTCTAGAATTAATTCTTACGGGTGATTATATAGTCGACTAAATTATTTAGTGATTCTTTGTATGGTGAATTGGGGTATGTTTCGAGTATACTTCGCGACTCCTGAGCATAAAAGAACATCTTTTCTGAAGCATACTCAACTCCTCCATTGGTCTTGGTGAATTGGATTACCTCCTCAACAGCCTTTGCGCTGTGTTTGCTTTTGCGAAGTAGCGAACGAATTTTTGCTTGTTCTGCTCTGCTTACCTTGCTGAGTGCGTATATTATTGGAAGGGTAAGCTTGTTCTCTTTTATATCATTCCCTGTTGGTTTGCCAATTATGCCTTGTGGCTCGTAATCGAATATGTCATCCTTAATTTGAAAGGCAATACCCAAATTCTCACCAAATTTGTACATCTTATCCAACTGCTCTGCTGATGCTTTTGCTGCTTGAGCACCATTTATTGCACATGAGGCAATTAGCGTTGCTGTTTTTTTTCTGATAATCTCAAAGTACACATCCTCATCTATATGCATTTTGCGCGAACGCTCAATTTGCATAAGTTCCCCCTCGCTCATCTCTTTAACTGCCTTACTCATGTGTTTCAGCAACTCAAACTCATCGTTTTCAACTGCAACAAGCAAACCTTTTGAGAGTAAGAAATCGCCAACCAACACCGCAATTTTAGAGCGCCAAAGGGCATTGATAGAAAACGATCCTCTCCGTTCATAGGCTTCGTCAACCACATCGTCGTGAATTAGGGTTGCCGTATGCAGTAGCTCAATCATCGATGCAGCAACATAGGTTGATTGCGTTATTCCACCATTTAGTGCCGAAGTTAGAAATACGATCAAAGGGCGTATTTGCTTACCCTTTCGCCTGTATATGTAGTTTGTAATAATTCCAAGAAGTGGCACTTTACTCTTCATAACGCTACTGAAGTAGTCGTCAAACTTCTTCATTTCTTCGGCTACGGGTTTTTTAATGCTATTGGGGTTTAACACGAATTTTTTGTTTTAGAGTTATAGTCTTTTACAAATTAACTGTATTTTTTTGTTAAAGTTCATTTTAAACTTTCCCAAGTTTACTAAAACCAAAATTTGAAATTCAATTATTTCATACTAGTTGTTCATTCATTTCAACCAAAATGTTTTAATAATTAACCAAGCTATAAAAGTATTTATATATTTGTATCTTATCAATATGTTAGAATAATGGGTAAGGTAAAAGATATTAAGGTTGAAAGTTTGGAACATGCGGCCGGAATGCTTAAGGCAATGGCGCATCCTATGCGCATTGCAATTCTTAATTTTTTAGAGGATGGTACTAGAATGACTGTAACGGAGATACATGAAAGGCTTAAAATAGAGCAGTCAACCACATCGCATCACTTGGGAATACTTAAGGATAAAGGGGTACTTTCTTCAAAGCGAGAGGGAAAGAACACCTTCTACTTTTTAAAAAATGATAATCTTTCCAAGATAATGGAATGCATTAACAAGTGCACTCCCTAAGGCAATTATCTTTTTAAAATTCATTTTGGTTTTTCCTTGGCCTTTGCAGTAAGTTTTTCTGCAATTCTTGCTGATTTATAAACTGACTTCACTTATGGCAAAAATACGTTTAACTAAGGAGTTTACTTTTGAAATGGCCCATGTGCTTGAAGGGTACGATGGGCCCTGTGAGAATATTCACGGTCACTCGTATAGATTAGAGGTTACGGTTATTGGTACGCCTGTTGCCGATAGGGCAAACCCTAAATGCGGCATGGTTATGGACTTTGGCCAACTCAAGAGAATTGTTAAATGTGAGGTGGTTGATAGGTTTGATCATGTGCTCATGGTAAATAGCGATAGCAAGCTGTTTAGGCTAAAAGAAGAGATACCACTTGCAAAAATGTTTCCCGTTGATTTTCAGCCGACCTGTGAAAATCTTCTTATTCACATTGCCCAATTAATCTCTGAGCAGCTTCCCAAGGAGGTAAGTTTGCACCATCTTAAACTTCATGAAACAGCCACCAGTTATGCAGAGTGGTTTGCCTCTGATAACTAGAAAAATTTAAAGACGGCATATTCTACCAATGCTTTGGTCAGTAACTACCCTTCACAAAATTTTATTTCTTACTTTTGAAATCGCATTACCTGATTGGTTTTGCGTGTATGTTCTATTTTGCTAACCCTCGAAATACCCCATAGTTATGCCTAAAAAACTTCTGGTTCTCGATGCCTACGCCCTGATATACCGCGCCTATTTTGCCTTTATTAGTCGTCCAATTATGACAAGCAAAGGACAAAATACCTCAGCCATTTTTGGATTTACTAAATCGCTTTTCGATGCACTTAAGCGGTTCGACCCCACCCATATTGCAGTTGCCTTTGATATATCGGGCAAGACCTTTCGTAACGATTTATATCCCGAGTACAAGGCTAACCGTCAGGAAACTCCAGAGGATATTCGTTCGGCTGTGCCAATTATTAAGGAAATTATCCGGGCTATGAATATTACCATTCTCGAAAAGCAGGGTTACGAAGCCGACGATATTGTGGGAACGCTTGCTAAAAGAGCAGAACCACTTGGTTTTGAGGTTATGATGATGACGCCCGATAAGGATTACGGTCAGCTACTTACCAGCAAAGTGGTAATGGTAAAACCCTCGCGCAGTGGTGCTGATATTGAAACGGTAACAGCAGAAGACTTGTGCAAAAAGTATGGCATTGAAAACCCCATGCAGTTTAAGGATATACTTGCTCTTTGGGGTGATGCATCCGATAATATACCAGGCGTCCCAGGGATTGGAGAGAAAACGGCTACAAAACTCATTTCACAGTACGGATCCATTGAAGAGATTTACAAGAATATCGACCAGCTATCGAAGGGACAGCAGGAAAAGTTGCTCGAGAATCGTGAGCAGCTTGATTTGGCTCGTATTCTGGTGGAAATAAAACTGGATGTACCCGTTGATATTGATTTTGATAAACTGGCACGTGCTCAACCAAACGCGGAAGAGTTGAAAAAACTGTTTGAGGAGTTGGAGTTTCGCTCGTTAAGTCGCGATATTTTTGGCGAAGCCCAACCTCAAAACAAGCCCAAGCCCATACAAACATCGCTTTTTGGCGATGATGATTTCCCTCAAGCCCTTAATGTGCTCTCTTTAAAAACCATCGACGATGTTAAACACGATTACCGATTGGTTAACACCGATAAGGAAATTGATGAGTTGGTGAGAATGCTTTCGGCAGCAAATGAGTTCTGTTTTGATACTGAGACCACAGGCCTTGAGCATCATACATCGAAACTGGTGGGCATCTCATTTTCAGTTGAACCGCATACGGCTTGGTATGTTCCCATTCCTGCCGAGGACAGTAAGGCCAATGAGATTTTAAACCGTTTTAAACCTCTTTTTGAGGATGAAAGCATTGCCAAGATAGGTCAGAACATTAAGTTCGATTTACTGATGCTTAAATACTATGGAATTGAGCTGCGGGGCAAACTTAACGATACCATGCTAGGGCATTATCTACTTGAGCCCGATATGCGGCACAACCTTAATATCCTTTCCGAAAATATTTTAGGTTATAAACCCATTGACATTGAGGAACTAATTGGTAAGAAAGGTATAAGGCAGCTGAATATGCGCAATATCGATCCAAAAAAAGCGGCCATTTATGCTGGCGAGGATTCTGATCTTACTTTACAGTTAAAAAAGATTTTATGGGAAAGACTGGAGAAGGAAAATCTTACAAAACTATACTACACCCTTGAGGAGCCCCTAATTAAGGTGCTTGCACAAATTGAGTACGCAGGGGTTACCATTGACACACAGGCGCTAAACGATTATGCCGTTGAGCTAAATAAAGAACTCCTGCAGCTCGATCAAGATATAAAGGAAATGGCGGGTATGCCCGATCTCAACGTTTCCTCGCCAAAGCAGTTGGGAGAGGCGCTATTCGAGCGAATGAAGATTGCAACCGACGCTAAACGTACTAAAACAAAGCAATACTCTACAGGCGAGGAGGAGCTGATAAAATACGCCGATAAGCATCCCATTGTCCCCAAAATTCTCGATTTCCGCTCGGTAAAAAAACTTTTATCAACCTACGTTGAGGTACTGCCAACCCTAATCAATACGAAAACGGGTAGAATTCACGCCTCATTTAATCAGGCGGTGGCTTCAACGGGTAGGCTTAGCTCCAATAATCCTAACCTACAAAATATCCCAATTCGCGAGGAGCGCGGTAGGGAAATTCGGAAGGCCTTTATTCCCTCGGGCGATGATCATATCATACTCTCGGCCGACTACTCGCAAATTGAGCTGCGCCTAATGGCGCATGTTAGCCAAGACCCATCAATGCTTGAGGCATTTCAAAACGGAGAGGATATTCACGCTGCCACAGCATCAAAAATATTTAAAGTGGCGCTTGAGGATGTTACCCGCGAACAACGAAACCGAGCCAAAACAGCTAACTTTGGAATGATTTACGGAATTTCAGCCTTTGGACTTTCTCAGCGTTTGTCCATTAGTCGAACCGAGGCCAAAGACCTAATTGACGGCTATTTTGATACCTACAAAGGCGTTAAGGCCTATATGGATAAATGCATTGAGCAGGCCCGCGAGAAGGGCTATGTTGAAACCATATATGGGCGTAAGCGATACCTGCCCGATATTAACTCGAACAACCAAATCGTACGCGGACTGGCCGAGCGAAACGCCATAAATGCGCCTATCCAAGGTTCAGCGGCCGATGTAATAAAGGCAGCCATGATTGCCATTAACAAGCAGATGACCGAGAAAGGGCTAAAAAGTCAGATGATAATTCAGGTACACGACGAATTGAACTTTGATGTTTACAAGCCCGAACTCGACACCATGAAAGCAATTGTTAAGGATTGCATGGAGAATATTATAAAACTCTCGGTGCCCCTCGAGGTTGATATGGGAGTTGGTCAAAACTGGTTGGAGGCGCATTAGTGGGTTTAGGGATTGAAAACAAATCTAACCTCAGCCAATAAAAATAAAAATATTGCACGCTAATTGTAAAATATTCTAATAAGCAAACATCTATGAACAAGTATTTAATATTACTTACTGGCTTACTAATATTTTCCACATGCCTCAAAAGCCAAGAAAAAATAAAACTTTTCTACAATTCAGATTGGAAAATCACGAAGGAAGATAAAGCAACTTATTACCGTGAATCTGAATATAATTTAAACAATTTTAAATTAGATGGAAAAGTTAGCGACTATTCTTTATTGGGTAATCTACTTATGGAAGGGAGTTACCTAAATGGGAAAAGAAATGGAGCATTCACTTTCTATTATAGTAATGGGGAAATCAAAAATAAAGGTCAATATAAAAATAATCGAAGAGACGGGAAATGGGAATTTTATTATAACAATGGGCAGCTAAAGCAAGTTGTTTTATTTAAAGGTAGAGATACCATTGACTTTAAAATGTATGATCCTTTTACAGTGCTTGAATATTACAATAGGGAAGGGAATCAACTTCTAAAAAATGGAACAGGAACCTGGATAAATGATTCTATTCAAGCTGGCATGTTTGACACAGAAAGTTTAAAAACACTTAAAGGTCAGTTTAAGGATAGTTTAAAACATGGGAAGTGGGACTTAATTAGAGTTGATGATAATAAATTAATGCATAGCGAACATTTTAAAAAAGGAGAATTCATAGGTGCTGAGATTTATAATGCTAAAGGCAAATATTATGGAATTACGTCAAGCGAAATAATAGATAAAATGCCAGACGAAAATAACACAAAGCTTGCATGCACTGAAAAATTCGCATTGGATACCACAGTATTTCCCAAAGAGCTGTTATTTTCAGATATAGAAACAATTTTCAAGGCTGTAACAGGAAAAGAACATAAAATACAAAATAGAGTAGCAGGATATATTTATGGCGATTATAACTTATTAGAATTTTTAGCAAAAAACACCAATTATCCAATAAGTGCTTTTGAAAAAAAGATCACAGGCAAGGTGTATGTTGGAGTTGTTATTGACTCATTGGGAAATACCAAAGACGTAAAATTAGTTAAAGGTGTACATGAAGACTTAGACAACGAAGCACAAAGAGTTGTTCGTTTGGTAAAAAACTGGATGCCAGCACTACGTGATGGTAAAGCCGTTGAATCAACTATTACAATTCCCGTCAATTTCCAGCTGATTAAATAAAAACACTGCATAACAATGAAAAATATTATAGCAATTGGGATAGGTAGTTTTATTGGAGCAGTTTTAAGATATTTACTTACCCAATTTATCCAATCGAAACTTCTTTCGACATTTCCATTCGGCACCTTAACTGTAAACATTGTTGGATGTTTACTTATTGGATTAGTTTTTGGAGTGAGTGCGAAGGTAAACTTGAGCCAAGAATGGAGACTGTTCCCTGCAACAGGACTTCTTGGTGGCTTTACAACTTTTTCGGCTTTTTCATACGAGACAATTAATCTGCTTCGTGATGGGCAATTTTGGTATGCATCAACTTACGTTGTTTCAAGTGTTGTAGTTGGGCTTGTTGCAACATTTATTGGTATTACAATCATTAAATATATTTGAGATGCCTTAAGTAATCGAAATTTTGGCTATTGTAAACAAAATAAAAAAGTTCACTAGGGTAGTTGAGCATTAATTTGAATAAAAATGGATAAAGAAAATATTCAACAAAAAGAACAGCCCAACAATCCGTTGCACGGGGTGAAACTGGTAACTATACTAGAGGTACTAGTAGAGAAGTATGGTTGGGATGGATTATCAATGAAAATTAATATAAATTGTTTTAAGGTTAACCCTTCAATAAAATCCAGCCTAACGTTTTTAAGAAAAACACAATGGGCAAGAGATAAGGTTGAGCAGCTTTATCTTGATTTAGAGAAAAGAAAGAGGTAAAACAGGCTACATCAAAATGCAACTCAGTCTGATGTTAGATATTAAAACAAATAGAACATTGCTGAATGTCAAGAACTACTATAGATCAAAAAGAAAATACCGACGATAAATTAACAGCCTCGTTTCTCAATAAGTTTGAAATTACTGCACTTAATTCTATGCAGGAAGAGGCAGGTAAAACCATACAATCGGGAGCGGATGTGGTATTGCTTTCACCCACAGGAACGGGTAAAACTCTAGCCTTTCTATTGCCTTTAATGGGAACACTTGATATTAACTGTTCAGAGATTCAGATTCTTATACTTGTTCCCACACGTGAATTAGCCCAACAGATTGAACAGGTAACCCGAAAAATGGGATCGGGATTTAAGGTGAATGCCGTATATGGTGGACGTGCTGGCACGCTGGATAAGATTGATTTAAAACATCGGCCTGCAATTCTTATTGGCACACCCGGGCGAATAGCCGATAGGTTTAGGCGGGATAAGTTTTCATTGGAATATATTAACACCCTTATTCTCGACGAATTTGATAAATCACTAGAAATTGGGTTTGAAAAAGAGATGGCCGAGATTGTTGAGACTCTTCCCAATGTTCAGCAAAGGATTTTAACCTCAGCTACCAGCGATGCTGAAATACCGGAATTTGTAGGATTGCAAAATCCCGTTTTCATTAACTACCTTCAGGAAGGGACCTCCCAACTAACTATAAAAATAATTTTTTCGCCCGAGAAGGATAAGCTGAAAACTTTGGAAAAAGCACTTGCTTTTATTGGTCACCAACCGGGAATTATTTTTTGTAATTTCAAGGAAGCGTTAGAACGGGTAAGTGATTTTTTAACAGAGAAACATATTCAGCATGAGTGCTTTCATGGAAGTATGGAACAGGTTGAACGGGAGCGAGCGCTAATTAAGTTTAGAAATGGTACAAATCAGCTCCTTCTGGCAACCGATTTGGCTGCTCGTGGACTTGATATCCCTGAAATAAAATTTATTCTTCATTATCACCTTCCGCCACGTAGCAAGGAATTTACCCACAGAAACGGCAGGGCTGCACGCATGAACCGCGATGGCATTGCCTATATTCTGCAATGGGAAGAAGAGCAACTACCCGATTTTATTCAGGAAATTGCGCCAGAAGCCTTAAATATTGAAGACCAAAAAAAAGTAAAACTTCCACAACCAGTGAAATGGAAAACCTTGTATATTTCAGGGGGCAGGCGAGATAAGATATCAAAGGGAGATATTGCTGGTTTATTTCTTAAGCAGGGTCAGGTTCAAAAAGATCAACTAGGTGTTATTGAACTCAAACAGGATTGTACGTATGCTGGTGTACACGCCGAAATAGCCGAAATGCTTGTGGATAAAACCAATAATAGCAAGCTTAAAAACAAGAAGGTTAGAATTAGTATTATTTAATAAATTACTGAAAATCAAAACAATAATGGGTGATGAAAATCGGTTAAGTTGCACTTGCTGTTATACCGAAAATTAATGACCTATACCTATATCGTTTCCGAAGCAAACTAAATAGCTCTAAATAAAATCCATGTCCGCAGAAAAACAAATAAAAACAAACCTACATCCTCGAAATAAAAACCGAGAACAATATGATTTAAGTGCTTTAATAAGCGTTAATTCGGAATTAACAAATTATATAAAACCCAATAAATATGGGGCAAATTCGGTTGATTTTTCAAATCCCATCGCTGTAAAAATTCTAAATAAATCATTACTGAGTTATTACTATAAAATAGAATATTGGGAGTTCTCCGATGAGAATTTATGCCCCCCAATACCTGGCCGAGCAGATTACATTCACCATATGGCCGATTTACTTAGTGAGAATAATTTTGGGGTAATTCCAATTGGCAATAAAATTACATGCCTTGATATTGGGGTAGGGGCTAGTTGCATTTACCCTATTATTGGCGTTACAGAATATAATTGGAAATTTATTGGCTCCGACATCGACCCAAAATCCATTGAGGCGGCTAGCAATATTGTTGATCGCAATTCATCACTTAAAAACAAAGTTGAATGTAGATTGCAAACAAATCCGAAAGATGTTTTTTACGGAATAATAGGGAGAGAAGATAAAATTGATTTATCGATATGTAATCCTCCGTTTCATTCCTCTGCTGAAGATGCTCATAAGGGGACAAAAAGAAAAGTTAAGAATCTATCGGGGAAAGCGGAATTTAATCCAACACTTAATTTTGCAGGGATTAGTAATGAACTTTATTATGATGGCGGGGAATATAAGTTTATTCAAAATATGGTTAGAGAGAGCAAAAAGTTTGGCAAAAATTGTTTGTGGTTCTCAACCTTAGTGTCAAAACAATCTAATTTAAAGAGAATATACAAATTATTAGCAGATTCTGAAACCATTCAAACCAAGACCAAACCCATGGGCACCGGGAATAAGTCTACTCGAATTGTGGCCTGGACATTTCTTTCTAAAGAGGAGAGAAAAGAATGGGCAAAAACAAGATGGGGAGGCGCTTGATTTATCTAATATGGTTGTCCGTTATGATACCTAAAAGGCCATGCGTCATTGCGAAACACTCGTACTTTGAGTGTTGAAGCAATCTTTATTAAGATGATTAACAAGAGATTGCTTCGTCACAAAAAACGCTCCTCGCAATGACGTAACACATTTTTATATTATTCAGGTATGTTTAAGGATAATCATATTAACTAATCCTCCAAAATTTCGATTTACATTTTATCCCCTACTAAAAAAAGTGTAGGTTTATAAAAAATTTATCATGGTAAATCTTCGTCGGCCAAGTAAATACACACGGAATACAGGTTTTAGCACAAAATACTTTTCTTTGCTTCTTGCAGCAACTATGGCATTAATACTTTGGGGCTACCAAAAAATTTACTATCAAAAGGCTTCTTTTCTGCTTTTAGTATTGGCTATTGTTATGGGGGTATTGGCCTTTGGAATAGCTATTTACCACATTATTGCAATTTGGCGGAAAAGCAAAAAGAGTAATCAATAAAGGTTTGTTGTGCTTTCCCCATATCCTGTTGTTTTTAGGCGATATTCTTCTGCTGGACGTTCATTTAGTTCAGTATGCGAATAGAGTAGGTGACAAATGCATTCATCATACTTCGCAACGATAAAACGATGGTTTAGTTTTTACACTCTTTCAATTTTGAATACTACACGGGTGCAAAAATTCCACCAATTCCATTCTAACCAAAATTCCTTTTATTGCATTGATTTTTTGTAATATTGTAGGATATGCAGTATTTACAATACGTTGAAATCTAGTTTTTTGAATTATAATATCACTAAGATGAAATTTGTAGGAGCACATGTTAGCGCAGCTGGTGGTGTTGAGAATGCACCCATTAATGCGCATGAGATTGGGGCTAAGGCTTTTGCCCTTTTTACAAAAAATCAACGGCAATGGATATCAGCCCCGCTAACCGATCAGAGTATCAAAAGGTTTAAGGAGAATTGTCTAAAGCATGGTTACAAGCCCGAGCATATTCTACCTCACGATAGCTACTTGATAAACCTAGGTCATCCCGAGGAGGATGCCCTTAAAAAATCGAGAGATGCATTTATCGATGAGATAATGCGATGTGAACAATTGGGCTTAGATAGGCTCAATTTCCATCCGGGGAGTTCATTGGGCAAAGTGAGCGACGAGCAATGCCTTAAAACTATTGCCGAAAGCGTTAACATTGCATTGCGCCAGACAAGAGGAGTTATCGCTGTAATTGAAAATACATCGGGGCAAGGGAGTAATTTGGGCTATATGTTTGAGCACTTAGCTGCTATTATTGATGGGGTAGAGGATAAATCGCGTGTGGGCGTTTGCATAGATACATGCCATGCTTTTACAGCAGGCTACGATATTAAAACGGCTAACGGATATCAAAAAACCTGGGAGGATTTTGATAGGATAGTGGGGTTTAAATACCTAAAGGGCATGCACTTAAACGACAGTAAAAAAGAGTTGGGTAGCCGAGTTGATAGGCACGATAGCATTGGCGAGGGGTTTATAGGCATTGAGGCTTTTGAGCGGATAATGAATGATAATCGTTTTGATGGAATTCCGCTAATTCTCGAAACAACAGATCCGGTTATCTGGGCTAAAGAGATTAAAATGCTCTATGCCATGCAAAAGTAGAGCGTATAAAAAGCGGCTCATGAGCCGCTTTTTTTTAATAGTTATACCAACTATCCTCTTACAGCAATAGCAATTATTTTTTCTATGTTGCCCTTTTTATCAAGCACAGGCGAGTATGTTTCATTAAGGGTAAGCCTTGCTCCGCCTATGGTTCCTTTAAAAACCCGTTGACGAATTATACCCTTGCGTAAATCGTCCCAGAATTGTTGGTAACTGGCATCGTCGTCAGATTTTGTTCTGAAGAATTCCTCATGATGCTTGCCTGTAATCTCAGCGGCCAATTTACCCAGCACTGCTTTAAGCGGATCGTTTATTCTGAGAATAATCCCATCCGTTGAGTACTCCACAAGGAATGTGGTTGAATCGATTGCCTTAACAATGGCTTGATACTCTCCCTCGTGCGAAGTTGTCTGGCTCTTAAGTTTCTCTGCCTCATCGGCAAGTTTTTGGGCTTTTAGCTCAGCCATTTTAAGGTCGGTAATTATTTTGCTAATACCCCATGTACCAACCACTTCTCCCTTTGTATCAATTAACGGCATTTTTGTGGTTGACACCCACTGCTCTCTGCCATCCTCAAACTTTTCGTGTACAACTTTATCTACAATAGGTGTTTTGTTCCTCATTATCTCTTGCTCCTCAATAAAAAACTTCTCAGCGTTTTCTTTAGCATGAAAATCAAAATCAGATTTTCCAACCAGTTCTTCGGGCGAGTCAGCATTGAATAACTTAACCATCGATTTACTAATTTGGATAAAATGGCTGTTTTCATTCTTAAAGTAGATGTAGTCGGGGATGTTCTCCATTAGCGCATTTAGTAGGGTAATCTCTCGTTGTAACTCATCTTGAATTTGTTCCTGCTCAGCGCGCTTGCGCTCCATTTCTTCCTGTGTTGCCTGAAGTTCCTCCATGTTCTGGCGCATCTCCTCTTCTTGGGCAAGCATCTCCTCTGCCTGCTGTTGCGATTTGGCTAGTAGTTCAGTTGTGCGAATATTTATTTTTGTGCTAGAAAGGGTAGCGGCAATGCTCTCGGCAAGTTTTTCAATAAATTCAACTTCAAACTTTTCATAAACCCTAAACGATGCAATTTCAATTACGCCCAAAACCTCATCGTTATTTTTTAGGGGAACGAGCATTAGGCAACGCGGACGATTCTTGCCCAAACCGCTGCTTATCTTAATGTATGTTTCGGGCACGTCGGTCATGAAAATAGTTTTACCCTCCTTAAAGCACCGGCCAACCAATCCCTCCCCAATTTCAATGGTTTTTTCAAGATACTTTCTGCGATCGAATGCATAGCAAGCCGTCATTTCAAGCAATGGATGCTCTGTATCATTGTCGTTAATTACAAAAACTCCGCCTTGGTTCGAATTTGTGTAATCAACAAGATTTTTGATTGTGTTGAACGATAATTCGTTGAGGTTGTCATTGTTCTGACGAAGAATATCACCAAATGTGGCTATCCCTTTAGTTGCCCAGTTTTGTTTTTCTTCCTCGGCTTTACGCTCAATCTCAACTTCTTTTGCCTTTTTAAGGCTTTTTTGCATCTCAATAAGCGATATGCCAAGTTGATCCTTGTCGCCTAAAAGATTGTATTCCGCATCAAGGTTTCCTTTGCCAATTTCAGAGGCGAATTTTTCGGTTAGGTTTAGGCCCTCTATTAGTTTGTTAACCGAACTGGCCATCTCCCCAATCTCATCGGCACTCGTAATTGATAATTTTTTGCCTTGATCAATATCCCCTTTGGCCATATTGGTTAGCACCTTGGTAGTTTGGCGAATGGGGTTAGTGATTGATTTTGCGACATAGAAAATTACTAAGGAAAGAACTATTATGCCGATAAAGGCGACAAAAATCCCGCTTAGAAGTGAATTTCGAGCTTCAAGGGTAATTGCGCTGTAGGGTATTGATATTCCGACAGCCCAATGTGTTGATGAGTTACCAACTTTAATGGGAGCAATTATATAAAGAAAGTGGTCGCCATTCTCATGCCAATCGAAGCTGTAGGAACTTCCGCGCTCAACTTTATGCACAATGCTGTGTTGCATTTCAATTTCGGGGTAAACCACTTGAAATGCTTTTCCTGTGTTAAGTAAATTTGAGTGATTAACGATGGTACTGTTGTTGGAAAGGAGAAATGCTTGTGTATTTGGATATGGATTGATTTGGGCAATGGTTTTCTGGAATTTATCAAGTGTGAGATCAACGCCTGCTAAACCAATAAAATTATCATCCTTCCGAATAGGGATGCAAATACTGGTAACTAAAATCTCATTCACCATGTCGAAGGAGTCAAAATAGGGGTCGAGAATAACCTCTTGGTTTAGGTTTTTGGCTTTATAGTAGCCACTTGTTACTATATCGCCAGACATGTTTTTAGGCTCAACTATAATCTTACTAAAGCCATGTTCCATAACTGCAATGACCGATCTCCGACCATAGTTTTTTGAGTAGTTAGGGCGTGTAGCAAAGTACTCAAGATTGTACCAAACCGATACGTAACGAGGGTTTTCCTGAACTAGACGTTTAGCTATATCGAAATAAATACTGTCCCTTGTAATTGAATCATACCTGTAATATCCCTGCAGTGAATGAGCCCAAGCCCTCGAGAAGCCTAAATCGAGCTCAAGTTCCGATTGGATTTGGTTGGCAGCTTTTTCAGAGTAACTTATGGCAATTTTATGAGCATCGTTTATGGCCATTTTATAGGTTCTGAATTGGATGTATATGCCAATAGCCCCCAAAACACCAATAGAGGTAGCCAAAACGTATACAAGCAATTTTGTCCTAATGCTCATTCTTAGTGGAATATTCATATTGCAAAGTTATTTTTCAGGCTTTCAATTGCTATATACATGCTATAGAGGTATATAATTGTTACCTTTTATTATCACGGTTAAAAATACGAAATGTTTTTTTAGTTGTACAACCAAAGCAGTTATTTTGCTAACACAAAATAGAAACAATACTAGTATGGTGTTTAAAAAACATTAATTTAGCAACCAAATCTATAATTGAATTGTAAAACTTTAGTTATGGTAAGTTTTTATAGAATTCTCACACTTTTGCTGGTTCTCCAATATTCTTTTATTGTTCCAGTTAACGCTCAGGATCTACCCAGCGGCAATAATCCACTTCAGCATTCAATAGATCTAACCCTAACGAGTCCTGATACATCCATCTTTTATGCACTCAAAGCGATTGTAAAAGCTCAGGAGGCTGGTAATAATCAAGAGCTGATGAAAGCCTACCAACAGCTTGGTTACATTTATTATAATCAGAATAATTTTGATGAGGCAGAGAAGAATTTTATAAACTCAAGTCGAATAGCAAAATCCGATAATTTCCCCGATGGACTTGCGCTTGCCTATAATCGGTTAGGAAATGTTAATCAGCTTAAAACAAATTATCTAAAAGCTCTTGAATACTATACCAAGGCATTAACGCTTAATAAAAATCAGGATAACAAGCCTGAAATTGCCCGAACACTGGTTAACCTCGCGAATGCGTATGGAGTTATTGGTCAGTACCAGCGATCGATAGAGCATTTTTTAGAGGCAATGAATATTCATGAGGATAGTGGCGATAAGGATGGATTGGCTTGGACATCGTTGGGAATTGCAAGGTTGTTCAAGAAACTCGATCTACTTGATCGTGCCATGCAGTATGCAGAGAATGCTCTAGGTTACTATCAGCAAGTTCAGCGAGAGTCGGGGAATAGCATTGGTGTTACCCTTTCACTTAACGAGATAGGGAGTATTTACCATAAACTGGGCAATTACCCCAAAGCGCTGGAGTACACAAATAGGGTTTTGGATATTAATAGGTCGAACAATAATTTGCATGGTCAATCGGCCAACTATTTGGGCCTAGGAATTATCTACCTCGATATGCACCAAAATCAACTTGCTAAAGTGAACTTATCGAAAGCCCTTGAGCTTAAGGAGCAGGTTGGCGATAGTATTGATATTGCTCCACTGTATCGCTACTTGGGACAGATTGAAATGGAGAAAGGGCAGGTAGGCCCAGCAAATCAGTATTTTAACGAAAGCCTCAGCTTTGCCATGCAGCATAGGCTATTGCCCGAAATTAGTGAGGCATATCTTAGCCTATCGCAGGTATACTCCAAGCAGGGAAATTATAAAAGATCGTTAGATGCATTTATTAATCACATTGCGTATAAAGATAGCCTAAACTCAAGTGATATTTCGAGATTGGAGATGCAGTACGAGTTTGAAAAGCGTGAGAAGGAACAGGAGTTGATGGCTAAGCAACGCGAAGCGCTTCAAGAAGTTCGGCTCGAAAGGCAAAGGGTGGTTCTGGTTTTCTTCGTTGTTGCATTTTTACTCGCTGGTGCATTGGCTGGGTTTATTTTTTACAACTACCGCGAGAAGAAGCGAATAAACTCTATTTTACTTGAGCAGAACAACGAGATAAGTAGACAGAATAGAGAGATTGAGAGCCAGAAAGAGGAGATTGAGCAGCAAAGAGACTTTGTGACAAAACAGCGCGATCAGATTGTTGATCAACAGCGCCAAATTACCGATAGCATAACCTATGCAAGCCGCATTCAAAGTGCAGTTTTGCCAGGCGAAATAATGCTACGGAAATTGCCTTGGCAATCGTTTGTTTTTTACAAGCCCCGAAATATTGTGAGTGGTGATTTTTATTGGGCAACAAAACTTACGAATGGCAAAGTGCTTTTAGCTGCAGCCGATTGCACAGGGCACGGTGTGCCAGGTGCGTTTATGAGCATGTTGGGGATTACCCTTTTAAGGGAAATTTCGGGCAAGCCAGAGGTTTTTAGCCCTGCCGATATGCTCTCGAAGTTAAGGGAGATGGTTATCATGTCGCTAAATCAGCAAGGAGGGAAAGTTGATCAGGCAGATGGAATGGATATGTCAATTGTTATTATTAATCCTGATACCCTTGAAGTGGAATTTGCAGGTGCTTATCTATCGGCCATTGTTGTTAGGCAAGGGGATTTTGATGTTTTAGCTGAATCTGAAAACCCACGGTTGACCCAGCGAAACGGGTTGTCATTACTGGAGTTAAGGGGCAATAAAATGCCTATTGGGCATCACGTATCAGGTTCGCAACCATTTACCAATTTAAGCTTACAACTCAAAAAGAACGATATGCTTTACCTTTTCTCTGATGGATATGTTGATCAGTTTGGTGGGGAGAAGAATATTAAGTTTCTACTTCATAATTTCAGAACGCTTTTAATGGATATTTGTGCTCTCGATATTAAAGAGCAAAAGCGAACCCTAGTAAGAACTATTGAAGAGCATAAAGGCGATAAAAAGCAGGTTGATGATATGCTGGTGTTGGGTGTAAGGCTTAGCTAATACTTTCTGTTTTTAATGTGGGTTAATGCTAAAATCTCGCTACCGTGAGGGGGTGTTTTTACGTAAAAATATTTATCAGCCAATTTTATAATAAAAGTTAGGGAGGGATTAAAGATGATTAAACATATTGTAATGTGGAAGTTAAAAGAAATTGCCGAGGGACACGGCAAACTAGAGAATGCTAGGATTATAAAAACAGAGCTAGAACTACTAAAAGATGAAATTAGTGAGATTATAGATATAGAGGTGGGTATAAACGTTGTTGAGGACGCTCAGGCATATGATGTTGTTTTATACTCTACTTTTAAAAATAAAGAGGATTTAAATAGGTATCAAATCAATCCTTCGCACGTAAAAGTGGCAGGATTTATTGGAAAGGTAAGAGAGTCAAGAGTGGTTGTTGATTACGAGATTTAAATAAGAGGAGATTTGTTATGAAGGAAGTTATAGCGTTATTAAATCAAATTCTATTAAATGAGGAAATTATTTATGCGGTAATTAGCGATCAAAGAAAAAAAGATGAAGAAAGTTATAGTAAAGTAACGGTTAAGCCAGTATTGATAAACGATGAACTAAACCTTCAGTTCACATATAGTTATAAAACCAAGGTATTGCATAAGAACTTAATTCCTGCTGAATCCCTTGATTTAATTGAGAAACTTTTAGTAGAAGATTTTAAACAGGCAATATTTTTTACAAAAAAGGCAGATTATTACATATTGATTTCTAAAAAAGGGAAAGTAAGCATACTAAAAAAGAACCCTACAAAAGAGGATATAGATTTAGCGCATAATCGAAAAAAGACTTATTTAATTGAAGAGGGAGAGCCTTGTGATTTTCTTATAAGGCTTGGTGTAATGAACGGAGAAGGTAAAGTCTTTTCAAAAAAATACGACAAATTCAAACAAATAAACCGTTTTTTAGAGATGGCTGCTGATGTTGTCCCTAAAATCAGTAAGGATAAAACATTAAATATTGTGGATTTTGGTTGTGGCAAATCCTATTTAACTTTCGCTCTTTATTACTATTTAGTGGATGTTTTAAAACTGGATGTAAATATTGTAGGACTTGATTTAAAGAGCGATGTGATCAGTTTTTGCAACACAGTGGCCTTAGATTTAAAATATGAAAGGTTAAATTTTATTCAGGGTGATATAAAAGATTACCAAGAACTTGATAAAGTTGATATGGTGGTTACACTTCATGCATGCAACACCGCTACAGATGCTGCAATAGTAAAGGCTGTAAACTGGGGAGCACAAGCCATACTTTCTGTGCCATGCTGCCAGCAAGAGTTTTACGATAAGATAAAATCCACCGTGCTCGATCCAATGCTAAGCCATGGGATAATAAAAGAAAAATTGGCATCGCTAGTAACGGATAGCCTTAGGGCAACTGTTTTAGAGCTGTTTGGATATCAAGTACAAATGCTTGAATTTATAGATATGGAGCATACTCCCAAAAATATACTAATACGGGCTATAAAAACTGATAATAAGGATAATAAAGAAGCCATTAATAAATATATAAAGTTTAAGGAATTTTTGGGACTTGAGGATTTATATATTGAAAATGAATTTGGAGCGATATTAAAAGAGAAGTTGACTTAATATAGACGGGACACCGCTACCGCACGATTTTATCGTGTGTTAATGAAGCAAAGCACCACGCTCGTGCGGAATTGCATTCCGTGCGCCTATATTTTTAAAAGTTATTAAAATAATTTTGTTAATTATTTGGTACAAACTTTAAGTCTGCGCTAGGATGAGCAGGGCTCAGTATATATTTTTTATTTAATTCTCCTTAAGCCCTCTAGGGCCGATGCATCATCAGGGGTGTGCATTAGTACTTTATTAAAAAGGACTTTTGCCTCTTTAAATTTCTGAAGTGCAAACTTGTTCCAAGCAAGCAAAATCATTGTATCGTAATCAAACGGGTAAAGGTTAATCACCTTATCAAGATACTTATCGGCGTACTCATAGTTCCCCCTATTATAGTAAATCAGTCCTAACCTATAGTTTACTAGTGAGTTTTGCGGGTCAATCTCCAAAATTTTATTGTAAAGCGCAACAAGCTCATCCCATTTTGCTTGGGCAGATAGAGGATATGCCATGCCAAGGCGCGACTCAATTGAGTAGGGTTTTAGCGATATTGCTTTTCCGTAGTAACTCTCAGACTCATTCAGTTTGCCTGCCAGATAATTTAGCCAGCCAAGTCTTAGGTTTAGCTCATATGAGTCAGCCAGATATACCTTGTTCAACTTTTCGGAAGCTTTTGCATATTCCCCTTTTTGTTCAAGTACATAGCTCTCCTTAAAAGCGGCCGTAATATTATCTTGACTAAACGTGTTGGTTTGGAGTGCCGTTATCAACAAAACGGTTATTATTAAACGTGAGTGTTTTAAAAGTTCCATACTATTCCTCCTGTAATTGAGTGGTTATTGTATTTTATGGGGTTATACTTTTTGTCAACATTCATGCTTTCAATAAAGTAACTCTCCATTTGGTTGTATGTATAGCTAATTTGAAGATTTAGTTTTGGGTTGATTAGCACGATGGCCCTACCGCCAACCCGTTGTTTTATTGTCCCTATTCCGTTAAAAACTGAAAGCCCATTATTAGCAACAAAATTACTTAGGTTACCAATGGTTATATGCCCTTCAAACCATAAGAATTTTACTGTTTTAAACCCAATCAGCTGGTTAAAAACAAACTCATCATTATGTTTCCCACTTGGGTATAACTCTCTTTGAAGCGATGCAGTTGAGGTTGTATAAAGAGCTAAATTACCCAAAGGGTAAGTAGTTACACTTAAATCAGCCTGAGTTTGAATTGCCGAGTTAAGGTTAGCAAATGACGCAGATGCTCCTAATGTGATGTATTTTAAATCTTTGTATAGCGATACGAACCCAACTAAATTGATTTTATTTGCCGTTTCTGTTTTAGTGAAAACATTCCCTTGCCTAAAATAGGTAACCTTTATCGGATAGCGAATGTTTAAAATGTGCATTCCATATATTAGGTTTAGGCTTTTTGCAACTCTGGAGTTCCCCGAAATGTAGTACTGATTTATTGATGTTTTATAATTTTCGATTGTTTCAATTGTATTGTCTACTATTAAGTGTTCGAATGATTCTTTTTGAATATTTGTATAGGCGTGATTAAGTGTAAACTTTGGATAAAAATCATGTCTTAGGCCAACACTAAGGATATTCAAACTTTTGTTAATCTCCTGTGCACCATTATTAGGGGCAGTATAGTCAGCCGGAAAATCTTTAATGGCAGAATCATCTGCCATGAATCTTAAACCATATTGAAGGTTAAAACCATCAATAAAAGACTCCTTGTTGTGCCCAATCTTTTTTTGAAACGAGGCATCCGAAGTAGAGTAAATAATCTGCGCCTCCATATCTCTTCCGGCATAAAGATATGAGTAGTATAGGTATTCTTTCAGATAAGATTCTTGCTGATTTAGCTGGTATGCTTTTTCAAGTTGATAAATAGCAGCATGATAGTTTTTTGTTTCATAGTAAGCAATTCCCATGCGTACCCTTAAGTAGTAAAAATCTATATTGGAATTGAGAGCCTGCTTACCAACTACGATGAGATTTTTCCAATCCCCTTTTTGCCAAAGAGCATAGGTCTCCGTATCAACTTTAGGTAAGCTAATCTGGTTTTGCCCAATTGCATAAAACGCAAGAAAGACGAATAGGGGTAATAGTATTATGAACCTTTTCATGGATTTTATTAAACCATCATTTTTTTTATCTATATGTATTCCAGTCGTTTAGCGGTGTATCTTGTCTTTTTATGGTCAACTTCAATACGGCTTAAACCCGTGTTATCTACAAAAATTGATGTAGCTATCCTATTCTTCTCATTATTAAATACTAGAGTAGAGGTGGTTGCATTAAGCGTAATTTGGGTTTCAGCTAGTGGGTTCTCGGCACCAATGTACGATAGTGAATATTTCCCTTTCATGTACTGGGTAAAGGGTGCAATAAAGTCGTGAATAAAATGTTGGTTTGGCGAGAACACCATATTGATCGGGTAGGAGTCAACTATCTGTAATTCCTTGTAGTATGCAAAGCAAACTTTAAATGCCGCCAAATAGAAATGGTAGAGCAATGATTTTCTATCACCTTCAAAATGGGTAAAGTAAAGCATGGATTGGTCAACCTTGAAGTAGGCCCTAGATTTTGAAGTATTGCACTCAACATATTTATTAAGGAAGTAATCAATTTTTACTTCCCACTCAACAGTTCTCTTTGT
>Ga0265295_1001476_pt1 | contig 41188 bp, 36 predicted proteins | sample Munlansysbiofilm_FD_192503 | JGI IMG/M metagenome (GOLD analysis project Ga0265295, IMG submission 192503) | Leachate microbial communities from a municipal landfill in Southern Ontario, Canada - Methane capture system biofilm | ecosystem: Engineered > Solid waste > Landfill > Unclassified ... | reverse complement strand
ACCACGGCGGAGGGGAACCACCCGATTCCATTCCGAACTCGGAAGTTAAGACCTCCAGCGCCGATGATACTGCAAGTTCACTTGTGGGAAAGTAGGTCGTCGCCAGGACCTTTTTTTTCTCTTCTCTAGAAAGGTGGGGCTTGTTAAAAGCCGCCACCTTTTTCTGTTTCTGCGTAAGCGCTCGTCTCTTTTCATATAGTCATAAATTTTTCATGTGAGATAATGGGCCTCCAATCCAAGGAGGCTGACCGCGTCATCTTGTGGCGTCTACGAAGCCGTCTATGTCTTGTCAGGAAGAGCCATGCGAAGTGTCTGCGCGACATCCTCGATGATCCAGGAGGGTGTCGATGCCCCAGCGGTCAACCCGATACGTACAAACGCGGCAAGTTCCTCCAGGGGGAGCTCTTCTGCTGTTTCGACGTGGACTGCGAATATCCCTGATTCCTGCGCTATTTGAGCCAATCTTCTTGTGTTTCCGCTATTCTTTCCTCCGACGATGACCATTGCCTGAACCTTGTGGGACAGCTCGCGGACTTCCTCCTGACGATCCTTGGTTGCCATGCAGATCGTGTCGAGAATAGTCATGTCTGCATCGACATGCTTGATGAGATATTCGCGTACGGCATTGAAAGATTCCCTGTCTTGCGTGGTCTGGGCCGAAAGAAAATAGGTTTCAGCAGAATCAATTCCACGTGCGCACAATTCTTCGAGAGTTTCGAACACGGTGTGTCTAGGGGCGTAACTCACCAGTCCTTGCACTTCTGGATGATCGCGTTCTCCGAAGAGAAGCAGGTGTTTGTTCTGCTCGGCTTGCCTCTGGATAAGAATTTGGGCTTTTTTGACCTTGGGACAGGTAGCATCAACAATCGTCACGTTTTGCGCTTCCAGTTCCAACTGTATGCGCCTTGGGATTCCATGGGCGCGAATGACCACGACATCTCCCGTTTTCAAAGGTTTTGTTCCGTCGGTTTGCAGCACCCCCTGTTCCTTGTATCGTGCCAGGACCTGCGGATTATGGATGATGGGGCCCAGAGTGTAGATGGTTGTATCTTGAGGTGGAGCGGCCACGGCGTTGTCCAGCTTGTGCAGCGCCATGTCCACTCCCATGCAAAAGCCCGCTGTTTTAGCGATGACAAGTTCCATTTCAGATCTCCTCCTCGGGTTCATTCATGCCGGCTTCTAAAATCCTGAAAACATCGTCCCATGACTTGCAGAATACGATATCGCGACGGATCGCGCGTGCTCCGGGCAGGCCTTTAAGGAATCTGGGCACCAGAGTGCGCATTTTGAGCAGGCCAAGCCTCTCCATGTCATGCTGCGGATAGAGCTCACTGAGCCTGCGAACCATGCCAACCATGTGCGTCCATGAATTTGAATCCGGCTCTTCTTTTCGTAGCAAGTGCAGATATCGTTTGAAAATTGACGGATCGTTCAAGGCTCCGCGCGCGAACATGATGCTATCCACACCGGTTTGTTCGACGCATTGCATGGCATCTTCCGCGTGAAAGAGATCTCCGCTGGCGATGACAGGCAGGCTCACGTTTTCCTTCAGCGTCTTCAGATGGGACCAGTCGGCATGTCCGGTGAAACCCTGGGCACCGAAGCGCGGATGCATGGTCACCCAGCCAGCGCCCAGTTCCTCGAGTTTGGTGGCCACCTGTAGGTAGACTGGTTGCCCGACATACCAGCCCAGACGGATCTTAAAGCCCATGCAACCGGGCTCTACTGCGTTGATCATGGATTTCGCAATGCCGAGGAGCTTTTCCGGTCCCTTGAGCAGGGCTGCGCCGCTGCCTGTTTTCACAACCTTGCGCACCGGGCAACCGCAGTTGAGATCGAAATAGCGGAAGCCCGCTTCCCGCAGGCGTTCGATGGACTGAACAAGAAAAGGCTCTTCCGATCCAAAAAGCTGTACGATCAGGGGGCTGTCTTCATCACAGGTCTGAAGAAGCTCCTTGGTGCCAGGACTGTTGTAGATCAGTCCCTTCGCGCTGACCATTTCAGTCACGGAAGCGCTGCATCCATACTCGTGACACAGGAGCCGAAAAGGGAGATCGGAATATCCTGCCAGAGGCGCAAGCCACGGTTTGTCGGGGGTTATGGGGAACAGTGTTTTTCTCATAAAAATATGTTGGAATTCAGCGGCTGGATTGGCGGCCTTCATAATTTGAACGGAAAAAAGGCTCGCTTAAACGCCGCATAAAAATGGTTGGCTTGTCAATGATTGGCGCGGGGGCGCTTCATGGGGCGGGCAAGGATATCTGGCTTCAATTTTTTGGTTGGTCAAGGATGAGTTCCACTTCGTCCACGCTCAGTCCCGTAGCCTGTGCCAGGGCTTCGGCTGACTGACCGCGCTTGAATCCGCTCAGGATTGTCTGGCGCAGAAACTGCGGGGATTTGGTGAAATTTTCAGCCTGTTCAAGCAGCCGGCGCATTTCAAGGGCGCGGTAATGCAGCTTTTCTTCGAGGGCAGTCAGTTCTTCCTGACGTTTGGTGAAAGTGCCTATGATTTCTTTTTCCAGGCGGGCGTTCATGTCCAATTTTTGCAGGAATTCCTCTTGTCTGTCTTGCAGGGAACGCACGAGAAGTTCGGATTTCTTCAGCTTGCCATAGAAAAAAAAGGCGAGACCGATGAGCAGAATCTCCATCAGGGTTGATGCAGTAAGTATCCAGTACGAAATTTGAGGGTTCATCTATACCTGCGTGTCAATCAGGTGGCCCTGATCTGATTCGAAGTCAGGTTCATGGGGATGCGCCTGCCGTTCGCCGGCGTATTGTTCCGGAGTCGACTCATTGTGCTCTTCGGGATCAACCGCTGTTTCGGCGGCGCTGGCTTCGCCTTTGGCCACCAGGTCCTTTTCCCGCCGCTGGCGACGCTGAACCAATTCTTTAGCCAACGCCTGCTGAATCTCCGGGTGCGCGAGCTGCGTATGATGGATTTTTTGCGCCTCGGGGATCTGGCTGATGAGCGTTGAAAGATTGAGGTTATCCACCATTTATTTCACCACATATTCTTCCAGCAGAATTTCAGACACTTGGCCGCTCTTTAAGGTCTGATTGATGACAGCCGCCAGGTCAGCCTTCAATTTATCGGACTCTTGTGAGGTATCCAGCAGTGAGAGGGGCGAGTTTTTGAGATATCGGTATACTCCGTCGCGAATGAACAGCGTTTTGGCCTGGATTTCAGCACGCATTATCTCGGTCGTGTTCGATATGGAAAAACGGCAGGTCAGAAAGCGGATTTTACCGTCAAGCTTGTACTCGATTTGAAACTGATCGAGGGAGTAGGCTTCGATTTGTTCCGGCGGCTGGGTCTTGGCATTTTCGTTAGACTCGGCAGCGTCTGAAGCAGAACCTTCGGGCGCGTGCTGTTCCGGAGAACTTTCCGATTCTGTGGCGGTCTGTTCTTCCGGGGCTGGCGGACCGGATTTCATGAAGTAGTAGGATCCTCCGGCACCAAACAGCAAGCACAGGCTTGCGGCAATTCCGAGAATCCATAATTTCTTTCGGTTTTTCTTGGCGGGTGTTTCGGTCTGTTCCGAAGGAGGAGCCGCTTCCTCGGGTTCAGGCAGGGATTCGACGGAAGTGGCTTCGGTTTCTTCCTCGGTTTCTTCGAACTCAAGAAAGAGGGCGTCATCCAGATCGAGTTCAACTTTCTGCAGGCCTTTGGGGACGCTGTCCTGCAGGCGTTCATCATCCAGGGCGACGTTTTTGTCGCCTTCAGGGGAAATCTGGGCGAGAAGGATGAGCAGGATCATGGGGCCTGAGCTGGCCGGCAATACGAGAATGCCGGCCAGAATGGTTGTTATTCGAAGATTTTATTGATTTTTTGCCCCAGGGTCTCGGCAGTGAAGGGCTTGACTATGTAATTGGACACTTTGGCCTGCACGGCTTCGATGATGTTTTCCTGCTGGGCTTCAGCCGTGACCATGAGGAAGGGCAGGTCGCCGAATTCCTCGCTGGCCCGCACCTTGCGCAGGAGTTCGATGCCGGTCATCTGCGGCATGTTCCAATCGGAGATTATGAAATCCACCTGGTCCTTGGTCAGGACTTCCCAGGCCGCTGTTCCGTCGTCAGCTTCGATGATGTTGTTGAAACCGAGCTGACGAAGAATATTCTTGATGATCCGTCGCATGGTCGAAAAATCATCAACGATGAGCACCCGCATGTTCGTATTGACCGCCATGTATCCCTCCACATGAGCTTTTCGAGAAATTAATCAAAAATGTGTGATCAGTTGATATCGCCGTATTCGCGCACAAACATTTTCTTGAGCTTTCCAAGCGCTTGGGAGTGCAGCTGAGAGACCCGCCCTTCGGTTATGTCGAGGGCCAGCGCCACTTCTTTCATATTGAGTTCTTCAGTGTAATACAAACTTAAGACCAGCTTTTCCCGTTCATTAAGTCTATCGATGAGATGACCGAGCTTGTCAATGATGTCGTGGAAGGCCACGGAGGCAAAGGGTTCGCGGTGATTGCCTCCCTCTCCGGGCTGGTTCCATTGGTCCTGGATCGCATCAAGGCTCAGGATGATCTGGGAGTTGACTGCCTCAAGCGTCGCCTCAAGCTCCTGGCGGTCCTGTCCGGTGAGCTCCAGAAGATCGTTGCGTGAAGGGGCGTGTCCATTTTCCTGCTCGAAATCCCTGATGACCTGTTCAAGCTTTTTGATGCGCTGGCGAAGCCCCCTGGAGTACCAGTCCATGCGCCGCAGTTCGTCCAGCATGGCCCCGCGTATGCGGCTGTCGGCGAACGTTTCGAAGCGGATGTTCAGTTCCGGCTGGAATTTGCCCAACGCCTCCATGAGGCCAAGTGTGCCCGCGCTGATCAGGTCGGATAGTTCGATATGGGCCGGGAGCTTGGCTTTAAGATGCAGGGCGATGATCTTGATGCGGGAGGCAAAGCCGCGAGCGATGCAATCCTTGTCCGATGGACTCAGGGACGCAAAAGTGATGCCCGGCTGCTCCAGAACGGCCCAGACAGGTTCTGCGGAATTATTCCGCAAAGAGAAGCTTCTTCCAGAAGAACTTGATGTTCCCATCGAGATGATCCTGCGGTGTCCAGTGCACCACGTTTCGGGCGATGCGTTGCATCGCCAGGGAGGCTTCGGTGTCGGGGCTCAGGCTGCAGAAAGGCTGCTGCTCGATGACGGCCTGGCGCACGGCCTTGTCCTGGGGAATGGCGCCGACGAAATTCAGGGAGACCCCGGTCAGGAAGTGGTCGCACGCATTGTACAGCTTGGCAAAGATGTCCTTGGCCGATTTTTCGTTCTTGGCCATGTTGACCACGATATGAAATTTGTCCACGCCATGCCTGAGCTTCAGTACCTTGATCAGGGCGTATGCGTCGGTGAGGGAGGTCGGCTCCGGCGTGACGACCACTAGGCGCTCCTGGGCCGCGAGGTTGAAATAGAGCACATTGTCGTTGATGCCCGCTCCCGTGTCCACGATCAGAAAGTCGATGCTGTCTTCCAGCACGTCCATGGCTTCCAGGAGTTCGAGTTTCTGCCCTGTGGACAGGGACAGCATCTCGCTGACTCCACTGGCCGCCGGGAGGATCGAGAATCCATATTCGGTGGGGCAGAGGATGTCGCCCAGGGAGACCCCTTCATGGAACACATGGAAAAGGTTTCGCTCCGGAGTCAGGCCCAGCACGACATCCACGTTGGCCAGCCCGAGGTCCGCATCAAGTATGACGCATCGCTTGCCGAGCTTGCTCAGGCACAGGGCGAGATTGACGGAAACGTTCGTTTTGCCGACGCCTCCCTTGCCGGAGGTGACCGAGAGTACAATGGGGAGAGAGGAGCTCATGCTGTGTCCGGGATAAAAAAGGTTAGTTGGTTGCTTGCGGCAGCTCGTGCCTCAGCAAGAGTTTCCAGACATCCTGATCCTTGGGTTGGGCCAGGGAGTTCTTCAGATCCGGCCCCATGGAAAAAAGAGAGATCGGCAGGCCGGTGTTGTTGGCCTGATTGATTATTTCCCCATAATTACAGGCTTCATCAAGCTTCGTCCAGATAATGCTGGCCGCAGAGGTGGAGCGGAATCTGGACACGAATGCATCCATCTGCGGGGGCGCGAAAAGCGGGCTCAGCACCAGGTGCACGTGGCAGGCCGGAAGCTTCCCTCCGGAAACCTCCTGCAGCCAGGAGTCAAGCTGCTGATGGGCGGGCAGACCCGGCAGGTCGAGCAGGACGAGATCATGAGACCTGGCGTCGCGCTCAAGGCTCTCCCATTGGGCGGAGTTGTCGAGCTCCCGGTAGGACAGCCCCGAAAGCTCCGTGTAATGGCGCAGGTAGAGCCGCCCCTTGCCCTGGGAGCGATCGGCGTTGACCACCAGGATGCGCGCCTTTGGACGTAATTTTTTCAGGGACAGGGCCAGCCGCAGGGTGGTGCTGGTCTTGCCGCTGCCGAAGGGGCCAGTCAAAAGATGGAACTTGTGCGACCAGTTCGTATCGAACCAGGGGCTGAGGCTGACCATCCCGTTCATGACGGACAGGGTGGGCGCATCGGGCGCGTGGCGGAATTTTTCCCACAGATCGATCAGCACATCCTCCTTCACGCCCTCCCGTTCCAGATATTCGAAAACCAGCTGCTGGCGCGGAGTCAAAAGCTGCATGTCCATCTGCGGCTTCAGGACGGCCATGAGCTGCTTGCGCAGCCTGGACCATTCCTCGCGCAGGCAGCTGGCATCGTTCTGTGCCAGAGGCATGACGGACTCCGCCGGCGAGGCCTGTTCCTGCGGCATATCAAGGGCCGCCATGATCTCGTAGCAGGTGACGCCTTTGCGGGTCTGTTTCTGGTTGCTCAGGATGATGGCGTCGGGACCAAGTTCGCTCTTGATCCGAGCCATGATTTCCGAGGTGCTTCTTCCGCTGAATGTTTTGACCTGCATCTTAGATTTCCACCATGGCTACGGATTCAAGTCTGATGTCCGCCGGTATTTCCGCCTGCGAGATGACAGGCATGGTTGGCAAAAAACGGGCCAGAAGCTGGGACAGATGCTGGCGGATGACCGGGGAGGTCAGCAGTACAGGCTGTCCCTCGGCCACGATGCCCTTTTCCGCAGCCTTGTTGATGGCCTGGATGATCTTGTGCGCAGTCCCCGGCTCCATGGCCAGATAGGAGCCGTTGTCCGTACGTTTGATGCTCTCCTGAAACGTGTTCTCTATCGTCGGCGACAGGGAGATGATGGGCAGCAGGTTGCCAGTCCCAAGGTACGGCTTGATGATGGTGCGGGACAGGCGCTGGCGCACGAACTCCGTCAACTGATCCGCGTCCTTTGAGGAATGACCGTAGTCGGCCAGACATTCCACGATGGACAGGAGGTCGCGGATGGACACGTTTTCGCGGACCAGGTTCTGCAAGACCTTCTGCAGGACGCCGAGTGACAGGACGCCCGGCACCAGCTCTTCAACGACCTTGGGCGCGCGCTGGGACAGGTTGTCCAGCAGGGCCTGGACTTCCTGGCGGCCCAGGAATTCATGCAGGTTCTGCTTGAAGACCTCGGTCAGGTGCGTGGCGATGACCGTAGACGGATCGACCACGGTGTAGCCGGCCATGACGGCCTCGTCCTTCTTGGCGTCGGGAATCCACAGCGCCGGGAGATTGAAGGCCGGTTCCAGGGTCTCGATGCCTTTGATGGCGTGGCGCGCGTCGCCGGGGTCCATGGCCAGGAAATGGTCGATCATGATTTCCGCCGAAGCCACCCGGTTGCCCTTGATCTGGACCACGTATTCGCCGGGCTTGAGCTGCAGGTTGTCGCGCAGATGCAGGGACGGCACGATGACACCCATGTCCAGGGCGAACTGGCGGCGAATGGAGCGTATGCGGGCCAGAAGATTGCCGTTCTGGTCCTCGTCCACCAGCGGGATAAGTCCATAGCCCACCTCGAGTTCCATGATGTCGAGCGGGAGCAGGGCCTGCACTTCTTCCGGACTGTCGGGCGCGGAGCCCTTCTTCTTTTTTCCGGTTTCCGGCAACTTGTTTTCGGCTTTGATGCGATCGGCGAACAGCGCCACCATGAAGAGGACCAGGGAGAGGGTCATGAAGGCCACGGTCGGCATGCCCGGGACTATGGCGAAGAGCAGGAGCACGCCCGAGACCAGCCTGAGAGCCTTGGGATGGTTGGTCAGCTGGCCGATGAATTCCTCCCCCATGCGCGCTTCGGCTGCGGCCCGGCTGACAATGAGGCCGGCCGAGGTGGAGGTGATGAGCGACGGGATGGTCGAGACCAGGCCGTCGCCGATGGTCAGCAGGGAGAAGGTCTGGGCCGCTTCCATCCAACTCATGTCTTTTTGCAGCACGCCGATGAAGATGCCGCCCACGATATTGATGAAGGTGATGAACATGCCCGCGTTGACGTCTCCAGAGACGAACTTGCCCGCGCCGTCCATGGCTCCGTAGAAGTCCGCTTCCCGGCGCAGGTTTTCGCGCTGCTTGATGGCCTGCTGCTCGTCGATGAGTCCGGCGTTCAGGTCGGCCTCGATGGCCATCTGCTTTCCGGGCATGGCGTCCAGGGTGAAGCGGGCCGCGACCTCGGCGATACGTGTCGTGCCGGCCACGATGACGGTCTTGTTCAGGATGAAGAGGATCAGGAAAATGACCGCGCCGATGGCAAAATTGCCTCCGACCACGAATTGCCCGAAAGCCTCGATGACTTTGCCCGCCGCCGAGGTGCCCTGGTCTCCATGGAGCAGGATGAGCCTGGTCGAGGCCACATTGAGCGCAAGGCGCAGCAGCGTGGTCACGAGCAGGACAGAAGGGAAGATCGAGAATTCCAGGGGCGAGGTCATGAACATCGAGGTGATGAGGATGACCAGGGAGAAGGAAATGGAAAAAGCCAGAAGTATGTCAAGGATGATGGTCGGCAATGGCACCAGCATGACAAAGAGGGTCATGACAACGCCTGCGGCCAGCAGGATGTCTCCCTGCCGGGTAAAGCGTTTGTAGTTGATGGTCATGGCCTCGGTGCGTGTAGCCATTATTTTGACGTCCTTGCCGCTGATGCTCAGCGCGGATTTTGTTTGGTTTTGTAAATCTGGGCCAGGATTGCGGCTACTGCCTGGTAGAATTCCTCGGGAATCGTGTCGCCGACTTCGATCACCTTATACAAGGCGCGTGCCAGGGGCTTGTTTTCACGGATGGGCACGTTGTTCTCCCGGGCAATGTCCTTGATGCGCTGGGCAACGGCTCCTGCGCCCTTGGCCAGGACCATGGGGGCCGGGGCTTCCATGGCGTTGTAGCGGATGGCGATGGCCAGATGGGTGGGGTTGGTGATGACCACGTCGGCCTTGGGCACGTCCTGCATCATGCGCCGCATCATGACCGCCATCATTTTTTGCTTCTGCTTGTTTTTGATCATCGGGTCGCCTTCGGCCTGCTTGCGCTCGTCCTTGACCTCGCCCTTGGTCATCTTCAGGTTTTCTTCGTAGTCCCAGCGGGTATAGAGAAGGTCCGCGATGCCGATCAGGATCATGGGTGTGAGCGCGTAATAGAACATGGTCTGCCCGGCGTTGAGCACGTATGCGGCGATGCTTTCGGCGGGCTGGTAAAAGAGCGGGATGACTTCCCCGAAGGCCTTCTTGATGACGATGTACGGGCCAAGGGCCACGGCCGCCGCCATGAAGATGCTTTTGATAAGGCGGACCAGGGCCTCCTTGCTGAAGAGTTTTTTGAGGCCTGACAAGACGTTGAACATCTGGAATTTCGGCTTGAAGACCTTTGGCGCCCAGAGCTGTCCGACCTGCAGCCGAACGATGATGAAGGCGGCGACCGCGATGACGAGCATGATCGGCAGGACCATCACGGAAATGCTGTAAAGGCAGGTTTGAAACAGGGAGAGAATCGACCCTGGAGTCAGTTCGAAAACGAATCCTTCCGTGAAAAACCATTTCATCAGATTTTCGATTTCGGTGCGTATGGTGCCAAGATAGAGCTGCAGCATGAGCAGGCCGAAGAGCAGGGTCAGGGGCTTGGGCAGCTCTTGGCTCTTGGGGACATTTCCCTCGTCACGCGCCTTGTTGCGTCGTTTGGGGGTGGCGTTTTCGGTGCGACTCGGATCGTTCTGTGCCATGGTTGCCTAGCGCATCGCGCCGATGATTTGGGAGAAGAGCAGCGGCATGCGGGACACGAATCCCTCCATGTGCAGGCTGATGATTTCAAAGATGATACCCATAAACAGGAAGCCGACGGCGATCTTGATCGGGAAGCCGATAATGAGCACGTTCATCTGCGGAGACGCACGGGAAATAAGGGCCAGTGCCAGGTCCACAAGGAGGATGGCGGCAATGACCGGCGCGCCGATCTGAATGGCCAGGACAAAAATCTGACCCGACAGGGCGAATATCTGGTCCGTCAGCCGCGCGGAAATGAGAATGGAGCCGGGCGGGAGCAGATCGAAACTTTTCATCAGCCCGTTCAGCAAATACAGGTGCCCGTTGATGGACAGGAACGTCAGCAAACTGACCATGTACATGAAGTGGGCCGTGACCGCCTCGGAAGCGCCGGAATCGGGGTCCACGACGTTGACCATGGCAAAGCCCATCTGGAAACCGATGAGCTGACCGCCAGTCTGGATGGCGGCGAAGATGAAGCGGATGACCATGCCCAGGATGAGGCCCAGCAGTAGTTCCGCGCCCAGCATGACCGCAAGGGCAAAGGGATGGCTCGGCATCTGGACGCCCGCCAGGGGAAGCCTTGGCCACAGGGCCAGGGTCAGGGTCAGGCAGAGCGCGGCCTTGGCCGTGGCGGGCAGGACCGCGCCGCCAAAAAAAGGCATCAGGAAAAGAATGAGGCTTATGCGCATCAGCGCAAAAATGAAGGTCAAAATGACTATGGGGTCGAGGGAGAAGAGATCCATGGAGGTGCCAAAGCAAAACGCGGACCATAAAAAGTCCGCGCTCGGTTTCGACGTCGGGTGACGGCTTCCGGCACAAGGCCGGGCCTTTTCAGATCATGCCGGGCCAGGACTCGAGCTGCCAGCGGCGCAGGGCGTTGAACATGTTGGTGCGGATGCGCTTGTCGCCTCCGCACAGCGCCAGGGCCTGATTCAGGGTCTGGCTGCGGGAGGTCTTGTCCTTGGAGGGGCAGTCGTTTTCCCAGACCGGGAGTTTCCACTGTCTGCACGCCTGGGTTATGGTGGCCTTGTCCAGCAGGAGCAGGGGGCGGATGAGGGTCAGCCTGCCTCCGAAATAGCTCTCCTTGGGGACCAGTCCGTAGATTTTGCCTGTTTTCAGCATGTTCATGAAGAAAGTCGAGACCAGGTCATCGGTGTTGTGCCCAAGGGCGAGGTGGGTCAGGTTGTACTGCTTGCAGATGTCGAAGAGGCGTTTGCGCCGATGCCACGCGCAGAAAAAACAGGGCGATTTCTTGCGGTTCTCGGCAGAGTGCGCCCTGGGTCCGAAATCGGTGGTTTCCAGATGTCCGGCAACGCCGTTCACGCGCATCCACTCCGCCAGGGGTGCGTGGGTCATTCCGTCAAAGCCGGGGTTCAGGTGGATGACAAACAGTTCGATGGGAAAGGGGACGATGCGCTGGCGCATGACCATGACCTGAAGCATGACCCAGCTGTCCATGCCGCCGGAAACGGCCAGCCCGATGCGTGCCCCGGGCCAGGCCATGCCTGTCTGCTGCATGATCTTGCCGGCCTGTCCGAGACAGAATTGCTGTGCGTATTTGAGTCTTCCCCACTGGGCCATGTTGCTCGTCCTTGGGCTGAAGTGTCGCGGGGTCGGCCCGCGCGTGAGGATTTGACAGATCCTTTGCGGGTATTATTACCCATCAGAAGCGCAGGTCAGTACAAAGCGCTTCGGGCCGTGTAAAGGGCCTTGGCTGCTCGCCTGCGAATTGTGAGTTGACAGTGTCCTGGGGTTATGCGTAGCGTGAAATGTTATTCCCGACTCGACTTTTTAGCGGCCGGGACTTTTTGTCGTTTATTCACACATTCATATACATTTTTTCGGAGGTGCAATGGCCAGAATTACCGTTGAAGATTGCTTGGAGAAGGTCAACAACAGATTTCTGATCGTGCAGATGGCCATTAAGCGGGTCAAGCAATATCATGAAGGATACGAGCCCCTTGTAGCAAGCAAAAACAAGGAGATCGTGACCGCCCTCAGGGAAATTGCCGAAGGAAAGGTTCTGCCCGACGTGGAGCGCGTCGAGGATTTGAGTTTTGAAGCTGACGATCAGGATGAATAATGGCTGACAAGCGTGATTATTACGATGTGCTCGGTGTAGGCCGCGACGCAGCGGCGGACGAAATCAAGAGTGCCTACCGCAAGATGGCGTTGCAATTCCACCCGGACCGCAACCCCGACAATCCGGAGGCGGAAGACAAGTTCAAGGAAGCCGCAGAAGCATACGAGGTGCTGGGGGACGCGAGCAAGCGCGCCCAGTACGACCGTTTCGGGCACGCTGGCATGAATGGCCAGGGGTTTGGAGACCATTTCCATTCCTCTGAAGACGTGTTCAGTGCTTTCGGGGATATTTTCGGGGATTTCTTCGGCTTCGGCGCTGCCGCCGGCGGCCGCAGGCGTCCCCGTGCCGGGGCTGATCTGCGCTACAACCTGACCGTTTCATTCCGTGACGCGGCCAAGGGTACGGAGGTTGACCTCAACATCCCCAAGAAGGAAGTCTGTTCCGACTGTTCCGGCTCGGGCTCCGCTCCCGGACACACGGCCGAGACCTGCCAGCATTGTCGCGGCCAGGGCCAGGTGACCCAGAGCCAGGGCTTTTTCAGAATTTCCGTGCCCTGCCCGGTCTGCCGGGGAGAAGGCAAGGTCGTCACCCATCCCTGCGCCAAATGTCGCGGACAGGGCATCGTGCAGGTCAACAAGAGCCTCAAGGTGCGCATTCCCGGGGGCGTGGACAACGGCAGCCGCCTGCGTCTGCGCGGCGAGGGCGAGCCGGGTGATTTCGGTGGCCCGCACGGCGATCTGTATGTGGTCATCTATGTCGAGGAAGACAAGATCTTCACCCGCCGGGGCCAGGATCTGGTCATCGTGGCCGACATCTCCATCGTGCAGGCCATCCTTGGCGCCAAGATCGAGGTGCCTACCCTTGACGAGCCCGTGACCCTGGAAATTCCCAAGGGCACGCAGTCCGGCAAGATTCTGCGCATCAAGGGCATGGGACTGCCACATCTGGGCAGCACTCAGAAAGGGGACCTGCTGGTGGAGGTTTCCGTGCGCATCCCGACCAAGGTGACCAAGAAACAGGAAGAACTGCTGCGCGAGTTCGACAAACTCGAAGAGAGCCGTCCCCTGAACAAGGTCAAGGATTTCTTCAAGAAAGCCATGGGCGACTGATCTTTACACATGAATCGAGCAGGCCGGAAGCACATGTTTCCGGCCTTTTCTTTTGCGGAGGGGAACATGGACGAGAGGTTGACGCATATCGACGAGGCCGGAAACGTGGTCATGGTGGACGTGGGCGACAAGGCGGATACCAGGCGCCGGGCGGTGGTGCGGACACGGGTTTTGCTCAATGCACGCACCTTCGACCTTTTGACCAGAAACGCCCTGCCCAAGGGTGACGTGCTGACCACGGCCAAGGTGGCCGGGATCATGGCCGCCAAGCGTACCTGGGAGCTCATTCCCATGTGTCACCCTATTTTGCTTTCCAAGGTCGACGTGAAGCTCACGCCCGTGCCTGCCGATCTGGCCATAGAGATCGAGGCCGAGGCGCGGACCACCGGCCCCACGGGCGTGGAAATGGAAGCGCTCATGGCCGCCCAGGTCGCGGCCATGACCATCTACGACATGTGCAAGGCCGTGCAGCGCGACATTCTGATCACGGATTGCAGGCTTACGCACAAGAGCGGTGGAAAAAGCGGCGAGTTCAACGCCGAGTAGCATCTCCACTCCCGGGAATTATGAGTGCGCGCTTTGGATTTCCAGAGCGCGTTTTTTTGCAAACAAGGCCTGTCTCCATCCGACAACGGGAAGTAATTTTTTTATAACAAACAAGGATTATTCGTGAACTCTGAAATGCGCATCAAGGACACTTCCGCCAATCCTGCTCCGCTGGGACTGCTGGGCTTCGGGCTGACCACAATTTTGCTCAACATCCACAATGCGGGTCTTTATCCCAATAACTCCATGATTTTGGGCATGGGCATTTTCGTGGGCGGCATCGCCCAGATCATCGCCGGCATCCTCGAATCCAAGAAAAACAACACATTCGGCCTGACAGCCTTTACCGCCTACGGTTCCTTCTGGCTCTCGCTCGTGGCCATCTGGACCCTGCCCGCCCTGGGCCTTGCCGAGAAGGCCGATGAAACCGCCATGGGCTTTTATCTGGCCATCTGGGGTCTTTTCACCTTTGGCATGTTCATCGGAACCTTCCGCCTGAGCCGGGCTCTGCAGGTCGTTTTCGGCACTTTGGTCGCTCTGTTTTGGCTGCTGGCCATCGGTGATTTGACCCACATCGCGGCGTACAAGGTCATTGGCGGATATGTGGGCATCCTGTGCGGTTTCTCCGCTTTTTATACGGCCATTGCGCAGGTTTTGAACGAGGTTTATGGCCGTACGGTGCTTCCGCTGGGACCTGTCGCGCGTTCCTAGCAAGTCGTTGAAAAGTGGCGATCTGTTGCGTCAACAAAAAAAGGCTGTTCACATGGTGTTCAGCCTTTTTTTGCGCCCATGTTCCAGGCGAGTCGCGGGCGCATGGTGTTTTTGCCTTTGGCCCGGTATGGGGGCTTGAAGGCTGTCTTGCCAGAGTCTGAACTCCTGTCATACAAGCTGCCAATGGATCACGAATCTCCTTGCACGTTGCGCGACACTGGCCATGCAGCCGGCGTGGGTTTGAACCTTGGGCTTGTAGCGCCGGTCGGACATGCCTGGTGGCGAGACCTACGCGAGGATTTCGCATGAGATTTTTTGGCGGCGGCATTTCTCTTCGTACCTCGATCCCGTTGCTTCTGGTCTGCGTCATCCTTTTTTCCACCATCCTGATCAGCTGGGTTTCGTTCACCGGGAGCCGTGAAGCGGTCGGGGATGTTGGCCTGCAACTGCGCAAGGAGGTTTCCCAGCGCATTTCCGAGCATCTGCTGGATTTCCTTCGACTGCCCCACGAAATAAATCGCGGCAACGCGCGGGCCCTGCAAGCCGGGTTCGTGTCCGCCGACGATCCCGAGCAGCTGGTTGCGCGGTTTGCCGAGCAGGTGGATCTTTTTCCTTCCGTGTCGAGTATCTATTTTGGAAATGTTCAGGGTGGCCTTGCCAACAGTGGCCGGGATCCGGAGCATGGCTTCAAGTATTCCATCCTCACAGACGATTTCAAGGCCGGTGTTTTTCGCAAATTTGCCATGGATTCACTTGGTAATCAGGGCGGGGAAATGGCCAGTGTGACCAGCTTCGATGCGCGGACGCGCCCGTGGTATGCCAAGGCTCTGCTCGCGGAGGGGCCGGTCTGGAGTGATGTATATGTGCTTTTTACCGGCCAGGACCTGGCCCTTGCCGCCAGCCGCCCGGTGTTTGACGATCGGGGCCAAACGCTTGGGGTGGTTTCCGTCGATGTTTTTTTGTCCCAGATCATCGCTTTTTTGCAGCGGCTTCGCATCGGCAGTGCCGGGAAGGCGTTTATCGTGGATCGCGCGGGCCTGATGGTGGCCGGTTCGGGTACGGAACCGCTCTTCATACCGGGCCGGGACGGCAACCCCGGCCGCCGTCTTTTGGGCGAGCACAGCCGGGATCCGCTGGTGCAAGGCGCTGTTCAAACCCTTGTTTCCAAATTCGGCGCGCTTGATCGGATCAACGCGGAGCACCACCTTGATTTTACCGACCGAGGCCGAAAAATCCTGATGACGGCCTCGCCGCTGCGCGATCCCCTGGGCATTGACTGGCTGATCGTCGTCGTGGTGCCGGAAGCGGACTTCATGGCCAGGATCGGGGAAAATGCCCGCGTCAGCATGGTTCTGATTCCCGGCGTTCTCATATTGGCGCTGCTGGTCGGGGCGGTGCTGGCCCGCCGGATCGTCAAACCCATATCGAGGCTTGATGCCGCCGCCGGGCGATTGGCCGGAGGCGGGGGACTTGAGAGGATAGACGAAATCTCCCGGTTTTCAGAGGTCCAAAGCTTGACCCGTTCCTTCAATCGGATGGCCCTGCAGCTGGCCGATACCATGCAGGCAATGCAGCTGGAGTTGGGCGAGCGGCAACGGGCCGAGGCGGCTCTGGGCGAAAGCGAAGCCCGATATCGGTCCCTGGTCGAACTTGCCGTGGACGGAATTCTCCTTGGCTCTCATGAGGGCGTGATCATCGGTGCCAACGAATGCATGTGTGATCTTCTTGGCCTTACGCGTGAGGATTTGATTGGAAAACATGTCGGCGACCTTCCGTTCAAGCCTGAGAGTCTGGCGAAAACACCCTTGTACTTCCATTTGCTGGAAGAGGGCAAAATCGTGCAAAAAGAACGCACCCTTCTGCGCGTGGACGGGTCCGAACTTCATGTCGAGATGCGCAGCAAGATGATGCCGGACGGGACCTATCAATCAATCTACCGTGACGTCACCGCGCGCAAGCGGGCCGAGGAGGCCTTGCGGGAAAGCGAGGAACGACTGCGGACGCTCAGCGACAATCTGCCCGGCGGGCTCGTGTATCAGCTGGAGACCGACCTTGGCGGCGGACATCGGCGTTTTTTATACGTCAGCGCGGGCGTCGAACTTTTGCATGAGGTGAGCGTGCAGGAGGTGCTGGATGACGCTGCGGTCATCTACGCGCAGGTCGAGCCCGAGGACCGGGCGTTCTTGGCCAAACGCCAGGCTCAAGCCGAATCGGCCCAGTCGCTTTTTCAGGCCGAGGTACGATTCCGTCTGCCGTCGGGCACTGTGCGTTGGAGCCATCTGGCCTCGGCGCCGCGCATGTTGTCCTCGGATCGCGTGCTCTGGGACGGAGTCGAGATCGATATCACGGAACGCAAAATGGCCGAGGCGGCCTTGCTGGACGCCAAGGAAGCCGCCGAGGCCGCCAACACGGTCAAGACGGAATTTCTGGCCAACATGAGCCATGAAATCCGCACTCCTCTCAACGGCATTCAAGGCATGATGCAGCTTCTGCGGCAGACCAACCTTGACCCGGAGCAGGAACGGTTCGTGGATCTTTCCATCACGTCAGCCATGCGGCTGACACGTCTGCTGACCGACATTCTGGACATCTCCAGGATCGAGGCCGGGAAGATGAGTATCCTTGAGGCTCCGTTCAGTGTGGCCGAGCTTGTCGATTCGGTCGTGGAATTGTTTGCGATCCCCGCGCGTGAAAAGGGACTTGCGCTTGATTGCGTCATTCATCCAGGCCTGTCAGCACAACTCGTCGGCGATGAGGCGCGGGTGCGTCAAATTCTCTTCAATCTGGTCGGCAACGCCTTGAAATATACGGATCAGGGCGGCGTGACAGTCGAATTGTCTCCACTACGCGCAGATTCCTGCCTGTCAGGCGGCGTCTGCCTGCATGTTGCCGACACGGGTGTCGGCATCCCCGAACAGATGCTCTCGGGTGTGTTCGAGCCGTTCAGGCAGGTGGAGGGCTCCCACACCCGCAGCTACGAAGGCGCCGGGCTTGGCCTGACCATTGTTCGTCGACTGGTGGAACTCATGCATGGCAGCATCGAGGTCAAGAGCGCCGCCGGAACGGGAACGTCCGTGCGCGTCACGCTGCCCCTGAGCGCCGCCAGTGAATATTGCCCGCTCGCGGAAACTGTTGCGGAAGTTGTGGACACGGGCGCGGGACGCTCCTTGCGCATTCTCTTGGCCGAGGATGAGGCCATCAATCAGCTGGCCATGCGCACGCTCTTGGAACGGGCCGGGCATGTGGTCGCGCTGGCGCGCAATGGGCAGGAAGTGCTGGATTTGCTGCTGGCGGAAGATTTCGACTGCATCCTCATGGATGTGCAGATGCCGGTCATGAGCGGCGTTGAAGCGACCAGGAAGATCCGCGCCATGTCCGGATCCAAGAAGGACATTCCCATAATCGCCCTGACCGCCCACGCCATGAGCGGGGATCGCGAATTGTTCCTGGGGGCGGGAATGGACGATTATCTGCCCAAGCCGGTCGGCATGACCGATCTGGTCAACGCCATTGCCAATCTGAGGCGCGCTTCAACCGTGGAAAACGGATAACGTTGCTTGGCGCGGATGCCAGGTCTGCCATCTCTCGCAAAACAAAAAAGCCCCCGCGTTCGAAGCGGGGGCTTTTTTGTTTTGAGGACATTCCAAGGTCACCAGATCCGGCGGACCTTGACCCCTTTTTCGGCCATATGGTTCTTGAGGTCCGTGACGGTGTATTCGCCGTAATGCACGATGGATGCGATGAGCGCGGCCGAGGCGCGGCCCTTTGTCACGGCATCGACCATGTGCTGCGGATTGCCCGCCCCGCCCGAGGCGATGATCGGGATGCGCACGTTGTCCGCGATGAGCCGGGTCAGGGTCAGCTCGTAGCCGTCCTTGGTGCCGTCGGCGTCGATGGAGTTGATGCACAGTTCGCCCGCACCCAGACGTTCCACCTCTTTGGCCCACCACAGGGCGTCGATGCCCATGTGCTTGCGACCGCCGTGGATGACGATCTCGTAGCCCGAGGGGATGGCTTCGCTTTTCGGTACGCGCAGCACGTCCATGCCCACGACGATGCACTGGGAGCCGAAGGCTGCCGCGCCTTCGGAGATGATGTGGGGAGTTTTGACTGCCGCCGAGTTGACGGAGATCTTCTCGGCTCCGGCCAGGAGCACGTCGCGCATGTCGGCCACGGTGGAGATGCCTCCGCCCACGGAGAAGGGAATGAAAATCTGGGAGGCCACGCTCTCCACGACCTTGAGCATGATGCCCCGGCCCTCGTGCGAGGCCGTGATGTCGTAGAAGACGATCTCGTCCGCGCCCTCTTCGTAGTAGCGCCGGGCCGTCTCCACTGGGTCGCCGATGTCGACGTTGCCCTCGAATTTGATGCCCTTGGTCAGCTTGCCGTTCCGGACATCGAGGCAGGGAATGATGCGTTTACTGAGCATTGGCCGCCTCCCTGCAGTAATCGTAAAAGTTTGAAAGCATCTTCAGGCCCGGCCGTCCGCTCTTTTCCGGGTGGAACTGGGCCGACCACAGACCGTCGCGGCCGTGCACGGAACAGAATTCCCTCCCGTAATATGTCGTGGCGATGACGAACTCCGGGGCCGGATTCGGGTAGTAGCTGTGCACGAAATAGAATTCGCTCTCGGGAGAGATGCCGTTGAAGAGCGGGCACGGCTTTTTGGTGTTCACGGTGTTCCAGCCCATGTGCGGGATGTTGATGGGCGCGCCGTCCTCTTCTGTCAGATCCGGGGTGAAGATGTCGCAGCGTCCGGGAATGAGGCCGAGGGTCTTGGTGTCGTTCTCCGGGCTGTATTCGAGCAGGATCTGGCAGCCCAGGCAAATGCCCAGGAGCGGTTTGCCGGCCGCGATTTCCCGGGCCATGACGTCGCGCAGGCCGGATTGGTGCAGATTGGCCATGGCGGAACCGGCGGCGCCGACACCGGGGAAGATGAGGCCCTGGCAGTCCGCTATGGCGTGAGCGTCGGCAGTGATGGTGCACGGGATGGAGAGATAATCGAGTGCGCGCTTGACACTGGTCAGATTGCCGGCCTTGTAGTCAAGGATGGCTAGCATGGGGAGCTCCTGTAGCATGGGGTGAAAAGAAGGCACTTTAGCTAAAGACCTCGCAAAAACCAAGGCCCGGTTGTCCGGCTTTTTTGCAGCGGGCGGGTTCCTGGGCGAAGGAGTTCCCCGGTGTCTGGCCGCAAGGCGTCTTGCCCCGGCCAGGGTTTCGGGCTAGGGGCGGGTGAAGAAGATTCGAAGGGGGATTTATGATCATCATCACCGGCGGCGCGGGCTTCATCGGCAGCGCCATGGTCTGGGAATTGAACCGGCAGGGATACAGGGACATCGTCGTGGTCGACAACTTGGCATCCACGAACAAATGGCGCAATCTGGTCGGTCTGGCCTATCATCGCTATATTCAGAAAGACAAATTCCTGGATTTGCTCAACACCCGATACATGGAAGGCCGCATCGAGGCCGTGATCCACATGGGCGCCTGCTCCGCGACCACGGAAGCCGACTGCGACTATCTCATCCGCAACAATCTGGAATATTCCAAGGCCATGTGCCGTTTCGCCCAGGAGCGCAACGCGCGCTTCATCTATGCCAGCTCCGCAGCCACCTATGGCGACGGCAGCCGCGGATTCGACGACTCGGATTCCGCCATGGAAGGCCTACATCCGCTCAACATGTACGGCTATTCCAAGCATCTCTTCGATCTCTGGCTCAAGGGTGACGGATTGCTGGACCAGATGGCCGGGCTCAAGTTCTTCAATGTCTTCGGCCCCAACGAATACCACAAGGACGACATGCGCTCCGTGGTCTGCAAGGCCTTCACCCAGATCCGCCAGACCGGGAAGCTGAAGCTCTTCAAGTCCTACCGCGAGGAATACGCCGATGGCGAGCAGCGCCGGGATTTCGTCTACATCAAGGATTGCGTGCAGGTCATCGACTGGCTGATCAAGAATCCGGACGTGGGCGGCATCTTCAACGTCGGCACGGGACAGGCCCGGACCTGGAACGATCTGGCGCGAGGCGTGTTCGCGGCCATGGGACGGGAACCGCAGATCGAATACGTGGACATGCCGGACAACCTGCGCGGCAAATATCAGTACTACACCTGCGCCGACCTGACCAAGCTCGCCGGTCGCGGCTGCGACGTAAACTTCAGGCCGCTGGAGGAAGGGGTGACCGATTACGTGCAGAACTATCTGATGCAGGCCTATGCGCATCTGACTTCAAGATATTGATTTTTTTGGGATTAAAGCAAGGCGGGCGGCCAGGGATTTCCCCGGTCGCCCGCCTTGCTTTTGTGATGCTGCGATCTGCTTTTGCAGCGAGTTGGTTGAGGATCGTGCTTGCCCTAAAATGGGGCACGCCCTGCGCCTGACGCAACGCGGCCTTTTTTGGCACGGCTGATTTTATAGCTCCAGAAAAGGCCCCGTGACCGACCCGGGGTTGCTCGTAAGGTCCTCCGGTGTTCCCTCGGCCACGATGAGGCCTCCGTTTTCTCCTCCGCCGGGTCCAAGATCGATGACGTGGTCCGAGGCCGCGACCACGTCGAGGTTGTGTTCGATGACAATGACCGAGGCTCCCTTGTCCACCAGGGTGTGCAGCACGGAGATGAGCTTGCCGACCTCGTGCATGTGCAGGCCGGTGGTCGGTTCATCCAGGATGTACAGCGTCCCCGGCAGGCTGCGTTTGCCGAGCTCGCGCGATATCTTGATGCGCTGGGCCTCGCCGCCGGACAGGGTCGTCGCGGGCTGGCCCAGACGGATGTATTCGAGGCCCACCTCCTCCAGCACGCCGAGTTTGCGTTCCAGGGCCGGATGGTTGGCGAAGAATTGCCGCGCCTGTCTCACGGTCATGTCGAGCACGTCGGCGATGGACTTGTCGCGGTATAGGATGTCCAGGGTCTCGCGGTTGTAGCGTCTGCCTCCGCAGACCTCGCAGGTGACGAAGACGTCGGGCAGAAAATGCATCTCGACACGGATCTGCCCGTCGCCCTGACAGGCTTCGCAGCGGCCGCCGCGTACGTTGAAGCTGAACCTGCCGACGTTGTAGCCGCGCTTCTTGGCGTCCTTGCTCCCGGCGAAGATGGCCCTGATTTCGTCGAAGATCTTGGTGTAGGTGGCCGGGTTGGAGCGCGGCGTGCGGCCGATGGGACTCTGGTCGATGGAAATGATTTTCTCCACGGCGCCGGCGCCCTCGATGCCGCCGATGGTGCCGGGGTTGTCCACCTTGAGCCCCTGGGCCAGGGCCAGATGCTTGTAGAGCGAGTCCATGACCAGCGAGCTTTTGCCCGAGCCGGAGACGCCGGTGATGCAGACCAGGGTGCCCAGCGGAAAGCGGGCGTCGATGCCGCGCAGGTTGTTGGTGGTCACGCCGCGCAGGGTGATGGCCCGGTCCGAGGTCCGGCGCTTGGCGGGCCTTGCGATGCGCAGTTCGCCGCGCAGGTATTTGCCGGTCAGGCTTTTTGATTTTCCTACCAGATCCTCGGGAGATCCTGAAAAGACCAGCTCTCCGCCCAGAAAGCCCGAACCGGGGCCCAGTTCCAGCACATGATCGGCGGCGCGGATGGTCGGCTCGTCGTGTTCGACCACGAGCACCGTGTTGCCGCGCCCCTGTAGCTGGCGAAGGGTGTTGATGAGGCGCTGGTTGTCGCGGGGGTGCAGGCCGATGCTCGGCTCGTCCAGAACGTAGGTCACCCCGACCAGTCCCGAACCGAGCTGTCCGGCCAGGCGGATGCGCTGGGCCTCGCCGCCGGACAGGGTGGTCATGTTGCGGGCCAGGTTGATGTAGTCGAGCCCGACGTTGACCAGAAATTCAAGCCGGTGGCGAAGTTCCTTCAGGAGCGGGGTGCTGATCTCCACATTCACGCCGGAGAAGTGCAGTCCTTGCAGCCAGCTCAGGGCCCGGGTGATGGGCAGCGAGCAGAAGTCGAAAATGTTCAGGCCCTCGATGCGCACGGCCAGGGATTCGGGCCGCAGGCGTGCTCCGTGGCAGGACGGGCAGGCCATGGTCTGACGGTAGCGGGACAGTTCGTCGCGCCAGATGTGTCCGAGGCCACCTCCCTGTTCCAGAAAATGGATTACCCCCGGCCACTTGGCGTCCCCGTGGAACAGGGCGTGCCGGGCCTCGGGCTTGAAGTCATGCAGCGGTGTGTCCAGGGTGAAGCCGAGCTTGAGTCCCAGTTCCTTCAGGTCCTGGGCGTGACGCTCGAAAGCCCGGCCCTTCCAGGGCAGGATCGCGCCCTGGCGCAGGGAGAGCCCCCCGTTGGGCGCAAGCAGCAGGGGTTCGTAGTATTCGACGGCTCCAAGTCCCGAGCAGTGCGGGCAGGCTCCCTGCGGGCTGTTGAAAGAGAAGAGCTGGGGGCTCGGCTTGGGCAGGCTGATGTTGCATTTTGGGCACACGGCGTCAGTTGAGAAGAAGATGTCTTCGCCGCCGATGATGGAGACGATGATGCGCCCCTCGCCGGACTTGAGGCCCAGTTCCACGGAATCGGCCAGGCGCTTGCGCATGTCGGGTTTCAAGACCAGACGATCTACGACCAGGTCGATGTTGTGTTTCAGATTTTTGGCCAGCTCCGGGACCGGATCAAGATTTGTCACCTCGCCGTTGATTCTGGCGCGGACAAAGCCTTGGGTCTTGAGCTTTTTGAAGAGATCGGCGTGAGTGCCCTTCTTGTGATCGATCAGGGGCGCCAGAAGCATGAATTTCGTCCCTTCCGGCAGGCCCAGAATGCGCTCCATGATCTCGTCGCTGCTCTGGGCCGCGATGGGCACCCCGCAATCCGGGCAGCAGGGCGTGCCGAGACGGGCATAGAAGACGCGCAGGAAATCGTAGATTTCCGTGACCGTGGCCACGGTGGAGCGCGGGTTTTTGGACAGGGTCTGTTGTTCCAGGGAGATGGCCGGGGTCAGCCCCTCGATGAGGTCGATGGCCGGCTTGTCCATTTGCGGCAGGAACTGACGGGCGTAGGCGGACAGGGATTCGACATAGCGCCTCTGCCCTTCGGCGTAGACGATGTCGAAGGCCAGGGTGGACTTGCCCGAGCCGGACGGGCCACAGACCACGACCAGTTTGTCGCGGGGGATGTCCAGGGTCAGGTTCTTCAGGTTATGCTGACGCGCGCCGGCGATATGTATGACTTTGGTGTCCATGAAGTCTCTGTTGTGAACGGTTGAAGGATGACATTTGACTTGCGGGATGCTTCTTATAACCATATGAGAATGGCTGACAAGTGGCAGGGAAAATGCAAGATGAATATTATTGTATTACGGAGATGGTGATGAAAATTTCTCTTGGTGCGAAGACGCTGGCCCAGCCTGCGCCGTTGTGGATTGTCGGATCCTATGATGAAAAAGGCAATGCCAACGCAATGGCTGCTGCCTGGGGCGGGATATGCTGTTCCAAACCGCCGTGTATCACCGTCTCCCTGCGTGAAGATCGCCACAGCTATGCATCCATTCTTGCGCGTCGTGCGTTCACGGTCAGCGTGCCTTCGGTCGCGTTCGCGGCGCAAGCCGATTATTTTGGCATTGCATCGGGAAAAGACGTGGACAAGTTCGCGGCCACGGGTTTGACCCCGGTGCGTTCGGAACTGGTCGACGCCCCCTATGTGGGAGAATTTCCGCTGGTGCTCGAGTGCACTTTGCTACGCACCGTGGAGCTTGGCATGCATATCCAGTTCGTTGGAGAAATCGTCGATGTCAAGGCGGAGGCGGACGTCCTCGACGAGAAGGGCTATCCCGACGTAGCCAAGGTCAGGCCGCTCATATTCACACCCGTGACCAGAGCCTATCACACCGTGGGCGAGTATGTGGGCCAGGCGTTCGAGATAGGACGCTCCTTCGGAGAAAAGAGCTAGCAGTCAACCAAAATGGATCGAACCATGAGCATGCAGCACGAAAACTTCTTTTGTTCGCACGAGGTCGTGAATTCCCTCATCAAGGCGGGGGTGCCGTCCAATTCCAAGTGGGGCGCGCTCATTCTCTATATGCGTTCCATTTCGGAATACGATTTTCTTTCGGCCGACCAGAAGCGCCAGATGCAGACCCTGGTCATGAACATCGTGCGCGACGGGGATTTTTCCGACGCCAAGTTCAAGGATGTCGTGCGCCGCAAGGAACAGATCCTCTATCAGCCCTGGAACAAGAAGCTGGAGGAGACCTTTCGCGAAACCGTGGCCCTCATTGAGCATGTGCGCTCCCAGAATCTCATGCGGACCAAGGAGGTCCGGGATCTGCGGGAGACGACCATCCACACCGTGACCGAACAGAACGCCCTGGAAGACATCGTCCTTGGCATCAAGGCGGCCTTCGAGAAGGTGCTCACGCACATGGAGCAGGACACCCGGGATCTGGTCGAGATGAGCTATACCGACTCCCTGACCAAGCTCAGCAACCGCCGGGCTTTCGACCGCTACTACCAGACGACGCTGCTCGAATACATGGTCACGGGCAACCCCATGAGTCTCCTTTTTCTCGACATCGATCATTTCAAGGATTTCAATGATTCCTACGGACACCGCATAGGGGATCAAGCCCTGGTCACCGTGGCCAGCAAGCTGACCGGCTACGCGCAAAAGTACGGCACCATCCCCAATCGCAGCTTTTTTCCGGCTCGTTTCGGGGGGGAGGAGTTCGTGGTCGCCTTGCCCGGGATCGGGCTTGCCGAGGCGGCGGAAGACGCGGAAAACTTACGCACCATCATCGAGGACTACAACTTCATCATCCGCGACCACAACGGGCAGGTGCTGCAGAAGGGCATCAAGATCACCGTGTCCATCGGCGTGGCCGAGCTGAAACGGGAGTGGGCCGACGAGGCGGGAGCCAGGCTCATCGACGAGGCCGACAAGGCCATGTACCGGGCCAAGGGGCGAGGGAGAAACCGGATCTGCACCATGAACGAGCGCTGATTGCCTTTTTTTGGATTTTTACGCCAGAATTCCGCGAAATTTCCCGGCGGAAGCTTTTATTTGCGCCGCGTCGATGATGTGTTTTGCTGCTCAGTTTCGGCGCGCAGATGGGCGAAAGAGTTCGTCCTCGTAAAATGAAAAATCATAGTTCAAGGATTCTTCCTCGGCGAGCATGGACGGTATTCCCGACCTGTTAAGCCAGTCATATACCCCGCTGGGCTCTATCGTCCTCAACGCTTCGAATGCTTGCGACCATGGGTTTTGCTGACTCGAATCCCATCCCGGAACCGGCGTCTGTCCCAGTTGGGCCAGGTCCGAGCGAAGAACCGCGTACATGAGAGGGTACTGCCTGACGATGCTGGAAAGCTCGAACCACCATGCGGCCTTATGGACGGATGCCTGGCGATTATTGAGAATCAAGTGGTCCAATACATCCAGAACAATGAAGCTGACATAGAGCATCTCGATGTAGATGAACAAAAGTTCTTCGCGTTCGATGGAAAATTTCAGTCTATCGGCATGAGGGGTTATCAATGCGTGCTGGAGATACTGCGGGATGTCCTGCTGTTGTTCCGCTTCTTTTTTGATGGGGGCATGGCACCATTTCCAATAGCGCTTGAGCATCGCAATTCTGTTGATGCGCCTGATTTGCCGTGCCCTGGCCTTGGCGTCGATCCATAATTTCAAGCCCCGTTGCCTGATTTTTTGACATAAGAAATGATCTTCGCAAACGTTGCGATGGTGGCCTGCCATGCCTTCGCACTGTTCCCAGATTTCCCGTCGCATCAGAAACGCGTTTCCCGGGATGAAATCGACTGGTCCCGTCTTTTCCAGATTGTGATTGTCGCCGAAATACCGCTGGAACCTGGAAACGAGATCGTTGCCTGACAAGTAGATGACCGGGCCCGAAACCATGCCGATATCCGGCTGCTGAACGTGCGCCAGATTGGTTTCAAGCCAGTTTGGTGAAATCCTGGTGTCGCAGTCCATGGCCAGGAGGAAGCGGGAAGAACCTGCCGAGATGGCTTCATGCTTTGTCACGGTTATGCCGCGGTTGGTGTCGTGCCGAAACACCCGGGTGGGGATGGTGGTGGGCGGTGGAGAATACGCAGTGGAAGATCCGTCGTCGAAGATGACTATTTCCGATGGGCGATGCGTCCAACTGGAAACCTCATCCAGAAGGCCGTCGACAAAATGCCCGTCATTATAGGTATATGTGATCAGGCTTACGTCCAGGGGTTGCATGGACTCTCCGTGGTCGAGGATGATGGGATGATATCGCGCGTGATGCTTGCCAGCCTGCGGCAATAGCCATGTTCTTCCAGGATATGCATTTGCCAGGCGCGGCGCAGATCTTCCTTGCGTTTCGGGTCTGCGGCCAGGGCGCGCAGGAGTTCCGCCGCTTCTTTCGGTGAGCTGAAGGTCACGGCCTGGGCCAGTTCCCGTGGGAAAATGTTCATGCCGTGCGTGTTGTCCGTGAGCAGGAAGCCGCCGCAGGCCCAGACGTCGAAGTGGCGCTGGGTCAGGCCGTGGGGCAGGAGCAGGCTGGTCAGGTTCAGGGAAAAGGACGCGTTGCGGTATGTATCGGCCAGTCCCGTGTAGTAGTCCACGGGTGGCTGGATTCTGGTTCCGGGCAACAGGGCTTGCCACTGTTCGTCGCCGACAACCGTCAGGTCGATCTCTTTTGCAAGCGCGGCGAGGCATTCCTGCCGCCAGGCGGCCGAAGCTGTTTCCGCGCCAAGGCCTATGATCCGCACGTCGTTTCCGGGCCACAACGCAAGTCCTGGAAGGCGCTGACGCCACCATCCGAAATGCGCATCGCGCCCGGGCATGGCCTGAGCCTTTTTTGCCAGTTCCTGCGGAATGCGGCAGGCCGCGAAGAAACGATCCTTGTCCGGGAAAGCCGAGCGACCGACAAAGGTCAGGTCGTTTCCCGAAGGGCAGGGCCGACCGGGGGCAAAGAAGCGCGGGCTCACGCCCAGAGGCAGGAGCCGCGCGTCTGCGCCCATGCCGCGCAGGGGCTCGACGAACCAGTCGTCGGTGACGTAGAGTGACAAGTTCTTCCAGAGCTGATGCTTCTGATCGGTAAGCAGGTGCAGCGGGTTGTCCACGCACCAGACGGCCGTGGGAACGCCTGCGGCCTGTAGCAGGGCCTGATTTTCCCCGTACGGGTCCAGGCCGTGGAAGTTGACGCTCAGAAACAGGCTTGGGCGCTCCTGGTCCAGCAGACGGCGCAGGTCTTGAGGCGAGAGGCTTGCGGGCAGACGCCTGGAATCAAGGCCCAGGTCCCTGGCCGCATGGGCCAGTTCCGGGATGATCAGGGCGTTTTTTGGTCCGGGCAGCCAGAGACTTTTGGCGGGCGGAATCAAGGGCGCCGGGTCGAGTTTGGCCATCAGGGGCGCGAAAATGGAAGGAAAGAGGCGGCTTGCCGGGGCATAGTGGAGTACGCACATGCCGGGCAGAAGGCTGTGCGCCTGCGCGAGGGTGACGTCTTCCCAGTCGGCAGGCAGGGCCGCATGCCAGGATTCGGGCATCTGGGCGTCGACCTGCGGCACGCGCAGCAAGAGGACGCGGCGTCTGCCGCTCGTGTGACGGGCGCAGAGGCCCGGTTCCGGGCCGGGAAAGGTGATGAGCAGATCCTCGCCTTGGCCATGGAGATGAAGATATTGCTCTCCTGCGGGGAGCGATGTAGAATTCCCGAGTTCGTTTTTCAACTTTACACGTATGGGTCTGGCTGGCATGAAGGCGCTCGCTTGGGTGGTCGGGATGCTGCCCCGGTCATAAAAGCATGAAACAATACCGCGATTACTATTTCAAAAAGGCCAAGCAGGACAATTATCCTGCCCGCTCCGTATACAAGCTTCAGGAAATGGACAAGGCGCACAAGCTCTTGCGCCAGGGCCAGAAAGTTCTTGATCTCGGAGCCTGCCCCGGTTCCTGGACTCTTTACGCCGCCGAACGCGTCGGCGCGGGAGGTCGGGTGCTGGGCATCGACCTGAACATGCCGGATACCCGCTTCCCGGAACAGGTGACTTTCCTGCAGGAAGACATCTTTGCCCGCACTCCTCTTTTTCTCGGGCATTTGCAGGCGCTTGCCCCTTTCGACGTAGTCATGAGCGACATGGCCCCCAAGACGACGGGTTCCAAGTTCACCGATCAGGCCCGCTCCATCCAGCTGGTGGAAGCGGCCTTCGGCGTGGCCGAGGAATGGCTGGTTTCCGGCGGGACCTTTATTGCCAAGGTTTTCGAAGGTCCGGACGTGCAGCCCTTTGTGCAGTCTCTTAAAGTCCGTTTCGCCAAGGTCGGCATGTTCAAGCCCAAAAGCAGCCGGGCGGAGAGCAAGGAAATATTCATCCTGGGTTTGGGTTTTGTTCCCGCGGCCAGCGAGGCCCCGCCCGCATAACTTTTTTCGGAGGATTGTATGGCAGGACATAGTAAATGGAAGAATATCCAGCACCGCAAGGGGCGCCAGGATCTGAAGCGTGGCAAGATGTTCACCAAGGTCAGCAAGGAGATCATTCTGGCGGCCAAGGGCGGCGGCGATCCGGACATGAACGCCCGCCTGCGCGCGGCCATTGACGCCGCCAAAGCCGTGAACCTGCCCAAGGACAAGATCGAGACGGCCATCAAGAAGGGCACGGGCGAGCTGGCTTCCGAGGCGCTCGAAGAGATCATGTACGAGGGATACGCCCCGGGCGGCGTGGCCATTCTCATCGAGGCTGTCACGGACAACAGGAACCGTACCGTGGCCGAAGTGCGCCACATCCTGAGCAAGAACGGCGGGTCCATGGGCGCGGCCGGTTGCGTGGCCTGGATGTTCGACACAAAGGGCGTCTTTGCCTTCGACAAGGAAAAATACACCGAGGATCAGCTTCTTGAAGCCGGGCTTGAGGGCGGCGTCGAGGATGTGCTCGATGACGACGATTCCTGGCAGGTTCTGTGCGCGGCCGAGGATTTCCATACCGCCAGAAGCGCTTTCGAGGCCGCAGGCATCGAGATCATGAGCGCGGAGCTGAACCGCATCCCGCAGACCACGGTGGCCGTCGATGTCGAGACCGGCCGCAAGGTCATGAAACTTTATGACGCGCTGGACGACAACGATGACGTCCAGAACGTGTACGCCAATTTCGAGCTGCCGGCAGAACTCCTGGCGGAGATGTAGCCCGGCCGCATGGCAGTGGAACGCATCATCCTGGGCGTTGACCCCGGATCCCGTTGCATGGGCTACGGCCTTGTGCGGGAGCGGTCCGGGGTTTTGTCCCTGGTGGAGGCGGGTGTGGTGCGTCCCTCGGAAGAGGCCATGAGCACGCGCCTTGGCCTCATGTTCACGCGCATCGCCGAGTTGATCGGCGCCCATACCCCCTGTGCCGTGGCCGTGGAGAATGTCTTCTTTGCCCGCAACTCCGCTTCGGCCCTGAAGCTCGGCCAGGCGCGGGGAGCCGTGCTGGCCGCCTGCGGCGTGCATGGGGTGGAGGTCTTCGGGTACGAGCCCACCTTGGTCAAGAAGTCCCTAGTCGGCGCGGGGCGGGCGGAGAAAAGTCAGGTCTCGTTCATGGTCGGTCAGCTTCTGGGCGTTCGGCCGGACTGGGCCGAGGATGCGGGAGATGCCCTGGCCCTGGCCATCTGCCATTTGAACCATTTTCGGTTCATGGCTGCCGTCAGCGCCGGCCAGACCCCTGGCCGGCCTACTGGTCAAGACGGGTCAACTCGTCTATAGCTCCCACACATGATAGCCTACCTTGAAGGAACAATCCTGCGCCGTGATGAAGAGTCTTGCGTCCTGCTCACTCCAGGGGGCGTGGGCTATCAGGTGCACCTGACCACGCAAGGGCTGTCGACCCTTGGCTCCGGGGCCGAAGTGGCCCGGCTTTTCATTCATACTCTGGTCCGCGAGGACGCGCTCATTCTTTATGGATTCACCTCCTGGGAGGAGCGGCAGGCCTTCGTGACCCTGCTCGGCGCGCCCAAGCTCGGGCCCAGGACGGCGCTGGCCATGCTTGGCTGTTACGATGTCGCCGAGCTTGCGGCATGCATTGCCCGCGAGGACGTGGCCGCCCTGACCCGCGTGCCCGGCATCGGCGCCAAGACGGCTAAACGCCTGCTCCTTGACCTGAAGGACAAGCTTGTGGCCCGGCCGTCTCTCGGTCCGGGAAGGACCGCACCGGTGGTCTCGGCCGCCTCGGACTGCGCGGCGGCTCTGGTATCGCTGGGATATGGGCGGCATGATGTGGACGAGGTGGTACGAACCGTGTTCGAAAACGAGCCTGATCTGGATGCGGGCAGCGCCATCCGGCAGGCCTTGAAGATTTTTGCCGCCAAGTAGCATGATGCAAAACCCCAGCGAAGAGCATATCCGGCCCCGCACCCTGGACGATTTTATCGGCCAGGAGGATGTCCGCGGCAACCTGAAGATTTATCTGCAGGCGGCCAAGGAGCGTGGTCAGCATCTGGATCACTGCCTGCTCTACGGCAATCCCGGTCTGGGCAAGACCACCCTGGCTCAGATCATGGCCAGCGAACTGGGCGTGAACATGGTCTCCACCTCCGGGCCGGTCCTGGAGCGCAGCGGTGACCTGGCAGCCATCCTGACCAGCCTGAACCGGCATGATCTGCTTTTTATCGATGAAATCCACCGCATGCCGGCCGTGGTCGAGGAAATCCTCTACCCCGGCATGGAGGATTTCAAGCTCGACCTCATCGTTGGCCAGGGTCCTGGAGCGCGCACGGTCAAGATCGAGCTTGAACCGTTCACACTGGTAGGCGCGACAACACGCATCGGGCTTTTGACCTCGCCCCTGCGCGACCGTTTCGGTGTCATCTGTCGGCTGGAATTCTACAACCCTCGGGAGCTGTCACTGATCGTGACGCGCGCCGCGCGCATCCTCGGCCTTGAGATCAGTCCTGACGGAGCGCTCGAGATCGGCAAGCGCTCCCGGGGGACGCCGCGCATCGCCAACCGCCTGCTGCGTCGCGTGGCCGATTACGCCCAGGTGGCCGGAAACGTGCTCATCGACGCGGACGTGGCAGCCAAGGGCCTTGATATCATGGATGTTGACTCGCGCGGTCTGGACATGATGGATCGCAAGATCCTCGAATGCATCATCGATCATTTCGGCGGCGGTCCCGTGGGCGTGAAAACCATTGCGGCGGCCTGTTCCGAAGAGGTGAGGACCATCGAGGATATCTACGAGCCCTACCTCATTCAGTGCGGTTTCCTGAAGCGCACCCCCCGGGGACGGGTGGTCACGCCCAAGGCCTACCAGCATCTCGACGGCGGACTCAAGCTGCGCGGCCAATAGCCAGGAGTGCTCATTTGAGGCGGCAAGGACAATGCCCCGGCCGTCGGTTCTGTCCGACATCTTTTTTTTTGACCTGTCATCACCTAAGCCCAGCGAGGAGCCATGAAAGTCATTGATCCGAGTTTTTCCTTCATGCACCTGCCCGACGGCGAGTTTGTCCTGAGTCACCTCGAACTGGCCGCGCGGACATGTTACAAGTCCGAGGACAAGGCCAGTCCGGATTCGGCCCGCAAGCTACTCTCCCGCATCGTGCGCCTGGGTCATGACAGTGTTCTTGAGCATATCAGCGTGACGGTGCGCATCGTCTGCGACAGGGGTGTAACCCACGAACTGGTCCGCCATCGGCTGTGCGCCTTCTCTCAGGAAAGCACCCGCTACGCCAACTACGCCCAGGACAAGTTCGGCAGCGAAATCACGGTGATCCGTCCTTTTTTCTGGGCCGAGGATGACGCCCGCTACGCGGTGTGGCTGTCTGCCATGCAGGCTTGCGAGGATGCCTACCTGCGCCTGGTGGACGCCGGGGCCACGGCCCAGGAGGCCAGAAGCGTCCTGCCCAACAGCCTCAAGACCGAGATCGTGACCACGGCCAACATCCGGGAATGGCGGCACATTTTCAAACTGCGTTGCGACAAGGCCGCCCATCCGCAGATGCGCCAGGTCATGCTTCCGCTCATGAGCGCTTTTCAGCAGCGCATTCCCCTGCTCTTCGATGATCTCGGGGAGCGTTTCGCCGAGCCCCTCGCCGAATTGGAGTCCCAGGGCGCCGCCGCCCGCCTGTTCTGATATTTTATACTGCTTGAGAGTACCTAAGGGCATGTTCAAGAAACGTGCCCTTTTTTTTTGGGGGATGTGAGGAAATGTCCGACAGAATCGTGGGATGGCTTGGAAACGAGGTCTAGCAAGAGTTAATCCCAGTTTTGCCTATTTGATGCAGGAAATTCGGAGCGTTTACATCTATTTTTTTTCCCGTATCGGGATATTTTCAGAGATGGCAAAAAAACGACCCTACCTTGTAATTAATATTTTATACTAATATTTAAGTATAATATATTTCATGTTTGTCAGTAGAAGCCGGAAGCATTGGAACTTTCAAGACTTTAGGCGGGAAAATCAAAATTTGAAGAAAATAGGCGAAAAACGGAGATAATTTTGTAGCTATTGTTTAAAAGTTTTCCGCAGTTGTTTAAAATTAAGTGTTGACAACTCGGGAGCCCCGGTCTTGCGGGACAATGACAGCTTCGCGTCAGAGCCACAAAAGCAATGCATAAGAAGGAAGTGTAATTATTTTAGGTTGTTGTCCTGTATAGAAAGAGTTGGGCCAAGTTGCGACTGGCTGGTTATACCGGAGTTGTCGCAGGGCTGTCGCTTGGCTAGGAACCGTTCCCATGATTGACGCATGGCATCACATTTCACTTTCCCTTGAGAAGAACCTCACTCCGGGCCATTACCAGCTCTGGATCAAACCCCTACAGGGGTGTCTCGATAACGACACTCTGGTCCTCTGTGCGCCCAACTCCTTTGTATGCACATGGGTCCGGGAACGCATGCTTGGCAAGATCAAGGATGCGGCCGCCGAGACCCTTGGCTTCGCACCGACCATAGAGCTCTGTTCCGCCCAGGCCGATGCGCCCGCGACCGTGCATGTTCAGCCCGCGCCCGCCAAGAAGATCATCACCCGCCAAATGGGCCTGCCCATGGCTCACGCCCTGCCTACTCAAACCGTGCAGAACTGGCGGCATGATTTTGACGACTTCATCGTCGGGCCCTGCAACAATCTCGCCTATGTCGCGTCGCGCAGCTTTTGCCAGGACGTGCAGGGGGCGGATCAACTTTTCCTGTGCTCCGCGCCGGGCCTCGGCAAGACCCATCTGGCCCAGGCCATCGGCAGCGAGATCGCCCGGCAAACCAACCGGCAGCACCTGCGCGTCTGCTACCTGAGCGGTGAGGAGTTTGCCTCGCAGTTGGTCATGGCCATCAAAGCCAAGGCCGTGGAGCAGTTCAAGGCCCGTTTCAGAACCAACGTAGATCTGCTCCTGCTTGAAGACGTGCATTTTTTCCAGGGCAAGGAGAAAATGCAGGATGAGCTGTTGAACACCTTGAAATCGCTCCAGAACCAGGGGCGCCGGGTGGTCATGACCAGCACGTTTCTGCCCCGCGAGCTGTCCGACATCGACGCCAACCTGCTCTCCCGGTTCGCGCAGGGGTTCATGGCCGTCATCGACAAGCCCGACTACCAGACCCGCATGGGCATCATCCAGGCCAAGTCGCAGGCTTCGCAGGTCAGCATGCCGGGTAGCGTGGCCGAGCTTCTGGCTAACAGGATGAAGACCGATGTCCGCCAGCTTGAGAGCTGCCTGAAGAACATCATCCTCAAGGCCAAGCTCCTGAACATGGACATCACCATGGATCTGGCCTGGGAGATACTGCAGAACTATAACCTCGACAGTGCCTCCATAGATCTCGACAAAATCATCAGCTTCGTCTGCCAAGCCTATGGCTTCGGCTTTGACGACCTGCGCTCCAAGAGCCGCAAGCGGGACCGGGTCATCGCCCGCAACACGGCCTTCTACCTTGCGCGCAAGCATACGGAACTGTCTCTCATGGATATCGGCCGCCGCTTCAACCGTAAGCATTCCACGGTCATCAAGGGTATCGCCTCCGTTGAACAGGAAGTTACCCGCAAGACCTCTCTTGGCAACCAGCTGGCCCGCACGATCAATCAACTCCAGGCCTGATTTTTAAGCCAGCCTGTCCCGCATCACGATGCACAAAAAAAGGCCCATGCACTTCACGCGCATGGGCCTTTTCTAGTGTTTGGCGCGGTCCTATTCTCCCGCCTTTTCCAGCAGCCTGTTGCCGCGTGATGTTTCAAGGGCGGCGGCCAGGGCTTCGACGATGTGCAGGTCGTAACTGTTTGTCGCCGAGCGCAGGTTCTCAAGGGCCTGCCCGGGGCGCATGGCCGGTCTGTAGGCTCTGGGGCGGATCATGGCGCAAAAGCTGTTGGCCACGCTCAGGACCCTGGCCTGGATGCTGATCTCCTCGCCGAGCAGCCCTTTGGGGTAGCCGCTGCCGTCGAGACGTTCGTTCATCTGGTAGACAGCCTCGTAAACGGGCAGTTCAAAGTCGATCTGGCGCAGGATTTCCGCTGCATGGTCGACATGCCTCTGAACCATTTCCTTCTCTTTCTCGGTAAGCTGGTCGACCTTGGTCAGGATCGCCTTGTCGATGAAGATCTTGCCGATCTGGGACAGGTTGGAGGCGATTTCCACGGTGGATTTGTCTTCAGGGGACAGGTTGAGGCTGTCCGCCAGCAGGGAGGACACGTCGCGCATCAGCAGGGAATGTCCGGCCAGGTATGGGTCCGTGAACTCGATGGCTTTGACCAGCGCTTCAACGGTCTGGGAGATGGCCTGGCGCTTGCGGTCCTCGGCCTGAACCATGGCGGTGATGTCCCGGAATACGGAGACGATGCCTTGCGGCGTGTCCTGATCGCCCTTCAAGGTGACCTTGGTGATCTGGAAATGGTGTTCCCGCGACTTGAGGAAGACGCGTTCGGTGACTGTCACGGGCACCCCGGTCTGCAGGGTCTGGGCGTCGGATTGTTCCAGGCGTTTGCCGGTGTCGAAGCCGAACAGGGCGATATCGTCAAGACCGAGCACCTCGTCTTCCGGCCGCCCCACGCCTTCGGCCAATGCCGGGTTGGCGTAGGTGTAGTTGCCGCTCAGGTTTTTGACGGCGATGAAATCCGGGATCGAATCGTTGATGGAATCCAGGAAGTTGCGCTGCTGTTCGAGCTCCTGGGCCAGGGTCTGAAACTTGCCGGCGATGCGCTTGTGGCTCTGGCCCATGGTGCGCGACCAGATGGCTCCGAAGAGAAGGCTTGTGACCATGGCGATGAGGCCCGCGATGAGCAGGGAAACCCGGGTGTACTCCTGCAAGCCCACGGTCGCGCTCTGGGTATCCACCTCCTGGACGACCCACAGGTCAAGAACGGGAAGCTTTACGCCAAGTGAAAAGACGGGAGTCTGGCCGCCCAGGCTGTTGCGTTTGTCAAAGCCGAGCCGCTGCCCCGAATCCAGTTCCGGCGGCGTCTGGATGGTGGCGATTCCGCCAGGGCTCCAGGGCACGATCTCCTGAAATCCGGCCTCGGTCATCTGCATGATCCGTGTCCTCTCCCCCCTGGTCGAGAGCGGGGTGTTGGAGAGCAGGGAGGTGATGGTCATGCCTACGCTCTTGGTCAGCATGGCCACGGCCACCGCCTTCTTTTCCCCGTTTTCCTCGGCCGTGGAAAAGATCGGCACGCACATGTCGATGACCAGTCCATTGTCTGTCTGGCGCAGGGGCGAGAAGTGGGCCATGGGATAGGCGAAGGTCTTTTTGATCAAGGCCGACTGACTCGGAGAGAGCGGGTTCACCCGCGAGTCGGAACCGATGTAGGACTGTCCGCTGCGGTGCACGATACGCCCGGACAGAAATCCCGCGAAGACCGTGAAATCGGCGAAGGTCTGGTGCATGAGGGGAAACTGGTCCGTCAGCTGGGCCATCTGGTCATAGGAAGCGCCTTCGGGGATGATGCCCGTGATCAGAAAGCTCGGGTCCGCGTCGATGAGATCCATGTCCGTGGCATAAAGCCGGAACAGGTCCGAGGAGATGAGCTTGTCGGTCTGCTCGACAAGGCCCGAGAGCCATGCCGTGAGCACTTCGGCGCGGCTGGTGGCCAGCAATTCGAGCCGCCCCTGGATCTGCTCTTGCAGTTCTCCCTGCTTGGCCCGGACGCTCCAGGCCACCCAGGTCAACAGGGCCACGATGATCAGGGAGATGATGGCCACCCCCATGACCAGTTCCGACCTGTTTTTGCCCATGGCGGGCAGAGCTGCTTTGCTGCTTGATGCTGTCATATTCCCCTCTCCGTTAAGTTTAGTTCGCTACAGGGATGTGTGACCACCGATGCTCCTCGTTCAAGGAGTATTGCGGAATGTAGTGTCTGTATTTGCCGTGCGTGAAAATTGCGTCGGAGATGTTGTTCAGGATGTAGGCATCCCCGTCCGTGAATACTGCCAGAACAGCGTGCGCGATGCCCCGGATGCGATCCTTGACCACGACGATACGCAGTTCGTCCATCGAGAAGCCCAGCTCCCGCAGGGCAAAGTACTTGATGATGGCGTAGTCCTCGCAATCTCCGGAGATTTTCAGGAATTCCTGCGGAGTGGCCCACCAGTCCGAGACTCCGTAGGCGTCCTGGTCCAGGCGGTAGGGCCATTTGTTGAAAAAGGAGTTGATCATCTTGAGCTGTTCCATGCGCTCCTTGCCTCTGGCTTGCTTCATGATGCGCTGCCAGCTGGTCGCGCCGGGCGGGCAGGTCTTGGCCGAAGTGCAGCTGCCAAGCGTCTGGAGCTGTCCCTTGACCTTGGACAGGATTCGCTTCCATTTGGGCAGGGCATTGAAATTGCCGCGAAAGGCCGCGCTCTGAAAAAGCCGTATAGGCTGATCGCCGGTGTTTGACTGTGCTCGCGGAGCCTGCCCTGAAGGTGTCGGAGCTTGAGTCTGGGCGCCTTGACGCCATACGGGCAGGGGCGCTTTTGAGGTGGACGATTCTTGATTCCGCTCCGCCTGGGCAACCGTCGTCACGTTTGAATCTCGACCCTGCACAGCCGCCGGCGTTCCCGGAGCCTGTTCCAAGGAATCGCTTGCCTGCGTGTCGAGGACCTCTCCTTGTTTTAGCGAAACGGCCGGGGTGGCATCCTTGGCCTGTTCCTGGTCCGGCCTGATATCCGCTTGCGTCTTCAAAGGGTCGGCTACCCGAGAGGAACCGCTGTCCTGCCTCGCCTCTTGGTGGGTGCCCCCCGTTGCGGCACCTGCATCTTTGCTTGCAAGCTCCACCTGGCTCGTCTGGTTTTGCATCGGCGCGGCTCCGGTTCCCATTGCCGCGAAATCGCTTGGAAAACACAGGGCCGCCGCCAGCAGCGAAAGAATCGTGGTGACGGGCCATCTCAATAGGTCAACGCTCCCTCAAGGCGTTCTCCTTGGCCTTGAGAATGGGTTTTAAGAGATAGTCGAGCACGCTCTTCTTGCCGGTCAGGATGTCCACGCTGGCGGTCATGCCGGGGATGATTGGGAGTTTCTCGCCGCGATAGACGATGGCCGAGGCCTGGGTGCGCAGCTTGACTTTGTAGAAATTTTCGCCCTTCTGGTCCTCGATGGTGTCGCCGCTGATCTGTTCGACGGAACCCTCAAGCCCGCCGTAGATGGAGAAGTCGTAGGCCGTTATCTTGATCATGGCTTTTTGGCCCGGATGCAGAAAGGCGATGTCGGCGGGCTTGATATTGGCTTCGATGAGCAGGGTGTCGTCCAGGGGGATGATTTCAAGGATCGGTTCTCCGGGTTTGACCACGCCGCCGACGGTATTGAGGATGACCTGCTTGACGGTGCCGCGCACAGGGCTGCGCACGTCCGTGCGCGTGACGCGATCCTGACCGGCGGACAGGGCGTGCAGCTTGGAATTGAGTTCCACCTGATGCTGGTTCATCTCCTGCAGGGCCGTGGCCTTGAACTCGGCCATGCGCTGGGCCTGACGCTCCTTGATTTCCTGCGCCGCCTGCTGCGTGCGCGGGATGGCCACGCCCAGACTCTGCAGATCGCCGCGCAGGGAACTGACGGCACGCTCCAGGGAGAGGTAATCGACTCTCGGGTACACGTTCTTTTCCATGAGGGGCTTGGCGATATTCATCTGTTCCTGGGCCAGCTTCAGGTCCTGGGCAGTCTGGTTGCGCCGGATGGTCATCTCGCGGGCTTCCTGCAAACGCTGCGTGTACTGGCTGCGCAGGATGTTCATCTCCTGGGTCAGTTGGTCCATGCGCGCCCGATAAATGGCCATCTGGTCATTTACCGCCTTGGGGACCTTGGTTTTGAGCTCTTCGGAAAACACCGGCTCCGTTTCCGACGATTCGGCCTTGAGGCGGGCGATGGCGGCCTGATGCTCCAACGCCTGGCTGGCCGTGTCCTTCAGGGAGCTCTGCGCCAGTTCATTGCTGATGCGGACCAGAATGTCGCCTTTTTCCACGAGCTGGTTTTCCCGCACCAGGGTTTCTTCGAGGATGCCGCCTTCGAGGTTCTGGATGATCTGCACCCGCTGGGACGGGATGACCTGGCCCATGCCGCGCGTGACTTCGTCGAGGATGGCGAAGTGGGTCCAGGCCAGGAGCGAACCAAGGAGCAGGCAGATGGTCGCGGACAGCACGTAGGCCCAGCGGTGCCCCCGGCGATACATGGCCGCGTCGACCACGCTCATGTATTCAAGGTCGGATTCGGAATATACTCGATTAGACATTTTTAGCTCCGTTGCCGCGCTTTTGCAGTTCGGTCAGGACTTCGTTGCGCGGTCCGTCGGCTATGATCGATCCGCCTTCAAGGGCGATGACTCGCGTGGCCAGGGACAACAGGCTCGGTCTGTGGGTGATGAGGATGAGGGTCTTGCCTTTCAATGCCGAGGAGAGACGAAGCTTGAGCACGGCCTCCACGCCCACGTCCATGGAGCTGCTGGGTTCATCGAGGATGACGATGTCCGGGTCGAGCAGCAGGGTGCGGGCGATGGTGATGGCCTGGCGCTGGCCGCCGGAAAGGGACAGGCCACGCTCCCCGACCTGCAGGTTGAAGCCGGCGGGGTTGTTCTTGATGAAGTCCGTGACCCCGGCGATGGTCGCGGCGCGCAGCAGGGCCTGGTCGCTGACGTGGGGCGCGCCGAGGGTGATGTTCTCGCGCACCGTGCCATGGAAAAGAAAATTGTCCTGGGCCATGTAGCCGATCTTGGCCCGCAATTCGGCCGGGTCGATCTGCCTGATGTCAAGCCCGCCGATCTTCACCGCCCCTTTTTGCGGCTCGTAGAGGCCGTTGATGAGCTTGCCAAGGGTGGTCTTGCCCGAGCCCATCTTGCCGATGATGGCCACGCGTTCGCCCTGCGCGATGTGCAGGTCGATGTGGGACAGGGCGTTGGTCAGGGCGTTCGGGTATTTGAAGCTCACGTCCTCGAAGGTGATGCTGGCGCGCAGATCCTGGTGTTCGGGGTGCTGGACGTCTTCGGGGCGCTCGCTTGGGATCTGCATGAGCAGGTCCAGGTTCTTGAGCGCCATGCGGCTCTGCTGCAGTCGGGTCAGCATGGCCGCCACCGCGCCCAGGGGAGCCATGGCCCGGCCGACCAGAATGGAGCAGGCGATGAGTCCGCCCATGGTCATCGCGCCTTCGGAGATGCGGTAAACGCCCCAGATGATGACGCCGCAGTAGACGATCTGAGAGGCGAACTGGGTGAAGCTGAGGGAAAAGGTGGAGAGCGACTTGGAGCGGATGGCCGATTTTGCGCCCATGCCGACGATGTTTTCCCAGCGGCCGAGCATGGAGCCTTCGGCCCGGCTGGTCTTGATGGTCTCAAGGCCGCTCACGGTCTCGACCAGCAACGCGTTTCTCTGGGTCGATTCCTTGTAGCCGCCTTCGATGGCGCGTCTCAGCGGGCCCTGCATGATGATGCCGACCAAAATCACAATGGGCGCGACCACGGCCGGAACAATGGCGACGGGGCCACCGATGTAGAAGATGATGGTAATGAAAAGGATCAAAAAGGGCAGGTCGACCAGCGCGAGCAACGTGGTGGAACTGAAGAACTCACGCAGGGAATCGAACTCGCGCATGTTGTTGACGAGCGCTCCCGTGGATTCGGGTTTGTGATCGAGGCGGATGGACAGAATGTGGCTCATGAGCTTGCTGGCCACCAGAATGTCGGAGTTGCGGCCGGCCACGTCCACGAAATAGCCGCGCAGGTTCCTGAGCGCAAAATCGAAGAAGAAGGCGATGCCGACACCTACGGCCAGCACCCACAAAGTCTCAAGGGCGTTGTTGGGCACGACCCGGTCGTAAACGTTCATGGTGAAAAGAGGCGAGGCGATGGCCAGCAGGTTGATGAAAATCGTGGCCAGGATGACATGCCGGTAAATGGGCAGAAAATGAAAAATGGTGCCCCAGAACCACTTCTTGGTGTTGAAGATCTTGAGCCCTTTGGTTCTGCCATCCAGACTGGCCTTGGGGCGCGCGAAGACGGCGTGTCCGGAGTACGTTTCTTTCAGCGTCTCGACCGGAGTGTCGAAGGGCGCGTCGGGGTTCTCGGGCATGATGATGCGGGCCGTGCCTGACGCCACGCTGACCAGCACGCAGGCCGAGCCGTCCTGCATGAGCAGGATGCAGGGCAGGTTCAGGGGGGAGATTTTGTCGATGACCGGTTTGTGCGCGATCTGGGCGTCAATGCCTTCACGCCGCGCCGCACGGATCACCGCGTAAGGAGTCATGCCTTCCTGGGTGCGTGGCAGGCCCGCTTCCAGGGCCGTTGTGCTGACGGGCCGACCTTGCAGGCGGGAGATCACGGACAAACATCCCAC